>Ga0306920_100006335_pt1 | contig 15430 bp, 11 predicted proteins | sample flu12Cox44000170_FD_204666 | JGI IMG/M metagenome (GOLD analysis project Ga0306920, IMG submission 204666) | Lab enrichment of tropical soil microbial communities from Luquillo Experimental Forest, Puerto Rico - flux4day.12C.oxic.44.000.170 (v2)... | ecosystem: Environmental > Terrestrial >... | reverse complement strand
GTTGCTCACATACATCTGGCCCTGCACGACATTGCCGATCAGCTGATAATTCTCGTGACCGCTGTCGGCGACGAACCAGACGTAGCCATCGGCGCCGGCAACGTCGGTCCGACGCGAAAACACCGACACCATGCCCGCGACGTTGCCGTTACCGATGTAGTACTTCTCCCCCGATGCGCGGAACACCACGCCCTCGTCGTCGCGGCCGTCCTCCCGTTTCACGGGCGTCAGCAGCATGTCGGTGTGGTAAATGTCAGCGCCGTGATCGCGCTCGGAGAGCCCGAACGCCATCACCCCGCCGGCCTCGAGCAGCTCTGCAGCGCGCTGCTTGGCCTTGATGTTGTCGCTCTGCCAGATCGGCCCCAGGCCCAGAATCGTGACCTGCTCGGCGTACCAGTAGGCAAGCCCATAGAAGCCGAGGATCTCGCTCAGCGCGGCATTGCGCGAGGTGTCCCAACGCTTGCTCGGGTCACCGATGCCATATTCGGACGGCGTCCGACACCCACGCCGAATCCAGATCGTCCTGCAGTAGCTTCGTCTTGCCGCGCTCCTCGAACCAGTCGATCACTGCCCGCAGTTGACGCCGTGTCTCGGGGTCAAAGTGCCGCGGGTCGTAGACGTGCGGATTGAACAACAGTCCGCTGGGGTTCGCCAATGGTGCCCCTTTCATCGACGCGGGTCTGGGTCGAATGTAGCGGCGAGTCCGATGTTGCGGTAGGCCGTGATCATGGGTCCGTGATTGGTCTTGAAGTCGGCACGGAACGCGGCGCCGGTAGGAAAATAGGCCGCGTGACCGAGCCCGACGACTCGATCGCTGTGCTCCCCCCGTGGGCCGGCGCTGGTGCGGTTTGGCGCGTGGTCGACCGCCGCCGCGCCAGTGTGACTGTCGCGCTGTATCAGTGCGATGGCGGTGAGGAGGTCGACCGGATCAACTCGACCGACCCGCGGCTGCTGCGCTTACCTCGCCGGCCGCACCGGCAGCGAGGATTAGCCGTCCCGTCACACCAGCCGGGCCGACCGCGCGAGGTTGAGAATCCCGCTGCGGGAGCTGAGCTGGGCGACGATGTCTTCCAGCCGGCTGACCGGCAGGTCAATGTGCCATTCCGGCAGCAGCCCGTAGATCAACACCCCACCGGGCCGAACGTTGACCTTCGTGATCAGCAGTCCCTTCGGGAGATCGGGAAGCTCGATCGGATAGATGGGTAGGCGTCCGGGCAGACCCATCCGGCGTCCACCCACCACCAACGCACGCGGCTGCAGCCACAGCGCCGTGCCGACGATCCTGATATCGACCTCCAGGTGACCCCACCCCGGCCGGCGGGCCCAGCGCAGCCGCACCACCGCATCGTCGCCGATCTCCGCGGTGAACTGCGGCGACGCTTGCGCGACGAGTTCCTCGAGCACGTCGGCGGGCAGCATCAACGACAGCTCGACCGGCGCGGCCACCACCTCGGACGTCGCCCTCGGCCTGAAGTGAACGTTGTTGAGCACGGCCATCGCCTGATCGAACCGGTACTCACGCCAGGTGACGTCCTGAGCGACGAGAAGCACGTCGCCGAGCTGTCCCATCACGAGCCCGCGCACCTCGAGCCGAAAGTCGAATTCCGTCACCGTCAAGGTCAGGTCGCTTCCGTTGGTCCGCACGGTCAGATCCCGACCGACGACGAGTCGGCGCAGCGTCTGGAACAGCGTCCGGTAGGCGATCGCCGCGCCCGTCGTCACGGTGGGCACTGCCGCCCCAGACCACAGGGCGGTCAGCCGCTCGCGAGAACGAAACGGGTCCCAGCCGGGCAGCGGTCCGAATCGCGGCACTAGACCAGCATCGCATTCTCAGTCGAGGATCCGGCGCGCCACGTTGGTGGTCACAAGGTCGAGCAGTTCGTCGGCGCGGCCCGCCAGGATGGTGCGGATCGCGTACAGAGTGAACCCCTTCGCCTGCTCGGCGGTGATGGCCGGTGGAATCGACAGTTCGTTGCGCGCGGTGATGACGTCGACAAGAGCCGGGCCATCGTGGGCGAACGCCTCGGTCAGCGCCGTCTCCAGGTCGCCCGGCTGCTCGACACGCCGACCGAACATGCCCATCGCGCGGGCCACCGCACTGAAATCAGGGTTGGTCAGGCCGGTGCCGAAGTTGACGAAGCCGGCCGCCTTCATCTCCAGTTCAACGAAGTTCAGCGACGAGTTGTTGAACACGACCACCTTCACCGGAAGGTTGTTCTGCAACAACGTGATCAGCTCACCGAACATCATGGTCAGACCCCCGTCACCCGCAAACGCGATGACCTGGCGGTGACGCTCTGCCGTCTGCGCGCCGATCGCCGAAGGCAACGCGCACGCCATCGTGCCGTGGTTGAACGACCCGAGCAGGCGTCGGCGTCCGTTCATGGTCAGATAGCGCGCCGCCCAAATCACAGGTGTTCCGACATCGAACGTGAACACCGCATCGTCGGCGGCCACACGGTTGGCCAGCCCGGCAACATATTCCGGCCGGATCGGGGTACGGTCCCGGTCATTGACCGCCAGGGAGTCCAGCGACTTGCGGGTGCGCCGGTAGTGGTTGAGCGAGCGGTCAAGATGCTCACGGTCGTGCTTCTGCGTCAGCAGCGGCTGCAATGCGGCGAGGGTGTCCTTGACGGTGCCCACCATGCCGAGGTCGATCGGCGTTCGGCGGCCAAGGTGGGCCCCGCGGATGTCGACCTGGATGATCTTCGCGTCGTCGGGATAGAACTGCCGGTACGGGAAGTCGGTGCCGAGCATCAGCAGGACATCAGCCTCCTTGATCGCCTTGTATCCCGACGCGAACCCAAGCAGACCCGTCATCCCGACGTCGTACGGGTTGTCGTACTCGATGTGCTCTTTGCCGCGTAGCGCGTGGACGATCGGCGCATTCAACGTGCCCGCGAGCCCGATCAGCTCGTCATGGGCTCCGGCGACGCCGGCCCCGCCGAGGATCGTGACGCGCTGCCCGGCGTTGAGGATGTCGGCCGCCCGGCGAAGTGACGCGTCGTCGGGGCGCACCACCGACCGTGTCGGCAGCACCGGGCGCATCTGAAAACCCCGCTCGCCGACCGGGCTTAAAAACACCTCGCCCGGGATGACGACGACCGCGACACCGTCGTCCTCCACGGCCGCTCGCATCGCTATCTCGACGACGCGCGGCGCCATCTCGGGATTGCTCACCAATTCGCAGTACACGCTGCATTCGCGGAACAGCTCCTGCGGGTGGGTCTCCTGGAAGTATTCGGAACCGACCTCGGCAAGCGGGATGTGAGCGGCGATCGCCAGCACCGGCAGGCGCGAGCGCTGCGCATCGTACAAGCCGTTGATCAAATGCAGGTTCCCCGGTCCGCAACTGCCCGCGCACACACCGAGCCTGCCGCTGATCGCGGCATCGGCGCCCGCGGCGAACGCCGCGGTCTCCTCGTGGCGGACATGCTCCCAGCTGATGCCCTCCGAACGGCGAATCGCGTCGGTGAAGCCGTTCAGACTATCGCCGGGCACGCCGTAGATCCGGGTCACCCCGCTGATCTTCAGCGCCGCAATGATGTGTTGGGCGACCGTTGCCATGGGACAGACTCTACGGCCGCAGGCGTCACCTGTTCGTCCGATCTATCGCAGCCGAGCGGGGTACGTTGGCGACATGCCGAGCCGGGCGCTGAACGGCCTCGCCGCCGCGGCGGTCGCGGTCGGCGTCTCAGAACTGATCGCTGCGCCGCTCGGCCCGCGCGCCGATGCGCTCAACGCTGTCGGATCGGCCGTCATCGACCTCACGCCCGGACCCGTTAAAGAGTGGGCCATCTCGACGTTCGGCACCGCCGACAAGCTTTTTCTCTCGATCTCGACGCTGGCGGTGATCGTCGCCCTGGCCGCCGCCGCGGGATCGTGGGAAACGCGACGACGCCCGATCGGCAGTGCTGTGATCGCACTGGCGGGAGTTGCCGGGTGCGCGGCGATTCTGTCCCGGCCGGGCGGTGGCCCACTCGATGTCATTCCCACCGTCGCCGGCGCGGCGTGCGGAGTCGTTGTGTTGCGGATCCTCACCACGAAAAGCACTGCGACAGAGGATGACTCGGCACATGACCGGTCCCGGCGACTATCGCTCGCCGCGTTCGGTCTGGTGGTTGTCGGAGCGCTCGGTGGCGTACTCGGCGCCGTCCTGAGCCGCAGGTTGCATTCGGTGGCCGGCGAACGCAACACCGCCGTCGTGCCGGGGGCAATCACCACCGTACCCCCCGTCCCGGCCGATGCGCAGCCGACAGGCGTTGCACTGCCGAGCTTCATCACCAACAACGCCGACTTCTACCGCGTGGACACGGCATTGCTCGTCCCGCAGGTCAGCCGTCGCGGCTGGCGGTTGCGGATTCACGGAATGGTGGATCGCGAGATTGGCTACAGCTGGGAGGATCTGGCGGCGTTCCAAGTCGTCGAGAAGGCGGTGACACTGACCTGCGTATCCAACCCCGTCGGCGGCGACCTGATATCCAACGCGGTGTGGCGCGGATACCGGACACGAGATCTCCTTGTGCGCGCGGGAATCCACCCCGAGGCCGACATGGTGCTCTCGACGTCTGTGGACGGATTCACCGCGGGCACCCCGGTTCAAGCACTCACCGACGGCCGTGACTCGCTGCTGGCGATCGCGATGAACGGCCAGCCGCTGCCCGTCGAGCACGGCTACCCGGCACGGTTGGTCGTCCCGGGCCTCTACGGGTATGTGTCGGCAACAAAGTGGATCACCGACCTCGAGCTGACGCGCTTCGACCGCGCCCAGGCCTACTGGACCCGGCTGGGCTGGTCGGCGCGCGCACCGATCAAGACCGAATCGCGGATCGACGTGCCGCGCAGCGGCGCGCGTGTGCCGGTGGGTCCGGTCACGTTCGGCGGTGTCGCGTGGGCGCAGAACCGCGGCGTGCGCGCCGTCGAGGTCCGCATCGACGACGGGCCATGGCAGCAGGCCGAACTCGGCGCGAACTACTCCAACGATACGTGGCGACTGTGGAGCTACCGCTGGACGGCGAAGGCCGGCTCACACACCATGAGCGTCCGCGCAACCGACAACACCGGCGCCGTGCAGACGTCCGAGCAGACACCGGTGATGCCCGACGGCGCGACCGGCTGGCACACCGTCGTGTTCACCGCCGCGTGACGTCGCGTGACAAGGTAGGTACGTGCTGCTTGTCGACGTCGCCACCGCCTCGTCCGAGGTCGGGGCGCAGTCGTCACGCTTGGCGAAGATGTCCCGGATCGCGGCGCTGCTCGGCGGCGCCGCGTCCGGGGGCGATCCACACCAGGTCGCCGTCGTCGTCTCCTGGCTGTCTGGCGACCTCCCACAGCGGCAGATCGGTGTCGGATGGGCAGCGCTGCGCAGCCTCCCCGCGCCGGCCGACCAGCCGACGCTCACCGTGGCGCGCGTCGATGCCGCGTTCACCGAGATCGGCTCGGTGGCAGGCACCGGGTCGCAAAAGCAGCGCGCTGCGCTTGTGGGACAGCTGTTCTCCGCCGCGACCACGATCGAGCAGACCTTCCTGCGTCGGCTACTGCAAGGGGAACTGCGCCAAGGCGCGCTGGCCGGGGTGATGGCCGACGCCGTCGCGCGGGCCGCCGGTCTCCCGCAGGCCGACGTGCGGCGCGCGGCGATGCTCGCCGGTGACCTACCTGCCGTGGCGGCGGCGGCGTTGACGGGTGGGACCGACGCGCTCAACGATTTCACGCTGCGCGTCGGCCGTCCGGTCGGGCCGATGCTGGCGCAGACCGCCATGGATGTGGCCGACGCCATCGAACGCCTCGGCGGCACAGCGGTTTTCGAGGCGAAACTGGACGGCGCTCGGCTGCAGATCCACCGCGACGGCAACGACGTTGCGTTGTACACGCGCAGCCTCGACGATGTCACGGCCCGGCTGCCCGAGGTCGTCGACGCCACGCTGGCCCTACCCGTCACGTCACTGATCGCCGACGGCGAAGCCATTGCGCTGAGGCCCGACGGACGGCCGCACCGCTTCCAGGTCACCGCATCCCGGTTCGGCCGGACCGTCGATGTGGCGGCGGCGCTTGGCTCACAGCAGCTTTCGGTGTTCTTCTTTGACCTGCTGCATTGCGACGGCGCGGACCTCCTGGATCTACCCGCCACCGAGCGGCTCGCGGTGCTCGACGCCGTCGTCGCAGCCACGCACCGAGTGGACCGGCTGATCACCGGAGACGCCGACCAAGCCGGGAGATTCCTCGACGCAACGCTGGCGGCCGGCCACGAAGGCGTGATGGCGAAATCGCTGGTTGCCCCTTACGAAGCTGGTCGCAGAGGCGCGGGATGGCTGAAAGTCAAACCGGTGCACACCCTCGATCTGGTGGTGCTCGCCGTCGAGTGGGGATCGGGGCGGCGCACCGGCAAGCTGTCGAACATCCATCTCGGAGCCCGCGACACCGACGCCGGCGGGTTCGTGATGCTCGGCAAGACATTCAAAGGCATGACGGACGCGATGCTGGACTGGCAGACACGGCGGTTCACCGAGCTCGCCGACGGACCCACTGACGGCTACGTGGTGAAGCTGCGGCCCGAGCAGGTGGTCGAGATCGCGTTTGACGGGGTACAGCGTTCGAGCCGCTACCCCGGCGGGATGGCGTTGCGGTTCGCGCGGGTACTGCGCTACCGCGACGACAAGAGCCCCGCAGAGGCGGACACCATCGACACGGTGCGGCGACTCTACGAGCGGGGCTGACGCGGCGGCGATTGCTTCCGCGTCGGTGCGGGTGGTGAAAGGATCACCGTATGGCCTCACCGACCGCCACACCGTCTCATGCCCTGGAAGAAACCGACGGCGACGTCACGTACGTCCGCACCGATCCTGACCTGCCGCCCGTGGCAATCATCGACCGCTCGCCGATCACCACGCGCCACAAGATCGTCTTCGGCATCATCGCGCTGCTCGGCGCCGTGGCGTGGGCGATTATCGCGTTTTTCAGGGGCGAGACGGTTAACGCGGTCTGGTTCGTGATCGCCGCGATCTGCACATACATCGTCGCGTTCCGGTTCTACGCCCGGCTGATCGAGATGAAGATCGTGCGGCCACGCGACGACCAGGCCACCCCAGCGGAGGTGTTCGACAACGCCACCGACTACATGCCCACCGACCGGCGGGTGCTGTTCGGCCACCACTTCGCGGCGATCGCCGGCGCGGGTCCGCTGGTGGGACCGGTGCTTGCCATGCAGATGGGATATCTGCCCGGCGCGATCTGGATCATCATCGGCGCCGTGTTCGCCGGCTGCGTGCAGGACTACCTCGTGTTGTGGGTGTCCACCCACCGTCGTGGGCGCTCGCTCGGGCAGATGGTGCGCGACGAGATCGGCGCGGTCGGTGGCGCTGCAGCGATCGTGGCCGTCTTCGTGATCATGATCATCCTGCTGGCCGTGCTCGCGCTCGTGGTCGTCCAGGCGTTGGCGCAGAGTCCCTGGGGCGTGTTCTCGATCGCCATGACCATCCCGATCGCCCTGTTCATGGGTTTCTACCTTCGCTTCCTGCGCCCCGGCCGGGTGTCGGAAGTCACGCTGATCGGCGTGGTCCTGCTGTTGCTGGCCGTCGTCGCCGGCAACTGGGTGGCCGAAACATCATGGAGCCAGAACTGGTTTGGTTTATCCCAGGTCGCGTTGACGTGGTGTATCAGCATCTACGGTTTCGCCGCGTCAGTGCTGCCGGTGTGGCTCCTGCTGGCCCCGCGGGACTACCTGTCCACCTTCATGAAGGTGGGCACCATCACGCTGCTGGCCCTCGGGATCCTGATTGCCCGGCCGATTATTCAGGCCCCCGCCGTGTCCGCCTTCGCGCACAGCGGCACCGGGCCCGTGTTCGCGGGCTCGCTGTTCCCGTTCCTGTTCATCACCATCGCCTGCGGCGCGCTGTCGGGATTCCACTCCCTGATCTCGTCCGGCACGACGCCGAAGATGCTGGAGAAGCAGAGCCAGATGCGGCTCATCGGCTATGGCGGCATGCTCACCGAATCCTTCGTCGGCATCATGGCGCTGATCACCGCCGCGATCATCAACCAGCATCTTTACTTCGTGTTGAACGCGCCCGCGGGAAAGACCGGTGGTGCCGCCGAGTCCGCGGCCGCCTACGTGAACGGGCTTCCGCTCGGCGGAGATCCGATCAAGGCGGAGCAGATCAAACAGGCCGCCGCTCAGGTCGGCGAGAAATCGATCGTGTCCCGCACCGGCGGCGCACCGACACTGGCCATCGGCATGTCCGATGTGCTGCATCGCGCGTTCGGTGGTCCACGGTTGCAGGCGTTCTGGTACCACTTCGCGATCATGTTCGAGGCGCTGTTCATCCTGACCACGGTGGACGCCGGCACGCGTGTTGCGCGGTTCATGCTCTCCGACGCACTCGGCAACCTCGCGGGCCCATTACGCAAGTTCCGCGATCCGAGTTGGCGGCCCGGTGTGTGGGCGTGCAGCTTCGTGGTGGTCGCGCTGTGGGGCGGCGTGCTCCTGATGGGTGTCACCGATCCGCTCGGCGGCATCAACACGCTGTTCCCGCTGTTCGGCATCGCCAACCAGCTGCTCGCCGCCATCGCGCTGACTCTCGTTTCGGTGGTAGTTATCAAGAAGGGCTACCTGAAGTGGCTGTGGATACCCGCCGTCCCGCTGCTGTGGGACCTCGCGGTGACTCTGACGGCGTCTTGGCAGAAGATCTTCTCGGCCGATCCCGCGCTCGGCTACTGGACGCTGCACCACCAGTGCCAGAACGCCCTCGCAGCCGGAAAGACGACGTGCAGCACGGCCAAGAATGTCGATCAAGTGCACCAGGTCATTCGCAACACATTCATCCAGGGCACGCTCTCCATCGTGTTCGCAGTGCTCGTCGTGATCGTCTTCGCGACCGGTGTGATCATGGCGTTGCGAGTGATTCGCGGTGGCGGCACGCAGCTGACCGAAGACGAACCGGTGCCGTCCCGACTGTTCGGACCTGCAGGTCTCATTCCAACGGCGAAAGAACGGGAGGTGCAACGGCAATGGGACGCCTATTACAAATCTCGACCCAAATCGGCCGCCAAATCCGTTGGTACTGGGGCTCATTGATGGGTGATACCCACTACCAGCGATACGTCGAACACCGTCATCGCATCCATCCCGGCGAACCGGTGCTGACCGAACGGGAGTACTGGAAACTGCGTCACGCAACAGCGGCGGCCAATCCCGGCGTGCGCTGCTGCTAGCGGTTACCGGCTCGTGACCCAGCCGTAGCCGCGTTCACAGCAACCGTACAGGACCGTGTTCCAGCATAGTGGCGTGACGCCGACGTGGACGATCGCGACATTGCTCGCCGATGCCGCGCCCCCCGGCCCATATCGCCACGGGACTTCGCTTCTGTACGGGTGGCTGCCCGGCACGATCGAGGCGGTCGCCGCCACCGGGCTGCTGCTGGCGATCGGCTGGCGGTCGCGCAGGTGGCGCCTGCTGTGGATGCCGATAGCGCTGCTCGTGGGCGTCGCCACGGCCAGCTGGGCGCATTGGTACGTCGACATGGAAGGGATGGCCGACGACCCCGCGCCGCGGGCCCTGTGGATATGGATCGGGCTCGCCGGCCTGGCCCTGGCCGTCGTGCTGGTCGGTTGGAGCAGCGCCCGATGGTGGCGACGGGCGGTGTCAATCCTGGCGGTCCCGCTGTGCCTGCTCAGCGCCGGGGTGGCACTGAATCAGTGGGTGGGCTACTTCCCGAGCGTGCAAACCGCGTGGAACCAACTGACCGCCGGCCCGTTGCCCGACGAAACGGACATGGCGACCGTAACAGCGATGCAGCAGAACCACACCGTGCCGACCAAGGGCGCCCTCGTGCCGGTGACGATTCCGAGCGACGCCTCCCACTTCAAACACCGCACGGAGCTGGTGTACCTGCCGCCCGCATGGTTCACGAGCGACCCGCCCCCGAAGTTGCCGGTCGTGATGATGATCGCCGGCGAATTCAACACCCCCGCCGACTGGCTGCGCACGGGTAACGCCGCCAAGACCATCGACGACTTCGCGAAGGCGCACGGCGGCAATGCGCCGCTGTTCGTGTTCGTCGACTCGGGTGGCTCGTTCAACAACGACACCGAATGTGTCAACGGCAACCGCGGCAACGCCGCCGACCACCTCACTAAAGACGTTGTCCCCTTCATGATCTCGCAATTCGGGGCGAGCTCCGCCAGTGCCAACTGGGGCATCGTCGGATGGTCGATGGGCGGCACCTGCGCGGTGGACCTCACCGTGATGCACCCAGAACTGTTCAGCTCGTTCGTCGACATCGCCGGCGACCTCGGGCCAATTGCCGGAACCAAAGAGCAAACGATCGCGCGGTTGTTCCACGGCGACGCGAACGCGTGGGCCGCCTTCGACCCGACCACCGTCATCACAAAACATGGCCCCTACACCGGAGTTTCGGGCTGGTTCGCCATCTCGAGCACACCGATGGCCCCGAGACGCAATGTCGATGCCAGCAATGATGCCGTCGGCCTGGGCGGGCGCGACGCTGCCGGCAACCCCGGCGACCAGATCCAGGCCGCCAACACGCTGAGCGCACTCGGCAAGGCCAACGGGATCACCTGCGCGGTGGTGTCGACATCGGGCAAGCACACCTGGCCCTTCGCCGAAGAGACGTTCGCATCGTCGCTGCCGTGGTTGGCCGGTCAGCTCGGCACGCCAGGCGTTCCGCGAATCCCCCTGCCCGGACCGGTCAACCCACCGAGTGTGAACTGAATCACCCGGCCGAACTTTGAAAATGCTGTGAGTCGGAGTTGGCGCGGCAGCGGATCGGCCAGGACTGGAACCGCGTCCTGTGGGTTACCAACTCGTTTTCTGCCAGCGACGACTGTGACGTTTCGGTATACCTAGACTTCCCGTGAACGGTGGCCGAGGCCTTGTCGGCTGCGATCTCGGAATCGGCCGGCTGAAAGGCTCAGGGTGAGCGTCCAGGTGCAGACAGCAGCCGCCCGCGTGATGCGGCGGCCCAATCTGCTGCGTCGACGTCGCCGGCTGCCACCGCGGCCAAGCGACGCCGCCCGCCAGCACCGACTGACGCTGATCCGCCGCGGCGCCGTCACGATGTGGGCGATTGTCATCGTGTACCGGACGTTGACGGCCGGGGTCGCGTTCAACCGCGAGCTGGTGCTCGCCTACATCGCCACCGGCCTCGTGGCCGCCAGCATCGGCCGCCGGAAGATGCTGATGGTGGTGCGCGACTGGCTGCCGTTCGCCGTGGTGCTGCTGGTTTACGACGTGAGCCGGGGCGCGGCGACGCTCGTCGGCACACCCACACTCTGGCGGTGGCAGGTCGGTGTCGACCGCTGGATGTTCTTCGGCAACATTCCGACCGTGTGGCTGCAGGCGCGACTCAAGCTTGGCGACCCGCCCTGGTGGGAAGTCGTGATCAGCACCGTCTACATGTCGTTCTTCGTACTGCCGTACGTGGTGGCCGGGGTGCTCTGGTTGCGCGACCGCCAGGACTGGAAGGCGTTCGTCCGGCGGTTCGTGGCGCTGTCGTTCACCGCGCTCGCGATTTACATCGTGTTGCCGGCGGCGCCACCGTGGGCGGCCGCCCGGTGCACATCCGACGACATCCTGGGCGGCCCCGCGTACCCAGCGTGCATGTTCGGCACGTCGCAGGGGGTGAGCGGCGGCGGTCTACTCGGTTCGATGCACAGCGCCCAACCTGGTGCCAACCAGTTCGTGGAGCGGATCTCCACGCGCGGATGGGAGACCCTGCATCTGCACGTGGCTCGGGACCTGGTCAACTCCGGGCAGGTCAGCGTGAACATGGTCGCCGCGATCCCGTCTCTTCATGCCGCACTTGCCGCGATGGTGGCGGCGTTCCTGTGGCGTCGCGTGCAGCGCCGATGGCGCCCGTTGTTGGCCGCCTACGTGCTGATGATGGCGTTCACGCTGGTGTATTCCGGGGAACACTACGTGATCGACATCCTGCTCGGCTGGACTCTGGCGGCCGCCGTGCTCGCGGTCGTCGGCCGCTTCGAGTCGCGGCGTCGCGCCCCGACATCCGAGCCCGAGTCGATGCCCGACGTGCACCAGGTCGAGCTCGAGCTCGAGCTTGAGCCCGAGCTTGAGCGGCAGGGCGCGGCGTAACCAACCGGACCGCGTACGATCGGCACCGTGGCGCAGCCTCTGACCGTCGAACGGTCGCGCGAGATACCGGTCGATGTGCAGCAGGCGTTCGACGGCACGCTGGCGATCCCGCTACCCACCCTGTTTCGGCGCTGGTATGGACCCATTCCACCGATCAGCAAGGTCAACGACCAGACCGGCGAATGGGACGCCGTCGGCAAGACGCGCATCGTGACGCTGACGGGCGGCGGCAGCATGCGTGAGGAACTCACGCATCTCGATGCGCCCCACGCGTTCGGCTACATCCTTTCCGAGATCAAGGGCCCGCTGGCCCCGTTGGTGAACAGGGTCGACGGCGAATGGCTGTTCGCGCCCGCCGGTCACGGCACAACGGTCACCTGGCGCTGGACGCTGCATCCGCGATCGCGGCTGGCCGCAGTCGCGCTGCCGGTGTTCGGCCGGCTATGGCTCGGCTACGCGCGCCACGCGCTCGAAGAGCTGCAGCGGCTGCTGACGAGCGCCTCTCACCACTGAGGCGGCGCCGCTCCCCTGCCGAAACCCCAGGTCGCCTGGCCAAGGCGGGGTTTGCGTTCCACCTCGCTGGGATGCCGACGAAAATCATCGGCGAGCAGTGGTTCTGCGTCATGACCCGCCATCATGGCCAGGCACGGTGCCCCGAACTCGCAGCATCGACAGTGCGCGGCGGGCGTCGGATAGATCGCCGGCCCGCTGAGCATCTCGAGTGCCTCGATCCCAAGTTGCCCGCCGACCGCCGCGATCTCCTCGCGACTGCGGCGGATACGGGTTCGGCGCAGCAGTCCGGCGGTGCGTTGGCCGATCCGCTCGTGGCTGTGGGGTTCAGCCGCTCGCGCATAGATCCGCCTGTGCTGTGGAATCGATCGGCCGCCGCCGCTGGGCTCGTTCTGAGCCACAGGCTTCGAAACGCCGCTCCCGACGTCGCTGTTGACGCTGGTCTCGGCGGGCAGGTCGAGAGGACCGCCGATGCGGATCTCGTTGTGGATGGTGCCGGCGATGTCCATGCCCATGTAGTCCTGCTCCCACGCCCAGCATGCTGCGACCGCTTCCTCGTCGCGCAGCAACGCGTCCAGATCCTGCCAGTCGTCGACGATCCGGTGCCTGACCACCCAGTACTCGTCGGCCGCGTCGACCCCGAGAAGCTCGACGCGAGCGCTGTAGATAACGGGGATCCCGTCCTGTGCGACCAATCCACGCCCTGGGTCCCGCGGGTCGGGCACCAGGCCGCTCACGTCGTGCTCTATGCGGATCGGCGCGAAGTCGTCCACGGTGCCGGCCCACGCGTCATAGCACGTGAGAATCGCGGTGGCGGTCTCCACGGCGCCGGTAGCCGCGCCGGCCAGCGATCGCTGGAGCGCCTTTTGCACCAGGGACTGCGTCAGTTCGTGAGGCCAGTCCCAAGTGCCCGGATAGTAGTAGACGGCCAAGGCTTCGGTCACCGCGGTTGCAAGTGAATCTTCCACGGGCGCAATGGGTTCCAGGTCACGCCGGTGCGGTGAGGCGAAATCCCACTGCCGACGGCAGCGCTTGAATCTGGCTCTCTCGTCCGCAGTGATCTGGTACTTCACGATGGCCGTCAGTGAAAGTGCGGCCAGGGTTCATCGAACGGCCAGCGACACCGGTCCGCGGTGTCGGCCATGGAATCCAACTCGGCAAGCAAGTCGTCGAAAAATGCGCGCATCCGCGCTGGATCCCCGACCGGCCACGCCGCCGAGAACGACATCCACACGTCCGGTGCGCCGGAGGCCGGCAGGTCGACGATCGCATTCCCGGGCGGCACCACGCGCCACTGGTACTGGTCGCCGTGGCGCTCCAAATAGACGAGGTCGTCGCGACCCGGGCAGGCAGCCGCGATCGAGGCAAAAAGCTGTTCACGGTCCATGTGACCCCTCGCCTGACCACAATAGCCCCGATCACGCCTGCCAAGAAGACCACCGTCTCACGGCAATGGCAACCACCGGTCCCGTGAGCGAAATCCGTTGATATTGCGGGTATTTACGCCGCAGCAAGTCATATCCCGTCGCCATCTGCTCACCGTGCTCGTGAATCGCGGCGATGCCGTCGGCCCGCACCCACCAGAGCTGGTCCCAGTTGGATTCATAGTGGTCGACAAGCAGGCTGACTTGCGGGTTCTGTTCGATGTTGATCAGCCGCCGGAGCCGGTGGGTCGTCTTGCGCTTCGTGTCGACGGCGGTGTACACGACGTCCTTGCCGTGGTCGCCTAGAGCGAACACCACCGGGACCAGATGGGGCTGGCCCCGCGGCGACACCGTGGCGAGGCACGCCACCTCGGCGGCCGCGAAGCGTTCGCGTACGTCTCGTTCGTCCCCATTGTCGAATTCGGCCATCGGTTTCCTCCTGGTTGCGGTTTGGCGTCGCCGGGTGATGGCGGCGTGTCAGCGGAACTCGGTCACGTAGGCATGCCAATCCCAGGTGGACAGGAACCCCCGCGCGGCGCTATGACCTTTGTTGTATAACGCCTCGACCTGCTTGTCGGAAATGCCGAAATCGAGGAAACCGACGTCGGTTGAATCGACGCGGATGCTGCGTGCACTAACCCACGGCTCGTTGAGGTACGCCTGATCCCTGCCGACAAGCATCGTCGTGATGACCTCTTCCAACAGTTTGGTGGAGCCGAGCACGTTCAGCGCTCTCAACGCCGGGATCACGCTGTCATTGCCCTCGGGAAGATTCGGCAGGAGCGTGACTCCGAAGGTCGGCCAGCGCGGTCTCTTCCCGTCCGTCCGGTCGAGGGAGTCGATCGGGAAGTTGGACAGAATCCCGCCGTCGACGAGCGTGGACGCCAGCCCAGCCCGGCTGGTCAAGCTGGCCGGACGGAAGAAGAACGGGATCGACATCGAGGCCCGCACCGCGTCGGCAACCTGCTGGTCGTCGGGGTCCATCCCGTACAGCCGCCGGTAGTCCCACGGCAGCCGCACCAGCTGCCCCGTCGTCACGTCGGCGACGGTCACCACCAGCCGGTACCGACGTTCCGGCGGCAGGTCGGGATCGTCATATGCGAGATCGCCGAAGGTACTCACTCCGAGGGTTTTCAACTGGCTGCGGACCCAATCATGGACGTGATCGCCGCGGTAGATCCCGGTTCCGCGCAGCAGCGCAACCGATGGGCCGATGAAGGGAATGCTTTCGACGGGACCCGGGTCGAGAAACTCCTTGTAATTCAAACTCAGCGCCAGTTCCTTGACTTCCGCAGCGGTCATCTTCTGGCCCTGAGCCGCCGCGGCGACGATCGAGCCGACAATCGACCCCGCGGACTTGCCGGAGACGCGTTGAGCGGTGTAGCCCGCC
>Ga0306920_100006334_pt1 | contig 15430 bp, 17 predicted proteins | sample flu12Cox44000170_FD_204666 | JGI IMG/M metagenome (GOLD analysis project Ga0306920, IMG submission 204666) | Lab enrichment of tropical soil microbial communities from Luquillo Experimental Forest, Puerto Rico - flux4day.12C.oxic.44.000.170 (v2)... | ecosystem: Environmental > Terrestrial >... | reverse complement strand
ATCAGCCTTTCATCTCGAATGTGGAGCGCAATCGGCAATCCTCAGCCCTCGCGCGCGCGGTGATTGCGCTCGCCCGCGTGCTCGGACTGCCGATGCGGCGCGCGAGGGATGAGACGAGGTCCAGGGTTATTTGATCGGGCGCCCGCGCCCAATTGCCGAATATGCCTCGGTGCCAGTGTCGCGAACCCGAAGCTCGCACCACAAGTACCGCGAGGCCGGCATGCGAACTTCGGATTCCAAGCGGCACTAGAATCACAGAGTTGTCAGTGTCCCGCGATTCCGAAGTTGGCTTCCGAGCGAGCCGCAGGTTCTGGCGAACTTCGGAATCGGGACACTGGCCCGGCGGACCCGCACGCGCAAGAAACCGCCCATGATCGCCGACGAGACGCCGCTCACACGTGCTGGCCGCCGTTGATGTGAATCTCGGCGCCGTTCACGTAGGACGACGTGTCGGTGCACAGCACATAGATGATGCGGGCGACCTCGTCCGGCGTGCCGAGGCGGTGCAGCGGAATCTGTCCGACGATTTTCTCGGTGCCGGGCGATAGGATCGCGGTGTCGATCTCGCCCGGCGCGATCGCGTTGACCCGAATGCCCTGCGAGCCGAAGTCGAACGCCATCTCGCGCGTGAGCGCCGCAAGCGCGGCCTTGGAGGTGGCATAGGCGGAGCCGGCGAACGGATGCACGCGGGAACCGGCAATCGACGTGACATTGACGACCGACCCCCTGGTGGCCTTGAGCTCGTCGAGCAGCCCGCGCGCGAGCATGATCGGCGCTAAGAAATTCACCCCAAACACATGCCGCCACACGTCCGTGGTCGTTTCGATCGAGTCCAGGCGCGCGCCTCCCTCGGCCTTAGGTGAGATCGCCGCGTTATTGACGAGCGCGTGCAGCTGACCGCCTTCGAGCCGCCGCTTGATTTCCGCAATTGCGGTGAGCGTGTTTTGCTCGTCCGCGAGGTCCACCTGGATGTGATCCTCAGGCCCCGCTTCCCACGGACATTCTTCCGGAAACGGATGGCGCGAGCAGGTGATGACCCGCCAGCCGGCGCTGGAGAAGCGGATCACGGTGGCATGCCCGATGCCGCGGCTCGCCCCGGTGAGCAGCAACGTCCGGCGCGGTTGATTGGTGCTGGTCGGCATCTGGGCTCCGTATCACGGGTATAGCCGCGTCTTCGTCCAGCTACCGCCCGGTCCTTCGCGCCGGAACTCGATGCGGTCGTGCAGACGGAACGGACGGTCGTGCCAGAACTCGATCGCCTCCGGGACTAACCGATAACCGTGCCAGTTCGGCGGCCGCGGAACCGGTCCGACCACGTATTTGGCGGTGTAGCGCGCAACCGCTTTCTCGAACGCCAGCCGGCTCTCGAGCGGCGCCGACTGGCGGCTCGCCCAGGCGCCGATCTGGGCAAGACGCGGCCGGGTGGCGAAATAGGCATCGGCCTCAGCGTCGGTGACCGGCTCGACGGTTCCGCGTATCCGCACCTGCCGGGTGAGCGATTTCCAATGGAAGACCAAGGCCGCCTTCCGCGCGCCCTCCAACTCCTTGCCCTTAGTGCTGTCACGATTGGTGTAGAAGACGAATCCCCGCTCGTCGACGCCTTTAAGGAGGACCATGCGCACGTTCGGAACGCCCTCCGCGTCCACGGTCGCAAGCGCCATCGCGTTTGGGTCGGCAGGCTCGCGTCGCACCGCCTCCTCGAACCAGGTCGAGAACAGCCGCATCGGCTCGTCAGCCTCGGTAAAATCACCGGACGTTAACCATGTCGGGCGTTCAATCGGAGCCGGATCGGTCATTGCACGGAGACTCGTGTGATCGAAGCGTGGACGGAACCTCGGTTCCGGCTGCCTATCTATAACGGAACCGCTGGCGCGAGCCTATGCCGGCGCCGCTCATGGCTTATCACCTTTGCCGCGGTGGTGCTGCTCGCTCTGTCAAACGGCGCGTGCAGTTACAAGCTTGATTCCATGTTCAGCCGGGACAGTGAGAAGTCGGAGGCCGTCAGCTCGCTGGGGGGATCGGGCCGCCTCGCCGCTGCCCCAGGGTCGGCCGAGGCCGATCTTGCGTTTGCCAAAGCGGCGGCGACCGAAGCGCTCGCTCGATCAGGTGACGTCAGCGTGCCTTGGGAAAATCCCGGGACGGGCGCACGCGGCACGGTCACACCGCTTGCATCGGCCTACACCCAGGACGGATTCACCTGTCGCGACTTCCTCGCGAGTTACGTGCGCAAGGATTCCGAGTCCTGGCTGCAAGGCGAGGGCTGCCGAATCCACCAGGGCCGGTGGGAAGTGCGCCACATGAAACCGTTGCAACGGCCCTGATACGTCCAGCGTTGCAGTTGCGGTCCTATATCCCCACATTTAGCTGGGGATTACCTCCCATGCGACGGAGTTCTTGAGGATGCGCGACCCCTATGAGGTCTTGGGGGTGCAGAAGTCGGCTCGTCCGGACGAGATCAAGAAAGCGTTCCGGCGGCTGGCAAAGAAGCTGCACCCCGACGCCAACAAAAAGGACCCGCGGGCCGCCGTGAAGTTCGCCGAGATCAACTCGGCCTATGAGGTGCTGGGCGACGAAAAGAAGCGTAAAGCCTTCGACGCCGGCGAGATCGACGCGGAGGGCAAGCCGCGCTTCCGAGGTTTCGGCGGTGGCAGTCACCCGGGATTTGGCGGCGACAGCAATTTCGAAAGTTTCACCTGGGGTCCGGAAGGATTTCGCCGTTCGGGCGGTCGCTCCGCGGGCGGCGGGTTCGGCCGTTTCGAAGATATTCTCAGTGAAATGATGGGCGGGCTCGGGCGCGGCGCTGCTGGGCGCGGCGGCTTCGACCGCTTCGAGACGGCAGATTCCGGCCAGGCGCCGCACGGGCAGGATATCGGTGTGGCGCTGACGATCAGCTTGCCGGAGGCAGCTAAAGGCGCGACCAAGCGCGTGCGGCTGCCGACCAGCAAGGAAGTCGAGGTCAAGATTCCGGCAGGACTCACCGACGGCCAGCAAATTCGCCTGAAGGGTCAGGGCATGTCGGTTCCGGGTCGTCCACCCGGGGATGTGCTGATTACGGTCGGCATCGCGCCTCACCCCTATTTCCGGCCCGAAGGATCGAACCTGCGCCTCGATCTTCCGATCACCCTCTACGAAGCAGTGCTGGGCGCCAAGGTGCGCGTTCCCACTCTCGATGGCGCTGTTGAACTGGCGATTCCGCCCGGCACCGGCGCCGGCCGGACCTTCCGGCTCAAGGGCAAAGGGATGCCGAGCAAGGCGACCCCCGGCGACCTTCTCGTCACCGCCCGCATCGTGCTGCCCGAGGGCCCGGATTCCGATCTGGAAAATCTCATGCGCAAGTGGCGTGAGCGCAAGCCGTACGATCCGCGCAAGGAAATCGACTAGCTTTGAATCGACCTTAGTTTTGCTCAGCCGGGCTTCTTGTCGGCGGGCACGCTTTCCTGGTCGTAGACCGATTGGGCGACTTTGAGCAGCCGGTCGCGATCGGCCGGCCCGGACACCACAAAGCCCTTGTTGTCATCTACCCAGTAGAAGGCGGCGACGGCGCCGGCCTCTTTATATCGCAATGCCGTCTCAGGTGACTTAGACCGCGCGCAGTAAATGGTGAAGCGCTCTCCCGACGGGCCTTCGTACATGACGAGCGCGGCGCCGGCGCCGCTCGCGCCGGGCAGCAGGCGTCCGCCAACGAGCTTGAGCCCAATTGCGCCAAGATAGGCGCGCGCAGGTCATAGCCAAGCCGCTTCGAGAGCCACTGCACCAAGTGGGCCTGTTCGCTCCCGCCACTTCGACGGGATGGCGGACCTCGACGACGTAGAGTTTATGCGCGTCGATCGCGTCGGCGGTGAACACGCGCAAACCGCTGATGCCGCCGGCCCAAGTGTCGCGGCCGAACCATCCCGCGAGCCCGCCGAGCACGAAGGCAGCAACGACCGCCGCGAGCGCGAGAAGCGGCCGTCGACGATCGATCCGGCCCAAACGATCGAGATCGAGCCGCGGCGGAATTGGCTCCTGCGCGACGGCGGCATAGCGCGCGTTGATCAGATCAGCTTGTGCTCGCCATGCGGCCACGCGCGCCGCGTCCTGCGGATGCGCGGCAAGCCAGGCTTCGACCGCAGCACGCCGGTTCGACGGCAGCTCGCCGTCCACGTAGGCGTGCAGTTCGGCCTCCGGGATCGGCGCATCACGATCGACCATCGTTCTGCCCTCACGGAGCGGCGGACGCTCGCCATCCAAATACGCCCGCACCTGCGCGCGCGCGCCAAGCGCGACATCACCGTTCCGATCGGCAGCTGCACCTCGGCGACTTCGCGGTAGCTCAATCCTTCCAGCACGACGAGAAGCAACGCCGCCCGCTGATCCTCCACCAAGGTCGAGAGCGCGCGCTCGATGTCGCGCGCGCCCGTCACGGGGCCGCTCGTGCCGGGCGCGTCCTCTTCCTCGATCGAGGCGAGCGTCGGCCGGCGCGCAAGCGTGCGCAGCCGGTTGCGATTGAGATTCGTCAGGATCGTATAGAGCCAGCTGCGCACGTCGCCTTCGTGAAACAGATGTTCCGACCGCAATGCCCTCACCAATGTGTCCTGAACGAGATCATTCGCGATTTCCGCGTCGCGCGTGAGCGCGCGTGCGTAACGGCGCAGAGCCGGGATCGCCGCCTGCACGTTGTTGCGGAACGCGTTCACGTCCTCTCCCCGCCCACACCGCATTTCATAAATACCGGCAGCGCCGTGCTTATTCCGCGAACGGACGAGCGCCGGCGGCTGCTTGATGGTGCTTATACCCTATGGCATAGGAAACGACCGCCGCGCAGGCCATGTTGCCTCGTGGCATTCGGCGAGGAGGGTCATGGCGGAAGCCAGCGGTCTAATGCGCGGCAAGTGCGGCCTGATCATCGGCGTCGCCAACAACCGCTCCATTGCCTGGGGAATCGCCAAGGCCGCGCGCGCGCAGGGAGCCGATCTCGCGTTCACCTATCAAGGCGAAGCTCTCAAGAAGCGGGTCGAGCCGCTCGCGGAACAGGTCGACGGCCTGGTGGTCGGCCACTGCGACGTGACCGAGGAATCGACGATCGACGCGGCGTTCGCAGCGATCGGCACCGCCTGGGGTTCGCTCGATTTTCTGGTCCACGCCGTTGCGTTCTCCGACAAGAGCGAGCTCGACGGGCGTTACGTCGACACCAGCCCGGGCAACTTCGCCAAGACCATGCACATCAGTTGCTATTCCTTCACCGCACTTGCTCAACGCGCCGAACGACTGATGACGAACGGCGGCTCGCTGCTCACTTTGACTTACTACGGTGCGGAAAAGTGGATGCCGCATTATAACGTGATGGGCGTCGCCAAGGCGGCGCTCGAGGCATCCGTGCGCTATCTCGCGGCCGACCTCGGTGCCAAGAACATCCGCGTCAACGCCATCTCAGCGGGCCCGATCAAGACCCTTGCCGCCGCCGGCATCGGCGACTTCCGCTATATCCTCAAATGGAACGAAAACAACGCGCCGCTGCGCCGGGGGATCACGGTCGAGGAAGTTGGCGACGCCGCGGTTTATTTGCTCTCCGACCTGTCGCGCGGCGTCACCGGCGAAGTTCATCATGTTGACGTCGGTTACCACATCGTCGGCATGAAGCACCCGGACGCTCCCGATATGAGTGTGATCAACGATTAGGCCCGTACGGTTTATCAGCTTCCAGATTTCCATTCCTGAAATGACTCACCCCGTCCTCTATTACATCCGGCACGGCGAGACCGACTGGAACGTCGAGGGCAGGCTTCAGGGATGGCATGATCCCGCGCTCAATGCGGTGGGGCGCCGGCAGGCGGCGGTATGCGCCGACGTTCTGCGCGACTTGATTGAGCAGGATGGGCAGCAAACGCCCGCCGACTTCGGTTATGTCGCAAGCCCACTGCAGCGGGCGCGCCAGACGACCGAGATCATGCGCTCGGCGCTCGGGCTCGAACCCGGCGATTATCGCGTCGATCCCCGACTGCGCGAAATCGGCTTCGGCGACTGGGAAGGCCTCACGTTTCGCGACGTCCGCTCGCGCGCGCCGCAGGCGCTGGCCGAGCGCGAACGCAACAAGTGGAGCTTCGTCCCACCGGGCGGCGAAAGCTACGCGCAGGTCGCGCTGCGAATGCGCGAGTGGTACGACGCGCTCGACGGCAAGACGGTCGTCGTTGCTCACGGCGGCACGGCCCGGGCGCTGATCGGCGTCCTCGGCATCGCCCGCCCCGCCGACGCCCCATCGGTCGATATCGGCCAAGGCGTCGTCTATCGCTTCGCCAACGGCAGCATGAGCCGTTACGGCTGACCCGGCTCCTCCCGACGACGAGATTTGACCCGCCCTGACCCGCGGGATACCACACTCGCGCACGGGCACGTCATGTCGTTCAACACGTTCGGCCATCTGTTCCGGGTCACCACGTTCGGCGAGAGCCACGGGGCGGCGGTCGGCTGCGTCGTCGACGGCTGCCCGCCGCGCATTCCGCTCGATCGCGACGACATCCAACCCTATCTCGACAAGCGACGGCCCGGACAATCGCGCTTCACCACCCAGCGCCGCGAGCCGGACGAAGTGAGAATCCTCTCCGGCGTGTTCGTCGACGAGAGCACCGGCGCTCAAGTCACGACGGGAGCGCCGATCACGCTCGTGATCGACAACGTCGACCAGCGCTCGAAAGATTATTCCGAGATCAAGCACCTCTACCGGCCCGGTCACGCCGATTTCACCTACGATGTGAAATACGGGTTGCGCGATTATCGCGGCGGCGGCCGAGCCTCCGCCCGCGAGACTGCGGCGCGAGTTGCCGCCGGCGCGATCGCCCGCAGAATCGTGCCGGACATGGTGGTGCGCGGAGCGCTCGTGCAAATCGGGCCGCATAAAATCGATCGCGCCCGCTGGGACTGGGACGAAGTCGAGCGCAACCCGTTCTTTGCGCCGGACGCCCAGGCAGCCGCCTTGTTTGCCGACTATGTCGATGGCGTGCGCAAGGCCGGTTCGTCGATTGGCGCCGTGATCGAGGTCGTTGCGGAAGGCGTGCCCGCCGGACTCGGCGCTCCGGTTTACAGCAAGCTCGATGCCGATCTCGCCGCCGGCCTGATGGGCATCAACGCGGTGAAGGGGGTCGAAATCGGCGACGGCTTTGCGGTCGCGGGATTGAGCGGAGAGGAGAACGCCGACGAAATACGCGTGGGAAACGACGGCAAGCCGCGGTTCCTGTCGAACCATGCTGGCGGCATTCTGGGCGGCATTTCCACCGGGCAGCCGATCGTCGCGCGCTTCGTCGTAAAACCAACTTCGTCGATTTTGACTCCACGCCGCACGGTTGATCGCTACGGTCGCGAGAGCGAAATTGTAACCAAGGGGCGCCATGATCCGTGCGTCGGCATTCGCGCCGTTCCGATCGGCGAGGCGATGGTGGCGTGCGTGCTTGCCGACCATTATCTTCGCCACCGTGGGCAGGTGGGCGAAGGGCCGTCGTGGCCGCTCGCACCGCCCCGAAGCTGAGACGGACCGCTGCCGTGCTTGAAGCTCATCATCAGGTCGACGCCGTGATCGAGGCCTTCGCGCGCGGCGAAATCGTGGTCGTTACCGACGACGACGATCGCGAGAACGAGGGCGACTTGGTGCTCGCCGCCGTGCACGCCACGCCGGAGAAGCTGGCGTTCATCGTGCGCCACACCTGCGGCATCGTTTGTGCGCCGCTCACGGGCGAGATCGCCCACAGACTGCGCCTGTCCCCCATGGTGTCCGACAACGATTCGCCGCACGGTACCGCCTTCACGATTTCCGTCGACTACCGCCACGGCACCACCACCGGCATCTCCGCCGATGACCGCACCGCCACCGTGCGCAACCTCGCCAACAACAATGCCGGCGCGGTCGACTTCGTGCGCCCCGGCCACATCTTCCCCCTGATCGCCAAGGAAGGCGGCGTGCTGATGCGCTCGGGCCATACCGAGGCGACAATCGACCTCTGCCGGCTCGCCAAGGTCGAGCCGGTCGGCGTCATTTGCGAACTCGTCAACGACGACGGCACGGTGATGCGCGGCCCGGACGTCGCCGCCTTTGCCGAGCGCCACGGCATCAAGCGCCTCTCGGTCGCCGATCTCATCGCCTACCGGCAGATGCGCGAGAAGCTTGTCGAGCGCGTCGGCGAATTTCCGGTCGCGACCGAGATCGGCACCCTCGCCGGCTATGCGTACGTGACGCCGTTCGACAAGGTGCACCACATGGCCTTCGTCTACGGGCGCATCAGCGACGGCGAAGGCGTATTGGCACGACTCCATCGCGGCAGCGTGATCGGCGACGTCTTCGACGGCGCCAAACCCATCCACACGGCGCTGCAACGGTTCAGGCGTGAGGGCCGCGGCGTCATCGTCTATCTGCGTGACGGCACCTCCGGCGTGCCGATCACGGCGATCCCGCAAGAGGGCGACGGTCGCGCCGAGGAATTGCGTACGCGGCAATGGCGCGAGATCGGCCTGGGTGCGCAAATTCTCAAAGACTTGGGGATTGCCTCGATCCGGCTGCTGACTTCGACCAAACGAACCTATGTCGGCCTTGCCGGTTTCGGTATCGAGATTTTGTCGACCGAATCGATCGACTGATACCGACTCTGCTTCACGTCCTTCGTTCGGCAACGAAGCGCGCGGTTGCCTTGAGTATCGCGGCGTCGGCGCCGAACGGCGTGAGCGCGCGATCAGCTTCACCGACGAGATCTTTCAACCGCGCGCGCGCGCCGGCGATGCCGAGCAGCGCGACCAGCGTGGCCTTGCCGGCTGCCGCATCCTTGCCGGTCGCCTTGCCGACCGCAGCGGCATCGCCTTCCACGTCGAGCAGATCATCCGCGATCTGAAACGCGCGGCCGAGCGCGGCCCCATAGCGCGAGAGCGCCTCGATCTGCTCGGTGGTGGCTTTGCCGAGCACTCCACCCGCCACGCAAGCAAAGTGGATCAGCGCGCCGGTTTTCATCCATTGCAGCGTGCCGACGTCGCTCTCGTCCAGTCGCGGTTTGTTCCGATCGAACCGACCCTCGGCCGCGAGGTCGAGCATCTGGCCGCCGGCCATGCCGCCCAGACCGGCGGCGCGCGCCAATCTTGCCACGAGTTCAATGCGCACCGCCGGTTCCGGATGCACCTCGGAACGCGCCATGATGTCGAAGGCAAACGTGAGCAGCGAGTCCCCGACCAGAATGGCCGTGGCGTCGTCATAAGCCTTATGCACCGTCGGCTTGCCCCGACGCAGTGCGTCGTCATCCATTGCCGGAAGATCGTCGTGCACGAGCGAATAGCAGTGCACGCATTCAAGCGCGGCACCTGCCATCAGCGTCCGTGAGGGCGGCACATCGAACAGCCGACCGCTTTCGACAATAAGGAAAGGCCGCAGACGCTTGCCGCCGGAAAGGCTCGCATAGCGCATGGCCTCGATGAGTCGTCGTGGCCGGCTGCTCTCGCCCCGCGCCGGATTTGGGCTGAGCAACCGCTCAAGCAGCGACTCCATGTCGGACGCCACCGTTTGCGCCGCCGCCGCCATGGCTTCCTGGGGATCGAGTTTAGTCATGCGCAGCAATTATCCTCGCCATCCGACATTCGTCGGCGGGGCACAATGAAACACAGGCAGCGGTTGATTTCCATGCGCTCTGCGGCCGTTATACCCGGGCGCCATCGGGCACCGGAGCCAGACCGACGAAACGCGCGATCGGCTATTTTTTTGCGGGCGCAGGCCTCTGCGAACTCGCGCCGCCCGGCGTCTCCAGTTTCGTGCGGGTCCAGTCCTGCCCATCACACAGGAAGCCGAGCACGCATCCTTCTACTCGGAGCGTGTCGTCGGTTTTGAGCCACATGCGTGACGTATAGGTCTTGCCGTTCTCCGGATTGTAGATGTCGCCTTCCCAGCGGCCGTCGCTCGCCGGCTTCATGCCGAGCAGGAGCTGCAGGCCCATGATGGGGCGGCTGCGTTTGGCGGGATCCGGATTGTTTTCGTCGAGGCCGCCCGGCTTCTTCGTCCAAACGACCGTGCCGCATAGCGCGCTGCCGCACGCGTCGATGTGAATGATCGCGTCCTTATCCGCAACGAGCCAATCGCCTTTGGGAGTAGCGGCGAAGGCAGGACTCGCGATCAGGACGAGGAGGAGGCCCCAACGGAATTTCGCCATTCGGCACCGCCCCGCCGCGCGATTAGCGGGTCGGCAGCTTGCCGTGCGTTTCGAGCACCTTGCGACACTTTTGGCTTAGCTGCGGAGCATGGCTGACCAGGCAAGTGACGAAGGCGTTCTCATCGTCACCCTGAATGCCCTTGCAATGCCGGGCCACGTCGGGCCGGCAGGCCGCCTGTTCCTCCTGCGTGCCAGACAGCGCCAGCGCCGGGGCGCTCGGTAGAAATACAGCGGCGGCAGCAACCAACACGATGCCGGCAGCGAGTTTGGTCTTGTACGTCATCTCAGTCTCCCTGTTTCCGGCCTCCAGGGGCCGAGTGATAGGAACCGGCACATCCGTGCGAGGCGGCAACCGGCCGAAAGGGTGCTTGTTCCATCGGGCAATGGTGGCTTTTTCTGGCCGATGAGGGGGGCGGAACAATCTACCCTGCTATACCCCGGCAACCGCCGTAGAATGACCTCCCGCCACGTGCAGTCCCCGATGGAATTGCCTCATAGCTCGGTTTTCCGCGCCGCGACAGCGGTGCTAGCTTGGCTCGGTCGCCAGGGCACTCGCGCCATTGCCGCGGTGGTCCTTATCGGGATCGCCGTGCCGCCGCTCGGAGCCGTGCTACGGCCCTTCGTCACGCCGGCGATCTTCGTCCTGCTGTGCATCGCGTTCCTGCGCGTCGATGCCGCAGGCCTGCGATCCTACGTGCGACGGCCGCACCTCGTCCTCGCGGCCACGGCATGGACCATGCTCGCCGTCCCGCTCCTGTTCGGTACGGTTTGCCTGAGTTCGGGGCTCGACGCGCGCGCTCCCGAATTATTCCTCGCGCTTATGATGCAGGCGGTCGCCCCGCCGATGATGGCGGCACCAGCGTTCGCCGCACTGATGGGATTCGATGCGACGCTCGTGCTCGCGAGTCTCGTGACGAGCACCGCGCTCACGCCGATAAGCGCTCCCTTGTTCGCCTATGCCTTCATCGGCCCTGCGCTCACGCTTTCGCCTACGCTGCTCGGCCTCAAGCTGTTTGCGATTTTGGCGGGCTCCGTCCTCGTCGCAATGATCGGCCGCAGATTTCTCGGACCCGAAGTCATCGCGCGCGGCAAGGATGAACTCGACGGTATCAACGTCATCGTGGTGTTCGTCTTTGTCGCGGCCGTTATGGAGCACGCGGCCGCGAATTTCATAGATGCTCCGCCGGCAACTCTCGGGCTCGCTGCCCTTGCCTTTGCGGTGTCCATAGCGGTGCTGGGAGCGACGGCGCTTGTGTTTGCTCGCGCAGGCAAGGAACGCGCGTTCATGCTCGGCCTGATGGCATCGCAACGGAACATGGGGCTGATGCTGGCCGCGACCGGTGGCGCGCTGCCGGATTTCGTCTGGCTCTATTTCGCACTTTGCCAGTTCCCCATCTATTTGTTCCCGCAGCTGCTCAAGCCGCTCGCACGACGACTGGTCGACCGATCACAGACCGCAGCGCGGGCCGTGCAATGAGTATCGCGCTTGCCCTTGCGGCGCTTTCGCTCGCCACCTGGATCTATCTGGTTCTGGGCCGGGGCTTTTTCTGGCGGGCGCGCCCGTGGGAAGCGGACGCGGAGGTGAGCGCACCGCCCGCATGGGCGCGCGTCGTGGCCGTCATCCCGGCACGCAACGAGGCCGACATGATCCCCGACACGCTCGCCTCGGTGCTGCGCCAGGATTATCCCGGACCGTTCAGTGTCGTTCTTGTGGACGACCACAGCGATGATGGGACAGCGCAGGCGGCACGCGCGGTCTCTCTTACCGAATCGAAATATCCGCTGACGATTATCGCTAGCGCGCTGTTGCCGACCGGCTGGACCGGCAAGCTGTGGGCCTCCCGCCAGGGTGTGGCGCGGGCGTGCGAGGCGACGGAGCCTCCCGACTACCTGCTGCTAACGGACGCCGATATCGCCTATGCACCGAATGCTTTGCGGATTCTGGTTGCGAGCGCGCAGGCTCACCGTCTCGCGCTTGCCTCCCTGATGGTGGAGTTGCACTGCGAGAGCCCGGCGGAGAAAGCGCTCGTTCCCGCCTTCGTGTTCTTCTTCCAGATGCTCTACCCGTTCAGCTGGGTGAATGATCCGCGGCGCAAAACGGCGGCGGCGGCGGGCGGCTGCATGCTGGTGCGCCGCGACGCCCTCGCGCGCGCCGGCGGCATCGACGCAATCCGAAGCGCGCTCATCGACGATTGCGCGCTCGCGCGGGCCATAAAGCCGGTTGGCCCGAGCTCGCTCGGTGTCAGCCGGCTGGCGCGCAGCCGCCGTACCTACCCCGCGCTCGCGGACATTCGCCGCATGGTGTCGCGCACCGCCTACGACCAGCTCGGCCGCTCGCCGCTGCTGCTGGCGGGCACCGTCGCCGGAATGGGGCTCGTTTACGTGGCGCCACCGCTGTTCGCAGTTTTCGGTAGCGGCGTGGTGCGGGTGTTCGGCATCGCCGCCTGGGTGCTGATGGCGGCCGCCTTCCAGCCGATGCTTCGTTTTTATCGACGCTCGCCCCTGTGGGGACTGGCATTGCCCGCAATCGCCGCCACATATGTGGCATTCACCCTCGATTCGGCCTATCAACACGCCCGCGGGCGGGGCGGCCTTTGGAAGGGACGTGCCCAGGCCGGCGTCTCGAAACTGCGATGATGACAGAGATTACGCCGACCAAGACACACCGCGATGAGAACTTCCCGGTCGCCTCGCTGCTGATCGCGCCCCAGCACCGCGCGGCCATTCTCGCGTTCTATCGTTTCGTGCGCGCGGCCGATGACGTGGCGGACAGTCCGGTCCTGGCCCCGCAGGAAAAGATTGCGCGTCTCGATCTCCTTGAAGCGGGCCTGTTGGGCCATGAGGACGCGGGCGTCGAAGCGTCGACCCTGCGAACCGCGCTTGCCGCCCGCAATCTCGCACCACGCCACGCCCAGGACTTGCTTACCGCGTTCCGCACCGACGCCACCAAACTGCGCTACCGCGACTGGGATGACTTGATCGGCTATTGCACCTATTCGGCCATGCCGGTCGGGCGTTTTGTTCTCGATGTGCATGGGGAAGATCGCCGCACTTGGCCCGCCTCGGACGCGCTGTGCGCGGCGTTGCAAATCATCAATCATCTGCAGGACTGCGGAAAAGATTATCGCTCGCTCGACCGCGTCTATATCCCGCGCGACGCAATGGAACGGAACCGCGTCAAACTCGAAGAGCTTGGGGCGGAGCGTGCTTCGCCGGCGCTGAGGAATTGCGTGCGCGATGTCGCGGCGCGCACGCGCGAACTGTTGCACGAGGCGGCGCCGTTCTCGATGATGATCGATGACCTGCGGCTCGCGATGGAAGTAGCGGTCATTCAGCGGCTGGCGGTCGATCTGGTGGGGCGGCTCATGCAGCGCGACCCGCTCAGCGAGCGCGTGCATCACAACGGCGCCGAGGTTGTCGGCCTCGCGGCCGCTGCCATTCTCGTGGCGCTGCCGCGCCGAGCCATGCGCCGGCCGACCCGCGCCGAGCGGAAAGTCCAAGACATCTGAAATGTCTCCACAACCCGAGACAGCGCCGAGTAGCGGGCGGGGCGATGCAGCGCGACGCGCGTCCGGCAGTTCGTTCTACGCGGGTATGCGCATGCTGCCGCGCGATCGCCGCGAGGCAGTCTATGAAATCTATTCCTTCTGCCGCGCGGTTGACGATGTAGCGGATGCGGGCGGGCCGCGCCCGCCGCGGCTTACGCAACTCACGCAGTGGCGATCCGACGTGGACCAACTTTATGCCGGAGCGCCGCCGCCGCATCTGAGAGGCCTCGACGGGCCGCGCCGGCGCTTCGCGCTCGAACGCGCTGATTTCATGGCCATCATCGATGGCATGGAAATGGATGTCATCGAGGACATCCGCGCGCCCGATTGGGCGAAGCTCGACCGTTATTGCGATTGCGTCGCGAGCGCGGTCGGCCGTTTGTGCGTCAACGTTTTTGGCCTCGCGCGCGCCGAGGGCGTCGAGCTCGCGCATCACCTCGGCCGCGCGCTGCAGCTCACCAACATTTTGCGTGACGTTGATGAGGATGCTGCGCTCGGCCGCCTTTATCTGCCGATGGAGGCGCTGCGGGACGCCGGCATCGATTCGAACGATCCCGACTCCGTGCTCGCCGATCCGAGGCTGCCTGCCGCCGCAACGGCGGTGCTCGAGTGTGCGCGCCGACACTTCCGCGAGGCCGACGCGGCGATGCAGCGCTGCCAGCACCGGCTGGTGCGCACGCCGCGGCTGATGGAGCAGGCTTACCTCGTTCTCCTGCGCAAGCTGACGCAGCGCGGCTGGGCGCCGCCGCGTGCGAAGGTGAGCATCGGCAAGCTGCGGCTGCTGTGGATCGTGGCGCGTTACGGTCTGCTGTGACGCGTCCCGGCCAAATCCATGTCGTCGGCGCCGGCCTGGCCGGCCTTGCCGCGGCAGTGCGGCTCGCGGCCCGCGGCCGCCGCATCGTGATTCACGAAGCCGCAAACCAGGCGGGTGGGCGCTGCCGGTCGTATCACGACGCGACGCTCGGGATGACGATCGACAACGGTAATCACCTCGTGCTCTCGGGCAACCGTGCGGCGCTCGACTATCTCGATGTGATCGGCGCGCGCGCTCGGCTTGCCGGCCCCGACGCGCCGGAGTTCGCCTTCGTCGATCTTGCCACCGGCGAACGCTGGACCTTGCGGCTGAGCGACGGGCTCGTGCCGTGGTGGATATTCGATCCGAAGCGGCGGGTCCCCGGTACCAGGCCGAGCAACTATCTTTCCGGCGCGCGCCTGTTGTGGGTAGGAGCGGACAAAACAATCGCACAGACGATGCGCTGCGACGGCACGCTTTATCACCGGCTGTGGCGACCGGTGCTGCTCGCCGCGCTCAATACCGACCCCATTGAAGCGTCGGCGCGCCTCGCCGGCGCCGTCGTGCGCGAGACCCTCGCGGCGGGCGGGCAGGCGTGCCGACCGCTCATCGCGCGCGACGGCCTCACCGGCGCATTCATCGAACCGGCGCTGCGCTTCGTTGAGGCCAAGGGCGGCGTAATCCGTTACGGCGCGCGACTGCGCGCGCTCGGACTTGCCGCCCAGCGCGTCGAGAGCCTCGATTTCGGCGAGCAGATGGAGCGCCTCGAGGATGGCGATGCCGTCGTTCTGGCGGTGCCTCCGTGGATCGCCGCCGGCCTCGTGCCGGACCTTGTCGCGCCGTCTGAGTTTCGCGCCATCGTCAACGCGCATTTCGCCATTCCGCCACCCGCCGGCATGCCGCCGATGATCGGGGTCGTAAGCGGCACGGTGGAGTGGATC
>Ga0306920_100006333_pt1 | contig 15430 bp, 10 predicted proteins | sample flu12Cox44000170_FD_204666 | JGI IMG/M metagenome (GOLD analysis project Ga0306920, IMG submission 204666) | Lab enrichment of tropical soil microbial communities from Luquillo Experimental Forest, Puerto Rico - flux4day.12C.oxic.44.000.170 (v2)... | ecosystem: Environmental > Terrestrial >... | reverse complement strand
GGAGCATACCCCGGGCGCGAAAGGAAGCAAAGTAGGGAAAATTTGCGGACCTGGTTATTGTGGATGCGGATCCGCCGGCGTCCCATCGAAAACCCAAGGCAGGTCCGTCCGCTGGTCGATGGCGGCAAGGCCCATGAGCCCAAGACACTATCGGATGACGCGAAGGGCACGAGCGCATCAGAAGCAATAAGGGATCGGATGCCCTCGCTTCTCCCCTTGTGTTTCCGGGACTTTAGTCAGCTGCTTTGACGACAGACGCGGCCGGCCTCTCCGGCGGGCGCGCGGGAGCGGCGTCCCCTTTGACGTAGTGGTTGTACCACGCCATAAAGCGCTCCATGCGGTCCTTGATGTGCGATGGAATCGTGAAACCGTGATATTCGCCTGGGTACACGACTAGTTCGGTGGTGCGCCCAAGCGTCTTCATGGCTTCGTACATCTGCTCACTGCCGAGAATCGGCACGTTCCAGTCGATGTCACCGCCCATGAATAATGTGGGTGTGCTGATGCTGGCGACACGATAGAACGGTGAAATCCTGTCCCATACCGCTTTGTTGTCCCAAGGATGGCCGAGTTCGATATCGTAGTCGCGCTGGTAGTGGTCGTGACCGTAGAAACTGGCGACGAGCGCAACGCCCGCGCCGGAGATGGCGGCTTTGAAGCGCTGGGTCTGCGCAATGATGAAATCCGTCGAGATGCCGCCATAGGACCAGCCACCCACGCCGAGCTTGTCGGGGTCGGCAATGCCTTGGGCGACGGCGTAGTCCACCATTGCCACGTCATCCTGATAATCCTTATTGCCCCAGTCGGCATAAATCGCGGCGCAGAATTTCTGGCCGTAGCCCGAAGAGCCGCGCGGATTTGGGAGCAAAACCGCGTAGCCGTTGGCGGCATACAGTTGAGCAAGATGATAGAAGGCGGCAGCGTATTGGCCCACTGGTCCCCCGTGAGGATTCAGCAACGTCGGGACTTTCTTTCCCGGCTTGTAATCGAGCGGTTTGTACAAATATCCAGCGACGGTGGTGCCGTCCTTGCTTTTGAAGCGCACGTAGTCTGGTTGCGCGAGACGCAGTTGCTGAAGGAGTGCGTCATTGGTTTTCGTGAGCCGGGCCGGCTCGCCAGTGCCGTTCGGTAGATAAAAAATCTCATCGGGACGATCGATTGTACTGATTTGCGCAGCAATGGAATCGCCTTTGCCAAGCGAATATGTTCCGACTGCAAGGCGGCCGCCAATGGGGCGCGTGATTTCCCCACCGCCGGCAGGGATGCGGCACAGATTCTGCGTCCCGTCGTCTTCCGCCGCGAAGTAAATGTACTTGCCGTCATTCGAAAAGCGCGGGCGGTGAATGCTGCGATCAAAGGCAAGCGTGAGGACCTTCGCCTGGCCGCCCCCCGAGGCAACCACCGCCAGGTGACGGGTGTTGTAATAGAAGAGATGCGGGTCCAGCTCGGTGACATACGCAATCCATTTGCCGTCAGGGGACCAGGCGGGTGCTGAGTCAGGGCCGGGATCCGGCGTGACTTGGGTGAGGTGCGCTCCCTGATCGGTATTGTCCGCGGCAGCGACCCAGATGTGCGACTTGTAGTTAGCGTCGGCGTCCTCTGTGCGGTTGCTGCTAAAGGCGAGTGACTTGCCATCCGGCGACCACGCCGGCTCGCTGTCATCGAAGTCGCCGGAAGTGACTTGCGTCGTAGTCTTTGCGGACACGCTGAACAGGTAGAGATGCGTGCGGCGACGATCCAGGTAGCCAACGGTGTCACGCTTGAATTGCAGTCGGTCGATGACCAAGGGGGGCGGAGTCCTCGGTCTGGGAGGTGTCGCTGGCGCAGGCCTTTCCCTGTTCCTGGCGGCTTCGATGTCCTCGGGCTTGGGGTCGCGGAGGACCAACACGAGTCTCGTGCTGTCGGGAGACCACTCGAAGTCATCGACGCCTTGGACGGTGTCAGTCAGCCGAACGGCTTCACCGCCACGACGGTCGAGCAGCCACACTTGCGACTTGCCGCCGTCGCGCTCCGAGAGAAACGATAAGTACTTTCCATCAGGACTCCAGCGCGCATGACCGGAGGAAACGGCGTCCGAGGTCATCGGAATCGCGTCGCCGCCATGCGTTGAAATCATCCACAAACGCTGCTCGTTCTTGTCCTCTTTGAGCATTCTCGTTCGGACCGCGTAGGCAATCCACTGGCCGTCCGGGCTGATTTCTGGCTGCGACACATCCCGAATCTGGAAGAAATCGTCAATGGTGATCGCGCGTGGCGTCTTTGGTGCAGACTCCTGAGCCATGGCCAGCGTTGGAACTACGAGCAGGAAAAGAATGAGGCTGGAGAGCTTATTCTTCATTTAGGTCGCTCCTTGAAAAGGAGAGTCGAAACGGGAGCGAGTTTAACAGAGGATTCCCCGAGCAGCGCAGGAAAACAGAACAGCAGAGACGCCCTCGGCGCCTTTGATCTACTCTCCCGAGCGCGCGGAGGAAGCTGGCCGAGCGGGCGCAGAGTCGCCTTTAACGTAGTGGTTGTACCAGGCGAGGTAGCGCTCGAGGCGATCCTTAATGTGCGAAGGCGTTTTGAATTCGTGATATTCGCCCGGGTACACCACAAGTTCGGTGGTGCGGCCCAGCCGCTTGAGCGCTTGATACATCTGCTCGCTGCCCAGAATCGGAACGTTCCAGTCGATATCTCCGCCCATGAACAGAGTCGGCGTGGTGATGCTGTTTACGCGATAGAACGGCGAGATCTTTTCCCAAACGGCCTTATTCTCCCAAGGGTGGCCGAGTTCGGTTTCATAATCGCGCTGGTACTCGTCGTGGCCGTAAGAACTGGCGAAGAAGGCGCTGCCCGCGCCCGAAATGGCGGCTTTGAAGCGGTTGGTCTGCGCAATGATGAAATCGGTCGAGATGGCACCATAGGACCAGCCACCGACACCCAGTTTCGCGGGGTCTGCAATTCCCTGCTCAATGGCATAGTCCACCATGGCCATATCGTCCTGGAAGTCCTTGTCGCCCCAGTCGGCCCAAATGGCCTGGGCGAACCTCTGCCCATAGCCGCTAGACCCACGTGGGTTAGGGAAAAGGACCACATATCCGTTGGCGGCGTAAAGCTGCGGCAGATGGTCAAATTGGGCGTAATAGGCCCAGACCGGCCCGCCGTGGGGCCGAAGGATCGTGGGGTACCTCTTGCCGGGGACAAAGTCGAGCGGTTTGTACAGATAGCCTGCGACGGTAGTGCCGTCCTTGCTTTTGAAGTGCAGGTATTCGGCGTGGGAAACCTTGAGCTGGTTTATCAGCGCGTCGTTGAGGTGAGTGATTTGGGTGAGTTTGCCGCCGATGACAGAGAAAATCTCGTCCGGCTGCTCGAGGGTCGAGATTTGTGCGGCGATGTTCCCCGTGGAACCGTTGCCCATGGAATAGCCATTGACCGCTAGGCGCCCGCCGATGGGAGGGCGCTCCCCGTGCTGGCCGTCGCCAAAAGTGATGGCGCCCGTCGTGGGCTCCACAGTGTATAGCCGGAGAGCTCCATCGTCGTCTGCGATGAAAAAGATCTTTCCGTCGGCCGCAAAGCGCGGCTGGTCCGCGTTGCGGTCGAGCGGGAGAGTGAGGACTTTGGCGGAGCCGCCCGTGGCAGGCGAGATGGCGACATGTCGCGTGGCGTAGTCGAAGAGGTGCGGATCAAGCTGGGTGACATATGTGATCCACTTGCCGTCCAGCGACCAACTGGGAGCGCTGTCCGCGCCGGGACTGCTGGTGATCTGCGTCAGATGAGCGCCCCTGTCCTGGTTGTCGGCGCGCACGACCCAAATGTTGACGTCATAGGTCGCATCGGGATCCGGTCGCGAGCGATTGCTGCTGAAGGCGATGGACCTGCCATCCGGAGACCAAGCGGGCTCGGAGTCGTCGAAGTCGCCAGAGGTGATTTGTGTCAGCGGTTTTGTCGCTAAATCGAATACGTACAAGTGGGTACGGCGTCTGTCCAGATAGCCGATCTCATCCATTTTGAACTGCAAGCGGTCGATGAGCCAAGGTTTTTGCGCCTTGCGCTTTTCCGCACTGACGGCGGCCGGGGCTTTCCTCTCTTTCGCCGCCTCGAGCTCCTCGGCGCTGGGGTCGCGGAGAACCAAAACCAGGTGGCGGCTGTCGGGAGACCACGAGAAATCTTCGACATCCTGGGGCGTGTCGGTGAGGCGCTCGGCCTCACCTGCCAGGCGCGGCAGCAGCCAAACCTGCGTTTTGCCCTCGTCCCGAGCCGAGAGAAAGGCGATGGATTTGCCATCCGGGCTCCAGCGCGCGTGGGACGATGAGGCACCGGCGGCGGTGAGAGGAAGAGCTTCGCCGCCTGCAACGGGGACCATCCAGATGCGATCTTCGTTCTTGTCCTCCTTGAGCAGCCGAGATTCGACGGTATAGATGACGAACTGGCCTTCAGGGCTTAGATCGGGGTCGCTGACCTCGCGGATTTGAAAATAGTCGTCAATGGTGACGCCGCGAAGGGCTCGAGGAGGCTGCTGAGCTAGAACGGTGAAAGCAGGTACCAAAACCAGACAGAGGACAGGGAAAGCAGCACCGGAGGGCAGCCTCATTCGAATGCTCCTTTGGAAATGGATGAAGCGCGACGGCCAAAGCAAAGCAGCAGTCTAGCACGCAGCTAGCAGGCAAGCGGTTGCGCGAGCAACACAAGGCCGTTCAAGCGGATTGAGTGCAACCGCCTCGAGAATAGGTCGAGACCGCGGGGTTAAGAAAAAACTTTCATCCGCATGCATTTTTCTGTTGCATGCATAAGGGACTCCTGTATTCTGCACCTGCGAACTCGCTTCACCGGAGCGACGAGAGCGATGTTCGTTTAGGAGGACGAGAGTAAGAATTGAGTTCGATATCGCTTCCGGCCCAGTTTCCTTCCCGCGCAGTCTCAGCAACAAAAAGGTCCATCGCCAAACTCACGTTCTGGCCTCTCGTAGCAGCGACATTCTTTATGGTGTCCGGCGGCACGTATGGGACCGAAGAAATCATTCATGGCGCGGGGTATGGCCGCGGGATCCTGATCCTGTTGTTTCTACCGCTCGTCTGGAGCTTGCCGACGGCGTTCATGATCGGCGAACTGTCGAGCGCCTTGCCTGCTGAGGGCGGCTACTACGCATGGGTGCGGCGCGGCATGGGAAACTTCTGGGGATTTCAGGAAGCTTGGTTGTCCCTGGCGGCAAGCATTTTTGACATGGCCATTTACCCGACTCTGTTTGTGTTTTATCTAAAGCAGATGTCGCCCTGGTTTGGCGTCGGGAATCATGGAACCTACGCCGGGCTGTTTGTGGTGGTGACTTGCGCCGCGTTGAACATCGCCGGGATTCGCGTGGTCGGGCTGACATCCCTGTGGCTGTTATTCCTGCTGTCAGCGCCGTTTGCGCTGGTTGTGGTTCTGGCGCCTTTCAAAATGGGAGCCTTAGCAGATCCCCACGCAGCACCCGCGATAACAGGGCTCGGCCTGGTTGGCGGCGTGCTGGTGGCGATGTGGAACTACATGGGTTGGGACAACGCCTCGACCATCGCGCAAGAAGTCGAGCGGCCGCAACGAACCTATCCTCGGGCGATGATCGCGGCGGTGATTCTTGTTGCGCTGAGCTATGTGCTGCCGTTTGCAGCCGTGTATCTGACCGGCGCGCCCTCTTCCCTTTTCGCAAAAGACGGCTCGTGGGCCACCGTGGCGGGAACGCTCGGCGGAACATTTGCAGGATTCGAATGGCTGCGATTCCTGATTGTGCTCTGCGGAATGATGTGCGGCTTCGGAATGTTCAACGCGCTGGTGATGAGTTACTCGCGTCTGCCTTTGGCGATGGCGCGGGATCGCATGCTGCCAAGAGTGTTCGGCAAAACGAGCCAGCGGACCAACACGCCGTGGTTTGCAATCGTGGTTTGCGCAGCGTGCTGGGCGCTCTGCTTGGGGCTGGGATTCAGACGGCTGGTGACGTTGGATATCATGCTTTACGGCGCGAGTCTGATGCTGGAGTTTGTGACTCTGGTGGTGCTGCGGATCAAGGAACCGGGCTTGCCGCGCGCGTTCCGCGTTCCGGGCGGCATGCCCGGCGCGGTGTTGACTGGCATATTTCCGTTCCTCCTGCTTTTGCTAGCGGTAATGGACAGCAATCACGAAACGGTGCTCGGAATAAACGGACTCCTGTTTGGCGCTCTGATTATGCTCGCCGGGGTCGCAGTTTACGTTGTGAGTGGAAAACTGAAAATCCTGCGCGCCAAGCCCGTGGTGCCGGACAAGTTCGAAGAACTGGAAACGGCATAGCCTCATTCCCGCATGGCCTCATTCGCTCTCGATGATTTGAGGTAAGACCCGTGCATCCCCACCGATGAATTAGCTTATGCCAACTCAGAACCCGAGACTTCTGTAGGCGGTTTTCTTTTGGGCCGGTGAGATATACTCGACACTCGTTCGAACACTAAATCACCTTTGGAGACGACTTTGAAACTGCGCGCCGTTGTTCCTGCCTTTGTGTCCTTGCTGCTTGCTGGAGCGTTCGTGCGACTGATGGCTGGGGCCGACACATCAAAGCAGATCGAACAAAAGCTGTTTGAAGAACTGCATTGGCGGTTGATCGGGCCGTTTCGCGGAGGACGCGTGCTGGCGGTGACCGGCGTGCACGGCCAGCCCGAGACCTACTACTTCGGCGCGGTTGGCGGCGGCGTATGGAAGACCAACGACGCGGGACGGACCTGGAAGCCGATTTTTGACTCACAGCCGATTGCCTCGATTGGGGCGATTGCTGTTGCGCCCTCGGACGCGCGCGTAATTTACGTGGGATCGGGCGAGGCCGACATGCGGTCGTCCATTTCGGTAGGAAATGGGATGTACAAGTCGACCGACGCGGGAAAAACGTGGATGCAGATTGGATTGAACGACACGCGACAAATCGCCAGGATTCTGGTGGATCCCCGCGATGCAAACCGCGTGCTCGTGGCGGCGCTGGGACACGCGTACGGACCGAACCAAGACCGCGGCGTCTTTCGCTCAAAAGATGGGGGCCTGCACTGGCAAAAAGTGCTGTTTCACGACGAAAACACCGGCGCGGTTGACCTGGCGTTCGAGCCGGGCAACTCGAAAACGATTTACGCCGCGCTGTGGCAGACGCGCCGCCCCCCCTGGAGCGTTTATCCACCCTCGAACGGCCCGGGAAGCGGCTTATATCGTTCGAATGACGGCGGAGATCATTGGCAGCCGGTGAAGGAACAAGGGTTGCCCTCGGACGGACTGGGGCGCATGGGAATTGCGTTTGCGCCCAGTAATCCGAAGCGGATTTATCTCATTGTGGACGCCAAACAGGGCGGGCTATACCGCTCGGATGATGGCGGACAGACTTGGCAGCAAGTTTCAAAAGACCACCGGATTTGGGGGAGGGGCTGGTACTTCAACGAAGTTACCGTCGATCCCAAGAACCCGGACATCGTGTATGTGCCGAACACATCGATCTATCGGTCCGTGGACGGGGGAAAGAGCTTCACGGTGTTCAAGGGCGATCCAACGGGACCGGACTATCACGCACTTTGGATCGATCCGGATGATTCCAAGCGCATGGTTCTGAGCTGCGACCAAGGTGCGGTTGTGACGCGCAACGGTGGCGAGACGTGGAGTTCGTGGCTTAACCAGGCGACCGGGCAGTTTTATCACGTCGCGGCGGACAATCAGTTTCCCTATTGGGTGTATGGGGCACAGCAGGATAGCGGGCCGGCGGCTACCGCCAGCCGAAGCAGGTACCGCTTTCTGAACTTTCATGATTGGCGGCCGCTGGAAGCCGGGGACGAGAACGGCTACATCGCGTCCGATCCGCTGAATCCGGGAGTGATCTTCGGTGGGTTCGTGGCCCGCCAGGATCTGAGCAACGAACAGATTCAGGAGATGCCGCCGACCATGGCGCAGCCAGGTTCGTTCCGTCGCACGTGGACGCTGCCGCTCGTGTTTTCCCCGCTGAATGCGCACGTCCTTTACTTTGGGTCGCAGATCCTATTTCGCACGGAGGACGGGGGAAATTCCTGGCAAGCCATTAGCCCTGATTTAACCCGCGAAGATCCCGGCGCGCCGCCGAACTTGGATCCAGCAACGGCGGCGGATGCTCCGAAAGGAAAGCGGCGTGGCGTGATTTACACGATTGGCCCCTCGTATGTGAAGGAAGGAGAGATTTGGGCGGGAACGGACGACGGACAGATTCAGTTAACGCGTGACGAAGGAAAGAGCTGGGAGAACGTCACGCCCAGGGAATTGACGCCCTGGAGCAAAGTGACACACATCGAAGCATCGCATTCGGACCCAGGAACAGCCTACGCGGCGGTCGATCGCCACCGTCTGGAAGATTATCAGCCGTACTTGTACCGTACGCGGGATTTCGGAAAGAGCTGGCAGCGCACTTCGAGCGGGATCCCGGATGGCGCCTTTTTGAATTGCGTGCGGGAGGACAGCTATCGCAAAGGCTTGCTGTACGCGTGCACAGAAAGGGGCGTGTACGTTTCGTTCGATGATGGCGACGACTGGCAGTCGCTCGAACTCGATTTGCCCATGACTTCGGTGCGCGACCTGGTGGTGCTTGAAAACGATTTGGTGATTGCGACATTCGGGCGCTCGTTCTGGGTGCTGGACAACGCCACGCCGTTGCGGCAAATCGATGCACACGTAGCCGGTGCCGAGATATGGCTGTTCCAGCCGGCAACCGCGTATCGCATGCGATCGGGAAGCGATCAGAGCACACCGATTCCTGACGATGAGCCGATGGCGGCCAATGCACCCAATGGCGCGGTGCTGGATTACTACTTGAAGGAAAAATCTGTCGCGCCGATTCAATTGCAGATTTTCAACGGCGACGGGAGGCTGGTACGGCGGTTTTCGAGCGACGACGCTCCACCTAAGGTGAATCCGAACGATTTGCCGTTCCCCGCTTCCTGGGTACGTGAACCGCAAAAGCTTTCCGGCGAGGCGGGAATGCACCGCTTCGTGTGGGATTTGCGGTATTCGCCAGCAAAAGGCGGGCGCGCGTCGTTTCGGCGGCCTTCCGGAGTGCTGGCCTTGCCGGGAAACTACACCGTGCAACTAACGGCGCACGGCAAAAACACGACGCAACCTCTGACCATCAAGCTGGATTCGCGAGTAAAGACGACGCACGAAGAACTGACCCGGCAATTTGAACTGGCTTCGAAGCTTTCCGCGCGGGAGGGCGAAGTTTCTTTGGCGTTACAGCAGGTTGCCGAGCTGCGAAGACAGATCGAGGCGCGCAGGAAAGAAGCGGGCGCGAGATCCGATGCCGTCAAAGCACTCGAGGAGCTGAATCAGAAGTTGGAGGCGATGGTTCCCCCGGAAGGTGAGGGCGGGTTCGGGCTGTTCGGGCTGGCGCTGCCGGCCAAAGGACCGGAGACGCTGCCCAAAGTTGCGTCGGCGCTGAACGGGCTGATGACCATCGTGGAAAGCGCCGACGCGGCGCCCACGGAGGATGCCGAGACGGCGAGCGCGAAATGGGACAAGGCGGCGCAAGAAACCCTCGCGCAGTGGGCGGATTTTCAAAACAAAGAGTTGACCAACACAAATGCGTTGCTCGAGAAGGCGAATCTGAAGCCGGTGGCCACGACCGAAACGTCAGGGGTTCATTAGCTCGAATGCCTTGCTCGCGGCTCCGCGCAGCCTCAACGCGCAAGACCAATGCAATCTGCTCCAGTTGGCCGCACGGCCTCAAGCATGCACGCGCGGTACAACGACTGATGGCCCTGTGAGGCAGATTTGATATGCTGCTCGACGTGGGAAACTCTAGGCGGTTCAGATTCCTCGGGCTTGGCGAAGGCTTGCTGGTAGTTGGCGCCGCGGTGATGGCGTTCGCGCTCGAGACCCCCTCGCAAACGCAACAAACGCCCGGCGCGAGTACACTGCCACCCGCTTCCGCAGCGACTGCGGGGCAAAGCGGCCCGCAAGCGTCGGCTGGTTCCGCGCCAGGCTCGCAAACGCCGCCGAGTGGCTTGAACATAGTTGTCCTGGACCCGGCTCACGGCGGAACCGATTCCGGCGCGCGCGGAACCGGAGGAATCCAGGAAAGTGAAATCACCCTGGAATTCGCAGCCCAGGTGCGGCGAGCGCTGGAGCAGCAAGGGTTTCAAGTTGTGCAGACGCGGCAAGGGAACGACAACCCGTCGTTTGATGACCGCTCCGCAATTGCCAACGCGCAGCGTGGGGCGGTGTTTATCTCGCTACACATTGCCTCGACGGGGATACCGGGAACGGCGCGCGTCTATGTCAATTCAGACCTGCCGCCGGTAAAGACAACAAATGGGTTCATACCTTGGGACCTTGCGCAGGCCCGGTTTCTTGGACTGAGTAGGAAGCTCGGAGACCTGGTACAGGGAATGCTCACACGGCAGTTCAAAGGCTCGCCGGATACGGCGCAAACGGCAACCATTCGGCAACTTCGGACGACGGCGGCGCCGGCGATTGCGGTGGAAGTCTCGAGCGTGGTTGTGAACAACCGCGCGGACCTGGACCATATGGCGCCGGCGGTCGCGGATGCCATTGCGCGCGGGGTCGCGGCGTTCAAGCCGCTGTACGCCATGGCGACGACGAGTGGAGCATTGCCGTGATGGAACCCGCGACAGAACCCGCAAGGGGGCGCTGGAAATTCTGGCTGACCACGCTGCTGGTATTTGCGGTGATTGGTGCGGCGATTGTTGCCCCGATTCTCCGGAAACGAATGACACGGGCGGCACGATTGCAGCAGCAAAGCGAAGAACAGGCGCGGCGGGAACTGATACAGCCGGTCCCAATGAACCCGAGTGATCCTCGCGTCAAGGCAGAGCTTTTCTGGCTCTCCGATGAGGATAGTTCGATGCTAGCGCCGGTGGCCGTCGAACTGCCGCTTTCGAGCGATCCGGTGTTGCGTTCCAAGCAGGTGCTGAACACACTACTGGCCGGCCCGGTGGATGTCGGGCTACGCACGTTGCCACCGGACGCCGTGCTGCTCTCATTTTATGTTTTGCCGGACGGCACGGGGATCGCGGATTTCTCTGAAGCGCTGGCAACCTCGATCCCTTCGGGAATTCAGAGTGAACAATTGGCGGTTGATTCCATGACGCATACGCTGGAAGCAAATGTGCCGCAGTTGAAGCGACTGAAAATCCTAATTCATGGGCAGGAAGTGGAGACGCTGGCAGGTCACGTCGACCTGACGGGAACGTTTGCTGTGAATGCTGGCGCGGGCCAGTCCCCCGCAAATCCCGCAACGACACCAGCCGCCAAGACCGGAGCCCTGGTTGTCCCGCCGTTGACAGTGACCCTCGGCACCGTCAAACTGACACAGCGGTGACAAGTTCCCGACAAGCGGAGAACGCGTGAGACCAGGGCAGGAGGAGTAGTGAGAAGCGACGGCCGAACCGCAGACCAGATGCGCCCATTCAAGATCACGCCGGATTTCATCTCGACGGCCGAAGGGAGTGTGCTGATCGAGCTGGGAAATACGCGCGTGATTTGCACCGCCACCGTGGATGATGGCGTTCCGCCATTCTTGAAGGGCAGCGGCAAAGGCTGGGTAACCAGCGAATACGGCATGTTGCCGCGCGCGACCGAGGAACGCATGCCTCGCGAGGCGACGCGGGGAAAGCAGTCGGGGCGGACGCTGGAGATTCAACGACTGATTGGCCGCTCCTTGCGCTCGGTGACAGACCAGGAAGCGCTGGGAGAGCGCACCGTGTGGCTGGATTGCGACGTCATCCAGGCGGATGGCGGAACGCGTACTGCGTCCATCACCGGAGCATTCGTCGCGTTGGCGCTGGCGTTCGAGCGCCTCGTGGCGGCGGGCATTCTGAAAAGTTCGCCGCTGACCGATTCGGTTGCGGCCACGAGCGTCGGGATCGTGGACGACCGTACCTTGCTCGACCTTGCCTACGAAGAAGACTCGCGCGCCGAAGTGGACATGAACGTGGTCATGACTGGCAGCGGGCACTTCGTGGAAATCCAGGCAACCGCAGAGGGCCGTGCGTTCACGGGGAGCGAAATGCAGGATCTGCTCGCTCTCGCGGCCGCAGGAATCCGCCGGCTCACCGACGAACAACGCGCCGTCCTGCCCCTGAAATTCAGTGCGCGCGCCCGTTGAGTTGTTTCTCGCTTCGTCGAACCCCGGAAAGTTGCAAGAGTATCGCACTTTGGCGGAAGCTGACGCCCTGGCCTCCCCTGGCGTCGATCTTGCCTTGGTGCCCGCATTTGCGTCTCTTCCCGCGTTCGAAGAAAAGGCTCCAACGTTCGCGGAGAATGCGGCTGGGAAGGCGCTGCATTATTCGCGAATCGAGAAAGGACTAATTTTCGCCGATGATTCCGGGCTGGTGGTGCCCGCTCTCGGCGGCGCACCGGGCGTCGTCTCGGCAAGATACGCGGGTGTGGACGCTACGAATTCGCAGCGTATCGACAAACTCTTGAAGGAGATGCGCGATCTGGCAGGCGAAAAACGCGCTGCGCATTTCATCTGTGCCATTGCGCTGGCGCGACAAGGGCGCGCTTTAGCGGTGGTCACCGACCGGGTGGAGGGAGAAATTCTGGCGGAGACCCGGGGCACGGGAGGGTTTGGGTACGATCCGGTGTTTTACTTCCGTCCCCTGAAGAAAACCTTCGCGGAACTCTCGGCCGAAGAGAAAAACCGGCATAGCCATCGCGGAAAGGCCTTTCGCAAGTTGTTTGTGGCACTTTCCTCCATGCTATAGTCTTGGCTCCTATGGCCACGAAATCGAAGAAGAAGAAATCGGGGAACAAAAAGCCGCTGCTTGCAAAAGGGAGGCCGGCGAAGAAAGCAGCCAAGGCGCTGAAGCAAGATCGACCCGCGGGCACCGACCCGAAGCGTGTGGCGGCCATTCTTGCGAAACTCGACGAAGCGTATCCCAACGCGACTTGTGAGCTGAATCACAACAACGCATTTCAACTGCTGATGGCCACGATTCTTTCAGCGCAGTGCACCGACGTGCGCGTGAATCAAGTGACGGAGACTCTTTTCAGGAAATATCCCGATGCAAAAGCGTTTGCGTACGCCACGCCGACAGAACTGCAGCAGGAAATTCGCCCGACGGGTTTTTTTCGCAATAAAACCAAGTCCGTAATGGGCGCAAGCCAGGGGATTTTGGAAAACTTTGGCGGAGAAGTGCCGCGAACCATGGAAGAAATCCTTACGTTGCCGGGCGTGGCGAGAAAAACGGCAAACGTGGTGTTGGGAACAGCTTATGGGATCCCTAGCGGCATAGTCGTGGACACCCATGTCCAGCGAATCGCCAACCGCTTGGACCTCACGCGAAACGAGGATCCGAAGAAGATCGAACAAGACTTGATGCAAGTGATCCCAAAGGACAAATGGATCCTCTTTTCTCACCAGATCATTTGGCACGGGCGGAGGATTTGCCAAGCGCGCAAGCCGAAGTGCATGGACTGCAACTTGGAATCGCTTTGCTACGCAAAAGACAAAACGGTGTAAGAGCCCGTGTGAGGAAAGAACAGAGTCTTGTGACGCAAACTCACAGCCGCCTCTCATCCTGGGCTTAAGATAACTACAATGAAGACGGCAGCGAAGGCGTTTTCGAGCCTGCCCAAAGAAACTTACATCGCTGGGCTCACGCTTCTTGCCATTGCTTTGCATCTTATCCTGCGCTATGGGGTGGCCTCGGCGCCCCGGACTGCGCTTGTTCCCCTGTTCGTGGCGCTCATCATTGGCGGAATTCCACTTGTCTCTGGGCTGGCGAGAAAACTGTTCAAGATGGAGTTCGGCGCGGACCTTCTGGCAGGCGTCTCCATACTCGCCGCGGTTCTGCTGGCGCAGTATTTGGTCGCGACCATTGTGGTGCTGATGCTTTCGGGCGGCGCCGCCCTGGAATTCTATGCGGCGGCGAAAGCTTCCTCCGTACTTGATGCACTAGCAAAAAGAGTTCCCAGCATCGCGCACCGGCGTGAAGGTGCCGTGCTTGTTGATGTGAAGCTGGAAGAAATTCGTGTGGGTGACCTGCTGACCGTGTTTCCGCACGAAATCTGCCCCGTCGATGGTGAGGTGCTCGAGGGCCAGGGCGTCATGGACGAGGCCTACCTCACCGGCGAGCCCTACCGGATCTCCAAGACGCCCGGATCACAAGTGATCTCCGGCGCGATCAACGGAGAGCAAGCCCTAACGATTCGCGCTGAAAAGCTGGCGGTCGACTCTCGCTACGCGCGGATCATGCAAGTGATGCATGAAACGGAGCAGCAGAAGCCACGGTTGCGGCGCCTAGGGGATCAACTGGGCGCATGGTATACGCCGCTGGCGCTAGCTGTGGCCGGTGTTGCAGGAGTCCTGAGCGCAGATGCGCACCGTTTTTTGGCCGTCGTGGTTATCGCCACGCCGTGCCCGCTGCTGCTGGCAATACCCACGGCCATCGTTGGCGCGATCTCCGTGGCCGCGCGGCGCGCGATCATTATTAGAAATCCCGGGATCTTGGAACAAATTGATTCTTGCCGCACACTCATCTTCGATAAGACAGGAACTCTCACGTATGGCAGGCCGACGCTCACGGCGGTCATTTGTTCCACGGGCTTTGATCGCATGGAAGTGATGCAGCTCATCGGCAGCCTCGAGCAATATTCGAAGCATCCTCTGGCCGCCTCCATCGTGACCGCGGCAAAACACGAAAACATCGCCATGTTGCCAGTGGCGCATGTCAGCGAGCGCCCCGGCGAGGGACTTCTCGGCATCATCGAAGGCCGAAAAGTTCAAATCACCGGCCGCGGCAAAGTCGCGGCGGAACATCTTCCTCTACCACCCCCGACGAGCGGCTTGGAATGTTTGGTCTTTATCGACGACCGTTATGCAGCGGCGTTGCGCTTTCACGACACGCCGCGAAAAGACAGCCGGCCCTTCATCGAGCATCTCCGGCCGCGTCACGGCGTGCGCAAAGTGATGCTGGTCTCCGGCGACCGGGAATCGGAAGTGAAATACCTGGCGGAAACTGTGGGAATCACCGAAGTGCACGCTGGCGCCAGTCCCGAGGAAAAAGTGGAAATTGTCGAGCGCGAGACAGCGCACGACAAGACCTTGTTCGTGGGCGACGGTATCAACGACGCGCCTGCTCTGCTCGCAGCGACTGTGGGCGTGGCGTTCGGATCAGCCAGCGACATCACCGCGGAGGCCGCGGATGCCGTCGTACTCGAGCCAGCCCTTGGTAAGATCGATGAGCTCATGCACATCGGGCGGCGCATGCGACGCATCGCACTGGAAAGTGCGCTCGGAGGTATGATCGCCAGCATGGTCGGGATGATTTTCGCTGCGAGAGGCTACTTGCCGGCGATTGGCGGGGTCATCCTGCAGGAACTGATCGACTTGTTTGCCGTGCTGAACGCCGTTCGCGTGGCAGTGCCGACCGACGAATTGCAAGACTTTTAGACAGAAACGCGTGCTCACGTTGGATGACGGGCTCTG
>Ga0306920_100006332_pt1 | contig 15431 bp, 19 predicted proteins | sample flu12Cox44000170_FD_204666 | JGI IMG/M metagenome (GOLD analysis project Ga0306920, IMG submission 204666) | Lab enrichment of tropical soil microbial communities from Luquillo Experimental Forest, Puerto Rico - flux4day.12C.oxic.44.000.170 (v2)... | ecosystem: Environmental > Terrestrial >... | reverse complement strand
CGTCTCACTCTTCCGGAACGACTAAAATCCTTCTCCAAATGTAGTGCAGACTCGGTGCCTGCGTGAACTGATTCTAAACAGGTTAGGTGGTTTCCGAACGGTTCCGTGACGAACTTCGGCTAGAGTGAGATTCCTCGCGTAAGTGAGGTTTGCCCCGTGGAGTATTGCGCCGGTGAGGTCTGCCAGGCCGAGGTTTGCCCCGCTGAGGTCTGCCCCGCTGAGGTTTGCCACCCAAAGGTCTGCCCCGCTGAGGTCTGCCCCGGTAAGGTTTGCCCCGCCGAGGTCCGCCTGGACCAGGTGTGCCCCGCCGAGGTGTGCCTCGCTAAGGTCTGCAACTTCGAGGTCTGCCTGACTAAGGAGTGCTCGTACGAGGTTTGCCCCACGGAGGTCTGTGTGGCTGAGATTAAGAGATTGGTCGCCCTTTTCGTATTTGCGATCCCGTCTTCCGAGAACCGTCAGGATAGCCTGAATATCGGCACTCACAGGCTGCTTCCTCGCTGGTTGCTTGCCTCGGTCTTGCCCTGTAACTGGAGCATGTTCCCTAACGTACGTACACAGTACTTCCATGATCGGCCAATGATCTCTTTCGGAATCATTCGCGATACGCTCTAGCGCATAAATTCCACCTAAACGGACATCTAACTTCGGCTTTCCATCTGGATACACCGCACCAAGCTGCTCAATGGCCTTTGTGAAGCGGTCGGTAATTTGGCCTTCCTGCGAGACCCTCAAACTTTCCTGCGTCAACTGTAGGTTTCGCCAGGTGCCGAAATAGCCAGCAAGTAATACGATTCCGCCAAGTATCGTAGCTAGCGTCTTCCGTGCTTCGTTGACTCGGTCGAATCGTTCTTTCGGTTCAAGGCTTCGGACCTGCGCGGCTTGCCATTGCGGCAACTTCCACAGAATAAAGATGGCCAGAAGCGCAATGACTGCTAAGCCCAAAGGCAGTAACCAGCTCGGTGCAGGTGACTGTTGAAGCGCGTTCCATCTCTGTCTAACCGCAGAGAACCTCTCCGACCGGTACGCCAGCCAAGTTGCCAATACGGCGAGGCCGATCAGAACAACAACACTGCCAGCCCACCACACAAATCGCCTCTTGCGGGCAACCGCTTCCTCTGAAGTCGAAGCCCTCTCGCCATCGGAGTTGTTAGTCATGAGGCTGTATTGTAGGCGATTCTCCACCACCATCGACAGCAGACTTATCCTGACTCGCTCTCTTCTGGTTTCCTCTCCTCCCCGTCCGGCTTGCTCTCAAATGCCTGCTGGCATTGCTTGCACTGCAATTGAGTGAAGTTGAGCCGCAGGAATAACGAAACCGCAATGGGGGTAGTCCACGTCGGAACCTGCCGGAAGACGCCTGCGGCGGATCGCCGGACGAGGCCGAGTCCTTTTACGTGGTACTTACGGTGACCTTTCTTGCCGTCCTCCAATTGACGACCACCCCACTCCGCCGCTTAGCGGTGGTTTACGCTGCACATAGCAAGGTTAAGCGATGCAATGTCAGAAGATGAGCGGACGAAGGACGACGGCCCTACCCACATGGGGAGCCGTCGTTCACTATCGGTGTGGAGAAGGTGACCGCCGCCAAGCGATAAGGACAGCGATTAGGGTGACGACAACAGCAACCATTAATACCGGCCAGAACATCCCCCAAGTCAGATCGTGCCGATCACGCCATAGATTAGCCAGGCAACTTCTGGTCGCGCACTCGTCGAATTCTTGCTAATAGTTACGGCGTGTACACCTTGTAAATGGCGGTCCAAGCACCGCCGTTCGCGCCAAACTCTGAACGGGCCTGTGTCTGAACTGTGTGCGTCCCGCGGCTTACCCCAGTTACGACGTCCGACCTATTGAATAACCCGTCGTAAAAGAACGCATTTGGGGGAGAGTCGCCGCCGAAGAATGTCGGGGTTGGCACGCCGTCGACGAGCATGTTAACCGACCCCGCGTCGTTACCGGTGGAACTCGTGTTTTGGGTTTGAATCCACGCCTGAAGTGTGATCGTGCACGTCTTGCCGAGCGGGGCCGCGCAGGTGATCGTGGTCGCTGCATCGAGTGGAACGGGCGTGCCCGCTGGCAGCGCGAAGGGACTGCAGTTGTTGGGTAGGCAGGTATTGATATACGTCGTGAGCAGTCTCTCAGCGAATTTCCGACCGGAAACGAGTGGAAACGTCGATGCCAATGATAGTTGGTAGTGCTCGCGCCCGCAACGAAGGAATGATTGTCGTAGATGACCGATTCCCCTGCGGGCACGCGGAAGAAACAAGTCGGAAGTGAGCTTGGAGCTTGAAGATTCCGGCCACGATTCCGAGCACCCGTTTGCGCCCTTCGTCCATAGGAACGAAGCGTATCGTATTCGCTTTTTTGTTCGCCAATGGACGACGCGCTTAGAGGTGCCCCGCCTACTTCAAGGCACCTGTGAGGCCGAGAATGAGGCCGACAAGTCCAAGAACAAATGAAATCAGACTGATCTGGGCAGGTACGCGGTACGCTGGGTCCGAAGCATTCCGGTCCCTGGTTTGTCTGAAACATGAGATTTGCCCAGCCATACTGCTGTGCCATGGTGACATAGGGCGCAACATCAGCAGGGTTCACGTATTCAAACGAACATTTGTTGGTGCTGCAGCCGGTGCTGCTGAGGCCGTCCATCCTACATTCATTGGTTGTAGTGTCTAAGTACAGCAACTGCGGCAATACGCTCAGCAAGTGGCATCGACCGCAGTTCACGGATCAAATCACCGGCTTTCACGACTTCGTTTCCCCTATCCAAGGTTTACTTCGTTCCAGATGTGCCCGGCCATATTGTTTTCGGCGGTCACCACCCTTGCTGTGCGTGATGCAGATCCGGCTCGGGTTTTACTCAACAGAAAAGTCGTATATGAATGGCGACTTGCCATCACCACGCACGAGGTAAAGTGCATATTCCCCTCCGGAGAGCGCAGTTGCAGGCGTGATCTTGTAAACGTCGTGCGCCTCCTCGGAGCGAACTAGCTCGAGTTGGTGCGTCGGCGTGACTCCAGCACTTGCTCGCCATGTTACGTAATCTGCGAAAACGTAGAGAATGGATGGTTTACCGAGTGGCTAACGAAAGGCGGCGCGCAATCACGGAGGGAAACCAGGCGGCACTTATTGTGACGAACCACAGCCTATTCACTTCGTCCCTCACGACGAATACCCAAGGCCGAATACGGATCACGGCAAGCTAATTCGGTACAGGTTACGTTGCGTACTTGGCCGCCAGATCGCATACGTCGAACGATCGGGGCCGGGGAAAATGGCAGGAATGCCTAACACGTGCACACCAGGCATCCGAAGCAGCGCCGGCGAATCGATAAGTTGCTCCGGCAAAGACTTAGGAAAGGCTTCCCCCTCATTTAACGGAATCACAATCGTCCTCGGCTTATTGTTGAACCCGTTGGTCGCCATGGACACATATAGTGACCTTTGATCCATAGACCAGCTGACGACGGGAGGATTTATGCCGAAACTTCCTTGGCCGCACCGACGGCATAACACCCGCCGTTCCCCTCCGTGAAGAGAAAAGGCGACGACACTCTGCGGACTGTCTGGATTGCCGGTATCAATTGAAGCCACAACCCAGTTTGCATCAGGGGACAAGCTGTATATCCGGCTGACACGATCCGGAATCGCTTTCTGCAATTGGGTACCATCTCCCCTCATATGAAAAACATATTTCGCTTCATTCTCTTGCCGCACAAAGAAGATTTCGCCATTCTTGGCAAAAATTGGTGTCTCAACTTCTGGTCCAACAAGTTGTCGTGGAGAAGATTGCCGATCCAGTGACCAGAGCCACATGCCGAAATGTTCAGCACTGTCGGCGGTGGTAAATGCGATACTAGTACCATCGGGTGAAACCGAGTAGCGATCAATGGGTGTCCCCGGCAAAAGCTTCTGCCTCTGTCCAGAACTTAGATCGACTGACCACAGCTGTCCGTTTGGGAACCGTCTACCCCTACCTCGCACTAGATAATAGAGCGTCTTGCCATCAGATGATAGGGATGGTAAGTAGGCCAGTGCCTCGGACGAAACCTGCTGCTCATTGTTTCGACTGTGAATCCAGACTGTGGCCTGATCAGAACCAATTGCGGTGACCAGCGACTTTCCATCGGATGCGACGGCGATGCCGCGTTCTTCAGTCGCGCCGAAGGTGATTTGTTCGGGAGGCCCGTCGGGGAATTGTTGCCGCCATAGGTGATATCCGTCTCCATTATCAGCTGCGAAGTACATCCACCGACTGTCCGGCGACCAGCCTGCCTCCGTGCAGACCGACGGCACCGGCCCAACTTGCTTGCCCGGCGAGTCGCCAGCAAACGGGACAACCCGGCAGGGTAGACCACCACTACCATCCATTTCCGACACAAGGACCCACTTGGAATCTGGGGAAAGATAGGATCGATGAGCCATGCCAGATGCTGCCGGGGGCGTATACACATCTCGTTCGTTGCCTCGACTTTCACTCGCCGTTAGGATCTTTGTATAGAGGTCCTTTCCCATTTCCGAAAACATAACTTGATTGCGGCCTACCCAAGTCAAGGCAGAGGCATTCGAAAGGAATTTCGATGAATTTCCCCCTAATACCGGCACTATCCATGTTTGCCAATCCCAGCCTTCGGTATGTGTGTAAGCAATTTGTGAACCATCCGGAGAAAATGCGAGGCCCATCTTGGGATGATCGTCGTGCGTGAGCTGTACTGGTTCACCATCGGGGAGCAGCTTCACATAGACTTCGCCCGAGCCCACAAAAGGGTTCTCGTCGCGGATCATGGCCAGCATCCGGCCATCGGGAGAAAGCGCCGGTGAAGTCACCGAATCAGCAAAGTTCGTTAGCTGGGTGTATTCCAAGTGGTTTGGCATAGCACGCGGGCGATCTCGTCCCCTCCACCAAACGTATAAACCTGCACTCGAAAGAAAGATTAAAAGAAGAGCCGTTGCTAACAACCACCGGGGAGTGATAAGGGGTCTAGTAAGAGGGTAAGGTTCCTTTGTCCAGAGCGTTTTATCCGTTCCAGAGAGAAGCGAAACAACATCATTTCTCTCCCTGCCTTTCTTCACCCGCTGCAAATCGCTGCGAAGATCGGCGGCTCGCTGATATCGCAGTTCACGGTCCTTCTCCAAGGCTTTACTAATGATTCGTTCCAGCTGCGCCGACATGTCTCGATTGATTTCCGATGGCGGCCGAGGTGTGTCCTTCAGGATCGAAGCAAATATGACTGCTGAGGTGCTACCTGAGAAAGCCCTCTGCCCTGTCGTCATCTCATATATCACTAGACCGAAGGAAAAGAGGTCCGTACGGCAATCTAGCTTTTCTCCCCGAGCCTGTTCAGGCGACATGTAGGCCACTGTCCCTAAGGCTGCGCCATGCTGCGTTAACTCCAACCGGTCGCTTACGGTCCTATCCTCTGAAGCAAGGCCGCTGTGCAGTAACTTCGCCAAACCGAAGTCTAAGATTTTTACGTCGCCACGGTTATTTACGAAAATATTGTCTGGCTTGATATCGCGGTGAATGATACCTTTCTCGTGTGCCGCATCGAGTGCGTCAGCTATATCAATGCTGATCGCTAGCACTCTGTCGATTTGAAGCGGATGACTGTCGACCAGATCTTTGAGGCTCCTCCCCTCGATGAATTCCATCGCGATGAAAGCTCGGCCACTCTCCTCGCTTATGTCGTAGACAGTGCAGATATTGGGATGGTTCAGGGCAGAGGCGGCCCGAGCCTCGCGCTGGAAACGGTTCACTGCGTATGGATGTTTTGCTATATCGTCTGGGAGAAATTTGAGAGCAACCAGGCGAGATAGACGCGTGTCTTCCGCCTTGTAGACTTCGCCCATCCCACCGCGACCAACAAAGTCGATAATCCGAAAACGTGTAGAGATGATTTGGCCAGATGCGAATGTCGGCTCGTTTGGCTGCAACTTAATGCGACCAATGAGGTCACCAGGAGTCTCTTCAAGGAAATCTCCCGCCTGCTCATAGTGCATGAGCAAGGCCTGGACCTCAGTACGCAATGATTGGTCATCTCGACAGGCCTCCGCCAGGAAACGGGACCGACGATCTGGCGTCAACTCGACGGCTGAGTCGAGCAAAACCTTGATTTGCTGCCATCTTTGCTGGTCCATACTCTATGACGAATAAGCCAAAGTCTCATTCAGCGTGTCATTTCCTGATGCAACCAAGCCCGAGCCATCGTCCAATCACGCTTGACGGTTCTGGGCGAAATGCCTAGCACTTTGGCGATCTCCTCAACATCGAGGCCCACGAAGTACTTCATCTCCACGATCCGACTCTGGCGCTCGTCCTGATCTGCGAGACGGTCAAGCGCCTCATCGAGTGCAAGCAGTTCCGCGGACTTTTCGGGCGAGTACACAATAGACTCTTCGTCAAGAGCACTCCGCTCGCAAGACCCACCCCGTTTCAAACTTTGGCGCCGTCGTGCGTGGTCCACCAAAATCTGGCGCATTAGTCGGGCAGCGACTGCAAAGAAGTGGGCGCGATTCTGCCAGGGCGGCTGATCCTCGTTCACCATCCGCAAGAACGCTTCATGCACCAAAGCTGTGGGTTGGAGAGTGTGATCGCCGCGCTCGCGGTAGAGATAACGGGAGGCCAGACGGCGAAGCTCACCGTAGACGAGTGGGATCAGTTGAGCTTCAGCGTACCGATCTCCTTGCCGGAATCGCACCAGCAGTTTTGTAAGTTCACCCTTGGCTAGTCCCCCGTCCATCTACGGCAGCCACCCCTGAACATTGAGGCCGGGCTCCTGTTTCGCCCTCAAAGTCGGACGAGAAGGTCTGTTACCCCGGTCCCTTTGAACGAACCCTTCCGTCGTTCCGAACCCATTTATATCTCGGCCGTTGGGCCATATTCCCGGACCTTTGGGCCGTTCCTTTGAGATCGCGCTCAATTTGGAAACTCGATTCCTGTCCCTTTTCCCGTTCAACTCACGCATTACTTGGCAGGGGAGTTTGCACGCAAATCCCAGTGAAGCATAGCAGAAAATGCCGAGCTCGAAACTACCCCTTTTGGGCCATGGCCCCGCCAGTGCATACCTATCCCTTGGGGCTAAGGGCGAACCGCGAACGAACACCGGCCACATCGTGTACGAAACGAAAGGAGAAAGAACTTATGCTTTCAGCCAAGAATACAGCGCTCGTCGCGCTCTCGATTATCACCTGCTGTTTAACGATGATTGACACGGGACATGCAACAACTCTCCGGGTTGGACAACCCAACACCGCCTGTCCACAGGCTCACTACACGACCATCACTGCTGCGGTCAATGCAGCCAGTCCTGGTGATGTCATCGAGATCTGTCCGGCTCTCTACCCCGAACAATTAATAATCTCTAAACCTCTTGTACTAAGAGGAATCACGACCAACGTGAATATCCAACAGTTTCTCCCCTGTTGCAATCTGGTTGACCGCGTCTTGCTGCAACCGACGTTACAGGATCTCCAAGCTTTGCCCTTCGAGGCGGTGATCACGGTGATGAACACGGAGGATGTCACCATTGAAAACCTCGCCATCGATGCTAGCCAGAACAACGTGGCGAGCTGCGACATCGAGCTATCTGCAGTTCACTTCTTTAACGCCTCCGGCAACCTCAAGAAGAGCGCGGTTTTTGGGGCGCAACTTCCCAATCCGCAGAGCTGTCCGACATTTTTTGGAAACGGATTCGGCGTTGTGGTTGATTCCAGCGAGTCGGGTCCTTTTCAAGTCAAGATTCGAGACAACAGCATTCACGATTATCAGCGGGACGGTATTGAGGTCAGCAACGCCGGAGTAAGCGTGGAAATCGAGGGAAACAATATTTCCGGGCTTGGGCCTGCCTTTGGAATCAATCAGTTCGGAATCTTTCTGCTCAACGGTGCAGTTGGCGACATTGAAGGAAACGTCATCACCGAAGGACCTTGTGGCACCTTATCCATCACGGATTGTGTCAACCTGCGAAGTGAAGGCGTGGTGCTGAGGGCGGTCGGGGACGGGGTGGTCGTGGACCACAATGTCATCAACCACGTCCAGAGCGGAATCTTCCTCAATGCGGTCAATAGAGCGCACATCACCAACAACCTAGTTGGCAATATCGACGCATTGGACGGAATCGATATGCAAGGCACATCCAATACTCTTGTGGATGGCAATACCATTTTTAACGCGACGCCACTGCAGAACTTGTCTGAGGGAGTCTTTGAGGCCCCTGGTCCGGGATCTGCCGGAGGAATAGAGGCCAATAATGTGATTTCCAACAACACCGTGAACGACGCTTATTCTGGCGTCACTTTCGTTTCCAGCAGCCATGTGAGCCGTGGCAGATACTTCAATGTTCTTTACCCCGAGCTGCTCAGCAATGGCCAGCCTGGCCCACCGCCGACGGAGCCTCCCCTCCCATAAGGCTTCGTATGAGGAATCTGTGGGTGAGTCAGGGATGTAGCGTGTAGCTCGACTGCTCGGTTTTGCTTTGTTTTCGAGAGCAGACAGCAGCCGTAGCCGCGCGGTGGTAATGTGGGAAGCGCGGGGTTTGCGCTTTCCAAGCAGGCGGAGAATCCCCACGGGGTAAGGGGATTCTCAGCCTGCGTCATTTCCACCGCCGCTTGGGGATTGCGGTGCGCTTTTCCCCTTCCAGGAATCTGCGAAACTTGCTGCATCTCGGGGATGACCCATGTGCGCACCTCGCCCTTTTATCCGCAGTCGAATGGCAGGCCAGCGGACATCCGGCGGCTCAACTTCACTCAATTGCAATGTACGCAGTGTCAGCAGGCGTTTGAGAGCAAGCCGGATAACGAGGACAGGAAACCAGAAGAGAGCGAGTCAGGATAAGTCTGCCGCCGATGGTGGTGGAAAATCGCCTACAATACAGCCTCATGACCGACAACTCCGATGGCGAGAGGGCTTCGACTTCACCGGAAGCGGTTGCCCGCAAAAGGCGATTTATGTCGAAGCTGTTCATCATTTCTCCTGTTACAGCAACCGTTCCCAGTTGGCGAAATTCCGGTCTCAGCGAATTCCTGCGTAATCCGATCATTTTACGGCAGCAGCTATTGCGCCACAGCCCTCCACATCTCATCGGGATTGAACTCGGTTATTGCCTTCGCTGTCTCTTCTGTTGTCTTGCCGAGGTCCTTCTCGTAAAGCATCCTGTTCTGATTGACCATGAAGGTCATGATGCCCGAGTCTCCGTACTGTGCCGGGTAGGCGAGGACTGCAAATCCTCCTGTCATCTTGCTATTAACGACATAGTTTTTGCGCCTCCCTTCGCATCGGGTCCCTGTTTGTCGAGCATCTCAAAGTAATAACCGTGAAAAGGCTCGTGAGAGCCAGGCTTCACCTGGAATCCTTGGGAGGTGGCATATGCTACAAGCGGCCCAAAGGGGGCTTTTAGGCTCGTTCCCACAACGCGTACACCAACGCCCCGGGCCCTCGCTAGTGCAGATAGCCAAAATCTTCGACCCAACTTGCCAGATCGCTTCGCACTCAATCACCCCTACTCAGCTAGTTGTCGCTTAACTTCAACCAGAAAGCTGCCCGCGCAACAACGCCGACCATGTGATTGGCCTCCCGGTGTATGGCTTCGACGTCAGCAACACAGCCGTCACGGTTACCGAACGCTAGGCCATCCCGGTCGTCAAGGTAATCAAGAACGCCTTCGGTACGGCCGGACATCCACTTGAACAGCGCCTCCAAATCTCGAAGCCAGTCGCGCAAATTCTGATTGGATGGCTGCTCGGGAAAATTCATTGATCGCATGATTCTTCTTCCTGTTCGCCCACCTCCGTGCCCGCACGGAGACATTCGCTCCGCTCAAGTCCCAAAGCACCGCGAAGCCAAAGTTCTTGAAGTGCCTGGCGTTCTTCGCAGGTTAAGTTTTCCCATCGATTTTCTTGAAGCAGGGCGCGAAACTTTGCTGGAGCGCTCACTGCCCCACTGCCAGGTGGGGGCCGTTTTTTACTTACCTCCTTTCCTACGTTCCTCTTCCAGCACGCGCAGCAGCTCCCGCGACTCAAAGAAGAGCCGCCGGCCTAGGCGGACTGGCTGCATATATCCGTGCTTCACGCGCCAGCGAAGCGTCCAATGGCTCTTACGCAGGATGTCGGCAGACCGCTCGATCGAGTGCAGAGTCCCTGAACCCTCACCCTGAGCGTTGTCTCCCACCTCGGCCTCCTGTTACGAGCAACAACTAGAGGTAAGGTACTTCGGCGCTATGACTGAGTGTGAAAAGTGGAAACAAAGCGGAAACTTGCCTCTGAAGAAAATCGCCTAAAAGCCATAACTCACGCGGGTTTTGAGTGATTGGATCTTGCCGAGAAGTGGTAAATAAGTGGTAAAAGAAAGCGGTAACTAAAGTCGGGAAATCACAGCTGCCGGGCAGCAATCATTTGGTGCTTGATCTTGCCTAAGTACGCGGTGATCTTTCGACGATCCGGGCCATCGTAACGCGCTTCGTGGCGACGGCCAAGGGTATTCACTCTCATCAATGTTGACGTCCTGCTCATCCACCTCACGACAAATCACCTGATAGCTCGATTTGCGCCCATGCAGGGACCATGCCTCCTTGATCGCTGGTTTTAGCTTTCCCCGATACTTCGGCATTCGCCGCAGCTTGCGTTTGTTTCTTTCCAGACGCCCAGGTTGAGGCTGTACGGCAACCTCATTGACGTGCTGGGTTGGTGGTTGCTGTGTAGGCCCGCGTCCTGCCTCTTCCATCACAGCCGGAACAGGCGCAGGTTCAACTTGTGGCCGCTCTTGCGCTGCGGCCAGCGCCTTGCTCTCCAGCTCAGCACAACAACAGATCGAGGCATCCACCACCTTCTTGATAATTGCGCCCGAGTCGGATTCTGCCGGTGCGGCATCGGATTCTGCCGGCTTCAGCCTATACACGCCTTTCGTCGCAAAAAGCAGCTTGCTGCGCTCTTCGTGCAGACAGCGGCGAACCTTGTCGAGCCAGACAGCGCGATTGGCTTCCAGTCCCGACGCAACAGCAGCCTCAACGGCCAAGGCATTGAAGCGCGCCTCCAGAGCTTCATCGCCACCTCCTGCGAGCTGCATTCACCGTAGGTGGCTTGCCGGTTTTCGTAGGATCCATGAGCACGAAGCCGGTTGCGGGCATCAGCTTTCTTCTCGTCCTGTGCAAGACGCTCAAACTCTTCGCGCAAGTTTCGTAGATTTTGCCAACCAGGATCTCCGGCCATTTCGCGCTCCTGGAGATGAGCAAACGTGGCGGCCATCTTTGGATCTTCCTGGCAACGCCCCTGCTGGCCAAAGAGTGCCGAATTTACATCCATGATCTTGCTTTGCGATTAGGCGTTCCCGTGAAAGGTGCTGGTCTAGCAGAAGGCATCGAGGTATTTCCCAAGCATGACGCAATCGGTCCAGGAGATTTTGGCAATGCGATACGAGGTCCATTGGGAATTCACCGCGGCGCTAACCGCCGGTTCTGGTTCTACGGTGCCGACTACACACTGGAAGCCCAGGTTGAATACCTGAAGTGCCTGAGGAAAGTCACCGAAGACGAGTTGCGGAAGTTCGTTGCTGGGAAGGAGGTGCCGCATCCCGCCGTCGTATCACGTCCTACCAGAAGCTTCCCGGCTACCCCAAGGACGGAAGGTACGAGGCCTGCATTCCGGATCCTGGATCACGTCGGAAGAGTCCGCAAAGTTGGACGGGACTATGTCACACGCTGCCCGTCCTGCGCCGACGCTGGTCACGACCGGAGCGGCGACAACCTGGCTATCCTGATTGAGGATCTCCGCTTTTACCACTGCTGGGCCGGCTGCAGCAAGGAAATGATCCGCAATGCCTTGGGCTTTCCGATTCGCATACGGAACTACGTATGAGTAGGAATGGTGGGATGAGCCAGAAACGATATTTGGGCCAGCTAGGGTTAACGCTGTCGCGACAAGAGCTCCGCGTGCTGAGAGACCGAGGAATCTTCGTCCAGTCAGCAGTAAACCTGGAACACCAGCACCTGGCAAAGCGATACGTGGTGCGCGGACTGGAGTCTGGAGGCGCAGTGGGGAATCTCGGCCGGTACGTCACGTTCGCACAACCGGACGGACCTCCTATCGAGTACCTGCATCCGGTCGATGCCATCGGAGTCAACGGTCTGCATGCTGTTGTGATTGCGCCGATACTGGTGCGAATGGAGATGCTTCGTAAGGAACGGACATACGAACTGCTCATCACGCAGCATCGGTCAAGTGAGGCGCATGACGGCAGGCGACCAGCCCTCGAATCAAAAGTGCTGTTTCGCGGTGTCCACGGCCGATTGGAGTTGGACCTGTCGGGAAAGGACAAGAGCCAACGCGGCGCAGTAGTGCCGCGATTCTATTCCAAGGCAGGTGAGGAAGTAACCATCCCAGAGTGCTTTCAAGAAGCGGTCCGAGCTGTGACCCTGGCGGTAAATTGCATCGGGTGTTCCCATTGTCACTATGCCAGAGCACCCAGGGGCGCCGCACTTGTCCGAGCCAGAAACGTCACATCAGTAACGCAATACGACGAAAGGGCACTGCCGGTACCCGACAAGCCCTGAAGTGAACGGAGAAGTTATGTTGTGGAGACTGAAGAATTATGCTCTGGTCATCTGCCTGTTCGTTTTTCTATTCGTGGTCATCGGTAATGGCCTTCATCTAACTCCAGCCGCGTCGCTCATTGCAGCTATGTCGGGCACCCCACTTGTAATCTTTGCCTTTAGTTGTTGGCATGATGCGCAATGCCGCGGAGGGGACGCGCGCTTACCGTCCCAAGTCACCAGGGAGTGGGAGCGGCGATGAGATTGATGCTTCGTCTCCTCCTACTGCTCGCCCTCGGATCCTACGTCTTTAGCCGTTATGGCTTCTTGCAACGGGACAAACTCTGGCAGGCATATTCAGCCGAGAGGAGAGAATTCCTGTACCGTCCTCCCGGGATAGCCAAAGATCAGTCGCAGTCGGCGCACGCCGAACCGCCGCCTGGAGTCTTGCCGCGTCACGAGTTCACACCCGGAGCAATCGATCCCCGAGTTACGCAAAGCAATATCAGAACCACCATCTGTCGGCGAGGCTACACGAAGAGTGTCAGACCACCGTTCGAGTACACCAATGCGATGAAACACTGGCTAATGCGGCTTTACAGAGTTAGCGGCAGCATCCACGACTACGAACTGGATCACCTCATACCACTGGAACTGGGCAGTTGCGCGGACTGCGAGGCGAACCTCTGGCCGGAATCCAGGAATGTGTTTCCAAGCGCAAGTGAGAAGGATGAGGTTGAGAGCTATCTGCATGCCCAAGTTTGTTCAGGAGCGATGCGCCTAGCTGAGGCACAACGAGAAATCGCAGCGGATTGGTATGCAGTGTACGAAAGGATTCACGGCCAGCAACGGCGATGACAGCAGTAGCGAGGGTATGTATGTCAGCAGCAAAGCAGGTCATTACGACCGATGAAAACGAAGCCACGCGAGCAGAGGACGTGGAATCAATATCAGCGCCGGCGGGGACAGGTGGTACAAGCTCGGAACCTGTGCGCCCTTCGCGCCGACGCCTACCCGATGAACGCCTAGCAATCACCCACCATTTTTCCATCGCCGGCCATGACGGGATGTTGGCGCGTTATTGAGATTTAATCCGAAAATAAGTGGCATTGTCGAGTCTTGGCGGTGGATAATCCACTTCGTCGACTGAGGTCGAATGCAACGAGGGGAGACGCTCTATGGTTCAGTATGCCGTCGAAGACCTAAGGAAAACTGTTCGCGGAGCAGTGCTGTGCCCTGGCCAAGACGGCTACGAAGCCGCGCGAACAGTTCCCAACGCGATGATTGATCGGAGACCGGCGATCATCGTGCGGTGCGCTGGAGCTGCAGACGTGATCTCATGCGTTCGTTTCGCGCGCGAGCACGACCTCCTTGTCTCTGTTCGTGGCGGAGGCCACAGCATTGCAGGGAAGGCCGTATGTGACGGCGGTCTCATGATCGACCTCTCGTGCATGAAGGGCATCCGCGTCGACCCGCAGCGCCGAACAGCTCGTGCGGAACCGGGTTTGACGCTCGGTGAATTCGATCACGAAACGCAAGCGTTCGGTCTGGCCACGGCACTCGGAACCGTCTCAAAAACAGGCATTGCCGGACTGACTCTCGGCGGCGGCTTTGGCCACCTGTCGGGCAAATACGGTCTCGCCTGCGATAACTTGCTCGGTGCGGATGTGGTTACGGCTGGTGGGTGCCTGCTAAAGGCCAACGCTTCCGAAAATCAGGATCTTTTCTGGGGCCTGCGGGGCGGCGGCGGTAACTTTGGGATCGTCACCTCCTTTGAATACCGCCTGCACGAAATCACGATTGTGCTGGGAGGTGCCGTACTCTATCCGGCAGCAAAGGCAAAGGAAATTCTCCCTTTTTACAAGGAGTTTGCAGAGGCCAGTCCCGACGAATTGGTTATCCAGGCCGGATCAATGACGATGAATGGTATTCCGGTGTTCTTGGTCGGTGGATGCTTCTGTGGTTCGCTAGACGAAGGAGAAAAACTGTTGAAGCCGCTGCGGACTTTTGGTTCGCCCATTGCCGATATGTTTGCACGAGTTAGTTACGTACAAATGCAGAGCATGTTCGACCCCTTCTTCCCACCTGGGCGTCAGACGTACGTAAAGGCAAACTTCATACGGAATCTGAGCGACAAGGCCGTGGAGACGCTCGCGGAATTTGCCGGCACCAGTCCCTCTGTGCACACCTTCGGTCCTTGGGTCGAGCATTGGCACGGGTCCGCAACCCGCGTCCCAGTCTCAGATACTGCTTTTCCCCATCGACAGTATCCCTACAACTTCTCCGTTTGGTCGAACTGGGTTAGCTCATCCGAATCGGAAGACAACATCAAATGGTCGCGCACGTGTTGGGACGCCATGCGCCCCTTCATGGCAGAGGGCTCGTATGTCAACTACTTGGAAGATGAAGGAGACCCGCTCGCTCGCGCAGCTTACGGGCCTAATTACGACCGTCTCGTCGCACTAAAGAACAAGTACGACCCGACAAACTTTTTCCGCATGAACCACAATATTAACCCAACTGAGGCGGACGGCACGAAGACTACCGATCTTGGAGCGGTGCAAGCCGGGGCGACGTAAGTCTTCCGCCCTTGGACGATTACGCTAACTGGGACCAAGCATTCGTCGTTTACTACAAGTGGAAGGCGCTACAGAATTTCGTCCGGTTCGTGGGCAACTCTTCCCTTAAACACGTAACGGAAGGTTTGTCCCGTGGAGTGTCCGCAGCAGAATCGGATGAGATTATTTCGCCCGAAGTACGTTACCTGACCACCTCCTCACGGATTCGGGTATACAACAGCCGAGTCTTCATGGCTTATCGGGATTTTTCGAGTGATATGCCGAACCCACTGAAGTCGTCTTACCGTCGTTGGACCTCGCAGCAAGCAACTTGTCAGTCGCCATGTAACCT
>Ga0306920_100006331_pt1 | contig 15432 bp, 14 predicted proteins | sample flu12Cox44000170_FD_204666 | JGI IMG/M metagenome (GOLD analysis project Ga0306920, IMG submission 204666) | Lab enrichment of tropical soil microbial communities from Luquillo Experimental Forest, Puerto Rico - flux4day.12C.oxic.44.000.170 (v2)... | ecosystem: Environmental > Terrestrial >... | reverse complement strand
CCGCCAGGAACTCGGCCGCGGCGTCTTTGATGCTCTGCATGGCTCCTCCCTTTCATCTGTTAGTGGTCGTGTTCGGCGTCGATCGCCAGGTCCAGGGCGAGGATGCTGGCCAGGATCAGCAGGTCGTCCTCGCCCGCCGCGATGTCGACCGCATAGCTCGCGGTGGCTGTCAGCCAGCGTTTGGAGATGGCCGCGACGGTGTGGCCATCCCGGTCGATGGTGAACTCGTGGCTGAGCAGGTCGCCTCTGATCTCCATGCCGTCGGCGCCGTGGACGTCGATGGTGAACCGTTCGCCGAAGGGGGCGAGCACGTGTCGGCGTATCTCAGCGACGTCCTTGCCGTCGATGGTGATCTCGTAGGTGGGGCGGAGCGCGGCCAGCTTGCGGTGCACCTGCCCGGTCTCGCGCCCCGCAAGATCGCGGAGGATGAGCCGGTTATGCAGGCTAAGCACCTTGCCGTCCACGTGCAGCACGGGCTGCCCGGCCTCGTCGGTGATATCGGAGTCCTCACCCAGACGGAGCAGGTGCTCGCGGATCACATACATCGTCGTCACCTCCGGCTCTCAGTCGAATCGCTTGAACGATGACCTGGGCGAAGTTGCCCGGCGCGTCGAACGCGACGGCGTGAGCGGCGCCGCCGATCTCACGCACGCTCGTCGCCGGGATAGCGTGGGCCAGCGAGCGCATGACGGCGCGCATGTAGCTGCGGCTCCGCGACCCATACGTGCACACGACCGGCGCGGCGATCGTCGCCAGGTCCTGAGGGCTGGGGTAGCCGCCCATGGTGCTTCTCAGATCAGCGACGACCGATCTCCCGTTTTCCCGGGCAGTTTGCCGCCACTGTTCCGGGAACGCATCCCACGCGCTGCCCCCGTCGCGGTAGGCGTAGACCCAGCGCAGTAGCGTTTCGGCTGCCTCCGGGTAGCGGCCCCGCCATGCCAGCCATTGCATTGTCGCCAGTACGACTAGGCCCGACGCGTCCGGGTGCCGCAGCGCCCGCCAGGGTGCCTCGTGGACCACGACCGCGCGGACCAGATCGGGCCGCCGCACCGCCAGATCCAGCGCGATGGTCGCCCCGGCGCTCGTCCCGACCAGCACGCTCGGTCTGGCCTCTAGTGCGTCCAGGATCGCTGCGGCATCGCGCGTATGCTCGGCGGCCGACCGGATAACCTCGCCTCCCGACCGGGTGTATCCGCGCCGGTCGTACGCGATGACCCGGCCGGCTCCGGCCAGATCGTCGGGCAACGCGCCCCACGTCGAGGCGGTAGATCCGGACGGAGGGATCAGCAGGATCGGCTGACCCTCGCCCTTCTCCTCGTAGTAGAAGCTGTTGCCCCGGGCCTTGACGAACCCCATCGTCAACCCCTCCTTTGCTCTCGGGCCGGCGTCAACCATCACCGGGCATGAAGCCGTTCAGCACGCCTGGCACGCGACACGGGCAGCACCCGCGCATGGCCCGTGGCCCATGCGCGGCCAGGCAGGCGGCCGGCCGCGGTCATGTCACGCACCTGCTTCTGCTGGCGCGTCAGCCCGCTCGTCGATCACCTGCCAGACCTGCTTGTCGAACTGGTGTTCCTTCCAGATTCCGTAGGCGGTCCCCACCAGCACCGGCTGGATGGCGAGCCCGATGGCTCCGCTGATTGCCGCATCGACCCACTCGTGGCCTCCCAGGCCGATGCTCAGCTGGCCCTCCCCTGGGGTGAAGACCACGGTCAGCGAGTACGCGACCCCGAGCAGGGTGCGCCACAGGCTTTCCTTGCGCGCCTGCATCACCGTGCGGTCCCCGCTGGTGCGGAAGACCTGGGTCTCGAACTCCTGGGCGCGGAAGTGGTCGGCCAGCGCCCGGGCGAGTTCGTCCGCCGTAACGCCGGTGCTGTAAATCCGCTCGATGTTCACCGTCGGCACGCCGACCGGTGCGTCTTTGCCCTGTACTGCGGTCACTTTCTTTCCTCCGTTCATGTCGGTTCCGTCCCCGCCCCCGACGTCGGGAACGGGCGGAGATCGTTTCGGTACTTCGCCTCATCGGGGCTCGCCACGGCAGGGACGGTCCGAGTGTGGGAAGAGCGCCCGGTTAGCTCCGGGCCCTCCGGCCCCCGCTCAGTGGGCGGTGGCAGGCTCCAGGGCCTGGAGAAAGGTGAACCATTTGGCGTCCACCCCGATCTTGTTCACCAATGCGATGAGCCGGGGCGACGGGTCGCCATAGAACGCCATCTGGTGGTCGTAGGCGAATTCGGCGAACATGACCGCGCGGGCATCGCGGACATTCAGCGCGTGCTCAACCAGGGCATCCGCGTCCACGTAGGCTTCGTGGACCTCGCACTCGGTCCCGTCTTTGCTGAGGAACCAGTCGTAGGCGAGCGTTCCGGTGTCCTGCTCCCTCGTCACCCGCATCATCTCGGATGCCTGCCGCTTGAACCCCTCCAGCTGCCCGTCACGGACCTTCAGATGGGCGCGTGCCTCGAACTTGCTCATGGTTGTTCCTCCTAATTCAGGGGATCTGGACCTCGCTGACGCGGGTGATGCTGGTGCGCTCGGCCACGTAGAACGGCAGCAGAGCGAGCGCTTCGTCCTCGCCGTCGGCCTCCACTGTCCACCAGATCGCGTGACCGCCGGAGCGGCACGAGGCCAGGGTTGGCCGGTGGCGCAGCGGGCTCGCGTGCCCCTTGAATGAGGCGAACACGACGCCACACTCGTCCGGCTCGTGGCGATGGTGGAGCAGGTAGCTGGCCATGAGCCCAATGTGCCGCGCGCGCTGCCACCCGGACATCGGGGTATCACCCTGAGCCGGACCCTGATCGTTCGTTGCCTGGCGGGCCCTGACTTTCGGACGATTGAGGACTTTCGGCCCGGCGTTCGCAGGCCATTCGGCCCTGGCCCGCCGGGTCTATTGGGCGAGCCTCAGTGAAGGAGGTGAGGAGGAGGCCGACGGCTGCGGGTGGCCCCAAAGCTTCCCGGTGCCGCTTGAGCGGACGAGACAGGAAGGTGTGACGCTGCTAACCGGGCACTTCGTGGGAAGGAACGACGAGCTTGGCTCGCTCGAGGGGATCCTCGACGAGCTGGATCGAGGCTGTCCTGACGCGATCGAGGTGGTGGGCGAACCGGGCATCGGCAAGACACGGCTGCTGCGGGAGGTCGCCGCTCGCGCCGGGGCGCGCGGGCATCTCGTTCTGTCCGGTGCGGCGTCGGAGTTCGAGAACGACCTGCCGTTTTCGGTGTTTGTCGATGCGCTGGACGAGTACGTCGCGGGCCTGGAGCCGGGCCGGCTCGCCGTCCTCGACGACGCCGTCCAAGCGGAGCTCGCGCACGTCTTCCCGTCACTGTCGGCGCTGGCGGCGGGCCGCGAGGTGGCGCCGCAGCACGAGCGCTATCGCAGCCACCGTGCGGTGCGGGCATTGCTCGAGCATCTCGCGCAGACCCAGCCTCTCGTACTCGTCCTTGACGACTTCCACTGGGCAGACTCGGCTTCGGTCGAGCTGCTCGGCGCAATGTTGCGCCGACAGCCCGCGGCGCCCGTGCTCACCGCGGTGGCGCGCCGTCCCCGGCAAAGCCCGGAACGTCTTGCCATCACGCTGGAACGAGCGCACCGTTCCGCGGCGGTGACCCGGGTCGACCTCGGCGCTCTAACGCTGGATGAGTCCCGGCAGCTTCTAGGCGAGCGGTTCGACATGGCGCGCGCCGCTCTTCTTTACCAGGAGAGCGGGGGAAACCCCTTCTACCTCGAGCAGCTGGCCCGGTCGCCCATGCGCGCGCCTCAGTTCACTGCTGCTCCGGAGATCTCGACCGGCCTGGACGTGCCGGCGGCAGTCGCCGCCTCGCTGGCCGAAGAGCTCACACTGCTGTCTGAGGCCGGGCGCCTCGTGCTCGAAGGAGCCGCAGTGGCGGGCGATCCCTTCGAGCCAGAGCTGGCGGCCGCGGCCGCCGCCACATCCGAGGTGGCGGCGATGCACGCCATCGACGAGCTCCTGCGGCTTGACCTCATCCGTACCACCGACGTACCCAGACGCTTCCGTTTCCGCCACCCGCTCGTCCGACGCGCTGTCTACGAGGCGGCCGCAGGCGGCTGGCGGCTTGGCGCGCACGAGCGGTGCGCGGAGGCACTGGCAGCCCGGGGGGCGTCCGCCGCGGCGCGCGCTCACCACGTCGAGCGCTCAGCACGCCAAGGCGACCTCGCCGCCGTTGCCGTCTTGCGCGAGGCGGGCGAGGCAACGGCGCGCCTCGCGCCCGAAAGCGCGGCCCGGTGGTTCGGCGGGGCGCTGCGGCTCCTGCCGCAGACCGCACCGGCGGAGGAACGCGTTGAGTTGCTGCTCGCCCGTTCCTGGGCCTTGGCGGCAGTGGGCCGGTTCACCGACAGTCATGCGGCGGCGCTGGCGGCAGTGGCACTCGTCCCGGGTCAGCCGAGCGCGCTCACCACGGCCGTCGCGACGGCGTGCGCCAGTGTTGAGCGCTTCCTCGGGCGGTACGAGCACGCCCACGCCCGCCTGGTGAGAGCGCTTCGCCTCCTCCCGGAGCCGGCCTCGGTCGAGCGCGTCGAGTTGCTGATCGAGCTGACGCTGAATGAGTGGTACCGGTCGAGATACGAGGCGATGCGCGATTGGGCCGCGCCTGCGGTGAGCGCGGCGCAGGAAGTGGGAGATGCCGCTCTTATGGCCGCGGCGGCCGTCATGCCCGCGTTCGCCGACGCCATGACCGGTCCGACCGAGACCGCCCGGACCCGGCGCGCCCAAGCCGCCGCGCTCGTGGATGAGCTTTCCGACGAGGAGCTCGCACTCCGTCCCGACGCGGCGGGCTGGCTCGCTATCGCCGAGGTCTACCTGGACCTGTACGCCGACGCCGACGCGCACGCGGGTCGTGCCCTCGGGCTCGCTCGCGCGAGCGGGCAGGGGGATCCCTTGCACCGCTTCTATCCTGTGCTGCCCAGGGTTTGGTATGTGCGCGGCAAGCTGGCCGAGGCGGCCGAGCTCCTGGACGGTGCCATCGAGGCCGGGCGTTTGCTCGGGTCGCCGCCGGCGCTGGCTGGGAACCTGTTCAACCGGTCCGTCGTCGCACTTGCCGCTGGCGATCTGGACATCGCGCTGGCCACCGCCGAGGAGAGCGTCGAGCTCACCCGCGACCTCGACGAAGGTTTCGTCACCGCATGGGCCGCGGCGAGGCTCGCGGGGGTCCTGTTCGAGACCGGGCAACCAGACCGGGCCATCGAGCTGCTGCTCGGCCGGGCCGGTGGTGCGGAGTTGACGCTCATCCCAGGCGGCTGGCGGGCGTACTGGCTCGAGCTGCTCACCCGGTGTTGGCTGGCCCTCGACCGCCCCGGCGAGGCCCGGCGCGCGGCGGCCCTGGCCGAGGTGATGGCAGAGGGCGTGCAACTTCCCCTCGCCGCCACGTGGGCCGGCCGGGCCGTCGCTGCCGTCGCGCTCGACGCCGGTAACGCTGCCTTCGCCGCGGAACGGGCGCTGGCCTCGGCCGAGACGGCCGCCGCTGTCGGAGCCCCGATCGAGGCCGCGCTATCGCGCACGATTGCGGGCCGCGCGCTCGCTGAATCCGGCGAAAAGGACCGTGCGCTGGCCGAACTTCAGCGCGCGGCGGCAGCGCTCGATGCCTGCGGCGCGTGGCGCTACCGTCAAAGCGTGGAGCGAGAGCTGGGAAAGCTCGGCCATCGTCCCCACCGGCGCACCCGGCCAGGCCGGGCCAACGGGGCAGGCATCGAGTCGCTGACCGGACGCGAACTGCAGGTGGCGAGGCTCGTCTTCGACCGCAAGACCAATCCCCAGATCGCCGCGGAACTGTATTTGAGCCAGAAGACCGTCGAGACCCACCTGCGCAACATTTTCCACAAGATGGGCGTCACCACGCGCGCCGCCCTCGCGCGCGCCGTCGAACGCACCGACCCAGCCGCGAGCGTGCGACCAAGATAGCTCCGCTCGGGTGGCCGAGCCGAACATCAGGGGCCGGATCAGGGTGATGCCCCGATGTCCGGGCGGCGGCGCGGCGGCACGTTGGCCTCATGGCCGTTACTTACTGCATCACCGCCACGAGCCGGACGAGTGCGGCGTGGTGTTCACCACACCGCACGTCACACATCGGGAACCGGCCATCGAACCACCGGAGAAGGGAGAACGGCGATGAATTCAAATACAGCGCAACGTAATGGCTCTGGAACATGGGCGCTTCTCGTGCAGCGGTGGCGTCACCTCGCATGGCTTGTCCTGCTGGTCGCCGACGCTGGATTGCTCGTGTGGGGTTTCGGGGCAGCAGCGATACCCGGACACCTCCTCGGACCGGGCGGGGCGCCGATCCTGCCCGCCGGCTACGAGGGCTACAGCGGCGGCTCGTGGCACCAGCTCGCAATCACATCTCCTCAGACGGCTGGCTACATCACGTTGGTCTTCCGCATGTACGGCATATACATCGTCGCCTTCGGTCTGCTGGCGGTCGCGATCGCGGCTACCGCGTTCCGCCGCGGCGACCGTTGGGCGTGGTGGGCGCTGCTGGTGGGCAACACCGTCGCGTTCGTTTCCGCGATGACCTACGACAGGATTGTTGGGGCGATCGGGCCATTCGAGTGGTCTGAGTACCTCGGCCTGGCCGTGATATACGCAAGTCTCGCCGTCACCGCCCCGGTCCTCACCGGCGCGCGGGCGGCTCGGCCCGGGACTGGCTCATCTGACGCAAATATGTTGGAAAGAGCTTGACTATCAGTCGAGAAAGCCGGATCTAAACCGATGCTCGGCGCATTTTCACCAAGCAGCCCGGTTAGCCGTCGTTCCCGGCGCGTTGCCCGGCTGCCATGGTGGCGGGGTGCAGGGCTGCGTTCAGGAAGTTGATCACGTGGGTTTCCCATGCCTGCGGTGCGGTGGCCAGGCCCTGGGTATGCCCGGCGTGCGGCACCACCCATACGTGCACCGTGGTGGGTGAGGCGGCCTGGAACCAGCGGGCCGCGATCGGCTCGTCGGGCTTGGCGGCGCCGGCGATGATCAGCACCGGCCGAGGGGCGGCAGCACGGATTGAATCGGGAAGGCTCATCGGGCGTGGTGCGCCGCTGAGCAGCCCAGCCGCGGTGTATTGCACCCATTCCATGCCACGCTGCAGGGCCCCGTTGACGCCGTGCGGCAGCCAGCCGTGGTCGGCGGGCTGCTGGCCGGTGGCGCCTTCGGCGACCACGGCGCGGATCCGCGGGTCAGTCGCCATGGCGGCGAGGGCCTGCTCACCGCCCATGGACTCGCCCACTACGGCGATCTTGCCGGGCCGGACGCCCGGCTGCCGGGCCAGGAACGACACCGCCGCGGCGATGTCGCGGTCACCCCACCAGCCGAAATCCATCGCCTGCCCGCCGGAGCGGCCGTGGCCGCGGCCGTCTACCAGTAGCGCCCCGTAGCCGTGCCGGGCCAGCACCGCGGCCTGCGGCAGCACTGTGGTGCGGGTGGACCCGGAGCCGGGCAGCACCACCGCTGCGGCGCCGTTGCGCGCCGGGATGTACCAGGCCGACAGCCGCACTCCATCGGCGGTGCGGAAGGCCACATTCCGGTAGGCCAGCCCGTCCGCGGCCGGGGTGGCCGATCCCAGCGGGCTCGGCGGGCGGTTGGTCACGTTGATCGCCACTGTCAGCGGGAACAGCACGAACCACAACAAGGCCAGCGCCGCCGGAATGGCCAGCAGCCGCCACCAGCCCGGTATCGCCCGGGTCAGCGCGACGGCCCCCCAGATTAGTAGGAACAGGCCGGCCGCCAGCATCATGGCCGCCAGCACCGCTGCCGTATCCAGCCCCGCCTTCGACAGGTGCCCGCTGGCCGCCCCTGCGCCCGCTGCCGTGCCCACGATTCCGAGGACCAGCATTGTTGCCCCCCGGCCGATGTCTCCGGCCCGGCGGGTGAACCAGACCGCCAGCACGGTCACCGCCAGCGCCGCTATGATCCGCGCCACCTGCCACACCGCTGACCCGTCCAGCCCAAGCAGCGCAGCGAAGGCCACGCCCTCCGCGGCCATCACCACCGGCAGTACGGCCGGTGACCGTGACGGCGACCGGACCTGATCGCTGCGAGGTCGCGGGAGTGTATCGGTTCGGTTGCCCGCCATCACCATCGCCCCAAGTCACCTTTCACGGCGGCGACGCACCGGCCTGCAACGGCGGCGTCGGCGCAGCCGCGGACGGCATTCCTCATCTTCCGTTTACGCGGGCAGGACGGGCCTGGCTAAGAGGCCAACGACCGTGCTGGCGGGGGCATAGGTCCTTTCAGCCGCCAGCGGCCACCCCCGTTCCGCCACCATCCGGGCCCGTCTGTTGTCGGCCATTGCGCCGTCGACGCGGCCGGAGATGGCGGCGTTCAGGACGCCGCCCACGATGACGCCAAGGAGCCCGAACGTAGGGCCAGCCCATCCACGGCACCCGGTCCCACGGTCGGTCCTCAGCCTGCCTGCATTCGGACGAGCCGTTCGGCGCGCTGCTTGATGGTGAGCAGCATCTTGCGTTCCATCACCCATGAGCCTGGTTCGATGATGGGGTAGGCGAGCTTGTCCTTGACCGGCAAGGCGGAGGTGTCGAAGCGGTTGCGGCTGATCAGCCGGGTGTGCCCGTTGGCGGGCCGCAGCTCGAACGACCACACCCAGGCGTGGTTGCTGGAACGGATGACCATGGCCCGCTCGGGGTCGAGTTGCTCGACGCGCATGGCATAGCCCGGCATGGGAATCTCGTCGCCGACCTTGAGGTGCTGGAACTCGGGGATGATGCGGCCGGTGTTGTGGATGTCGATGCCCAGGCGGCGCTCGATCCAGTCGTAGGTGTAGGCGCCGCCGCGGCCGGGGCCCATCTGCACCAGCCAGGGCCAGATCGCCGAGGGTGGCGCGTCGATCTCGACCACGCGGGTCGCGACGATGTCTGGGTCGGGCATCAGGTCGTCGCCGGCGACCTCGCCGTGCGCCTCCTGCTCGGTGGCGCCCCAGTGCAGGTGCCAGTCGCGCAGGAACCGGAAGTACACCAGCGCGGCCACGCCCGCGAGCACCGCCCCGGTGCCTAGCCGCTTGCCCCGCATGTCCGGTCTCCTTGTCCGCAGTATGAATCCACTACTCGGTCTGATCCAGCCGAACACCTGCTCCGCCGGGCCTGTCAGGTGCGAAGGTCCTGCGCCACAGGCCACCAGTCCCCTTTCAGCCGGGGTTGGCCTCCGGAAGAAAGCACGGACCCGGACATGTCCGCCGGAAGCCGGACATGAGCGCTGGGGGCGAACGCTGCGCGAACGCGGCGGTCCCTAGTCTTCATGTGCAGGTCTCCCGGTGGGCCCAGTGCGCGGGCAGGAAGAATGGGCTGGAGGCTTGGCGATGGCGGGATCTGCGGATCTGGAGATGACCTCTGCCTGCGCGGGTCGTTGCCGCCGGGTACCCGGCGACGAGGCCGCCAGGTGGGTTCACCGGCAGCGAAACGAGAGTTGACGGCATGAGCGGTGAGACGGTTACCGGCCCGGCGGCTGGTTCGCAGGATGAGCGAGCGCGGATAACGGCGGGCCGGCCGGGCGGGCTATCGGCCATCGGGGGCACGCCGGTGGTCCGGCTGGCGCACCTGGCCGATGAGGGGTGCGCCGAGGTGTGGGTGAAGATGGAGGCGGCCAATCCCACCGGCTCGTACAAGGACCGGATGGCACTGGCGATGATCGAGGCGGCGGAGGCCGACGGCCGCCTGCGGCCGGGCCAGCTGGTCGTGGAGTACACGGGCGGGAGCACCGGCTCGTCGCTGGCGTTCGTCTGCGCGGTGAAGGGTTACCCGTTGCGGATCGTGTCCTCTGATGCGTTCGCCGACGAGAAGATCGCCACCATGCGGGCGTTCGGCGCCGAGGTCGAGCTGATCCCCAGCCCGGGCGGCATCACGCCCGGCCTCATCCCGGCGATGATGCGCCGGGCCGCCGAGATCACGGCCCAGACCGGCGCGTTCGCCACCGATCAGTTCCATAACACCGACATGGTGGACGGCTACCGCCGCCTCGGTGAGGAGTTGCTCGAACAGCTTCCCGGCCCGCCGCCGATCAGCGTGTTCTGCAGCTATGTCGGCACGGCCGGCTGCTTCCTGGGCGTCAGCCGAGCGCTGGCCGCCGCATTGCCACAAGTGCACCGGGCCGTGGTCGAGCCCGCCGAATCGGCGGTGCTGTCCGGCGGGCCGCCGGGGACCCATCACATCGAGGGCGGCGGCATCGGTCACCGCCCGCCCCAACTCCACCCCGGCGACTACGACGAGGTCGTAGCCATCCCCGAAGCCCAGGCGTTCCAGACCGCCCGCCAGGCCGCCCGCACCGAGGGCATCTTCTCCGGGCCCTCGACCGGTGCCAACCTGGCCGCCGCCGCCGGCATCGCCCGCCGGCTCGGCCCCGGGCACCGCGTGGTCACCGTCCAGGTCGACAGCGGCCTGAAATACCTCGCCGGCCAGCTCTACGCCTAACCCACCTGCCATCGGCAAAGCCCGCCAGCTCGGCGCCCGGCACGCTGCGGCTCCACAGCGCCACTAAGCCGGTCGGCTTAGTCAGCGACCGGCCAGCTGGGTCGAAGGTCCTGCGGCAGACGGACCTTCGGACCTGTCCTGTGGTCGTGCCCGGGGGTGAGCTAGCGCGATGAGCACCGGGCGCCTGCCTGGCCACGGGAGCGGCTCGCCCGCCGTGGCGCCACCTGGCGGGGGAAGGGCGAGCCCAGAGCCGCTGGCCGCGGCGGAGGTCACCAGGTATGTGGTGACGGCGGCGGTGTGGGCGCCGTCGGTCCACAACACCCAGCCGTGGCGATTCACCGCCAGCGGGGAGGAGCTCGGCTTGTATGCCGACGCTGGCCGGCAGTTGCGGGTAGCTGACCCCGATGGCCGGGAGATGATGATCAGTTGTGGCGCGGCGCTGTTTACCGCCCGGCTGGCGCTGCGGTCGCTGGGCTACCTGCCCGAGACGCAGGTGCTGCCCGATCCGGGCCAGCCGCTGCTGGTGGCGCGGGTGAGCTGGGGGAGGCGGGTCGCCCGGACCGAGTTCGAGCAGCGGCTTTTCGGCCAGGTGCGGCAGCGGCGGACGCACCGCGGCGGTTTTGACCCGGTGCCGCTCCCGCGGGGCCTGCTTGGCACGCTGCGCGAGGGCGCTGCCCGGGACGGTGCGATGCTGCGCATCGTCGCCGACGATGGGCGGCGCGCCGCGCTCGCCGATGCCGTCCAGGCCGCGGAACGCATCCAGCGGCGAGACAGCGCGCGCGCCGGGGAACTCGCCCGGTGGGCCCCTGGGCCGGGCAGTGCCCGGGCCGACGGTGTGCCGCCGGCGTCCTACCCGGCGCGGGCCGAGCACACCAGCCCAGACTTTCCGGGCCGGAATTTCGCTCACGGCCACGGGTGGGGCCTGCCGCCGCTCAGCACCACGTCACCGTTCCGGTCCGCCGGGGTCGTCGGGCTGCTCACCACCGCCGGTGACCGCCCGCAGGACTGGATCAGCGCGGGGCAGGCCCTGCAGCGGATCTTGCTCACGGCCAGCACGTGTGGGGTCGCGGCCGCATTGCACACCCAGCCGCTTGAGGTTGGCTGGCTGCGCGAGTCCATCCGGACACAGCTCAGCGACGGCGCTTACCCGCAGCTGATTCTCCGGTTCGGAGCAGTCACCCAGGTAGCGGACAGCGTCCGGCGCCCGCCGGGTGAGGTCTTGCCCGGGACAGGCAGCGAAGAGATCAAGGCCAATGATGGGTGAGCGGCCTGCGCCCGGGGCCGGTTGGCAGGAGCTGTCGAAGTCGGAGTGCTTCGCGCTGCTGGCCCAAGAAGGCCTGGGCCGGGTAGCTGTTGTGGACGACCAGGGGCCCGTGATCTTTCCCGTTAACTTCGCCCTGGACCGGCACATGGTGGTGTTCCGCACCGACGAAGGGACCAAGCTGGACGCCGCGGCCAGGGGCAGCCGGGTCGCGTTCGAGATCGACGGGACCGGCACCGGGGTGCACACCGGCTGGAGCGTCCTGGTCCGCGGTGAGGCCGTCGAGGTCACCGGCCCAGAAGAGCTGGCGCGGCTGCGCCGGCTGCCACTGGCCCCGTGGGCACCGGGCGCCAAGGCCCACTACGTGCGCATCTTGCCCGCGAAGCTGACCGGCCGGCGGATCTTGGCGCCCGCTGCCCCTTCGGATCGCGGCGGCGAACCGCCGCCCGGGGGCGCAGCCAGCCCACGGCGCTAAGGCCCGGCCATGGGAACCGACATTGACGACCAGGAGTTCGACGAGGGTGATTACGCTCGCTTCGCCGAACGGCTGGAGGAATGCCTGTCCGCGCTGGGGGGACTGCTGGCACGGCCGGGCTTCGGGTCCGGCCCGGCAACCCTTGGTGCCGAACTCGAGCTGGTCCTGGTCGACGGCGCCGGCCGGCCGCTGCCGCACAACCAGGCCATCCGCACCGCGGCGGCCGACCCGAGGATCACCGTCGAGCTGAACCGCTGCAACCTGGAGCTCAATGCGTCACCGGTCCTGCTGGCCGGGCGGCCGTTCACCACGCTAGGCGGCGAACTGAACCAGCTGGCCGACCGGGTGGCTCATGCGGCCAGCGACCAGGGGGGCCGGGTCGCGTTCATTGGCATCTTGCCCACCCTCAGCCTGGCCGACCTTCGGCCCGCCATGATGACCGATGTGCCGCGGTACCGGGCCCTGGACCGCGGCCTGCGGCGGCTGCGCCAAGAGCCGTTCCGTATCCGGATCGCCGGTGAAGAACCCCTGGACCTGGCCGGCGACGATGTCGGGCTGGAAGCGGCGAACACCTCGTTCCAGGTGCACCTGCGGGTCGATCCCGCCGACTTCACCCGCGTCTACAACGCGGTCCAGCTGGCCACCGCGCCCGTGCTGGCCGTGTCCGGCAACTCACCCACCTTCCTAGGCCACCGGCTCTGGGAAGAGACCCGGATCGCGCTGTTCAAGCAGTCGGTCGACGACCGCCCAGGCCACGGGCCACGCCGCCGGCCCGCACGGACCGCGCTGGGGACCGGCTGGGTGCGCGGCGGGCCACTGGAACTGTTCGCCGAGAGCATCCGGCTGCACCAGCCGCTGCTGCCAGTGCCCGGCCACCCGGGCCCGGCAACCGCCGGTGCCAGGCCAGCGCAGGCGCCGCCGCTGGACGAACTCAGGCTGCACCAGGGCACGGTGTGGCGGTGGAACCGGGCCATCTACGACCCCGCCTCGGGCGGGCACCTGCGGATCGAGATGCGGGCCTTGCCCGCCGGCCCCACCATGATGGACATGCTGGCCAACGCCGCCTTCCTCATCGGGCTCTCCCTGTCGCTGGCGTCCCAGGACCAGCACTGGACCTACACCCTGCCGTTCGAACGAGCCGATCACGGCTTCCACCGCGCCGCCCAGCACGGCCTGTCCGCCCGGCTCAGCTGGCCAGCCGGGCCCCGAGACCAAATGCGGACGCTGCCCGCCGCCAAACTCGTCGCCGAGCTGATGCCAGTCGCACGGCAGGGCCTGCGCCAGGCCGGCGTGGCCGCGGCAGAAGCAGACGGCCTGCTCGACGTCATCGCCGCCCGAGCCGCCTCGGGGCAGACCGGCGCCGCATGGCAACGCGCCACCATGGCCGCCGCCGAGCGGCGCCACGACCGCCAGCGCGCGCTGGCCGTCATGCTCGACTGCTACCTCCACTGCGCCGACACTGGGCTGCCCGTCCACACCTGGCCCCTCGGCCGCCCGGTCAGATGTTGCTGACAGGGACTATCAACGCCCGATGCCGGTCATCAGAAGGCGGCCGCCGGCCGCGTGCGGGAGGGGCATCAGCCGTCGCTGAGGGCCAGGACGACGTTGCCGATCTTCTGCTGCGTCTCGACGTAGCGGGCCGCTTCGGCCACGTCTTCGATCGGATAGACCCGGTCGATGACCGGCCGGTAGCGGCCCGCCTCCATCTGCTCCTTGATCAGGACGACATCCTGCTGGGTGTAGCGAGGCGGCAACTTGAACATCACTTTCCGGTCCCCGAAGCGCGCGGTCCACAAGCCCAGCAGCAGATTCCGGAAGCCGTCGGTGGCCAGATAGGTTCCGCCGGGTTCGATCAGGTCCCGGCAGTGGGCGAACGATTCCTTGCCGACGGCGTCGAACACTGAGAAGTACCGCTCGTGATCAGCGGTGAAGTCCTCTTTGGTGTAGTCGATCACGCGGTCGGCGCCGATCGCCGTCACGGCCGCCACGCCCGCGGGGCCGCAGACCGCCGTGACCTCGGCGCCGAAGACCTTGGCCACCTGCACCGCGGCGGTGCCGATGGCGCCGGAGGCGCCATAGACCAGCACTCGCCGTCCGGTCAGCGGCCCCGCCAGCCGCAGGCACCACAGCGCGTTCAGGGCGCCGTCGGTCGCTGCCGCCGCCTCCGCAAAGCCCATGCCCTCAGGCATCGGCGCCACCCGGGCCGTTTGCGGGATGCAGGTGAACTCGGCGTGGCAGCCGAACCGAAGGCCGGTGTTGCCGAAGACGCGGTCGCCGGCCCTGAACCTGGTGACCGCCGGACCGGCCGCCGCTACCTCGCCCGCGAACTCGGTGCCGAGGATCGGCCGCCGCGGCCGGCGGATCCCGGAGACCAGCCGGCTGACGCCGCTGATGACCAGGCCGTTGCTGCGGTTTGCTTCCCGGGTGTGGCAGTCGAGCCGGTTGACGGTGGTGGCGCGGACCCGGACCAGGAGCTCCTCGTCCCGGGGAACCGGCCGGTCCACCTCCTCGATGCGCAGCACGTCGGGCGGCCCGTAGTGATCGTAGACGACAGCTTTCATGCCAGCAGAAGTCTGGCATGCTGCGCGCCAGAAAGTATCGCCGGCCGTCCGGTCACTCGCCCTGCCGTGGGCGCAGGCCTGGCCGGAGCGGACCTGGGCGATCGAGGTAGCCCAGCGATCAACTTCATGCCTTTCGAGCCAGCTCGCGGGCGAGCATGCCGGTAAAGGCCGCAGCGTCGGCTGGGCGAGGATTCGAAGGCGCGCTGGTGTTCTGTTGCGCCTTCTGCCCGAGAAGGTCTAGGTCGGCCGGGTCGATCTGCTCCGGCAAAGGCGGAACGTCGAGCCTGCGATTCAGGTCGCGAATGTACTCGATCGCGAGCCGGGCCAGCTCCGCGTCGCTGCGCATCTTCCGCTCGATGCCGAAGGCCTGCGCGAGCCGGGCGTACTTCGCCTTGCTCGTCGCCAGGTTGTATTCCATGATCGGGGGCATGCTGTTTGCGCAACAGTAACCGTGCGGGTGCCCGTAGAGGCCGCCGATCGCTTCGGCCAGGCAATGCGCTCCGGCGACATCGGTCAGGCCTACGGCCAGGCCAGCGGTCAGGCTCCCTTGGGCCATTCCACATCTCGCCTCGATGTCGGATGGCTCGGCGAATGCACGCCGAAGGTAGCAGGAGACCAGCCGGGCACCTTCGAGGGCAAGCGCATCCGACGCCGGGGTGGCCAGGCGGCAGTGCAGCGAATCAACGGCATGCGACAGGGCATCCATTCCAGATGCCGCCGT
>Ga0306920_100006329_pt1 | contig 15433 bp, 15 predicted proteins | sample flu12Cox44000170_FD_204666 | JGI IMG/M metagenome (GOLD analysis project Ga0306920, IMG submission 204666) | Lab enrichment of tropical soil microbial communities from Luquillo Experimental Forest, Puerto Rico - flux4day.12C.oxic.44.000.170 (v2)... | ecosystem: Environmental > Terrestrial >... | reverse complement strand
TTTCTGCCGAAAACACGATCCCGCTCGCTGATAATTCCATGGAAAAACAGCGGGAACAGCGAGATCGCAGCTGAGAGCAGGCCGTCCCATATCATCATGGAGCCGCGCGGGCGGGCTTGCTATCGTCCGCGAGCGGCACTGTGGAGGATGAGATGAGCGGCTGCATCGTCGGCTGGGCGCACAGTAAATTCGGCAAGCACGAGGGCAGGGACGTCGAGTCGCTGATCGTCGAGGTCGCGCAGGCGGCGCTGGCCGATGCCGGTGTCGCGGCGGCCGATATCGACACGGTCTATCTCGGTACGATGAATGGCGGCTTTGTGCGCCAGGAGTTCCCCGCTTCGCTGGTCTTCCAGGCCGACCCGGGGTTTCGCTTCAAGCCGGCGACGCGCGTCGAGGATGCCTGCGCGACCGGTTCGGCGGCGATCCATCAGGGCCTCAACGCGATCGCCGCCGGCAAGGCTCGGCTGGCTCTGATTGTCGGCGTCGAGAAGATGAGCGAGGTGTCCGGCGCGCAGGTCGGCGACATCCTGCTCGGCGCCAGTTACCGCAAAGAGGAGGACAAGATTGAAGGTGGCTTTGCCGGGATTTTCGGCAAGATCGCGCAGAGCTATTTTCAGCGCTATGGCGACCAGTCCGACGCCTTGGCGCGCATCGCCGCCAAGAACCACAAGAACGGCGTCGCCAACCCGATGGCGCAGATGCAAAAGGATCTCGGCTACGAATTCTGCCGCACCGTCTCGGAGAAAAACCCGATCGTCGCCGGACCGCTGAAGCGGACCGATTGCTCGCTGGTGTCGGACGGCGCCGCTGCGGTCGTGCTCGCCGACACTGCGACGGCGCTCAGCATGAGGAAAGCCGTCATCTTCCGTGCCGCCGAGCAGGTCAACGACTTCCTGCCGATGAGCCGGCGCGACATCATCGCGTTCGAAGGACCGGAATTGGCATGGAAGCGCGCATTGGCCGATGCCCGGCTGGGGCTCGACGATCTGGACCTCGTCGAGACGCATGATTGCTTCACGATCGCCGAGCTCATTGAATACGAAGCGATGGGACTGACGCCGAAAGGCGAGGGCGCGCGTGCGATCCTCGAAGGCTGGACCGAGAAGGACGGCAGGCTGCCGGTCAATCCCTCCGGCGGGCTCAAATCGAAGGGCCACCCGATCGGCGCTACCGGCGTGTCGATGCATGTGCTGGCGGCGATGCAGGTGACGGGCAAGGCTGGCGGCATGCAGGTGCCGGGGGCCGCGCTCGCCGGCGTCTTCAACATGGGCGGCGCCGCCGTCGCCAACTTCGTCAGCATCCTCGAGCCGCTGCGCGCCTGATCATGGCAACCTTCCGGGCGCTCATACTGGATGAGGAGGGCGGCAAGATTGTGCCGCGGATCGAGGCGGTCGACGAGGGGCGGCTGCCGGCAGGCGAGGTCACTGTCGCGGTCGAATGCTCGACCCTCAATTACAAAGACGGGATGATCCTGCAGGGGATCGGCCGGCTCGTGCGCAACTATCCGCACGTTCCCGGCATCGATTTCGCCGGCACCGTCGAACGCTCGGATTCACCAGAGTTCAAACCCGGCGACCCGGTAATCCTTACCGGCTGGCGGGTCGGCGAAGTGCAGTGGGGAGGCTATGCCGAGAAGGCCCGGGTGCGAGCGGCCTACCTGGTTCGCCGGCCTAAGCGGCTCAGCGCCCGGCAGGCGATGGCGATCGGCACCGCCGGGTTTACGGCGATGCTCGCAGTCATTGAGCTGGAGCGCCACGGTTTACAGCCCGGCACCGGTGATGTCCTGGTCACCGGCGCCGCGGGCGGGCTCGGCAGTGTTGCGGTGGCGCTGCTGTCACGGCTCGGGCATCGGGTGGTTGCCGCGACCGGCCGTCCCGAGCAGCGGAATTATCTGACCGAGCTCGGCGCCACGGATCTCGTCGATCGCGCAACCCTTGCCGCGAAACCGACCCGGCCGCTCGACAGCGAGCGCTGGGCAGGCGCAATCGACGCGGTCGGCGGCGCTACGCTGGCAACGATCCTGACCCAGCTCCAATACGGTGCGAGCGTCGCCGCCTGCGGCCTCGCGGGCGGCAGCGACTTGCCGGCGACGGTGATCCCGTTCTTGCTACGCGGCGTCAACCTGCTCGGCATCGATTCAGTCATGTGCCCGGGTCAAGAGCGGATCGAGGCGTGGCGGCGGCTGGCGCATGATCTGCCGCTCGACAAGCTCGAAAGGATGACCCAGTCGGTGCCGCTCTCCGCGTTGCCCGAGCTCGCTCCGAAAATCCTCGGGGGCCAGACGCGGGGGCGCGTCGTGGTCGATATCGGGGCTTGAGCGGTCCGGGAATTGTCGCTCTTTCCGCGCGTTAACGCGGCATGAAAACGATCTCTGTCCATCCTAGAACAATTACCACTGCGCAACGTGCTCTGATCATTCAGCGCGTCATCGTCGACGAATGGGCCATCGCTAAAGCCGCTGCGACTTTCGGTGTGCCGGAACGGCTGGTTGCCGTCTGGGTCGCCGACTACCGGCGGCACGGCATGGCGAGTCTGCGCGACGCATCGAGACGGACGCTCGGTGCTGAGATTCTACAGGTTAGGATCTGGCGGCCGGTAAGAGCAGCCTTTCGCAAGATCCGGCACAGGCTATGGAATCCTCTTGTCGCGGACGCGGCCGCCCAGCCGTTGCCGCTGCGTCGGTCGGCGGAGGACGGGCCGCGCTAGCTCGCATCATCGGTTGCGGAAAGTGGGCTTCCGCTTCTCGATAAACGCGGCCATGCCTTCCTTTTGATCGGCGGTGGCGAAAGTCGAGTGGAATAGCCGCCGCTCGAAACGGATGCCTTCGGCAAGCGTCGTCTCATAGGCCCGGTTGACCGCTTCCTTGACCATCATCGCCACGGGCCGCGACATCTGCGCGACCCGCTCGGCGATCGTGACCGCCTCCGACAAGAGCTCGGCTGCCGGCACGACGCGGCTGACGAGCCCGGCCTGCTCGGCCTCGGACGCATCCATCATCCGGCCGGTCAGGCACAGATCCATCGCCTTCGCCTTACCGACAAACCGGGGCAGGCGCTGGGTGCCCCCCGCCCCCGGGATCGTTCCGAGGGTGATCTCCGGCTGCCCGAACTTCGCGGTATCGGCGGCAATGACGATGTCGCACATCATCGCGAGCTCACAGCCGCCACCGAGCGCAAATCCCGCCACCGCAGCGACCACCGGTTTGCGGCATTGCCCGAGCCGCTCCCAGCCACGGGTGATGAAGTCCTCGCAATAGATTTCCGGATAGGTCTTCGACACCATCTCCTTGACGTCGGCGCCCGCGGCGAAGGCCTTCTCATTCCCGGTCAGCACAATGGCGCCAACCGCCGCGTCTGCTTCGAGCCTGTCCAACGCCGAGGCCAGCTCAGCGATCAACCCCGCGTTCAAGGCATTCAGCGCCTCCGGGCGGTTGAGCGTTACCACGCCGACCGCGCCGCGCCGTTCGACGAGGATGTTCTGGTAGCGCGCTGCCTCACTCATCGTTGCCTCTCTAACGCTGTCGCTTCGCGCAGAAGAAGGTGGATCGCCCGGCTTGCACGATCCGGCGAACGCCGCGACCGCAGTCACAGCCGGGACAGGGCTCTCCTTCGCGGCGATAGACCGCGAAGGAGTGCTGGAAGTAGCCCAGTTCCCCGTCGGCCTGGACATAGTCGCGCAGCGAGGAGCCACCGGCGGCGATCGCTTCCGCCAGAACCGACCGGATGCCGGCGACGAGCCGCTCGGCCCGCTTCGGGCCGATCGCCCCAGCGAGGCGGCGCGGCGAGATACCCGAGCGGTACAGCGCCTCGCAGACATAGATGTTGCCGAGCCCAGCAACGATGCGCTGATCGAGCAGCGCCGATTTGATTGGGGTCATCTTGCCGGCGAGCACCGTGGCAAGATAATCCCCATTGAACCCGGCCTCGAGCGGCTCCGGGCCCAACTCTGCCAAAAGCGGGTGGGCGGCCACATCGCTGCGCTTCAAATAGTCGAGCAGGCCAAAGCGGCGCGCGTCGTTGAAGCGGATGACGGTGCCGTCATCGAGGGTCAGCACGACATGGTCGTGCCGGCCGTCCGGCAAGTTTTCGGTGCTGGCGGTGACCCGCCCAGACATCCCGAGGTGAAGGAGCAGCAATCCGTCCGTGTCGATCTCGATGAGGATATATTTCCCGCGGCGGCCGAGCGCACCAATCCGCGCCCCTTCGAGGCGCGTTGCCAGCGCGGCCGGAAACGGCCGCCGCAGATCGGGCCGGCGCAGTTCCGCCAGCACGATGCGGCGTCCGTTCATCTTCAGCGCGAGCCCGCGCCGGACGGTCTCGACCTCAGGCAGCTCGGGCATGTTCGGTGCTCGACGAGTTCTTGTTCATCAGCCGGCAGGCGGGGCCGTGGCGTCGGCGGCCTTCCAGGGTTATCTTCCTGCCCGATGAACGGTGAAGAAACAAGCGCTCGCGCCGATTTCGGCTTCAGCCATGTGCCTGAAAGCGAGAAGGCGACGCTGGTGCGCGCCCTCTTCGAGAGCGTCGCGCCGCGATATGATCTGATGAACGACTTGATGAGCGCTGGGATCCACCGCTGGTGGAAGTCGGAGATGGTGGCCTGGCTCAAGCCGCGTCCTGGCCAGCGCCTTCTCGATGTCGCCGGCGGTACCGGAGACATCGCATTGCGCGCCTTGCCCCACCTCTTGCCGCACGGCGCGATGGTGAGGGGTGGTGCCATTGTTTGCGATGCGAGCTCGTCGATGCTCGCGATTGGCCGCGCGCGTGCCCTCGATCAGGGCATTCTTGACGGGATCGAGTGGGTGAGCGCCGATGCCGAACGGCTTGGCGTGGCTGATCGCAGCGTCGACCTCTATACGATTGGGTTCGGGTTGCGGAACGTCACCCGTATCGATGCGGCGCTTGCCGAGGCGCGCCGTGTGCTGAAGCCCGGCGGGCGTTTCCTCTGCCTCGAATTCACGCCCGAAATCAATCCGCTCCTACAACGGCTCTACGACCTTTACAGCTTCCAGTTTGTGCCGCTGCTCGGTCAGATCGTGACCGGCGAGCGCGACGCCTACGTTTATCTCGTCGAAAGTATCCGGCGCTTTCCGCGGCAGAGCGAGCTCGCGGAGATGATCAACCGAGCCGGACTCGAACGAGTCAGGTTTCGCAACCTGACGGGGGGAATCGCTGCGCTCCATTCGGCTTGGCGTCTTTGACTCGCTTCGACCCCGATTCGGGCCTTGGCGCAGTATTCGCAACTTTGGGCGACTGATCCGGATCTGCCTGACCCTCGCCCGGCATGACGCGCTGTTGCCACTGGCGTCGCTGCCCGTTGCGGCACCGTTTGTGCGGTTCGCCCATCTGTTTGCACGCCGGCGCGGCCCGGTGCAGCCACGCTTGGGCCAGCGGCTCGCGGCAGCCTTCGAGGGATTGGGGCCGAGTTTCATCAAACTCGGTCAGCTGTTATCTACGCGCGCCGATCTGCTCGGCGAAGAGTTGACTGTCGATCTGGCGAGCTTGCAGGATCGTCTGCCGCCGTTTTCAGGCAACGAAGCGCGAGCGTTGATCGAGGCCGAGTTCGGATGCCCGCTCGCGTCTCTCTTCCTAGCCTTCGATGAAACCGCGATCGCTGCCGCCTCGATCGCCCAAGTGCATTTCGCCCGGACCGGGGAAGGCGCCGAGGTCGCGGTAAAGGTGCTCAGGCCTGGCATCGCGGAGGCATTTGCCCGCGATCTCGACTTGTTCCTTTGGCTCGCCGGGCTGGGTGAGCGGCTCCAGCCGGCACTTCGCCGCCTCAAGCCGGTCGAGGTCGTACAGACCCTCGCCGAGGTGGTCAGCTTCGAAATGGACCTGCGGCTCGAGGCTGCCGCAGCCGCAGAACTCGGCGAAAATTTTGCCGGCGACGCGAATTTCCGCGTGCCGCGGGTCGACTGGTTGCGCACCGGCCGCACGGTGCTGACTTTGGAGTGGATAAACGGGACCCGCATCGACGACCGTGTCGCGCTCCTCGCCGCCGGGCATCGGATCGAGGATCTGCTGGCCAAGGCGGCTACCGCGTTCTTCAACCAGGTGTTTCGCGACGGCTTCTTCCACGCCGATCTGCACCCCGGAAACATGTTCGTCGACCCCGACGGCGCGATCGTTGTCGTCGATTTCGGGATCATGGGCAGGCTCGACCGCGCGACCCGGTTCTACCTTGCCGATATGCTCCTCGGATTTCTTTCGGGAGACTACCGTCGCGTGGCGGAGGTCCATTTCGCGGCGGGTTACGTGCCGCAGCGCCGCTCGGTCGACGCCTTCACCCAGGCTTGCCGTTCGATTGGCGAGCCGATCCTCGGCAAGCCGCTGCAGGAGATATCGGTCGCCCGCCTTCTCGCCCAGTTGTTTGAGATCACCGAGCAGTTCGAGATGGAGACCCAGCCGCAGCTCTTGTTGCTGCAGAAGACGATGGTGGTTATCGAAGGAGTCGGGCGCCGTCTCGATCCGGAGATCAACATCTGGGCATTGGGGCGACCGCTGATCGAAGCGTGGATGCGCGACAATCGCGGGCCCGAGGCCAGGCTGCGCGAGGGGCTGGAGATGCTCGCCGAACTTGTCGAGCGGGTACCGCGGCTGGTCCTCGGCCTGGAAAGGTTGGTCTCCGACTGGTCGCGGGAGGGTGTCGTCCATCACGTCGAGTCGCTCGCGGTTCAGGCTGCCCATCGTGCGAGGCACCTGGCATTTGTCCTACTTCCGGTATGGCTCGCCGCGGCAGCGCTGGTGGCGATCGCCCTGACCTTGTTATTGGGCCGATAACGCCCGATCGATAAAATATTAGAGAATTTGCCCAACTGTGAGGTAGCTCACAGGGGCTTGCCCGGCCAGCACACATAACGAGCGCATGAAACTAGCTTGAGTCGGCGCCCGGTTTTTACCGAGGCGCGGTTGGAGCCGAAGATGCTTAAGATCCGGGGTGCCGCGATTAGTGCGGGAGCGATCCTGTGCGTGCTTGAAGCCGCGATCGGGCCTCCCGCGTCCGCCCTGGACCGGCACATCGAATTCATCAACGATACGCGGATGGCGATCGTCGAAATCTACGCCTCGCCCGTCGGCGTCGGACGCTGGGGCCAAGATCTCTTGGGTGACGGTATTTTGCCGCCGGCAAGTTCTATCCGGATCTCCATTGACGGCGGGATGGGTTACTGTCGTATCGACCTCAAAGCCGTATTCGACGACGGAACCGCTCACATCCGCCGGGACGTCAATGTCTGCGCCGTCGAACGCTATGCGATCTCCTATCGATGAGCCTTCCGGGCAGATCGGCCTCGCTCTCGCGAGCGGCCGGTAGCATATTGGCATCGTTCAACGCATCGGAGGGCCGCCTTTGCTTCAAGGTCGACGCATCCTGTTGATCATCTCCGGCGGGATCGCCGCCTATAAGAGCCTCGAGCTGATCCGTCGGCTGCGCGAGCGCGGCGCCGAGGTGCGCTGCATCATGACAGCGGCGGCAAAGCATTTTGTGACCCCATTGTCGGTCGCCTCGTTGAGCGAGTGCAAGGTCTATGATGATCTCTGGTCGCTCATCGACGAGAGCGAGATGGGGCACATCCGGCTCTCGCGCGAGGCCGATCTCGTCGTCGTCGCGCCAGCGAGCGCCGATTTGATCGCGCGCATGGCCATCGGGCTCGCCGATGACCTGGCGACGACCGCCCTGCTCGCCTCCGACAAGCCGGTATTAATCGCGCCGACGATGAATTCGATGATGTGGGCGCATTCCGCCACCCAGGCGAATTTGGCGACGCTCGAAGCGCGCGGCGTCCGGCGGGTCGGACCCGCCGCGGGCGACCTCGCCTGCGGCGAGGTCGGGTCGGGCCGCATGGCCGAGCCGCTGGAGATCATTGCAGCGATCGAGCGCGTGCTATCGGTCGCCAACAGGCTCGCCGGTCGACGGGCTCTGGTCACGAGCGGACCGACCCGCGAGCCGATCGATCCAGTGCGCTACATCTCGAACCACTCCTCGGGTAAGCAGGGTCATGCAATCGCGGCGGCGCTGGCGACGCTCGGCGCCGAGACCGTGCTCGTTTCCGGGCCGACGCACGAGCCCGCGCCGGCGGGAGCCAAGGTCGTGTCGGTCGAGACTGCGGCGGAAATGCTGTCCGCGTGCGAAACCGCGCTGCCGGTGGATATTGCCGTAATGGCGGCGGCGGTTGCCGATTGGCGTGTCGAAGCAACCGCCGGGCACAAACTGAAAAAGGATGGGAGCGGGCCCCCGGTACTTCGTCTAGCCGAGAATCCCGACATTCTGTCCCGCATCGCGCAGCACGGCAATGATCGGCCCGCGCTGGTCATTGGTTTTGCGGCGGAGACCGACAATGTCGTCGAGAATGCGCGCGCTAAGCTTCACCGCAAACGCTGCGATTGGATCCTCGCCAACGATGTCTCGCCGGGGACCGGCACGTTCGGCGGCGACAGCAACACGATCCACCTGGTCGCTGCAAACACAGTTGAAGACTGGCCGGTCATGACCAAGCGCGAGGCCGCCGAGCGTCTGGCCAACCGCGTCGCCGCGTGGTTCGAACGACAATCTTCACAATCCGCGTGAAAATCGAGCTGAAAATTCTCGACCCCCGGCTGCCCGGCTGGGGCTTTCCGAACTGGGGATCGGACATGGCTGCCGGGCTCGACCTTCACGCCTGTCTCGATGCTCCAATCGTTCTCGAACCGCAGGCTCCCGCGGTCCTGATCTCCGCCGGCATCGCGTTTTGCATTGGCGATCCGGAATGGTGCGCGCTGGTGGTGCCGCGCTCCGGCCTCAGTCACAAGCGCGGCCTGGTGCTCGGCAACACGATAGGCGTAATCGATGCCGATTATGAGGGGCCATGCCTGATTTCGGCGTGGAATCGCCAGCCCGGCCCCATCGGGGGCATTATCGAGATCCAGCCCGGCGACCGCATCGCTCAACTCGTCTTTACCCGCATCGCGCGGCCGGAATTCTCGATCGTATCGGAGTTTTCGCAACAAGGGCGCCGACAGGAAGGCGGGTTCGGCTCGACCGGAGTCGAGGCCGCTTGTCCGGACTCGCTTGCCGGGTGAAAATCGGGCCAAGAAGACCCGGGAGCGCGGGGTTAGGGCGACATGATTCGGCTAACCAAGAAGCTGTTGTTCGCTATCGAGGCGGTGCTCGACATCGCCTACAACGGTGGGCAGGCCCCCGTGCGTTCCTCTGAGATTACCGAGAGGCAGGGCATCCCTCGCCGCTACCTCGAGCCGGTGCTGCAGGAATTGGTCCGGAATAAGATCCTTGTTGGCATCCGGGGCCCGAGTGGCGGCTATCGTCTGGCGCGCGAAAGCCGTGGGATAAGCCTCGGCGACATCGTGCGGACGCTACAAGGGCTCGAAACCGCGGAAAATCCGATCAGCGACCCCGCGGGAAGCCCCCTTGGCCATTGTATTGTCCGTCCGCTCTGGCTCGATCTCCAGCAAGAGGTGATGCAGCGCCTCGACTCGCTGACTATGGAAGAGCTGTGTGGTCGTGCGCATCGCGCCGGCATCGCCGGCCGCACCACCGAATACACCGATTTCGAGAACTGAGGGATCTGCAACTGGCGGCGGAATTGCGCTGTGGCGGCAGGAAGGCTACATGAGGCGGATGGGTACCGGCGGCGCAACGGCAACTGATCGTCCAGAGTTTCGCGGCCGGGTCTATGACAGCATCGCTGATACGATCGGCGCTACCCCACTCGTCCGCATTCATCGTCTAGCGAGCGCTGCCGGGGCCAAGGCCGACATTCTGGCGAAATGCGAATTCTTCAATCCGTTCGACTCGGTCAAGGACCGCATCGGCGTTTCGATGATCGCGGCGGCCGAAGCAGCAGGCCGGATCAAGCCCGAGACCGTGCTGGTCGAACCGACCTCAGGTAATACCGGGATCGCGCTCGCCTTTGTGTGTGCTGCCAAGGGGTACCGGCTGATCTTGACGATGCCGGAAAGCATGTCGGTCGAGCGCCGCAAGATGCTGAGGCTGCTTGGAGCGGAACTCGAGCTCACACCCGCAGCGCAGGGCATGCGCGGCGCCATCGCCAAGGCCGAGGATATCGCCAGATCGCTGCCGGATGCGTTCATCCCGCAGCAATTTCAGAACCCGGCAAACCCCGAGATCCATCGCCACACCACCGCGGAAGAGATATGGCGCGACACTGATGGCGCGGTCGATGTCGTCGTTTGCGGTGTCGGCACCGGCGGCACCCTGACCGGCGTGGGCTCTGTCCTCAAACCGCGCAAGCCGGATCTCAAAATGATTGCGGTCGAACCCGAAGACAGCGCGGTTCTGTCGGGCAGACCGCCCGGTTCCCACCGGATCCAGGGGATCGGCGCGGGCTTCGTCCCGGAGATCCTCGATAGGAGTTTGATCGACGAGATCATCCAGATCGGTAACGAGACCGCCTTCAACTGCGCCCGCGAGGCGGCCCGGCTCGAGGGTATGGCGGTCGGGATCTCCTCAGGCGCTGCGCTTGCCGCAGCTCTCGAAGTCGGCTCCCGGCCGGAATTGGCCGGCAAGACATTGGTTGTTATGTTGCCTGATTTTGCCGAGCGTTACCTTTCGACAGCGCTCTTCGATGGGCTCTGAGGGCTGCCCGATGGAGCTCAACGAGGAGCAGTTTCAGCGATATGCACGGCACCTGATCCTCGACGAGGTCGGCGAGGATGGGCAAATCCGCTTGCTCTCTTCGCGCGTACTCGTTATCGGCGCCGGCGGCCTCGGCTCGCCGCTGTTGCTCTATCTCGCTGCGGCGGGGGTGGGCACGATCGGGATCACCGATGCCGATCGGGTCGATCTCACTAATCTACAACGACAGATCGTGCACCTGACCAATCGCGTCGGCGCCCTCAAGGTGGATAGCGCCCGCGAAACGCTCGCCGCCATCAACCCTGGCGTGCGGGTGGAAACGCATCCGCTGAGGCTGGGCGCGGATAATGCGGGGGTGCTGATCAGAGGGTACGATATCGTCGTCGATGGCAGCGACAACTTCGAAACGCGCTATCTGTTGACCGATCTGTGCTACCGGCTCGCCAAACCCCTCGTCGCTGCCGCGTTGTCTCCGTTCGAAGGCCAGATCTCCACATTCAGGCCTTATCTCGGCCCGGGCCATCCCTGCTACCGCTGTCTCTTCCGCGAGCCGCCGCCCCCCGATCTCGTGCCGCGCTGCGAGACCGCGGGTATTCTCGGTGCGGTCGCCGGCGTGCTCGGCACGCTGCAGGCAGTGGAGGTCCTAAAGGAGCTGCTGCAGCTCGGCGACAGCCTCGACGGCACACTTCTCCTTTACGACGCGCTGCGGGCGCGCTTTCACGCAATACGGATTTCGAAGGACGCGGAATGCCCGACCTGTTCGCAGCAGGTATGAGCGGGGCCGTGCCGCGATGCGGCACGACAGCAAACGCATCGTCCGCGAATGGAACCGCGAGATCGCGGCTGAGGATCACCGTCTCGCTGCCGCCCGACAGCACGGCTGGGGGAAGATCGTGGTCTGGACGGTGCTCGAGGTAATGTGGTTGGCAGTGCCAGGCCTTGTCAGCCGCCCGCAATGAAATTTCGAGGTCGTGCACGCTGTGGGGATGGCTTGTGGCCGCCTTGATCGCCCGGGGATTTCGCCTGCCTTTCACGAGAGCGATTTGGTGATCCTCGGGGCGAGGCCGCACCGCGGCCCCTTTCGGGGATCGCGTTCGACGGCCGGTGGGCTATGGAGGGTGTCGGACGCGGGCGCCTGCCACGTTCGGCTCCGCCATCCTTTCTTTCCGGTAATTTTCCGGTTCGACCTCGACCTCATCACACCGGCGGCTAGGTATAGGTGAAGAAGTGGGGCAGCTCCGCCAGCGGCGGGTGCGCTCGGTCTCGCTCCGAAAGTAGCGGTGCGGCATCATCCAGTTGCCAATCGATCCGGAGCTTCGGGTCGCTCCATAGAAGGCCGCGATCGTGCTCGCGGGAATAGTAGCGATTTACCCGGTATTGCACCCCGGTATTTGGCTCGAGCGTACGAAAGCCGTGGGCAAACCCCTCCGGGATATAGAGCTGATCCTCGGTAACGGCGGTCAACACCATCGCCGTATGTCGCCCATAATCAGGTGAGCCCCAGCGTATATCGACGGCGACATCGAGAATGGCACCGGATGTGACGCGGACCAGCTTGGCTTGAGCGAAAGGCGGGATTTGGAAATGCAGACCGCGGATTACTTTGGCGCTTTCCGAGCGGGAGTAATTTTCCTGCACGAAATGAACCCTGATCCCGTGACGCGCAAAAATGTCCTCCCGAAAGATCTCGGCAAAGCAACCTCTCGCGTCGCAATGGCGTAGCGGCCGGATGAGCATCACGCCGGGGAGGCCGGTTTCGGAAATAAGCATCGTGTCTCGCCTTCCGGTTAGTTGCGACCTTGGCGAGCCCCTCACCCGGTGAGAGTCTCGGGCAAGGTGCGCAGCCTCGCCGCTGCCTCTGGGTTTCCTCGCGCCGCTGCGCTCTCGTACCAGGCGCGGGCGGTCGCGGGATCGGCCGCGGTCCCCAAGCCTAACCTGCAGAGGTCGCCGAGTTGAAGCTGCGCCTCCGGTAAGCCTTGCTCCGCCGCGGCGGAGCACCACTGAAACGCCTCTTCGGCATCTTGCGGCGTACCTTGCCCCTTCGACAGCATGACAGCGAGATTGTACTGCGCGTAACGGTCGCCCTGCTCGGCCGAACGGCGGTACCATTTGACCGCTTCGGTGAGATTGCGCACGATGCCGGTGCCGGTGCAATAGAGTGTTGCCAACTGGAACTGCGCGCCAGCATCGCCTTGCTCGGCGGCCCTGCGAAACCACAGCGCTGCCGCTGCCGTGTCGCGGGCAGTGGCGTGGCCATCCCGGTAATTCCATGCCAGGATCAGTTGTGCTTCGCGCAAACCCGCTTCCGCCGCCGTGCGGAAACAGCGCATCGCTGCATCCTCTTCCGGGGGGTCGAGGTGCCCCTGCGCATACAGATGCCCGAGCTGAACGAGCGCGGGCAAGTGGCCCGCCTCCGCGGCTCGCTGGATCAGTGATCCGGGGAGCCCGAGATCCTGGTCGACATTTTCACCGCGTGCGTAGAGCATGCCCAATCCGGTTTGCGCCTCGGGATCGCCCGCCTCTGCCGCCCGTTGCAGCCACGCCAATCCACTCTCCAGATCTTGCGGCACGCCCGCTCCGCTCAGATAGAGGTATCCGAGGCGGATTTGAGCGATCGTCAAGCCCTGCTCGGCCGCTCGCCGATACCAGTCCGCCGCCTTGGCCGGATCGTGGGCGACGCCAGCTCCTTGCAGATGGAGCGCAGCGATATTTACCTGAGCAGCCGGATTGCCTCCTTCGGCAGCCTTTTGAAACCATTTGGCCGCCTCGCTCAGGTCCTGGGGCACACCATCGCCTCGCGCGTAAAGGCGTCCCAGACAAAATTGAGCCTCGCTATCGCCGGCTTCTGCGGCTGAGCGGTACCATTTCGCCGTCTCGATCATGTTCGGCTCGGCTACTATGCCGCTCTCGTACAGCTGCGCAAGGCGCAGCGCCGCCGCGACGAGACCCTGCCGTGCGGCGTGGCGAAGCCGGGTTTCAGCCTCAGCCTTATTGCGCGGCCGGCCGTCACCTTCGAGGGTGAGCAGCGCCAGGTTGTACTGCGCGCGCGCATTACCCTGTTCGGCGGCGTTGGCAAACCATTCGGCGGCCTTTGACGGATCGCGATCAACGCCTTGTCCTGAGAGATACATTAGCCCGAGCGCCGCTTGCGCCGATGCATTACCCTGCTGGGCCGCTCTTCCATACCAGCTCGCGGCAATCGAGAGATCATTCTCCACGCCGAGACCGTTGGCATAGAGAATGCCGAGACCGAGTTCGGCAGCGGCGCTTCCCTGCTCGGCGGCGAGCTGGTACCAATGCAGGGCCTCATTGAAATCGCGTTCGCAGCCGATCCCGCGGGAGTAGATCAGCCCGGTATTGGCCTGCGCATCGGCGATTCCCTGCTCAGCGGCGGCCCGGCTCCAGCGCAGCGCCTCGCCCGCGTCCTGTGTCACCTCGACGCCGTTCGGGAAGAGCAGCTCCCGATTGCGTTGGGTGGCTTCCTCATCGCGCTCGGCGGCCGTCGAGTACCACCTCGCGAAACTCGTTACGCCCTTCGTGCGGTTGCCGTCGAGATGCAGCATACCAAGCTCATGTTGCGCTGCGGCGTGACCTTGCTCCGCAGCGCGCTGGTAATGAGCTGCTGCATCGGCGAGGCTGGCGAGGACGCCGTGTCCGCGGGCGTAGAGGAGTCCCAAACGATACGAGGCTTCCGTCTCCCCAGCTGCTGCCGCGACTGACCATTCTCTGAGCGCAGTAGCGTAATCCGCTCGTTCGTATGCACGCCGGCCGCGCTCCACCGCACACCGGGGCCAGCGGAGATTGATTTCCGGCAGCCTCATCACGGCTCGCGCATGGCTTCATCGATGTTGCGGACGACACCTCGCAACAGATAGATGAGCACCGAGCGCGTTCCGACCTGAATATCCCCGGTTAGAGTCATGCCAGGTACGAGCCGAAAACTATCCGGAACTTTTTTGAGGTTGACCTCGGTGAGCGCAATCCGCGCCTTATAATAAGGATCCACTGGGCTGCCGTTGTCGTCCTGTGTAAACGCGCCCTCGCTGATCCAGCGCACCGTGCCTGCTGCCGTGCCGTGCTCTATGAAGTCGAAAGCGGCGAGCTTCAGGGTCGCGGGGTCGCCGGCGCGAGCAAAACCGACATCGCGGGCCGCAATGTGAACTTCTGCCTCGACCGGCGAACGCAGTGGTGCCAGCGTGATGAAGGGGTCGCCCTCCTTCAGCACCGAGCCCACCGACAGTTTCGCCAAGGTCAAAACTACGGCATCTTCCGGCGCTTCCAAACGGACCAGATCGTGGTGTTTGGTCGCCTTCGCGAGTTGCTCTCGGGCGGTGTCGAGCCCATTCTTGGCGGTCACCAGTTCCTGGCTCGTTTGTCCAAGCCACTGCTCGACAAAGGCGTCTCGGTTGGCCATCACCGAGGCGAGTGGGTGCTCGCTCTCATCAATCCCATTTCGATCGAAATCTAGGTTGCGCAACATCTCTACCCGCTGATCGGTAGCGGTGAGGAGATTTAAGCGGCTGCCGAATTGGCTCGCCGCCAAGCTTGCGCACATATTCTCGATCTCGTGCGAAATCTTGACGCGATCGTCATAGTGAGCGACGTCGTCTTTGAGTTTACGGATCGTGGCTTTATTCTGGGCGATCTGTTCATCATACGCGTGGAGTTGCGCGTCATACTGCTGTTTGCGCTGCAGGAAGTACTCCTTCTGAAGCGCCAGGTAGGCGGCTTGCGGTGTCGTTCCGGCAGCGGGATCGAACTTTTCGCGTGCCAGCTCCGCCTCGGCGCGAGCGACCTCGGCATCGAGGCTGGCAATCTGCAGCGTCGCTGCAGTCACATCGGCAGC
>Ga0306920_100006326_pt1 | contig 15434 bp, 16 predicted proteins | sample flu12Cox44000170_FD_204666 | JGI IMG/M metagenome (GOLD analysis project Ga0306920, IMG submission 204666) | Lab enrichment of tropical soil microbial communities from Luquillo Experimental Forest, Puerto Rico - flux4day.12C.oxic.44.000.170 (v2)... | ecosystem: Environmental > Terrestrial >... | reverse complement strand
GCCGCCATAGCATTTCGCCGTGACGTCCTTGCGCAGCGCCCTGATGGTTTCGCGCGCGATGATCTTGCCGCCAATCGCCGCCTGCACCGGAATCTGGAAGAGATGCGGCGGGATCAACTCCTTCAGCTTCTCGCACATGGCGCGCCCGCGCATCTCGGCGCGCGTCTTGTGCACCAGCATGGAGAGCGCATCGACCGGCTCGCCATTGACCAGCACCTGCATCTTCACGAGGTCGCCCTCGCGATAGTCGGTGAGCTGATAGTCGAAGGAGGCATAGCCCTTCGAGATCGATTTCAGCCGGTCGTAGAAATCGAACACCACCTCGTTGAGCGGCAGGTCGTACACGACCATGGCGCGCTTGCCCACATAGGAGAGGTCGATCTGGATGCCGCGCCGGTCCTGGCAGAGCTTCAGGATCGAGCCGAGATATTCGTCAGGCGTCAGGATGGTCGCCTTGATCCAGGGCTCGGCGATCGCCGCGATCTTCATCACATCGGGCATGTCGGCTGGGTTGTGCAGCTCGCGCTCGCTCCCGTCCTGCATAGTGAGCCGGTAGACGACCGAAGGCGCGGTCGCGATGAGGTCGAGATTGAACTCGCGCTCGAGCCGCTCCTGGATGATCTCGAGATGCAGGAGGCCGAGGAAGCCGCAGCGGAAGCCGAAGCCGAGCGCAGCCGACGTCTCCATCTCATAGGTGAAGCTCGCATCGTTCAGGCGCAGCTTGCCGAGCGAAGCCCGCAAGGTCTCGAACTCGGCCGCATCGACCGGGAAGAGGCCGCAGAACACCACGGGCTGCACCGGCTTGAAGCCGGGCAGCGCCTCCGCGGTCGGCTTACGATCATCGGTGATGGTGTCGCCGACGCGGGTATCGGCCACCTGCTTGATCTGCGCCGTGATGAAGCCGATCTCGCCAGGGCCGAGCACGGGCGCATCGGTCATCTTCGGTGTGAACACGCCGAGACGCTCCGTCTCATACACGGCATTGGTGCCCATCATCTTGATGCGCTGACCTTTTTTCATCTGGCCGTCGATCACGCGCACGAGCACGACAACGCCGAGATAGGCATCGTACCAGCTATCGACCAGGAGCGCTTTGAGCGGGGCCGTCTCATCGCCCTTGGGCGGCGGCAGGCGGGTGACGATGGCCTCGAGTACGCCCTCGATATTGAGGCCGGTCTTCGCCGAGATCTCGATCGCGTCCTTGGCGTCGAGGCCGATCACCTCCTCGATCTGCTCCTTGACCCGCTGCGGCTCGGCCGCCGGCAAATCGACCTTGTTGAGGACGGGCACGATCTCATGGCCGGCATCGAGCGCGTGATAGACATTGGCGAGCGTCTGCGCCTCGACTCCTTGGCTCGCATCGACGACGAGGAGCGAGCCTTCGCAGGCCGCGAGCGAGCGCGACACCTCATAGGCGAAGTCCACATGGCCGGGCGTGTCCATCAGGTTGAGGATATAGGTCTTTCCGTCCTTCGCCGGATAGGTGAGGCGCACCGTCTGGGCCTTGATGGTGATGCCGCGCTCACGTTCGATATCCATAGTGTCGAGCACCTGCTCGACCATCTCGCGCGACGAGAGGGCGCCCGTCGTTTGGATCAGACGGTCGGCGAGCGTCGACTTCCCATGGTCGATATGGGCGACGATTGAGAAGTTGCGGATGTTTTCGATCGGATGCGTGGTCATTTGCGGCACATAGCAATGCGGCGAGCGCGAGGGAAGGTGCTCCCCCTTCTCCCGCTTGCGGGGGCAGGTGCCCGAACGCAGTGAGGGCGGATGAGGCGCGCAGGGCGAAGCACACGAACGTCCCTCATCCGCCCCTTGCTGACCCAAGGGGCACCTTCTCCCGTGAACGGGAGAAGGAGGGCGCTATTCCGCCGCGGCGCGGGTCTCGTCGAGGAAGGGCTCGAGCCGCGGCTTGCCGCTCTTCGGCACGATGAGCAGGTGGTTTGCCGGCACCGCGGTCCAGATGCTGCGCTCGGCGTCGAGCGGCTCGGAGGCGATGACGACATCGCCGTCATCCTCGCGGAAATAGAGCGTGTTCGCGGCTTCCTTCGGCAGGGCGTAGCGCACCGCATAGAGCGTCTCGCCGTCGGTCAGCGCCGAGGTAAACCGGAACGCCTTGTGGTCGCCGCTCTCGCGCACCATGTCGGCGATCCGCGCCACGGTGCGTGTCAGCGCTCCGGCCATATCGGTCTCGGCGCCCGCGCCGAGGATGGCGAGGAAGGCCGCTTCGGAATCCGTCGTCCCGATCCTCGAGCGGTAATAGGCATCCGGGATCAGCGCCTCGACCTTGCGCCGGATCAGGTCCCAATCGCCCAGGCTGCCATTATGCATGAACATGAAGCGCCCATGGATGAAGGGGTGGCAGTTCGGGCGGGTCGTCGGGGTCGAGGTCGCCGCGCGCACATGGGCGAAGAACAGATGCGCCCTGATGTGCCGGCACAGATGCTTGAGGTTCTCGTCCGACCAGGCCGGCCGCACCTCGCGATAGAGGCCGGGCTCGGGATGGGTGGCGTACCAGCCGAGGCCGAAGCCGTCGCCCTGCGTCGCGCCGAGCGCCTCCTTCGCGTCGATGCTCTGGCGTACCAGCGAATGCACCGGCTCCGTCACATAGCGCTCGAGCGGGATGGCGCGGCCCTTATAGGCGATCCAGCGGCACATGCTGAATGTCCTCAGATTAGACCATTATGGATGTATCAGTTTCGTGACGGCGAATGAAGCGGCGAGGAACGCCAATGTCGACTTCGTCGCAGCTTCGTTGACATTCATGCTGCAGCGCACCATTTTACGTGCATGCAAACAATCAGGAATGACAGCGGCCAAAACCGGCCGCAGAACACGTTGAACGCGCGCGAATTGCAGCCGAAAGGCGAATTCATGGGTCAGGACCCGAATGAGGGGCATGACCTGGTGAGAGGCCATGTACGCCGGATCTGGCCGGGCGATGCGGCGCTTTATCAGGCGCATCTCCTGCGTCTCGACCGCGAAGGCCGCATCATGCGCTTCGCGGGCGCCGTCGCCGACGAGACCGTCGCCAATTATGCAAGCAACATCGCGGACCCGCACCGGGTGCTGCACGGCTATTTCGACGGTGGCGAGCTGCGCGGCGCGGCAGAGCTGGTGCCGTTGCGCGACGGCCAGCTTATGGCGGGCGAGCGGATGGCCGGCGAAAACATGGCCGAAGCCGCCTTCTCGGTGGAGCAGGGCTATCGCCGTCTCGGTATCGGCCAGGAATTGATGGCGCGCACCATCAGGGCGGCGCGCACGCGCGGCATCAGGCGGCTGCTGGTGCACTGCCTGCCGACCAATCGCGCCATGCAGAGCCTCGCGCGCAAATTCGAGGCCGATCTCGTCTTCGAGAGCGGCGATGTGCTCGGCTTGATCGACCCGCCCGCCGCGACGGGCGCAACCTATGCGGACGAGGCCGTGGACGGGCTGAGAAGCCTGGCACTTGCCTGGCTCGAGCCGCTCACCGGGGGCAGCGCAGCGCGTCGCTGACGCTCCCCCAAAATGGGAGCTTTCCCGCGATCGTATCATCCGATACGGTCACGGGTGTGGGCGTGTTCCGCACCGCGGCTTGTCGCGGCGCGCGGATGCGCCTTTGTGGCCACCCGTTTAAGGAAGATGACGGCGATTATGTCGAATCCGTCATCGAAGCGTGACACGGCCTGGCCATAGTCGAGAAGAACGTAAAACTTCTCCGCGATCTGCTGCCGAGGAACGCGAAAATGACCGAATTGGCCCTGCCGAGCTCCGCTGTCGCCGAAGGGAGACCTAAGCTCGACCATCCGGTCAACCCCATGGCGATCTATGGCTTCCTCGCCATCGTGGCCGCGGGCCTCCTTTACGTGGCTTACAGCATCTACATCGATGTGGAGGCGACCGGCGCCAAGGTCACCTCGCTCGTGCCCTATATGCTGCTCGCGGTCGCGCTCGTCATCGCGCTCGGCTTCGAGTTCGTGAACGGCTTCCATGACACGGCGAATGCGGTCGCGACCGTGATCTACACTCATTCGCTGCCTGCGAATTTTGCTGTCGTCTGGTCGGGCACCTTCAACTTCCTCGGCGTGCTGTTCTCGACGGGTGCCGTCGCCTTCGGCATCGTCTCGCTGCTTCCGGTCGAGCTGATCCTGCAGGTCGGCTCGAGCGCGGGCTTCGCCATGGTGTTCGCCCTGTTGATCGCCGCGATCATATGGAATCTCGGCACCTGGTGGCTCGGCCTGCCGGCCTCGAGCTCGCACACGCTGATCGGCTCGATCATCGGGGTCGGCGTCGCCAACGCCCTGCTGCGCGGGCGCGACGGCACATCGGGTGTCGATTGGGACCAGGCCTACAGCATCGGCAAGACCTTGCTCGTCTCGCCCATCGTCGGCTTCGTCTGCTCGGCGATCCTACTCCTCGCTATGAAGGCCCTGATCCGCAATCCCTCGCTCTACAAGGCGCCGGAAGGTGCCGGCGCGCCTCCCTGGTGGATCCGCGGCCTCCTCATCTTCACCTGCACGGGCGTCTCCTTCGCGCATGGCTCGAATGACGGGCAGAAGGGCATGGGCCTGATCATGCTGATCCTGATCGGGACGGTGCCGACAGCCTACGCGCTGAACCGCGCCCTGCCAGAGAGCCGCGTCGCCACCTTCCAGCAAATCTCGCAGGAAGCCTCGGCGGTGATCGAGAGCAAGGCCGCCGGCTATAACGTCATCGGCAATCCGCGCCCGGCGGTCACGAGCTACATCTCCTCGCACCAGCTCACCGAGGGTACCTTTCCGTCGCTTGCCGTGCTGGTGCGCGATATCGCCAAGCAGGTCGCGAACTATGGCTCGCTTGCCAATATCCCGGCGGCCGAAGTCGGCAATACCCGCAACGACATGTATCTCGTCTCGGAGGCGGTGCGCCTTCTTGCGAAGGACAAGGCGAACGACCTATCGGCAGCCGATCTCGCCAAGCTCAACGCCTATAAGGCGGAGCTCGACGCCTCGACGAAGTTCATCCCGCTCTGGGTGAAGATCGCGGTCGCCGTGGCGCTGGGGCTTGGGACCATGGTCGGCTGGAAGCGCATCGTGGTGACCGTCGGCGAGAAGATCGGCAAGACGCATCTGACCTATGCGCAGGGCGCCGCGGCCGAGCTCGTCGCCATGGGCACGATCTTCGCGGCCGATAATTACGGCCTGCCGGTGTCCACGACGCATGTGCTGTCCTCGGGCGTCGCCGGCACCATGGCGGCCAATGGCTCAGGCCTCCAGCTCTCCACGGTGCGCAACCTCGCGATGGCCTGGGTTCTGACGCTCCCCGCCGCCATCCTGCTCTCGGGCAGCCTGTACTTCCTGTTCTCGCGGATCTTCTGAGGCTGTCCACCTCTCCCCTGGCGGGCCTGGCGGGAGAGGTCGGCTTCGCGCGCGGAGCGTGCGAAGCCGGGTGAGCAAGGGGAGAGGTTGGCGTAGCGCTCCCCGCTCCGCCGCGCTACAGCTTGCGGTGCAGCAAGGGAGAGCGCCATGAACGACAAATTCTCGGCCGAAGCGATGTCGAAGGGCGTGCGCAGCGCCGCCGAAGCCACCTTGGCGAAGGCCAAGGAGGCCGTCGATCAATATATGAAGGAAGCGGGCCGGGTCTTCGCGGCCGTCGACCAGACGGCGCAGGCGACGCAGGCCGGCGCGCGTGACGCGACCCAGAAGGCCGTCTCGCATGCCGAGGCGAACATCACGGCCGCCTTCGATTTCGCGGCGCAGCTCCTCAAAGCCAAGGACCCGCAGGAATTCCTCAAGCTGCAGCAGGACTTCGCGAAGCAGCAGGCCGAAAGCCTCAGCGCGCAGATGCGCGAGATGGGCCAGGCGGTCGCGAACGTCGCCGCGAAAGCGCAGGGCAAGGGCTGAGGCAGCCAAGATCAAGGCTGGTGCTGCGATGAACGACGACGCCACGATCTTCGCGCGCATCCGCGAGACGCTCTTCACCTCCGTCATCGGCGATGTGATGGACATGATGGGGCTGCGACGGCAATTCCTGCCGCCTTCGATCCGGGCGCTGTCGCCGGATATGGTGATCGTCGGGCGTGCAATGCCGGTGCGCGAGCAGGATAGCGACGGCGGCGGCGATTTCGGCCTGATGTTCAAGGCGCTGGACGATCTCAAAGCCGGCGAGGTCTATATCTGTAGCGGCGCCTCCCCGAGCTACGCGCTCTGGGGCGAGCTGATGAGCACGCGGGCACGTGCGCTTGGCGCCGCGGGTGCGGTGGTCGACGGCTTCCATCGCGACACGCGCGGCATCGCCGCGGTGGGCTTGCCGGTGTTCTCGGCGGGCGCCTATGCGCAGGACCAGCGAGGACGGGGGCAGGTCGTGGATTTCCGCTGCGAGATCGCTTTCGCCAATGGGACCAAGGTCCAGCCCGGCGATGTCATCGTCGGCGACGTCGATGGCGTGCTGGTCATCCCCCAAGCACATCTCGACGAGGTGGTGCGCCGAGCGCTCGCCAAGGTCGAGGGCGAGGAGGAGGTGCGCCGCCTGATCGAGCGGGGCGAGGGCACGCAATCGATCTTCGATCGCACCGGGATCATGTGACGGCGAAATGAGCGCTTCCCTCGACGGTCCGCGCCTCGCGCCCCGCCAGGGCGCGGCGAAGCAACTCGTCGTCCTGCTGCATGGCTATGGCGCGGACGGCAAGGACCTGATCGAGCTTGGCCGGCAATGGCAGCGCAACCTGCCGCAGGCGGCCTTCGTCGCCCCGCACGCGCCAGAGCGCGTGTCGATGAGCCCTGTGGGGCGCCAATGGTTCCCGCTCACCATGCGCGACCCCGCCGAGCGCTGGAAGGGTGTGACGCAGGCAAGGCCGCTGCTCGACGCCTTCCTCGATGCCGAGCTTGCGCGCCACCAGCTTCCCTCCTCGGCGCTGGCGCTCGTCGGCTTCAGCCAGGGCACGATGATGGCCCTGCATACGGGGCTGCGCCGCCAGGCAGCGCCCGCGGCAATCGTCGGCTATTCGGGCCTTCTCGTGCTCGAAGGCGGGAAAGGGCCGGAGAGCCTTGGCGCCGAGGCGAGAAGCCGTCCGCCCATCCTGCTCATCCATGGCGAGGCCGATGATCTCATCCCGGTGACGGCGCTGTTCGAGGCCGCCCAGACGCTCGCGGCAGCCGAGATCCCGTGCGAGTGGCATCTCTCGCTCGGCCTCGGCCACGGCATTGACGGCGAGGGGCTGCGCCAGGGAGGCGAATTCATCGCGGCGGCTTTCACCCGGGCGTCGCGCCGCGCGCCCGGCTGAGCGGTCCATGGGCTCGCGGCATACCGCCTGCGGTCAGGCGAGCTTCGGCGAATACTCCGTCAGCGTCAGCAGCTTGTCCTCGATGCCACCGACCAGCGTGCCGTGCTCGGCCGAGGTGACGCGCTTGATCTGCGCCCATTCCTCATCCTTCATGAACGCCGCCCAGGCGGCCGTCTTCGTCGCCTCGTCCGGCCATTCGAGGATGTAGACGAATTCGGTCTTGTCCTTCCCCTTCGTCTCCCACAGCGCGAGGAAGCGAAAGCCGTACGTTGCCATGATGCGCATCGCATGGTCGCGGAAGCGGGCATGGAATGCGGCCTTGTTGCCCTCGAATATCTCGTAGATACGCAATTGCTGAATCACCATGCCGCTCCATCGATTGCCGGATGTCGGCGCTCATATGGGGCGGATCGCGGCCAATGCCAGGCGCGATCATTGGTGAGCGGCCTCGGGCGACCAGAGCTTCGGCTCGCGGCAGGCGGTTGAGAGGCGGTTGCCGCACAGCAAAGCAGCCGGACCCCAGGGCGCGACGTGGGAATGCCGGGCCTGGACCACACCCAGGGACACACTTATCCTCGGAGGGCGTCGGATTGGGGATCCGCCATGGCCGCACTCTCTTGCACGCCGGTGTCTTTGCCTCAGATTGCCGCGCCAAGACGGGCCGGAACGAAGGCGGCCTCACCGTGACCCGCAAGCGGCGCGTGCTTCTTGTGCTTGGCGGGCTCGCGGCGGCCTTCATCCTCTATGAGCTCGCGGGCCGCGTGATCGCCTATACGGATGACGCCTATGTGCGCTCGGACCTCGTCGCCGTCGCGTCCCAGGTGACCGGCCGGATCATCGGGGTCGACGTGGTCGATAACCAGACGGTCGCGAAGGGCGACAGACTGGCGAGTATCGACCCAGAGCCGTTCCAGCTCGCGGTCGCGCAGAAGCAGGCGGAGATCGATGAAGCGACGGCCCAGCTCGCAGGCGACCGGAACGCCATCTCTGCGGCGCAGGACCTCGTCGCGAGCGCGACATCCGCAGCCGAGCTCGCACGCGTCTCGCAGCGCCGCTATGCGAGCCTCGCGGCAAGCGGCGATGTCTCGCGCCAGGCGATCGACGATGCCAACGACGCCTTGAAACGCGCCGAGGCAGCGCTCGCGGGCGCCGAGGCCAATGCGGCGCGCGCCAATTCGCAGATCGCCGTGCACCAGGCGATGCAGGCCCGCGCCAAGGCCGAGCTCGAGACCGCGCAATGGCGCCTCGGGCGCACGCAGATGATCGCTCCGACTGACGGCATCATCAACAACCTGACCTTGCGCGTCGGGGATACTGCGGTCGCCGATGTGCCGCTGATCGGCATCGTCGACGCGCATGCCTGGCGCATCATCGCCAATTACAAGCAGGATGTGCTGCGCGGCCTGAGCATCGGCGGCACGGCATGGGTGTGGCTCGACAGCCAGCCCTGGCACCTGCACCGGGCCCGCATCGCCGGCATCGCGCGCGGCATCAGCCGCGATCCGGAGGCCGAGAAGCTCCTGCCCTATGTGGCGCCGACCACCGACTGGATCCGGTTGCAGCGCCGCTTCCCGGTGACGCTGGTGCTGGAAGATCCTCCTCCGGGCCTGAAGCTCTATATGGGCGCCGACGCCCGCACCTTGATTTTCCCGTGAGCGGGTTCGCCGTTGCCACCACGGGGCGGCGGCTCCTGGCCGAGGCGCTCTCTGCGCTCGGCCAGGAGATCGCCGAGCTCGACAGGCCGGGCAAGCGGGCAAGGCTCTGCCTCATGGCATCGCTTTCGGTCGCGCTTTCGGTGACGGCCGCGCTGGCGCTGCGGCTCGATAATCCCTGGTGGGCCGGCATCAGCGGCTTCGTCTCCGTCCAAGCCACGCGGCCAGGCTCGATCACGCGCGGCATCCTGCGCATCACCGGCACCGTGATCGGCGCCGGCCTCGGCCTCGCCACGGCACCTTGGCTTGCCTATGATCATCTCGCCTGCTGCGTTGTGCTCTGTTTGTTCACGACGGCGGGCATTCTTGGGGTCATGCTCAGCCCCCATGGCTATGCCTGGCTGTTCGCCGGCATCACGGCCGTCATGGTGCTGATCATGTCGCTCGACAATCCGGTCGCCGCATTGACCGTGGCCTTCTATCGAACCGCCGAGGTCGTCGTCGGAACCATGGCGGCGCTGATGATTGCCTCGCTGCTCGCTCCGAACGACGATTCGCCGACATCACCGCCGCCGCCCGGCTGGACCGATCTCCTCGGCTCGCATTGGCCGGTGGTGCTCCATGCGCTGCGCAGCGGCATCGCGGTCGCGCTGCTGCCGCTCATCTGGAACTGGCTGCAGCTGCCGAGCCTGTCGCAAGTCGCGGTGACGGTGACGGCCGTTGTCGCCATCCCGTCGCTTGCGGCCGACCCGTCGAGCGGCGGCATGCTCGTCGCCACTCGCGGCTTGCACCGCCTGCTCGGATGTTTCTTCGGCGGCCTCGCCGGCCTTGCGGTGCTGGCCTTCTCGCTCGACCAATTCCTGCCCTGGCTCGTTGCGCTGACGGCGGGCGTCTGGATCGGCACCCATGTGCAGGCCAGCGAGCGCGGGGTTGGCTATGCCGGCATTCAGGGCACAGTCGCCTTCATCATGACGCTGGTGCAGGGCCCGGCGCCGCCGCAAAGCATCCTACCCGGCATCGACCGCTTCGCCGGGATCATGTGCGGCATCACCGTCCTTCTGGTGATCTCGCTGCTGCTATGGCCTTCGGCCGATCAGGCGCCCGATCGACAGACGACATAGTGCCAGCCCAGATCCCTCAGTCCGACTCTAACCCGCCTGCAGCCCAAGCGCGCGTCGGGCTGCGCGCACGGCATGGCGACAGGCCCGGCGATCGCCCTTGTCATCCGCCTCTCTCGCCCGCCCCAGAGCCGCAAGGGCGCGCTCGCCGCCGGTCCAGCCCGAGAGCTTCGCATCGGCACGCGCGATCGACCCGGGCGTTGGCTGGAACGCATCCGTTCCCTGGCGGCCGGCAGGTCCCGATCCCGCATGTGCCTCGATGGCGGCATCGGCCTTGGCCTGAAGCTTGATGATATCCTTCGTGCATGGGCCGGCGCTGCAGGGTGAGGCCATTACGACGAAGGCGAGCGCCATCGCAACGGCCACCCGGGGGGTTCGGCGGGAATAGTCCATTTGCGGCTCCTCTTCTGACTAGGCCGAACCAGCACCTCGCGCCGATCAGCCGGCGAGATCCGCCTTGCTCGCCGTCAATGCCAGCACGAACGCCACCCATGCGAAATAGGGGGCCATCAAGAAGGCCGCGAGCCTGTCGACGCGGGCGCTGAGCCATACCGTCGCGACGATGCAGATGACGAAGAGCACCTGGATATAGAGGCCCGCGACCGGTGCGCGCTGCCCAAACAACAGCCAGGCCCAGACAATCTTGAGCGCGAGCTGCGCGAGGAAAGCGGCGATCGCCGGGATCCGGGCCGCGTTGCCGAGAGGTGAGCGCAGAATGAGATAGAAGGCGATCGTGATGCCGAGCGTCAGCGCCAGCCAGACCACTGGAAAATAGCCGCTCGTGGGAATGTACCAGGCATAGTCGACGACCGGATCAATGCCGGGCATGTCCGGCGAGGTATAGACATAGCTCCAGATGCTGGCCATAGCGACACAGACGATGGCGGTCATCGCAGCGACAAGCTGATTGGGCGGCCGCTCGCCGCCGAGGCAGGATGCCCCTTCGATAGCCTGCCCGCTGCCGGCCAGTCGTGCACGCAAGATGGCCGGCGCGTCCTGAAGGAGCGGGTTCTCGGTCACGCGCGGAGACTAGGGCTCCGAGCCGGCAAAGGCAATTCGCCGGCGGAGTTTCAGCGACGACGGTCGAGGACGGGCGACACGCCCGCGATCCCGTGGGGACGGCGGCCGCGCCAGAGCTCGGTGAGGCTCGAGCGCTCGAGAACGCCGCATTCGAGCGCGAGCGCCGCAAGACCGAGCGCGCTCGAGGCCGCGGCGATCACGGTCAGCCAATGCGGCAAATGCGGGAGCGCGAGCTCGCCGAGGAGCAGCCGGGTCGCCCCGTCATACACGAGCAGCACCATCGCCAGCGCCGTAAGCCCGAGCGCCGCATCGGCGAGGTCATGCGCCTCGCCGCGCGCATTGAGACGGCGCCGGGAGAGCGCGTTCGAGGCGCCGGCGAACTGAAGGAGGCACAAAAGGATCGTGGCGAGCACCAGCATCCTGACCGGGATGCCCCCGCAATCGAGGCCGAATTGCACGGCGAGCGAGGTGAGCACCCCGACGCCGCCGAGAAAGCCGGCTCCCGTGAAGACGAGCGCCCAGAGATGACCGAGCCACCATTGGCGGCGAGACGCCGTGCCCTGTGGGCTCAAGAGTAGGCTCTCTCCCATGAAAGGGTTATGGAATCGGCGCAAACCGGACATGCCGGCACGCTCCTGCAAATGGGTGAAGGATTGTTTGCGCAGACGCGTAGGATTGGCGCCTTTTCCTTCTCCAGCGAGGCGGGAGGACGTGGTCGAACGCGGTTCGGCCGGAAGAGGGGCGCCTCGGATGAGGGTAGGCAAGCATTGCGCGCGGGCCGGCTAGCGGTTAGAGCGGCGACGGCTCTCGCGCCCAGCAACTGGTGGTTTCCATGGCGCTTTCACTCGCGGCTTTCGATACTGACGACCTCGCAGTCATCTCGGCGCATCTCCAGGACGCCCGCCTCCAGCTCTCGGATGTGGCCTATCTGGGCGCGCCCATGCGTTTCGTCATGGTGTTCCATCGCAAATGCCGCGAGGCGCCGCCCGATATCGACGGGCGCTGCCATTCGGGCATGCATTTCGAGCGGGTGCTCAAGGCGAGCCATATCGGCTTCGACACTGCCGATAAGAGCCAGATTCTCGATCTCCTCGCCATCACCTTCGAGGCGACGAATGCGCCGGCCGGCATCGTCATGCTGCATTTCCTGGGCGGCAAAGCGATCAGGCTCGAGGTCGAATACCTCGAGGCGCTGATGAAGGATCTCGACGAGATGATCGAGATCCCGCTCGGCCTCGGCGACTGACGCATGGCACACTGACCATGACACTTCGGCTCGAATTTGCGGGTCGGGGCTTCGAGGAGAAGTTCCAGGCCCTGATCGACATGAAGCGCGAAGCCTCGCAGGATGTGGAGGCGGTGGTCGACGCGATCCTGCGCGACGTCTCAGCCCGCGGCGATGCGGCGCTGATCGACTACACGCGGCGCTTCGATCGCCTCGCGCTCGAGGCTTCCGGCTTGCGGGTCAGCGAGGCCGAGATTGAGGCCGCGATCGCGTCTTGCCCGCGCAAGGCGCTCGATGCGCTCGACTTTGCGAAGCAGCGCATTTTCGCTTTCCATCAGCGTCAGCTGCCGCGCGATGATCATTTCACCGATGCGCAGGGCGTGAAGCTCGGGTTGCGCTGGACGCCGATCGAGGCGGTCGGCCTCTATGTGCCGGGCGGCACGGCGAGCTATCCCTCCTCGGTGCTCATGAATGCGGTGCCGGCGAAGGTCGCGGGCGTGAAGCGCATCGTCATGGTCGCCCCCTCCCCCGACGGGCGCCGGAACCCTCTGGTGCTCGCTGCGGCACGGCTCGCCGGCATCGACGAGATCTATCGCATCGGCGGGGCGCAAGCGGTGGGCGCGCTCGCCTATGGCACCGCATCGATCGCCAAGGTCGCGAAGATCGTCGGACCCGGCAACGCCTATGTGGCGGCGGCGAAGCGTGCGGTCTTCGGCCTCGTCGGCATCGATTCGATCGCCGGCCCCTCGGAAGTGGTGGTGCTAGCCGATCGCAGCGCCAATCCCGATTGGGTGGCGCTCGACCTTCTGGCGCAGGCCGAGCATGACGCCGCCGCCCAATCGATCCTCATCAGCGACGATGCGGCGCTGATCGCCGCAGTCGAGGCGCGTGTCCAGCTCCGCCTCGCCGAATTGCCGCGTGCCGAGATCGCGGGCGCGAGCTGGCGCGATTTCGGCGCGACGATCCTCGTGCCGTCGCTCGAGGCGGCGATCCCGCTCGTCGATCGGCTGGCGCCCGAGCATCTCGAGATCGCGACCGATGCGCCGGAGGCGCTCGCGGCGCTGATCCACAATGCGGGCGCGATCTTCCTCGGCCACCATACGCCGGAGGCCATCGGCGACTATGTGGGCGGCCCGAACCATGTGCTGCCGACGGCGCGCACGGCGCGTTTCTCCTCCGGGCTCGGCGTGATCGACTTCATGAAGCGCACCACGCTTCTCGACGCGACGCGTCGTGGCCTCGCCGAGCTTGCTCCCGCCGCCATCGCGCTCGCCGAGGCCGAAGGGCTCGACGCCCATGCGCGCTCGGTCGCGGCGAGGCTCAATTGGGGATAGGCGGATGAGCGCCGGCGACGGCTCGAAACGCCTCGTCGAGGTCTCGCTCGACGAGGCCTCGATCGGCCGCTCCCATCCGGACCAGGAGCAAGAACGCGCCATCGCCATCTACGACCTGATCGAGCGCAACAGCTTCGCGGTGCCGGGGCATGACGGGGGGCCCTACCGGCTCGCCATCACGCTCCACGAGCAGAAGCTGCTGCTCGACGTCAGTGAAGCCGACGGCAACCCCGTCATCGCCCATCTCCTGTCGCTGACACCTCTGCGGCGTCTGGTGAAGGACTATTTCCTGATGTGCGAGAGCTATTACGGCGCCATCCGCACCCGCTCGCCCTCCGAGATCGAGGCAATCGACATGGGGCGCCGCGGCCTGCACGACGAAGCCGCGACCACCTTGATCGAAAGGCTCGACGGCAAGATCGACATTGATTTCGACACGGCGCGGCGGCTGTTCACGCTGATCGCGGCCCTGCATTGGAAAGGATGAGCGCAAGGTGGCGCTCACCCCGTTTGGCGCGCCTGCCCGCGCGATCCAGTCCGTGCTGTTCATGTGCGTGCATAATGCGGTACGCTCGCCGATGGCCGAGGCGATCACCAAGCATTTCTACGGCCGCTCGCTCTACGTGCGCTCGGCGGGCGTGCTCGCGAGCGACAAGGACCCCTTCATGGTCTCGGTGCTCGACGAGATCGGTATCGACGCGAGCGCCCATAAGCCGCAGACCATCGAGGAGCTCGACGATTGGGAAGGGCTGAACTTCGACCTCGCGATCACGCTCTCCCCCGAGGCGCATCACCGGGCGCTCGAGCTCACCCGGACCTTGTCGATCGAGGTGGAATATTGGCCGACGCCCGATCCCACCCGCGAGATCGGCTCGCGCGAGCGCGTGCTCGAGGCCTATCGCACGGTGCGTGACCGGCTCGAGGCCCGCATCGTCGAGCGTTTCCGCAAATGAGGCGGCGATGAGCTTTCCGCTGCCACAGGCCGTCAAACTCGCGATCGAGGATTTCGCTCACGGCCTGTCGCGCGCCGAGATCGCGGAGCGCGCGGCCGCGATGTCGCAGGCCTATCGCGAGGGGCGAAGCTCGCAGCGCGCGATGCGCGAGCGGGCGGATATCGCCGCCTATCTGTTGGCGCGCCTGCCGGCGACCTATGCGGCGACGAGCGCAGCCCTGAGCGTGGCACTCGAACCGATGCCGGATTTCCGACCTGAGAGCCTCGTCGATCTCTGCGCGGGGCCCGGCACGGCGAGCCTTGCGGCGCTCGCCCTCTTGCCCACGCTTCGCAAGCTCACGCTCGTTGACGCCGATCGCGCTCTCCTCGACACGGCGCAGCGCCTCGGGCGCGAGAGCGGCCTTGCGGCGCTCGCCGAGGCGACGCTCGTGCATGGCCGGATCTCGGCGGTCCGGGCCGCGCTGGAGCCTGCCGAGCTCGTGGTGATGAGCTATGCGCTCGTGGAGCTCGCCGAAGACGAGATCCCCGCGACCGCATTCGGCCTCTGGCGGCTGGCGCAAGGACTCCTGGTTTTCGTCGAGCCCGGAACGCCTGAAGGTTTTCGCCGCCTCATGCTGTGCCGCGCGGCGTTGATCGAGGCCGGGGCTCATCTCGTCGCACCCTGCCCTCACAGCGCGGCCTGCCCGATTGCGGCACCGCAATGGTGCCATTTCAGCGAGCGCCTGCCGCGTTCGCGCGATCATCGCCTGATCAAGGAGGCGAGTTTGCCCTTCGAGGACGAGCCCTATGGGTATCTTGCCTTCGCCAGGCAGCCCGCCGAGCGCGCGGCCGCGGCGCGCATCGTCTCCCAGGTGCGGGTGTCGAAGGCGGAGGTCACCTGCCAGATCTGC
>Ga0306920_100006324_pt1 | contig 15435 bp, 16 predicted proteins | sample flu12Cox44000170_FD_204666 | JGI IMG/M metagenome (GOLD analysis project Ga0306920, IMG submission 204666) | Lab enrichment of tropical soil microbial communities from Luquillo Experimental Forest, Puerto Rico - flux4day.12C.oxic.44.000.170 (v2)... | ecosystem: Environmental > Terrestrial >... | reverse complement strand
CCTTGGTAAGCCCGTAGATCCGGTTGTTGAAGAGCAGAATCTTGATGTTGACGTTGCGCCGCAGCGCGTGGATCAGGTGGTTTCCGCCGATCGACAGCGCATCACCGTCCCCGGTGATCACCCACACCGACAGGTCCGGGCGCGTGGACGCCAGCCCGGTTGCGATCGCGGGGGCGCGGCCGTGGATCGAGTGCATGCCGTAGCTGTCCACGTAATAGGGCAGCCGGGAGGAGCAGCCGATGCCGGAGATGATGACGAGGTTCTCCCGCGGCACCTCCAGTTCCGGCAGGAACGACTGGAACGCGGCCAGGATGGCGTAGTCGCCGCACCCGGGGCACCAGCGCACTTCCTGGTCGGACTTGAAGTCCTTGGTGGTCAGCTTCTCGTCGGCGACCGGGACCAGCGTGAGGGACCGCAGCCGGTGCGCGGTGTCCCCGGCGCCGTCGTTGGCGGGGCCGGTGCCGGCGCCGTTATGTGCGTGACGGTCTTCAGACATTGCTGATCACGTCCTGGATAACGCCGGCCAGTTCCGCGGCGCGGAACGGCAGCCCGCGGACCCTGTTGTAGGAGATGACGTCGACGAGGTAGCGCCCGCGCAGGATCAGCGCGAGCTGTCCCAGGTTGATCTCCGGAACCAGCACCTTGTCGTAGGCGGCCAGCACCTCGCCGAGGTTAGCCGGGAACGGGGACAGGTGCCGCAGGTGGGCCTGGGCGACCGAGCCGCCGTCGTTGCGGACCCGGCGCACCGCGGCGCCGATCGAGCCGAACGTGGACCCCCAGCCGAGCACGAGCACCTTCGCGTCCCCGTCCGGGTCGTCCACCTCCAGCGGGGCGATGTCCGTGGCGATCCCGTCGATCTTGGCCTGGCGCAGCCGCACCATCTTGTCGTGGTTGTTCGGATCGTAGGAGATCGTTCCGGTGCCGTCGGCCTTCTCGATCCCGCCGATCCGGTGCTCCAGGCCCGGCGTGCCCGGGATGGCCCAGGGCCGGGCGAGGGTCTGCGGGTCGCGACGGAACGGGTGGAAGTCCGCCTTGCCGTCCTCGCCGGTCCACTCCTTCGGGCTGGAGAAGGAGAACTCGTCACGGAGCCTGGGCAGCCCCGCGACCTCGGGGATGCGCCACGGCTCTGAGCCGTTCGCCAGGTAGCCGTCGGACAGGATGATCACCGGCGTGCGGTACTTGACCGCGATCCGAACTGCCTCAAGCGCGGTCTCGAAGCAGTCGGAGGGGGTGGCCGGCGCGATGACCGCGACCGGCGACTCGCCGTTCCGGCCGTAGAGGGCCATCAGCAGGTCGGCCTGCTCGGTCTTGGTCGGCATCCCGGTTGACGGGCCGGCCCGCTGGATGTCACAGATGATCAGCGGCAACTCCACGGAGACCGCGAGCCCGATCGTCTCGCCCTTGAGCGCCATGCCGGGGCCGGAGGTGGAGGTGACGCCGAGGGCGCCGCCGAACGACGCGCCGAGCGCCGCGCCGACGCCGCCGATCTCGTCCTCCGCCTGGAACGTGCGCACCCCGAACCGCTTGAGCTTGGACAGCTCGTGCAGGATGTCCGAGGCCGGCGTGATCGGGTAGGAGCCGAGGAACAGCGGCAGCCCGGATCGCCGGGACGCGGCCACCAGCCCGATGGCGAGCGCGCTGTTGCCGGTGATGTTGCGGTAGGTGCCCGGCTTCAGCTGTGCGGGCTTGATCTCGTACTGGACGGAGAAGGCCTCGGTGGTCTCGCCGTAGTTCCAGCCGGCCTGGAAGGCCGCCTTGTTCGCCTTCATGATCTCCGGCTTTCCCGCGAACTTGGATTCGAGGAAGGAGATCGTGGACTCCACCGGCCGGTTGTACAGCCAGGAGAGCAGGCCGAGCGCGAACATGTTCTTCGCCCGCTCAGCGTCCTTGCGGGTGATGTCGAACTCCTCGAGGGCCTTGACGGTCATCGAGGTGACCGGGACGGCGTGCAGGTTGTAGTTCGATAGCGACCCGTCCTCCAGCGGATTGGCCTCGTAGCCGACACGGGTCAGGTTTCGCTTGGTGAACTCGTCGGTGTTGGCGATGATGTCCGCGCCCCGGGGGACATCGGCCAGGTTCGCCTTGAGCGCGGCCGGGTTCATCGCTACCAGGACGTCGGGGGCGTCGCCGGGGGTGAGAATGTCGTGATCCGCGAAATGCAACTGGAAGCTGGACACTCCCGGCAGCGTGCCCGCCGGGGCCCGGATCTCCGCCGGGAAATTCGGCAGCGTGGAAAGGTCGTTGCCGAACGCCGCAGTTTCCTGGGTAAACCGGTCACCGGCTAGCTGCATCCCATCGCCGGAATCGCCGGCGAACCGGATGATGACACGGTCAAGTTGCTGGACCTGCTTGGCCACAGTTGATGGACCTCCTCCACGCTGCGCGGGCGGGCGCCGGGGCCGGCGTGGGTCCGTGAGCGCTAACAGACAGGTACGCTCCCTAATCTCGTACGCTGCCTCGTCTCGTCATGTTCGCGGGGCGGACTTGGCCAGGTTACCGGGGGGCCAGGACGGTGACGACACGTACCCGAGCGCTCCCCGCAAGACTGTGATGCAGATCGCATCGGCAGCCTCGAAGGGGTCACGCGCAGCCGCCGCAATCCCCGAATAGCACCGCACTGATGCCCCCCGCGCAGCTGGCAATTTCATGTAACACTTCCGCACTTGATGATACCCCCTGTGTCATAGACGCATGGGAACACTCGCCGGTTCACCAGGGCCGATTTGCGCCGGTCCGGCCGGGGAAGCTGGGGAGGCGGTCGGGGCCGCGGGTCCCGGCGCGGCCGCTGCGGCCGGGCATAGGCTGACTGGATGGTTGCCGTGGACCTGCCACTGCCGCGCCGTCATGGCGAGACGGAGGCGGCCCCGCTTCCGGCGTGGGTGCGGGTCTTCGACGCCGGGCTCGCCTGCTGCGCGGTCGAGGTGTCCGCGGCCCTGCGCCGGTGCGCCGGCCAGCTGCCCGGCGATACCGCGGTGAACGTGCTGGTGGTGGCCGGGACGGTAACCGACAAGCTGGCCCCGCTGGTGCTGGCCGCCTACCACGATCTCCCCGCGCCCCGCCGGGTGCTGTCCTTCGGGGCCTGTTCCAACAGCGGCGGCCCGTACTGGGACTCCTACTGCGTGACCAAGGGAGCCGACCAGCTCATCCCGGTCGACGTCTACGTCCCCGGCTGCCCGCCCCGCCCCGAGGCGCTGATCCACGGCCTGCGGCTGCTGCTGAGCGCGGCGGGAGACCGGCCGTGACCGGCGGCCAGCTGCTAGGCGAGGCGGCCCGTCGCCTGCCCGGGGCCCGGTGCGCGGCCGAGGAGGGCACGGTGACGATCGATGTGCCGCGCGAGGAATGGCTGGCGGCGCTGGCCTTCGCCCGCGATACGGCCGGCTGCGACTTCTTCGACTGGCTCACCGCCGTGGACGAACAGGAGAAGGGCCTCGCCGTGGTGGTCCACCTGTACTCCATCGAAGACCGGCGGCACCTGCTCGTGCGGACGCTGGTCCCCCCGGACGATCCAGTGCTGCCCACCGCGACTCCGCTGTTCCGCGGCGCGGCGTGGGCGGAGCGGGAGACGCACGAGATGTTCGGCGTGGTCTTCAACGGTCATCCCGGCCTGGCACCGCTGCTGCTGCCGGACGGGTTCGAGGGGCACCCGTTGCGCAAGGACTTCCCGCTCGCCACCCGGGCCGCGCAGGACTGGCCGGGTGCGCGAGAACCCGGCGAGCGCGCGGCGCCGGCCCGCCCACGTCGGCGGTTGGTGCCGCCGGGGGTACCGGAGGGCTGGTCACCGCCATGACGGAGCCGCCCGCCCTGGACCTGGACACCGGCCACCTGCCGCCACGCAGCCGCGGCGTGATCGCCCTGCTGGAAGAGAACTGCACCGTGTGCATGCTGTGCGCGCGGGAGTGCCCGGACTGGTGCATCTACATCGAGTCGCACAAGCAGACGGTGCCCGCCCCGGACTCAGGGCGGCCCCGGGTCCGCAACGTGCTGGACCGGTTCGCTATCGACTTCTCGTTGTGCATGTACTGCGGGATCTGCATCGAAGCGTGTCCGTACGACGCCCTGTTCTGGTCGCCGGAGTTCGGCTACCCGGAAACCGGCATCGCCGGGCTGACCCATGAGCGCGACCGGCTGCGGGACTGGATGCCGACCGTTCCGCCGCCGCCCGCGCACGACCCCGGCGCGCCGCCGCCACGGGAAGCGCAGGCGGCCGGCCCCGGGGCCGGTCCCGCCGGGCAGGCAGGCTGACCACCGGGCTTCGTTTCTCAGCGGGATAGCCGGCCGGGCCTAGCGGAAGTTGACGAACTGCAGCGCCAGGCCGAACTCGTTGCCTTTCACCAGGGCTATCACGGCTTGCAGGTCGTCCTTCTTCTTCGAGGACACGCGCAGCTCGTCGCCTTGCACCTGGGCGCGGACGCCCTTGGGCCCCTCGTCCCTGATCAGCTTGGTGATCTTCCGCGCGTCGTCCTGGGAGATGCCCTGCTTGAGGCCGACGGTGAGCCGGAACTCCTTACCGGAGGGCTTCGGGTCGCCCGGGTCCAGCGCCTTGAGCGACACGCCCCGCCGGACCAGCTTGTCCTTGAACACGTCCAGGACGGCCTTGGCCCGGTCCTCGCTGTTGGCGCGGATCTCGACCGACTCCCCGGACCACGAGATCGCGGCGCCCACCCCGCGGAAGTCGAACCGGTTGCTGATCTCCTTGGCGGCTTGGTTCAGGGCGTTGTCGACCTCCTGCTTGTCGACCCTGCTGACTATGTCGAAGAATGATTCGGCCACGTCTCGCTCCTCTCGCGTACCCGCCCCGCATCGCAGCCCTGGCACTTCCCGGGTCCCGCTGGGACGCAGACAACACCGGCCATGCGTTCTTCCCGTGCGACGGACATGCCCGGTGTTCGCTATCCTTCTCTGTGCCGTCCAGTGTGGCGGCACGAGGCAGGTTGCCCGAGTGGCCAAAGGGAGCGGTCTGTAAAACCGTCGGCTAAGCCTACCCAGGTTCGAACCCTGGACCTGCCACCAAGAACCGCAGCTCAGGCACGGAATGGGCGCTGCCCTGATGCCTGAAAGGGAGCGGTCCGTAACACCGCTGGCAATGCCTATGAGCCAGGCGCGGCCCACATGGTGGCAGGGTCAACAGCTTGGCCGATGGTGCGCCTCGCGTTCACGTGGCTGACTTGCGGCGAATGCACGGAGATGTTTCCCGGGCCGCGGCGGACCTGCGCGCCGCCCACAATCGGCCCGGCCCGTCCTTCCGTAGCGCCTCCCCGCTGGGGAGCCACCAAGATCTCGGTGTCATCAAGTCCGGGCATGATCATCACTGACAGTAACCAGAGATCGGCCGTGGGGCGGCCCCGCAAGCATGGTGGCGAGCTGGCGCTGGCTGACCCGGCGACATGGCCGGCCCCGCAGATCACCACCAGCACGGCGACCAGCCGGTACGGGACCGCCCTGGCCGCGGCCTGGGACCGGGTGCATCCGCGGCTGACCCACCGCTCCGCCTGGCTCGATCACGACGGCCCGCTGCCCGTCATCGACGGCACGCTGATCCGCCTGCAAGTGGATCATCTGCCCGGCGACCGGGACCCCAAGCCGGTCTGGCTGTGGTCCTCGGCCACCGGCGCCGACGCCGGTCAGGTGGACCGGTGCTGGCAGGCGTTCTTGCGCCGCTCCGGCCCTCGAGCACACCTTCCGGCTGTTCAAACAGGTCCTCGGCTGGACCGCCCCCAGAATCCGGGCCCCGCAGGTCGCGGACCGGTGGACCTGGCTGATCATCGCGGTCCACACCCAGCTCCGCCTCGCCCGGCGGCTCGCTGATGACCTGCGCCTGCCCTGGGAACGACCCGCCCCGCCAGGGCGGCTGACCCCGGCCCAGGTCCGCCGCGGGTTTCGGAACATCCGCGCGACGATCCCCTGCCCAGCCGGTGCGCCAAAACCCGGAAAACCCGGCCCAGGACGCCCGCCCGGATCGCGCAACCGCCGCCCCGCACCGCGCTGTGACGTGGGAAAAACCACCAAAAGAAAGCGCACCCTCAAGGCAAGGCGCGAACGCACAGCTTAAACGGCAAGCTCAGCCTCGATCCACCGTGCAAATAGCGGCTGTTCGGGCGCGTTGACGCCGCCGCGGCAGGTTGCCGCCCAGCTGTCGCTTACTCAGAGCAGATGTAGACAATACAACAAGGTGAGTGTTGACAACCCGTTTGGTACAGCCGTATTCTTCACGCAGAAGGCCCCCTGTTCTGCGGTGACAGCAGATAACGTGCCAGAAGAGGCAAGTATGCCGGGCTCCGTGCGTACGGCAGGATCCCGACTTCCATACTGTCGGCCGGGTCACTTAGCACGTACGAGGTGGCGTCATGATCGAGCGCAAACGCCGTCGGCACACGGCAAGGCGGTCCCTCGGCTGGTGCGCTGCCGTCATAGCGGTAGCGACGGCGGCCGGGGCGACGGGATGCTCGAGCGGCAACTCGGGCGGAACGCCTGCCAACTTCGTGCGGGTCGGGACGCTTGATTCGGTCCAGAGTTTTGACTTCTGGACGACCGACGACACGCTCCTTGATGACACCGCAGCCATGATCTACCCCCTCCTCGTCCAGTACAACCTGCACACGAAGAGCTTCGAGCCGGACTTTGCCACCACATGGAGGACATCATCTGACGGGCGCACGTACACGTTCACCACCCGCAAGCACGCAGAGTGGTCCGACGGCAAGCCGCTAACGGCCGCCGACGCCGCCTGGATGATCAACACGGTCGTGCGCCTGCAGAACGGCTCGGCCGCAGCGATCGCCAGTAGTGTCGTGGGCATCACTCATGCCACGGCGACAAGCCCGACCTCCCTGACCGTCAGGTATAGCAAGCCGGAGTCGAACGCCCTAGCGAACCTGGCGCATTTGCCGATCCTGCCCGAGCACGTGTGGGGAGCGATGGCGGTGGGCAAAGGCACCGCGTTGCGGACGGCGCCCGTCTTGCCGTCGGGTGGCCACCCGGTGGTCTCCGGCGGGCCTTTCGTCTTCGCAAAGTATGTCTACCAGCAGTCAATGGTGCTTTTGCGCAACCCCCACTACTACGGGTCGCCGGCGCACGTCAGTGGCATCGGCATAGAGTTTTTCTCCAATGACGACGCGATGGTCGCCGCCGTGCGGGCTAACCAGGTGGACGCCGCCTTGGGGAACCCGAACATTCCGCCGACCGACGTGCACCCGCTGAAGGCCGCCGGGATGCGGATATTCGCGCCCGAGGGCATCGCGCTCAATGACCTGATCATTAACACGAACCCGGCCAAGACGAGCCATCGGGAGTTGCTGAACCCGGTGGTGCGCGAGGCGTTCGAATATGCGACGGATCGGGCGACGATCGATACGATTGCCTTTCTCGGCTACGCCCAAGCCGGCAGCTCGCTCGTCCCGCCTGCCACCGGCAAGTGGTACGACCCGGCGGTCAAGCCCCTGCCGTACAGCCTGTCGAAGGCCAACGCGCTGCTCAACCAGGCCGGATTCAAGATGGGGCCAAACGGCATCCGGATCGCCGACGGCCACCCGATGTCGTACACGGTGCTGCTGTCGCCGGACAACGGGCCCGAGGGTGTGCGGACGGGGCAGATCATGACGACGGACTTCGCCAAGATCGGCGTCCGGCTCAACTTCCAGCCCATCGGGGATAATGCGCTGAACAGCGCCATCTATGCCAACCACTACCGCAACTTCGACATGGCCATGTGGGGCTGGGACGCGCAGGTTGATCCGAATTACATACTGGATGTGGTGACCTGCTCGCAGTGGTACAACAACAGCGACTCCGGCTACTGCAACAAGCGCTACGATGCGCTGTACCGTGAGCAGGCGACGACGGTGAATCAGGCGAAACGACTGAAGATCGTCTACCAGATGCAGGAGATGCTCTTCAACGCCCGGCCATATATCATCTTGCAGTATCTGCCCGCGCTCGAGGGGTGGAACCCGAAGTGGTGCGACGTGACCGTCTCGCCAGACGGATGGTTTAACTCCCTGTCCAACGACCCGCAAACGTCCATCAGGCTATGCCACGCGGGAAGTTAGAGGTTCCATTTCCCGCGGGCGTATTTAGCCCTCTCCGCGTGCCCGCCCCATGGCTTCCTTGATTCCTTCCGTATTGAAGGAAACCGCGAAGAGCCCGACGTGTTCCTCGTACACGCCGGGTTCGACCTGTTCCTTCACCGCATCTTCGAATATGTGAAGCACTTGGAGCCCCAACTGGACTCCGGCCAACGGACCGACGTAGGCAGGATCCCCGTCCCGCAGCGTCTCGGCGGCGACCTCGACCGCTTCTGCGTCGGCCGCACCGAGGATCACGACAAGATCCTCAGTTCCGAGCTCTTCCGCGAGCCGCTTGATCAAGCCCTGATTTTCTGGGTCCATCGCGCCGGACGCCGTTCAAACGAAGCACTCTGTTCGCACCTCGATCACGACGGCCCCTGCCGCCGTGGCCACGGCGGCGATCGCCTCCCCGGGGACGCTGTCGCGCTCCCCGAGGGCCACCACTTTCTTGCCCTTGAGATCCATCCGGTAGTCACCTCCTCACTGCAGATGTTCAGGCACGGGGAGACCCTTCGCTGGCGCGCCGCCGAGGAGGCGTTCAACGGCCGCCTCGATATGGTCGACAGACGCATGCGTACTCGTCACCCGCTCAACCTCGACGCCGTCCCGGAAGGTCACGTATGCGGGAAGGCCTGCGATCCGCAAATCACGGCAGAGCTTCCGGTTCTCGGGCGCATTGAGCTTAAGCAATACAACCCGGCCGCCGTATTTCTTTTCGAGGGCTTCGACTGCTGGCATCAACGCGATGCAGGGAGCGCACTGAGGGCCCCAGACGTCAAGCAGCACGTTCCCCTTCTCGACCAGGCTGGGAAACGTTGCTTCCGTTGCGTCGATCGCCATCTAGACCTCCAGCGTGATCGATGCCCCGTCCCACAACCGCGTCATGCGGCCGAGGAAGAGGCTGCCTTTCGCGAGCAGCATCGTGCGCGTGATCCCACCCTGTCTGCTCCGGCTGAGGGCATGCGGAAGCCAGGGGATGGCCGATGCGATATGCCCCTGCGTCGGGCAGAAGCCGGGAAGTCCGTGCTGGCGGACGAACCGGGGTATATCTGCCTGGATCAGCTCGCCGCGGAGCACGCCAAACCCCGCGAGCAGGCGGTAATTGCGGTCGGGCACGTTACCGCCTCCGGCCGGCTCGGTGATCTCCGGGTTATGCAGCTCCAGCGCGTATACCTCAATGTCTTCGAGCGAGCGCCCCATCGTGGACAGGGGAACCCCGACAAGATCGTCGAGGAGCGCACGCTGAGATGACCCCGCGCTGACCCGGTGCCGGCCTGTGGCGTCCATCCGCATCGTCATCATGCCGGGCTGATCAGCTGGTCCGACCAGGATGGCCATGCCTGCCAGAAGGTCCTCGAGGATCGGCGTCTCGTGCTCGAGAGCGCCTTCAAACTTCATCCCGAGCTTGGCGAGAGCCCCGCCGGCTATGACGGCAACCCTCTCGTGTACACCCGCCTCCACCAGCGCGCCAGCCAGGATCAAAGCGTGGACCGGACCGGCGCAGAAGGCCTTCACATCACAACCGCTCGCCTGCACGAGACCGGCAGCCTCGGCCACCGCCTTCCCGAGGTTTCCGCCTCCGCGCTGGTACCGATCCCCGATCGCTTCCTCGCCCGACCCCATCACGTAGGAGATCGAGTCGGGCTCGACACCAGTTTGCGCCAGGAGGCACCGTGTTGCGTGCACCGCGCTCGCCTTGCACGCCAGGTTCTCCAGCAGCACGCGGGCGGACAGCGCCTCGTCGCTTTCGTGAGCAGCCGAGAACGCGCCGATCACCTCGCCGTTGTGGTAGAGAGGCAGGTCACCTGGACCAGGATCCCCCTTGAGCCTGACCAGACCGAACTGGTCGACCTCGGCCATCAGCTCGTAGAACGCGAACTGCGGGAGAATCTCGCCGAACGGCCCTGCCGCCTCTCCGGCGATCCCGTCATGCCACCATGGCCGCGGGTGATCGCGGAGGAGTTCAGGAGACAGGTTTCCGATGCACGCCTGATTGGGCGCGTACGCGACGGCAGCCTCGTACGAGCGGAGCGCACCCAAGATCTGTGGGATGCGTCGGGGGTCCCGGCTCGGCTTGGAGCCGTAGCGGACAAGTTCCGGTACATGCTGCAGCGTGACCGAGGCCCCGAGGATCGCAGCCCGGCGCGTCAACGGCTCACCTCCCAGGCGGTCAAGGGCCCGACGTCGGTCGAGAGCATCTCGAGAGCACGTTCCACGATGCGGCGCCTGAGTTTCGCCTCTTCGCCGGCCGCCAGAGAGGGGTCGCCTGTGGGAGCGGTGATGGCGCGGCCTCGGAGCACCCGGTTCGCCCCTATCATCTGTGCGATAGTCGGAAGCGCGGTGATAAACACCGTCGCGATCCCAGCTCGCTCGATCTCTTTTGCTAGCGCTGCGCCGCAACGCGTGCCGGTCCCTCAAGTGCCGGTCAGGATCACGGCTTGAACACCTGCAGGGATCAACTCAGCTGCGATCTCCTGCCCGAATTTCGCCGCTACTGCCATCGGGGTATCCACTCCCGCCGTGGTGTAAAAGAAGGCGTGGAGCCTGCCGATCTGGCCCTCTCTCTCCAGCGTCCGCACGGCGTCCAAGGGGACGAGCCGGTTTGGGTCTAGGTTCGCGGTTCGTGTATCGAACCCGGCGTGAACTGACTCGTATCGGGCCGGCGAGAGTGAGCCCACCCCTCTCAAGGGATATCTGAGCCAGATGTTCGAGTGCCTGGTCGGCAGATGATCCGGGTTGCCCTGTGGAACACATCCTGCCTCCGTCACCAGCGCGAGAGTGCAACTGCCGAGATCGCCGATTGCCGGAGGAGGCGATACGCGATCGAATGCGGGCCCCACCTCCGTCCGGACATCTCCGCTGAGCTTCGCGAGGAGAGCCGCGATGGCTCGGTCGGCGCCCACTTCCGAGACACGAACGTTCTTCCGCAACCCCCGGGGAAGGTATCCGTCTTCGGCAGGGTTACCGACCGGTTCACCGCCGCCAAGACGATGCGCCAATCCGGCGATCGTCGGAAGCGCCGTTCTCATAGAGGCCACGCTCGGGCCGGTAGGCACGATGTAGGCGGCTCCTTCTGCCGCAAGCACACCGGGATTATCAGGTGTCATGGCACCGACAACTGGGATGCCGCGTCGGCCGGCCTCGCGGGCAAGCGAGCCGCAGGCATACCCATACCGCCCGGATCCGAACGAGGGCCCGCACACGAGCACGTCCGGCTCAATCTCACCAAGCCAACTCAGCAGCAGCGCAAGCGCCTCCGCTTCGTGCTCGCCGAAGAAATCGTCGCCACAGGTCAATGTGACGTCTATAGGGAGCCCGGCCGCTTCCAATCCGCGGCCTGGGCCCACGGCGCCGCCGATCCGCGCCGGGGCCAGCCCGGCCGCTTCCTCGCCGCCCAGGCCAGCGAAGAATTGATTGAGATAGTGGACAACGATCATGCCGGCACCGCCGTCAGCGCCAGGCCCCCGGTTTGAGCGCAGGCGCCCAGATAAGCCCAGAGGGGGACCGGCTCGCCCGCCATCGCGTTGTCAGATGTCCCGATTACCTCGCCGGGCATCCATGGGTCGACCAGCTCATCGTGATTCCCCGTGCTGATGATTGAATCCGCCTCGGGCACGTGATCGGTGAGTCCGCCGTTTGTTTCGGCGACGATGGCAACCGTGCCGATATCCAGCGCCTCACAAGCCTGGACGGTGAGCATTGTATCGGTATGCGAGTTGCCGGAGGAGAACGTCGTGCAGATGACCCCGTCAGCGCCGAGCTTTCGGGCCAGGCGGGCTGACAGCATCGCGGAGCGTTGCTTGTCGAACGGCGTATCGAGGTAGCCAAGGGCGAGGATCATCCCAGCGAATCGCAGGCTTTCCCCATGCCCGGCGACCAGAGACCGGATCAGGGCGCTCTGCTGGTAGCACGCGGTCACGTTTCTGACGGCCGCCCAATCGTAGGCGCCGCTGGTGAGCGCGCCATCGAGCACCTCGCGGTGATCGAGAATGGTCGGCACGATCCCGCCAACGGGCCCGCCGTAGAGGAACGTGTCCAGCAGGGGGCCTTCGGACGCGACTTGAAGGATCACCGCGAGCGCAGGAAGCTCCGCATCTACGCATTCTGCCAGGTCGAACGAATCGATGGCCGAAGGCGGCCGGTTGATGGTTGCCCTCGCGGCGTCGCGCGCCACCCGCAAGGCGGCCATGCGGATCGAACGATCGACATCGGCAACCGGGACACCTGGTTTCGGCGTGCACGTGACCACGAGCTCCGGCCGGTCTCCCCACGCCGTCATCGGCCTGCCCGGGCCCGCCATGTCGACGAAGGCATCGGGGAAGGCCTGCGGGCTAGCGAGCCCTGCGGCCGCCCAGTCGCACACCGAGAGCACCCCGATGCCGGTGAGGCGATTCGTCCGGCCCCTGCCCGCGAGCGCGAGACGGCCGAGCACGCCCGGGAAGGTTATCTCCGGCGCGGAAGCCTTCACATCCGGGATGATCGCATCGAGCACGTGCGCGATGCGGACGGGGTCACCCGGGCGCACGACGCGAACGTCCAAGTCCTGAAGCGCGGGCAGTCCCTCCTTCGCGGCCTCTGTAAGGTCGCGGAGGCACAACGTCAGCGAGCCCTCCGACCAGGAACCCGCGGATCCCTCCACCACCTCGGCCACGTCGAAACTTGCCAGCTCGAGCGGCTCGCATCCGCCGTCCCGTCGCATAGTCAACAATCTTACAACGCGGACGTACTTGTGGGACGCGCCGGTGACCGACATGATCCGCGTGGAGGATGGCCGCGGCGACGCTGGTAAATCATGCCTGGCCGGGGAGGGGTGGCGCGTCGTCCGGGTTGTACCAGTCACCGCCTCCGATTTCCCCCCCGTCGACGATGAGCGTCTGCCCGGTGATCCAGCCAGCGTCATCTGAGGCGAGGAACAGCACAGCGGCAGCCTGGTCGCGCGGCGTGCCGACGCGTCGCAACGGGATGCGGCGCAGGTACTCCCTGTGCATCCTCGCTTCGTCGGCATCCGCCGCCATCAGCGCACGGTCCTCTGGAGTCACGGTCTCCCCGGGGGCAACGCAGTTGACCCGGACGCCACGATGACCGAGTTCGTGTGCTACTGCCTTGGTGAGCGCAACGAGTGCCGCCTTCGAGGCGTTGTAGACCGATTCGGGTGATTCGTTCTTGAAGGCGTTGGCCGATGCGATATTCACGATCGCACCGCCCCCCCGGTCCGCCATGTGCGCGGCCGCGACCTGCATGGTGGCCAACGGGGCACGAGCGTTGATCGCGAACACGAGATCGAACATCTCTTCCGTGACCTCGAGGAACGGGCCGTCTGGCATGATGCCGGCGCAGTTCACCAGGACATGCAGATCCCCGTAAACCGCGATCGCCTTGCGCACCATCGCGGCCGCCGCTTCGAAGTCACTCAGGTCAACGACGTGCACGCCTAGGCGCTCGGGCTCCGTCGCGGCCGCCCGCAACTTCCTGAGACCGTCCGCGCGGACGTCCGCGGCGAATACCCTCGCTCCCTCAGCCAGGAACGCCTCAGCGATGCCTCGGCCGATTCCCCGGGCGGCACCTGTCACGACCACGTTCCTATCGGTGAACCTGGCCATCACGGCACCTCCGGATAATGCAAGGGGGCTCCGGCGACGCCAATGTCGGCGATGGACAGATGCCGGGCACCGACATTGGCCACGACCACCCGGTCGAGCAGCGCGCCGATCCACGCAATGTTCGATGGAGCGTCCAGGTGGGACGCGAGATGATCATCGACTACGGTCTGGACCGCGCCGCTGGGCATCACCCGGACCAGCCCGTCGGGCCGGTACAGCGTGACCCAGTAGCTCCCGTCAGCGGCGAGTCCAACTCCGTCAGCATCGGTGTCGGGCAACTCGGCGACGGTCTGCGGGACTCCAGCGGAGCCGTCGGCTGCAATTGCCACCCGAACCAGGCGCTCCGCTTCCGCCTCCACGACTATGAGGGCGTGTCCGTCGGGGGTAACCAGGCACCCGTTCGGATAACCAGGCGTGGCTGCCGTCCACTCCTCGGTGCGGCCGCCTGGAGCGATCCGGACGATCCCGGGCCGCCCATGCTCGCCGGAGCAGGTCACGTAGGCCATGCCATCGGGGCCGAAAGCGATGACGTTCGGGGTGTCAAGATCGCTCCCGCCGACTCCGCGCGCATAGACGGAGATCGCCCCGGTGCGCGGATCCAGGCGAGCGATCTCACCGCGCCCGGAATCGCACGCGTACACGCGACCATGCCCGTCAACAGCCAGACCGAGCATCGAGCCGCCGGTCGAGCCGAGCAGCTCGACGTCTCCCTGGAGCGAGACCGCGTAAAGCTCACCGCTCTCTCCTCCGGCGTGGACCCGGCCGTCGAACGGGTTCCACGCCACCCCCTCGGGATGGTTCAGCCCGTCTGCGAGCTCTGAAAACCGTTCCAGCATCAGCGGCCGCCTTTCACCTCACGGGGCCCTCCGGCGGCCTGGCCGGCCGAAGATCCGCCTGCTGACTGCGGCGGCCGGACGGCCACGCGGGCCGTCAGCGTAGGAGTTCGTCGGTGATCTCCTCGAATGCCCTGGTGTGCGCGTCGACCTGCTCAGCCGTAGTCGCCGGGGACATGAGCGCCATGTTGTGGAACGGAGTCAGCAGTATGCCGCGGTTCAGCAGGGCAAGATGCAGCAGCGCATCGAGGTGGGCATCCCCGGCTGTCGCGGCCTCGGCACCAGTCCGCGGCCGCTGGGGGGTGAACAGGTACTCACTCCGGCACCCCAGCCGGGTGACGTGCCAGGGAAGGCCGCGCCTATCGATGACCGACGTGACGCCATCGGTGAACCGGACGGCCAGCGACTCCATCGATGCGAACGCCTGATCGGTGAGCACCTGGCCAAGCGTCGCCCGCACCGCCGCCATCGAGAGCGGATTGCCGGCGAGCGTGCCGCCCACCCCACCGACGTCGGCCTCGGGCCAGTACGTGCTCGCGACCACCCGGGCGGCGACATCATCGGTCATTCCGTAGGCAGCGACCGGGATCCCGCCGCCGATTGTCTTGCCGATCGTCAGGAAGTCGGGCTGCAGGTTCTCGCGGCTGGTGTAGCCACCAGGGCCAGCGCAGATCGTGTGCGTCTCGTCGATCACGAGCAGCGTGCCGACCTCGCGCGTAAGCCGCCGCAGCTCTTCGTGATAACCCGATTCGGGCAGCACGATGCCGATGTTGGTGAGCGCCGGCTCGACCAGCACGCACGCCACGGTCCGGTCCGCGAGCGCACGCTCCAGGCCATCGATGTCGTTGATCTCCACCACCCGGGTCGCCTGCGAGACGTCCAGCGCCGGCCCGACGCTGCCATGGCGCGCGGTGACGGTGCCCGACGTGCCCAGCGTCG
>Ga0306920_100006323_pt1 | contig 15437 bp, 7 predicted proteins | sample flu12Cox44000170_FD_204666 | JGI IMG/M metagenome (GOLD analysis project Ga0306920, IMG submission 204666) | Lab enrichment of tropical soil microbial communities from Luquillo Experimental Forest, Puerto Rico - flux4day.12C.oxic.44.000.170 (v2)... | ecosystem: Environmental > Terrestrial >... | reverse complement strand
CGGAGGTGTCAAGAGGGGTTGACGGTGCTAACACGGTGGGGAGCGCTGCAACAGGCGGTCGTAGATGGCCCGGACCTTTTCCATGCGGGCCTGAAAGCTGTAGCCCACTTCGATGGTGCGGCGACCAGCCCGGCTCAATCGCTGTCGGCGCTGGGCGTCGTTCAGCAGGCCCACGAGTGCCTGGCCCAGAGCGGTCGCGTCGCCGGGTTCGACCAGGAGGCCGTTGTCGCCGTCGCGGATCAGCCGCGGGATGCCAGCGATGCGCGTGGCCACCACGGGCACTTCGAGCGCCATCGCCTCCAGCAGCACATTGGGCAGCCCTTCGCGGTAGCTACTCAGGGCAAAAACGTCAAGGGCCTGATAAAAGTCTGCCAAGTCACCACGGTGGCCCAAGAGTCGGATGCGTTCATTTCGGCCCAGGGCGTTAACGAGTCGCCGCAACTCCCCCTCCTGCTCGCCGGTGCCGGCAATCCACAACTCGAGGTCAATCCCCGTGTTGAGCAACTGGTCGACCGCACGAATGAGGATGTCAAACCCCTTCTCCGGGGCCAGGCGCCCCACCGCCCCGATTAGGAGTCGCCTGGGATCAACGCCGAGACGCTGCTTTGCATCAGAGACCGTCTGCGAACGGCGATACTGGTCAATGTCAATGGCGTTCTCGATCAAGGAGCAGCGGGAGGGCGGGATCCCTAGCTTACTCATGGACGAATAGAGATCCTCACTCACTGCAATAATGTGGTCCATCCGCCGGAGGGCCCAGCGGTCGGCCAGATAATACGCTTCCAGCCGCCCGCCCCTCGTTACGTAACCGTGGACCGTCGTCAGGACCGGGATGCGAAACCAGTTCCCCAGCAGGACGGCAAGGATGTTGGTTTTATAATCGTGCGCATGCAGAATGGCGGGCCGACAACTCATGATCTCTTGGGCGAGTCGCCAGACGGTGCGCGGGTCGACCGGACCCCACTCCGGGATGTCCACCAGGTCAACGCTCAGTTGACGGGCGCGGGCCGGCATATCGTACTCTTGATCTTCTACTGGACGGATGTAAGCAAGTCTAATCCGGTAGCCCCCGCGCAGGTGACGCGAGCTATTCAGGAGTGTTTTTTCGGGACCGCCGCCTTTGCCGGCGACGGTGCGCATGTGGAGGACGACACGCCGGGGGGCCGCGGGGCGCTGGGGAGTCCTGGAAGGCCTCGTTGCGGCAAAGGACTGCGCGAGATACGCGCGCAAGCTCTCTGCCCTTCGCTCCCAGCTGTCATGCTCGACTGAAAGCTGGCGGGCGCGGGCCAGCGGCGAGTCTGCCAGTTCTCGCAACGCCTCCTCGACTTGTTGCAGGAACGAGTTCCGGTCCCCGGCAACTCGCACGAACGGTTGCAGAACCCGAACCTCGGGGACGTCCACGCTCACGGTGGGCTTGCCGGAGGCCAGACACTCTCGAAGTTTAAGAGGTCCGCTTTGCCGAATCATGGCATCATCGCGGAGGTAGGGAAGTAGCAACACGTCTAAGCCCGCGATGTAGCGCGGCAGTTCGTCGTAGGACTTCTGTCCGAGGAGATGCACGTTCGGAATTGCGCGAAAGTCCTCCGGGCAGTGGCTTACTGGACCGATCATCACCAAACTTCCAGAGCTGAACCGACGGGCCAGCATTGTCAGCAACTCGAAGTCCAACTTTTCGTACACCAATCCAAAGAAGCCGATACGCGGGTGAGGCAACCGGTCAACTTCGGGAATCGAGGCATTGGCCTGCTGTGCCGAAGCGAAGTGTGCGTAGTCTACCCCGTGAGGAAAGTAGACACTATTCCGCGTGTTCTGGTGCCGCGCAAGCAGGGCCTTCGATGCCGCCAGAATGAGGTCCGCTTCTCCTTGCAAATCATGCTCTGCCTGTTGCAAGGTATCTCGATCCGCCGAAGGCCAGTGGCTATAGTCGTCCGTGCAGTAGTAGATTAACCCACGTGTCCGCAAACCGCGGATGAGCCAACCGATATAAGGCAGGGTGGTCAGGACGAGAGGATTCTGAAACGTCAACTGAGCCAGGATTTGCTTCAAGCGGGCGGTAACGAGGAAGCGGTTGATGCTCCGCAATACCGGATTCCCGAGCCCGGGAAGCATAGGCAGATCGACGACCCACATGTGTTCCTCGACTCGGGTCATCCCCCGGCCCCAGTTGCGGAGTTTCTCTAGCCCCCGGCGCAGAGTGACCCGATCGCCCCGCACTTGACGCGTACCGATGGTGTTCACCCACAGCACGCGGTAAGCCCCGCGCAATCGTCGGATCAGGTGCTGGCAACTCGACTGGTGTCGGCCCCAGTCGTCGGCGAACACCAATAGGGCGGGGGGGCGGGTCGATTCAGTCATGAAGCATCTCCCGGTAGAGCCGGACGTAGCCCGCGTGCATCTGCGGCTCGGAGAAGACGGACTCAGCCCGCTCCCGGCCGAGCCGCCCCATTTCCCGCCGCAGTGCCGGGTCGGCGGCGAGCCGGCAAACCGCCCGGCCCAGCGCGACGTGGTCGCGCGCCGGCTCCAGCAGACCCATCCGGCCTTCCTCTATCACTTCGGGCAGGCCGCCGACGCGCGTACTGACGACCGGCAGGCCGGCGGCCATCGCCTCGATCACCGTCAGCGGGATCCCTTCGCTGATGCTCGTCAGCAGAAACAGGTCGGCCCCCCACAACAGGCGCGCCACATCCTTGCGCAGACCGAGGAAGCGCACCTGACCTTCCAGCCGGTTCTGGCGTACCACTTCCTGGATGGCGCCCAACTCCGGCCCTTCGCCGACGATGACGAGCCGGGCGTCGGGCCGCTGGGGGATCACCTCGGCCAGGGTGCGGACGGCCGTCGCGTGGTCCTTGAGGTAATCGAGGCGCGCCACCTGGAGGATCACGAACTCGTCGTCCCCGAAGCCCATCTCGCGGCGGACCGCCCGCCGGTCGTCGCGGGGGGCGGCGAACGGGCCGAGGTCGATGCCGTTGTAGATCACCTCGACGCGCCGCGCCGGGAAGCCGTCGTTGGCCACCAGCGCGTCGCGGACCGCCGCACCGACGGCGACGACGCGGTCGCGGCGGCGTAGCAGCAGGCGGTTGGCCAGTTTGCGTTTCGGCCGCGGGTAGTCGGGCTGGTGGCGGCCGTGCTCGGTCAGCAGGACGGCGGCGCGGGGCGTCAACAGGCGCGCCGCCGCGGAGTAGAAGTAGGGCGTGTACTGGTGGGCCTGGACCAGATCGACGCGCTCGCGGCGCAGCAGCCGCGCCAGCCGCAGCACGCACCGCCAGTCCACGCCCGGCCGGCGCCCCAGCACCTCGACCGGGAAGCCGTCGTCGCGCAGCTGCTGCCCCAGGGTCCCCAGCTCGTCCAGGCACGCGAACAGGACGCGGAAGTCGCCGGACAGCTGCCGGGCGAGGCGCGCGGCCAACACCTCCGCCCCGCCGACCTTCAGGCTGTGCAGGACGTGGCAAACCGTTACGGGACTCCGAGGCAGTGCAACCATCACTTCCCTTTCCCACCCGTTTGTCCGCGGGGAACCTCACATCCCGGGGCGGGCCGAAACGCTTTCGCCCAACGTCTCGGGTCCGCCAGCCGCAGGAGCGTCGCCGCCAGGCCGCGAATACTCTTCAACCGGCTCAACACGCGCCGGCGCTGCGCGACGAACTGCGCCGGCGCGCCGAACTCGTGCTCGCCCTCCGCGGCCGGCACCTTGTCGGTGTGCCCCGCCCGGAAGGCCGCGTCCTTCAGCGCCTCGGTGAACAGGATCGCCCGCGCGCGGGTCGTGGCCGGCCGCTCGAAGCGGAACAGGTCGATCCACGCCCGGTCCGCCAGCTCGGCGCCGCGCCGCAGCAGCCGGGCCCGCAGCGGCTCGCCGGCGTGGGCCGCCGCCAGCCGCAGCACGTTCGCCTTGCGCAGCTCCTGCGCGGCCCACGTCTCGGTCGGGTATTCCAGCTGTTCCGGGCGGTCGAAGTAGGGGACCTCGAACTCTAGCATCCAGCCGGCGTAGGACAACAGGCTCGCGCGGGCGTAGGCTTAGGCGCCGTCCACCTCCCCCGCCTCCGCCTTGAGGCCCAGGTAGCGGCTGAGGACAGTGAGGTACACCGTGTACGACCACCGCTGTTCCACGTTCAACAGGTCGCGCGCCGCCAGGTCCTCGCGCGGGTGGATCGTGCGGCGGATCAGTTCCTCCGCTTTCGTCAGGTAGCGCCGGTCCCCCGACAGCAGCCAGCCGTCCAGCAGGGCGTTGATCGAGTTGCCGCAGCCGCGGCCGGGTCCGTGGTAGTCCCGCTCGGTCGTGCAGCTGGCCAGGCCCGTCGGGCCGTCGTCCGCCAGCCCGAACAGCGTCCGGCCGCCGTCGTCCAGGGCGATCACCCACTCCGCCAGGCCGAGGACCGCTTCGCGGGCCGCGGGGTCGCCAGTGCAGTAATGGTAATGGAGCAGGCCCGTCGTCCAGTTGTGTTCGTTGCACGGCCCGCCGCCGTACGGCCGGCCCGGCTGCCGGTTGGCGCGGGAGTAGGCCCGGTGGGTGCTGGTCGCGGCGTCCCGGTAGTGGTCGGTGTGCCAGAACAGCCCGCCGTTGTACGCCGCCCGGTCCTGGTCGGTGTGGTAAATGTCGATGTCGATCACGTGCCGGGCCAGCGGGGCGAACAGCTCGACCCAACGGAGGTCGCCGCTGCGGAAGTGCTGGAGGATGGTCCCGTAAATGACGTCGTACTGGTTGTTGTAGTGCGAGACGACCGGCTGCGGCCCCTTGTAGTAGGCCGCCTCGTGGTCCGCGTACACGTCGCCGTAGTGGCGCCAGCCGTACTCGTCGATGAACTCGCGGCCGGCGAAGAAGCTCCCGTCCCCGTCCAGCGCCCCCGCGAGAAAGGCGTCCGTCGGGCTGGGGGATTCGGCCGCCGGCATGAGGTAAGGGATCGCTCCCGAGGCCGCGTACCACTCCGGGGCCGCGTGAGCGCGGGCCGGCCGGTGGACCCAACCGAGCCGCAGGTCCGACGACCGTCCCTCGAGCCGGCCGCAGCCTGCGCGGCAGGCTCGCTTGGCTGCGGGGGCGCTGAAGTCGAGCCAGACGGTGTGCGTCTTCTGCTCGCCGCCTTGCAGCTCGAAGAGGTCGCCGAACTGCCCCGGAAACAGGCGCACACAGAGGAGCCGGTCCGCGACTTCCAGCGCTTTGGGGAACTGCTGCCAGAACTCCGGCACCGCCGCGGTCACTTCGCCGCCGGTCCCCCGCAGGCAGACCACCGGGCTGGCGCGGAGACCGTGACACTCTTCCCTGCCCCGGCGAAGGCGGTAGCCCCGGAACGACATCGGGACGCGGCCGTCACGGTTGACGTGGTTCCTGCTCCGCCAGTTCTCGCCGCCGCTCGAATCCTGGTACAGCTCCAGCGCCCCTGTGCCGACCGCCGACGCGGGCTGACCAAGCTCGGCGGCCAAGCTCATCTCGGGTGCCGCGCCGCTCTGGAGCCGCAACTCCAGCGACAGGTCACGGAAGAACACCGAACCGCGGTCCCCCAGGTCCCACATTCCGCCGGGGTGCCGGGCGCGGCGTGGGTTGTGAACGGTGAGAGCGACGCGCACCAGCCCCGTGCCGGCGTAGAAGCAGAGCCGGGCCACGAAGCGCAGTTGGTCACGCCCGGCGGACCGGCCTTCCAACCGCACCGTGGCCCGCACCGGCCCCGGCGATTCCACGGCGACATGTTCGATCCGTGCGGGTTGTCGTCGGCCGTCCGCGTCGATCAGCACAACGCCGGCGGCGTCCGGTTCCAGCACTTCCTCACCGGCCACCGTGACCCGCGCGAACGGTCGCAAGCGCTCCCGGCTCAGACGGAACTCGGCACAACCCGTCTCGACCACGACGGCGTCCGGCGATTCCGTCACCCGGAGCCGGCCGGCCGACGTGGGCGCTTCGTCGCCCCGTCGCGGCGTGAGCGCCCAGGCGTTCGTCCCTTTGCGGAGACCGTTCGCCAGGAAGTCGAGCAGCAGCCATTTCACGCAGCCGTCCGACCAGCGGGCCAGCACCTGCGTCTGCATGGGGACCGGCCCGTTCGGGTCGCACAGGCGGAGGGAATTCGGATCGCGCAACGTCCCGCGCGCGAACGGGATTCCCACCGTCACCGGCTGCGTCGCCGGGGAGTCCACTTCACTGTCGAGCAGCAGCGGGACGGAATCAGCGGAACGCGGCAACCATTCCGCGGGCCGTTCCTCGTTGCTGGTGGGCGACGTGGACATCGCGATACCTGGTTCGGTTCGTAGCACGTTCGAATCCAGACGCTAGGGGACAAAAGTCGGGGCCGTCGCACCATCGGGGGCCGGTCAGCGGGTTGCGACGAGGGGGGCGGGCGCGGGCGGAGCGAGGTGCCGGTCGGCCCAGCGCGCCAGCACCAGCAAGGCCCAGAGCACGCCGCCGTGGCGGCCCGTCCCCGAGCAGTGCGCCCGGTACAGCTTCCGGGCCGTCGGTTGGTCCACGAAGTCGCGCACGCGCGCCCGCGGATCGAGGACGCCCGCCTCAAAGGTGTCGCGGAGCGGGCCGCGGAGCCAGCCGTCGATGGGCAGTTCGAAGCCGTGCTTGGCCCGGTCGACGGCGGTCTCGGGCAGGCGGCCGCGGAAGGCCCGCTTCAGCACCCATTTCGTCTCGCCGCCGCGCACCTTCCACGCCGGCGGGATGCGGGCCGCCAGCTCCATCAGCTCGTGGTCGAGCAGGGGCGGCCGCACCTCCAGGCCGTGGGCCATGCTCGCCCGGTCCACCTTCACCAGGAAATCGTCGGGCAGGATCGTGCCGACGTCCGCCGCCATCATGCCGCCCAGCGCGTCGCCCGCCGGCGCGGTGGCGTAGTCCGCCTCGATGAGCCGGCCGGGCCGGTGGCCGTTCAGCCGGGCCGAAACGTCCGCGGCGAGCAGCCCGCGGCGCAGGGGCGGCCGGCAGATCGACAGCGTGTTGGCGTAAGCGGTGCCGGCCTCCAGCGAGAGGTTCGTCAGCAGCGTCTTGGCGCGCAGCGGCCGCGGCAGCCAGTCGGCCTTGGGCCACACGCGGGCCAGCGGCCCCAGCACGCGCCGCCGCAGCCAGGAGGGCAGGCGCCGCCGGATCGTCGCCTCCTTCAGGTCGTGCGCGTAGCGCGTGTAGCCGCCGAACGCCTCGTCGCCGCCGTCGCCGGACAGCGCCACCTTGACGCTCCGCGCCGCCAGCCGCGCCACCAGGAACGTCGGGATCGCGGAGTTGTCGGCGAACGGCTCGTCGTAGAACCACGCCAGGTCGTCCAGGAGGGACACCGCGTCGGGGGTGACGACTTCCTCGGTGTGCCGCGTGCCGAAGCGCTCGGCCACCTGGCGGGCGTAGGGCAGCTCGCTGAACGACTCCTCGCGGAAGCCGATGGAGAAGGTCTGCATCGGCGCCCGCGCGGTCCGGGCGGCGGACGCGACCACGACGCTGGAGTCCAGGCCGCCGCTGAGGAAGGCGCCGACCGGCACGTCGGCGATCAGGTGCAGGCGGACCGCCTCGCTCACCTTGGCGCGGACCGCCTCCTCCCACTCGTCCGCCGACGGCCGCGGGTCCGGCTCGACGTGCAGCCGCCAGTAGCGGCGCGGGGCCTGCCCCAACTCCGCCGCCCGCACCGTCAGCGTGTGGGCGGGCGGCAGCTTCTCGACGCGGCGGAAGATGGAACGCGAGCCGGGCACCATGCCGAAGGCGAGGTAGTCCTCCAGCGCTTCCGGATCGACGTCGCGCCCGACGCCCGGGTGCGCCAGGACGGCTTTCAGCTCGGACCCGAACAGGAGCTTTTCCGCGTCGCGGTAGACGTACAGCGGCTTGATGCCGAGCCGGTCGCGCGCCAGGAGCAGGCGGCGATTCGGCCGGTCCCACAGGGCGAACGCGAACATGCCGCGGAGCCGGCGGACGAGGTCGGCGCCTTCGTCCTCGTAGAGGTGGACCAGGATTTCGGTGTCGCTGTTGGTGCGGAAGCGGTGCCCGCGGGCCTCCAGGCCGCGGCGCAGCTCCTGAAAGTTGTAGATCTCGCCGTTGAAGACCACCTGGACGGAGCCGTCCTCGTTGCCGAGGGGCTGGCCACCACCACTCAGGTCGATGATCGACAGGCGGCGGTGGACGAGTCCCAGCCCCGGATCGTTGAGGAACCCCTCGGCGTCCGGCCCGCGGTGCGCGATGCGGTCGCCCATCGCGCGGAGCACGGCCGGGTCCACCGGGCGAGACGGGTCAGCGTAGAGGACGCCGGCGATTCCACACATCGCGGGAGACAACTCCGGGTAAATGACCGACGGCGCGGCCTCCGTGGGCGCGCCCGCTTTCGGCTCCCGAGTCCAGGAAGGGAGGGACGCGGCGCGGACCGCGTGCACCGATCGAGCCTTTCCCTTATCGGAGATTGTGCTGGTAGAGCAAACGGCATACCTGCGCCGCGCCGCGGTCCCGTTCCTCCGCGGGGGTTCGGTGTAAGCCCTTCCTTTAGAATGGCTTGGTGCCTTTCGGTGTGGAGGGGCGGTGAAACGACCGCGGGAGCATCTCCCCGGAACCTGCCCCGAGGGTTTACACCCGCATCGTAAGACTGTAAACCTTCGTTGATGGCGAAGGCGCGGTGCCGAGCTTCCCGCCCCGGACCGGTCGCGATTGCGGAATCTTCTTCCGCCACAACCTTCACCGGGAGGCGTTCCCCGTGCGGGAAACTGAAACCCCGACCTGAAACCACTTCGGTCTTCGTCAACGCGCGTTTACGGATGATCGGCACCTGTCAACCCGCCGTGCCCGAATCGGTGCCCCATTCGCGCAGCGCCGCGTGCCTTTCATCACTCGAACTTCTTCCACGGTCATCGCTTGGGACAAATCACCGCTCGAAACCTGTTCAACTCTTTCCCGGCACAGGAATTGCCAAGCAACCCACCCAGCCGAGGCAGTCGACTCCTCGCGCGACGAAACTTGACGGGGGTGAATGACGGATCATGAGAAGACGGCTCAACCTCCGCTTTCTAGCGTGGTTCCTCAGCATCGGTGTGATCGTCGGCCTCGGCGTCCACTTCCTGCACGGCTTCCAGGTGCGGCGAAAGGCCGAATTCCTCCGCCAGAAGGCGGAGCGCGCCGCGGAAGCGGGCCGCATTCAGGAGGCCCTCGGGGATTACCGGCGATACCTGGCGCTGGTCCCCACCAACGGCGACGCCTGGGGCGACTACGCCCTGCTCCTGGAGCGCGCCGCCCGGTCCTTGCACGAGCGGCAGCACGCGGCCGAGAAGATGGACCAGGCGCTGCGCCTCCAGCCGGACCGCAGCGACGTTCGCAAGCGGCTCGTCCACGTCACGATGGACCTCGGCCGGCACGGCGACGCCCGGCACCACCTCGACAAACTGCTGGAGACGTCCCCCGACGACCCCGACCTGTTGCACCTGCGGGGGCGCTGCCTGGAAGGCACCGGCGAGCACGCCGCCGCAGCCAAGCAGTTCAAGGAGGTGATCCGGCTGGACCCCAAGCACATCGACAGTTACATCTACCTCGTCGACCTGTACCGCCACCGGCTGGGCCGCGCGGAAGACACCGCCCGCCTCATGGACGACATGGTGAAGGCGAGCGGCTCGCCCCGCGCCTACGTCGTGCGGGCGCGCTACTACCGCCAGGGCGGCACCGGCGTGTCGGCGAAGCGGGAGGACTTCCCGCTGGCCTTCCTCGGTGCCGAGGTCGCGGCGGCGCTGGCGGCCAACGGCGCCGGCGCCGACCCGTTCGCGGCCGCCCGGCCCGCCTTCGCCGGGCGGCCCTCTTGGGCCGCCTTCCCCGCTGGCGACCCGTACCTGCTGTACAAGGCCGGCCTGGACCTGGCGACGGCCCTCGCGGCAGCCCCGGACGACGCCGAGGCCCTGCTGGAGTCGGCGGAGCTGGAGCGCAGCCGCGGCCTGCTCGGCCCGGCCCTGCGCCAGGCGCGCCGCGGGCTGGAGGTCCACCCCGATGACCTCCGCATGTACCTCAAAGTCGCCGAGCTGTGCGCCCTCGTCGGTAAGCGGTCCGAAGCGATCGAGTGCCTGCGCGACGGCATGAAGGCGCTGCCCAACGAGCCGCAGCTGCCCCTGCAGCTGGTCGAGCTGTTGATCCAGGAAGGCCGGCACGAGGAGGCGGCCACGCTCCTGGCGCGGCTGAAGAAGTGGGGCGTCGAGCCGGCGGTCCTGGACTACCTGGACGGCCGCCGCAAGGCCGCGCGCGAGGAGTGGCTGGAGGCGAGCAAGGCGCTGGAGGGGGCCTACCCCGCGCTGGTGCGCTGGCCGGAGATGCGGCGGCAGGCGGCGCTGCTGCTGGGGAAGTGCTACGAGCAGCTGGGCGACGCCGACCAGCAGTACGGCGCCTACCGGCGCATCTTCACCGAGGACCGCCACGACCCGCTGTGGTTCGCGGCCGCCGACGGCGTGGCCCGCGCCCTGCTGGCGATGAACAAGTTCGACGACGCCCTCGGCGCCTACCGCCGCCTCATCCCGCACGCGCCGGCCGCCCGCGTGGTCGTGGTCCGCCTCCTCATCGTCCGCAACCTCGGCCTGCCCGAGCGCCAGCGCAGCTGGGACGAGGTCGACGCCCTCCTGGCCGAGGCCGTGCGGCTGCTGCCGAAGTCGGCCGACCTGGCGATCCTCCAGGCCCAGGCCCTGGCGGCGCGGTCCGAGTTCGAGAAGGCGAAGGCCGTCCTGGGGACGGCCGAGGCGCAGCTGCCCGACGACGTTCGCCTCAGCGTGGCCCACGCCGGGCTGGCGGAGGCGCAGGGGAAGAAGGCCGACGCACTGGCGATCCTCGACGACGCCCAGAAGCGGTTCGGCGACCACGTCGAGCTGCGCCTGGCCCGCATCCGCCACCTCCTCCAGGCGGAGGACGGCGACGCGGTCAAGTCGCTGGGCCGGCTCGAGGAGGGGCTGGACCGCTTCACCGACGCCGAACAGCAAGCCCTGCGGCGGGCGCTGGCCGACGCCTACACGGCCCTCGGCGCGCCGGCGCCGGCGCGCCGGCTGTGGGAGCAGGAAGCCCGGCGGAAGCCCAACGACCTGGGCGTGCGCGTCCGCCTGTTCGACCTGGCCCTGCAGATGGGCGACGAGGACGCGGCCGGGAAGCTGCTGGCGGACATGCGCCGCCTGGAGGGCGAGAACGGGACGCTGTGGCGCTACGCCGCCGCCGCCCGGCTGGTCGCGCGGGCCGCGCCGGGGGACCGCAAAAGCCTGGACGAGGCCCGCCCCCTGCTCGCGGCGGTCGCCGCCCGCCGGCCCGGCTGGCACCGCGTGCCGGTCTGCGAGGGGCGCATCGAGGAGTTGTCCGGCAACGCCGACCTGGCCGTCCGCCTCTACCTCCAGGCCATCGACAAGGGCGAGCGCAGCCCGGCCGTCCTCCAGAAAACCATCCAGCTGCTCTACCAGCGCCCCGGCCAGGACAACTACCGCCGGGCGTACGAGGTCATCCGCAAGCTGCCGGAGCAGGCGCCGCTGATGCAGCGGATGAGCCAGGTGGCCGTGGACCTTTCCCTGCGGACCCGGGACACCGGCCACGCGCTGACCGTGGCCCTCAAGGCCGTGGCCGACAACCCGGGCGACTACGGCAACCACCTCGCCCTGGGGCGCGTCTACTGGGCCCTCAACCGCCCCGAGGACGCCGAGAAGTCGCTGCGCCGCAGCGTCGAGCTGAAGGACGACGCCCCCGAGCCGTGGGTCACCCTCGTCGACTTCCTGGCCCGAACCGACCGCAAGGCCGACGCCGAGGCGGCGCTGAAAAGGGCCGAGGGCAAGCTGGCGGGGGAGAAGCACCGGCTGGCGCTGGCGCAGTGCTACGCGGCGGTCGGCCGGCTCGAAAAGGCGGCGGACCTCCACCGCGCGGCGCTGGCGGCGGCCCCGAACGACCCGGCGGCGCTGCAAGCCGCCCTGGAGCTGGCGCTGCGGACACCGGAGCGGCGGGACGAGGCCAAGCAGTACCTGGAGCGCCTCATCGCCCTGAAGGACCGGGCGCCGGGGGCGGCGACGGGGGCGCGGACCGTGCTGGCCCTGCTGGCCGTTGCGGACGGCGGCGACTACCAGCTCACGCGCGAGACGCTTACGAGTCTGGGGTTCCTCAACCCTCCCGCCGACGTCGTCGCGGCGGAATCGGCCGAGGACAAGCGGGCGCGGGCCGTGGTCCTTGCGTTCCAGCGGGGCCGCGGGAACCGTGAGGAGGCCGTCCGGGTCTTCGAGGAGGTGGCGAAGCTGCAACCCCTGGAGGCCTCGGACGAGTACCTGCTGGCCCAGCTGTACCACTCCCTCAAGCAGTGGGACAAGGCCCGGTCCCACATGCTCGGCCTGCTCGGCAAGGGCGAGGTCGACCCGGTGCACGTCGCCGCGTACGCCCGCTGGCTGCTGGAGCGCGACGAGCCGGACACGGCGGCGCCCTGGGTCGCGCGGCTGGAGGAAGCGCGGCCGGGCGAGTGGCGCGCCGTCGAGCTGAAGGCGCGCCTGCTGGCCGCGCAAAAGCGCGGCGGCGACGCGGCCGACCTGCTCGCCAAATACGCCGAGGGCAAGGACGTCCCGCTGCTGTCGGTCGCGCGGCTGCTGGAGCAGCTGGGGCACCCGGCCGCGGCCGGGCGGGTGTTCGAGAAACTGGAGGCGACCGGGAAGAAGCCGGACGCCACGTTCTACCGCGCCGGCTACCTGGCGCGGAACGGCCGCCTGACGGAGGCGCTGGGCCTGTGCGAGCGGCTCCGCAAGGACGTCACGCCCGAGACGGCCGCGCGGGTCGGCCTCGAACTGCTCGACCAGGGCGACCCGGACGAGGACCAGCTGGGGCGCGTCGAGGGCTGGATTAAGGAGGGCCTCCGGGCGGCCGACAAGCCCGCCGCGCGTGCCGCCCTCCAGGAGCGGCTGGCGACGCTGTACAACCTCCAGGGCCGCTACCAGGAGTCGGTGGACCTCTACCGCGACTGCCTGAAGCAGAACGGCCGGGACGTTGTGGCCGCCAACAACCTCGCCTGGATGTTGGCCGTCACGCGGCGCGACCTCGACGAGGCCCTGGCGCTCATCCAGCGGGCCATCGACCGGGCCGGGCCGCAGCTGGAACTGCTCGACACCCGCGCCGCCGTGTACCTGGCGCGCGGCGAGGGCGGCCTCGCCGTCAAGGACCTGGAGGTGGTGGTGGCGGACCGCGCCAGCGGCCCCGCGTATTTCCACCTCGCCCAGGCGCGGCACGCGGGCAAGGACGCCGACGCCGCGCGCGACGCCCTGCGGCAAGCGCTGCGGTTGGGCCTGAAGGAAAAAGACCTGCACCCGCTCGAACGCGACCAACTCGGGCGGCTGCGGGCGGCGCTGGACGTGAAGTGAGTTCCCCCCGCCGGGCGGAGTCCGGCGGGGGGCGTGGCGTGACACCGATTCGCTGCGGCGGCCGCCGCAGGGGGAGACCGATCAAGCGATCATGGACGTCTACCTCGTAACCGGGGGGGCCGGGTTCATCGGCTCCCACCTCGTGAAGGCGCTGGTGGCCCGCGGCCACACAGTCCGCGTGCTGGACGACTTCAGCTCCGGCTCGCCGGCGAACCTGGGCCGCTGCGTCCGCCAGGTCGAGCTGATCGAGGGCGACCTGGGCGACCTCGACCTGGTGCGCGAGCTGGTCGAGGGCGTGGACGTGGTCTTCCACCTGGCCGCCCCGCCGCCCGACGAGTCGGCCTACGGCCCGCCGGGGTTCCCCCGCCAATGCGACATCGGTACCGGCCACGTGCTGCTCGCCAGTCGGGACTCGCGGGTCCGGCGCGTGGTCTACGCCTCCACCACCCAGGTCTACGGCCGCGCCGCGGGCGCGGCCCGCGCCGAGACGGATTCGGTCGCCCCCGCCTCGCCGCTGGCCCTGGCCAAGCTGAGCGGCGAGCGGAGCTGCGCCGCGTTCACGCTCCAGTACGGGCTGGAGACCGTCCGCCTCCGCTACTCCAACGTCTTCGGCCCGCGCCAGCCGGCCGCGTCGCCGCACGCACGGTTCGTCGTCGACGCCGTGACGGCCCTGCTGGCGGGCGAGAAGCCGGTCGTCGAAGGGACCGGCCTGGAGCCGCAGGACCTGGTCCTCGTCGACGACGTGGTCCAGGCGACGGTCGCGGCCGCGGCCGCGCCGGCGGCGTCCGGGCGGGTGTACAACGTCGCCCGCGGCCGCACGACCAACGCCCTCGAAGTCGTGGCCGCCATCAACGACCTCCTCGGCACGCGGCTGGACGCCCTGCCGACGGGGCGCCCGGTGGAGGAAGAGGTGCAGAACGTGATCGACATTTCGCGGGCGCGGGAGGAGCTGGGCTTTTCGCCCAGCGCCGATTTGCGTGGCGACCTCGCCCGCTGCGTGCGCGCGTATTCGGGCGGCTGGGCCGCGGGCCCGGCTCCGTTCATGGAACGTCTCACGGAGGCGTGACGCGCCTTCCGGCCCGACCGCTGTCGTCGTCCACTACACCTTTGCGGCGCCAATCGTGTTTAGCAGACGAGCCGGCCGGCTGTAATCAGCGGTTTACAACGAATGCAACCTTCGCGGTTCGGCGGCGTCCGGTCGGCCCGAACGGGATGCCGTAACAACTGGTGAATAAACCGCTTACTACGCCACTCGGGAAAACGACGCGGTGGCGCACTGGTGGCGCACAATTTGCTTGTCCTCCTTTCCCAAGTACCCAAAACTCGGCGCAGAAGGCGACGGGCCGGTGAGCAGGACCGGAGGCTTCATTGTTCTCGCGGAGCATCCTCCTCAGCGGAGTGTGCCTCCCACCGAACTCGGCCTTGAACGGCTTGCTCGCGGAAGGCAGCGGTGCGCAGCCTCCGTCCCCTACCAACGGTTCTTTATTGACCCAACCGCATGACGCTTGCCCCTCCCACACCGGATTCGCAATGCGTGTTCGCCCGCGGGGACGGTCCGCCCCCGTCGGGGCCGCGCCTGCCCGCCCCTCTCGCCGCCCCGAAGCCCGCCCGTCCGCGGGCGCGGTGCGGTGTTTGGCGGGACGCATCCTCACCCTTGACCCGCCGCCGGAGACCGTAACATGCCACTCCCGACAGCCCTCTTGATCAGCCGGACCCCGGGAGTCGTGGAAGCGGTGCGCGGGGTCTTCGACACCATCGACCACCTCCGCCTCGACGTCTGCGCCGCGGAAGACGCGGCGCGGAAGGAGGCGACGCGGGAGGACGTCGTCCTGGTCCTGGCGCACCTGCACACCCTGGGCGGCGAGGCGGCTCTGACCCAGCTCCTGTGGGACGTCGCCGCGACCCGCCGGCCGTGCCCGACGCTGGTCCTGGTCGACTCGTTCTACGAGACCCAGGCCGCCGCGCTGCTCCGCGCCGGCGCCGCGGACTACCTGGAGCTGCCCGCCGAGCGGGCCAAGCTGGCCCACCTCGCCGACGCGCACACCCTGCGCGCCCGCTTCCCGGCCCGCGGCGGCGTCCTGCGCCGCTCGGACAACGCCCGGGCGGCGGACCGCGCCGGGCTGCCGGAGCTGGTGACCGTGGGGATGGAAGAGCTGATGGGCCAG
>Ga0306920_100006322_pt1 | contig 15441 bp, 13 predicted proteins | sample flu12Cox44000170_FD_204666 | JGI IMG/M metagenome (GOLD analysis project Ga0306920, IMG submission 204666) | Lab enrichment of tropical soil microbial communities from Luquillo Experimental Forest, Puerto Rico - flux4day.12C.oxic.44.000.170 (v2)... | ecosystem: Environmental > Terrestrial >... | reverse complement strand
AGAACCACGGTGGCCGCACCTATCTGGCGGAACGAGCCGAACCCCTCGGTCGGGTCATCGTCGGAGGAGGTAACAACTCGGAGGATGGCTGGGAGGGCTGCGTCTACCAGCACGCCATCGGTACCTACCTCCATGGTTCTGTCCTCCCGAAGAACCCGCACCTGGCCGACTACCTGATCGCCTCAGCGCTGGAACGGCGCACCGGGAGCCGGGAGTTGCAGCCCCTCGACGATCGACTGGAGTGGGAGGCGCACGCCCTCGCCGTGGACAAGGCACTTCACGGGGGGTGGAGGGGAGGCGGGCGAGGCAAGCCGGCGGCCACCGGCCGCACCCTGGTCGTCTCGGCTCGCCGGCTCATCGCCCGAAGCGCAAGCCGGGTCTGATCAAGGGGTCGGAGGGGTGAGCGGGGTGCGCCCGCGGCGGTCGCTGCGGGGGTCTCTGCCGGCAGTACGCTCGCCCGGCAGTGGATGTCCTCGTCGTCGTTGGGGATGCGCCTGCTCCCCCTCGCCTGCTGGCCCGGGCCAGCCACCACCTTCCCGTCAAGGGCGAGGACGTCGGGCCTGACCTTGTCGCGGCCTTGCGGGCCCGGATCCCCCATGCGGTAGGGGTCGTCGGCGGGGTCCCGGCGGCCGCTCGGGTTGCCACCCACCTCCACCGAGCAGGTCTTCCCGTCACGCTGTACACCGATGAGCCGGCGGACGTCGATGCCGGGGTCGAAGTTGATCCCATCACCGACCGGGGTCCGAGGATGGCGGTCGCGGATTCGCTGGTCGACCTCTTCGGCGAGACCCCGATGGTTCGCCTCGACCGGCTTGGTCGGGACCTCGCCTGTCACCTGCTGGCCAAGCTGGAGTATCTGAACCCCGGGGGCAGCGTGAAGGACCGGATCGCGCTCGCCATGGTCGCCGCGGCGGAAGCGGCCGGCCAGCTGCGCCCCGGCGGAACGATCGTCGAGCCGACCTCCGGCAATACCGGCGTCGGCCTCGCCGTGGTCGCGGCCCGACGCCGTTACCGGTGCGTGTTCACCATGCCGGACAAGATCGCCAGCGAAAAGGTTCAGCTGCTGCGCGCCTTCGGCGCCGAGGTGATCGTCTGCCCCACCGCCGTTGCGCCCGAGCACCCGGAGTCGTACTACTCGGTGGCGAGGCGTCTGACGGACACGATTCCGGGTGCCTTTCAGCCCGATCAGTATCACAACCCCAACAACCCCGCTGCTCACGAGACGACGACCGGTCCCGAGATCTGGCGGCAAACGGCCGGGCGGATCACGCACTTCGTGGCCGGCATCGGCACTGGCGGAACGATCTCCGGCGTGGGTCGCTACCTCAAACAGCAAAATCCCGCCATCCAGATCGTGGGAGCGGACCCCGAAGGTTCCGTCTACTCCGGCGGGGGTGGCCGCCCGTATCTGGTCGAGGGCATCGGGGAAGACTTTTGGCCCGACACGTACGACCGCTACGTCGTCGACCGGGTCGTAAAGGTGAGCGACCGGGACTCGTTTTTGACCGCCCGCCGGGTCACCCGCGAAGAAGGCATCCTCGCCGGCGGCTCGTTCGGCACCGCGGCATGGGCGGCCCTGGCGGTAGGCCGCGAGCTTGGTCCTGACGACGTCGTGGTCACGCTTGTCCCCGACTCGGGCCGCGGCTACCTGTCGAAGGTGTACAACGACGAATGGATGGCCGATTACGGCTTCTTGCGGGCCGGCGGGGAGACGGTCGCGGAAGTCATGGGGCGCAAGAGCCGCGACCTGCCACCCCTGGTCCATGTGCATCCCGACGAGACCGTCCGGACCGCCATCGCCATTCTGAAGGAGTTCGGCGTCTCGCAGATGCCGGTCGTGAAGGCCGAGCCGCCACTGGCCCTCGCCGAAGTGGTGGGTTCGGTCACGGACCGGTCGTTGCTGGATCGTGCCTTTCAGGACCCGGTGGTGGTCGATCGGCCCCTGCAGGAGCTCATGGAAGAGCCGCTGCCGACCATCGGCATGGGTGAGACGGTCGACGAGGCCGCCACCCGGTTGCACCGGAGTCAGGCGGTCGTCGTCCTGGACAGCGGCCATCCGGTCGGCATCTTGACGCGATCGGATCTCCTCGAGTTTCTGGCGACCGGTCCGGCCGGCCGAAATGCCGGCGGGTGAGCCAGGAGCGGGCGGCCCAGCGGAAGGCGCCCGTGGCCAGGAGGGGCGCCGGACACCGGGCCACGACACGGTCGGTGGCGGCTTCGAAACGCTCGCCATCCACGCCGGACAGGAGCCGGACCCGGCGACGGGAGCGGTCGTGCTGCCGATCTATCAGACCTCCACCTTCGCCCAGCGGGCGGTGGGCGAGCATCGGGGCTACGAGTACAGCCGGAGCGGAAACCCCACCCGGTCGGCGCTCGAGCGCTGTCTGGCCGTTCTCGAAGGAGCCGGCCATGGTCTGGCCTTTGCGAGCGGTCTGGCCGCCGAGGACGCAGTGTTGCGATTGCTGCGGCCGGGCGATCATGTTCTGCTTCCAGGCGACGCCTACGGTGGAACCTACCGGCTCGTGGCCGCGCTTCACGCCGCGGCCGGATTGCGGTTCGACTCCGTCCCGCTGGCCGATCTCGAGGCGGTGCGGGAGGCGTGGACGCCGGCCACTCGCATGGTCTGGGCCGAGACCCCAACCAACCCGCTGCTGACGATCGTCGATATCGAGGCTCTGGCGCAGCTGACTCACGAACGTGGTGCGTCACTGGTCGTCGACAACACCTTCGCGACACCGTTCCTGCAGCAGCCGCTGCCGTTAGGGGCCGACGCCGTCGTCCATTCCACGACCAAATACCTGGGCGGGCACAGTGACGTGGTGGGTGGGTTCGTCGCCACCAACAACGAGGAATGGGCCGACCGGCTGGCGTTTGTCCAGAATGCGGCCGGCGCCGTTCCCGGTCCCTTCGACTGCTTCCTCGTCTTACGGGGCGTGAAAACGCTCGCCCTGCGGATGGAACGGCACTGTTGGAACGCCGCCCGCGTGGTCGACATGCTCTTGTCCCATCCGGCTGTCAACACCGTCAACTACCCCGGCCGGCCGGAACATCCCGGACACGACGTGGCCGCCCGTCAGATGCGTGACTATGGCGGCATGGTGTCATTGACGCTCGCCGGCGGTGAGCCGGCCGCCCTCGAGGTGGCCCGCTCGACCCGAGTGTGGACCCTGGCCGAGTCGCTGGGCGCGGTCGAGTCGCTGATCGAGCACCCGCACCGAATGACCCACTCGTCGGTGGCTTCGTCGCCCCTGGCCGTGGACCCCTCCCTCTTGCGTCTGTCGGTTGGCCTGGAGACGGCCACCGACCTGGTCGAGGACCTGAGAGCAGCGCTCGACAAGGTCGCCTGAGGGTCGACCGGGGACGGACCACCGGCTGCTGGCGCGGCCTGGCGCCGAAAATCGGCGATCAGATTGGCCAGGCGTGGCGATGCCTCGGACGGGGCCAGCACCCCGCCCTCGAGTGCCCGCAAGACGGAGCGAGGAAGGCCCAGAACAGCAGCGAACTCGGCCTGATCGAGGCCCCGCTCCCCCCGGAGGGCCAGCAAGGCGGCGGCAAATTCCGGAAACGGATGGCTTTCGCGGGCCAACTGCTGCCCGATCCGCTCGGCCAGCGAGAAGAGCCCGTGCTGCGGCACCCGGCTGGGATGCCGGGCGCGCGCCGCGGCCACGCCTGCTGCGGTCATGATCAGGCGACCAGGGAGATCTCGGCGAGCGACGCGTACTTGGGGTCCTCTGCGGCCAGTCGCCCAATGGCATCCCGTGTCCGCTTGACCACCTGGCGGACGGCGTCGGGGCGGAGGCCGAAGGAACGGCCGACGGTGACGGCGGGAGCGGGGTCGCCCAGGCTGGCCTGCAGGCGAACCTCGAGCAAGATGTCGCGGTTGCGGGGAGTGCTGACCTGGGCGAGGGCCTCGAGGAGGAGGCGGCAGGCGCGGTGCCGTGGCGCCAGCCGTTGGAGGACTCGGTGGGCCGGCGGGTCTTCGCTGACTCCGGTGCCGGGTGGCGAGGCGACCGAACGGATCACCCCCTCATCGAGCGGATCTGCGTGGATCCCGACGAACTCCGACGCCAGGCGGGTGAGCCGGCGCATCGCCCAGGTCCAGGGGGCCGCTCCTCGCTCGGGATCCCAGGCCCGGGCCACGCTGGCCAGTTCGAGGCAGGCGTCGATGACCAGCCCGTCCAGGTCGTCGGCATCCACGCCGTAGCGCCCCAACCTGGCCAGCTCTCGTCGCATGATCGACGCGATCGCGGTGCCGAACTCCGCATACAGGGTGAACACTGCGGCCCGGTCGCCTTCCGCCATCCGGGCCATCACCTCGACCAACTGAAGATGCTTGTGCTGTTCCACCGGCTCGTCCCTTCGGTCGACGGACGTGCGTATCGTCAAGAGACCGATCATGACGAGGGGGTGTGACAAATTACATGCGTGTAATTCTCATCCCAGTTGCTGGTACACCCCGAGCCCGCCCAGGACGAACGAGGTGACGACCAGGGCGATCATGAACAGGCTGAAGATGAGGTCCGCCTTGCGGGTCACCAGCCCGTAGATGCCGAGCACCTGAGCGATCACGAGGCTGGCCGCAGCCAGGTACAGCAACGTCACCGGTCGCCCGGCCGGGCGGAATTCCGCATGAAAGTGAAGGCTATCGGCGCCATGCTGCCGGGTGGTGGCCCCTGACGCCTCGACGCCTGGACGCCTGGAGGGCGCTGCCGCGCCGCCTTCCTTCTGGACGGCGCTGCCCTGCCTCCTTCCTTCTGGGGAGACAAGTGCACCGCCGGAGGTCGCGTACTCTCCCCGGAGCGTTGCCGGGCGAGTTCTCGCCGCCCGACTCCCCCGACCCGCCCGACCCGCCCGACCCCGACCCCCGATCCGCCCGACCCCCGACCCGCCCGACGGGCCCGACGGGCCCGATCGCGACCCCGACCCTCATCGGTCGGCGAAGACCAGGATCTGCCCGCTGTAAACCGCCACCCACACGTTGCCGGTCTTTCGATCGTAGGTGGCGCCGATGGGATGAACACCGGTCGACACGGTTTGCAGGACTGCCATGTCGGCCGCCCGCAGCTTCGTCACCGTGTTCGAGAGATAGTTGACGACATAGAGCGACAGCCCGTCGGCCGAAATGGCCATCGACCGTTCGTCTGACCCCGTCCGGGCCGACCCGACGACGCGATCGCTGGTGAGATCGACCTTTACCGCCGTGCCGCTCCCGTTGAGCGAGACGTACAAATAGCGGCCACTCGGATCGAGAACGAGGTGACGCGGATTTGCACCGACATAGAACGACCCGATCCTCGTCAAGGTGGCCAGGTTGACCTTGACCACGCTGTTGCCGCCCATGATCGCGACATAGGCGGTGGAGGAATCGGGCGAGATGGCGAGGCCACGTGGATAGGCGCCCACGGGCAGCCGGGCCACCTCCTTGGCGGAGGCAGTGTCCACCACGCTCAGGTCGTACGAGCACCAGTTGGCCACCAGCAGGTACTTACCGTCAGGAGATACGGCCACGAACTTGGGCACGAGCCCAACCTGCACGGCCTGATCGATGGTCAGGCTCGCGGTGTCGATCCGGTACACGTAGCTGTCGGTGTCGCCGGCTGCCCGGGCCGACGCAGGGGTGCAGTTGTCGTTTCCCTCAGGACCGAACCCGGCGCCGTACATCGAGTAGTTCGAGACGTAGGCGTAGCGGGCATCGGGCGTGAAGGCGGCCTCGACCGGAGCTCCTTTGCTGAGCCCCGGGTGGCCGGAGACGCCGAGCTGGGTCAGATCAACCGTGTCGGGGATGGTGCGAACCAGCGCGCCGTTGCTGCCGTAGATCGTCACGCTGTGGCGGTACATCATGTTCTGAGCGAAGACCAGACCGGTACCGGAGGCTGCGACCGATTTCGGGGAGATGGGACCGCCGATGGTGTCGATGAGGGAAAGTCGGAGCTGATCGGTTGGCGAGCCGGCCGCTCCCGCAGGCAGCCCTTGAGCAGGCGGGCTGGCCGCCGTGGCGGTAGTTGACGGAGCGCGGCTCAGAGTCGTGTGCCGCGGCGACGCCTTCACCGCCGCCGTCAGCCGTTGCTCGCTCGCTCGATGATCGCCGGACGAAGAGGAAGGAGACGGCACCATCCAGATGATCACGCCGAGAACGAGGGCGACCAGAACGGTCACGATCAGGCCGAGTTGCTGCCGCTGCCGCTGCTGTTGCCACGCCCGCCCTTGACCGGCCGGGTCCCGACGCGTCGAACCAGCCTGATATTCCGGCGACACGTCAGGATTCTCTTCGGGGCGCGCCAGCCGAAGCAAGCATCATGCCACCGCGGCGGCGATGAGGCTGGCGTAGGTGTCGATGAACTGCGGCTTCAAATGGATGCCGTCTGACCAGAACATCAACGGATGAGCGTCACCAAAGCTGTGCCAGTCCACCAGCACCGCGTTGGGATACTGCGCCGTCACGGTGCGGAGGGTGTTGTTGTCGCTCGACTCCCATGGCCGGCTGGCTTTGACGTTGACGAAGATCACCTTCCGCGTCGGCGTGGCGGCCGTCATGATGGCCCGGATGTCGTTGCCGATGATCCTACCGTTGGTGCCCAGGTGGATGATGAGGTCATTGCCCAGCTGACCTGCGGCGGCAAGTTGCGCCACGAGAGGGACGGCGGCACCAAACTGCCGGCTGATGGCGGCGTTGGCATACAGGTTGGGAATGTGCTGATGCAAGGCGGGAAGGGCCTCGAGCATGACCGAGTCCCCGATGGCGGTCACCACGACCGGAGGAGGCGGCGCGGTCGTCGTCGGGCTCGACGTAGGCGTAGATGTCGAGGTGGACGGACCACGCAACCCGATCGCGGGCACGTCCCTCGAGTCCGGATCCGCCGAGGGTGTGGTCGCCACGGTCGTCGGTGCGGTGCTGGTCGGTGGCGGCGCTTCCGCCGAGGCCACGTGACTGAGAAACGACGGCGGCAAGGGCGCCTGGTGCGGCACGACAACGCCGACGACGAGGGCGGCCACTCCGGCGATGATCCCGCCGGCCAGCAACGCCGTGCGCCCCGACGGCAGTGTCAGCCGGCTCGGCAGTGTGCGCAACTCCGACCACATCCGCCCCAGCGCGCCGTTTCGAGCCGGTCGCTCGATGAAGCGATACGACAGTTCCGCGACGCCAAGTGTCAACCCGACTCGCAGGGCCTGGAGCGGCAACCCGGTCAGCGCGATGTCGATGCCCGGCCTGGTCACCATGAAGATCGGCCAGTGCCACAGGTAGATCCCGTATGACCGGCGCCCGATCCACACCAGCACGCCGCAACCCAGGACCGCCTGGAACCGGTGGGCCGCCGGGTGGCTGGCGACCGCGATCGCCAGTGCCGTCAGCACTGCAACCAGAAGGAATCCGCCCCGATACAGGAACGAGTCGAACTGGTTGCTTGACCACATGATCGCGGCCAGGCCGATCAGCGCCGCCGTGCCGATTCCCTCGATGAGGAGCCGGGCCCGGGGCGGGACTTCACCGGCCAGACGATCGGGCACCCAGAGACAGGCGAGAGCCGCCCCCACCAGAAGCGTCTCCACCCTGGTGTCGGTGCCGTAATAGACGCGGGAGGGATCGGTGGCGGGGTGATAGAGCAGCGCCATGAGCAGCGTGGAGCCGGCGATCCCGAGAAGGATGGGTCCCACGACCCGGCGGCCAGAGCGGCGCCAGATAAGCAGGCCGAACAGGATCAGCGGCCACAGCAGATAGAACTGCTCCTCGATCGCCAGCGACCACAGATGCTGCAAGATCGGTGGCCGGCCGGTGGCCTGGAAGTACGACTGGTGCTGGAAGATGAGCCGCCAGTTGGTGAAGTAGCCAACCGCACCCAGCAGATCGCCGTGTAGCCGCGATGCCTGGTCGGACGCGATGATCGGTACGGCGATTGCGCACACCGCTAGCAGCACAAAAAGGGCCGGCAGCAGGCGCAGCGCTCGCCGGCGCCAGAACTCCCGGAAACCGATGCCTCCCGTGCGACGGCGATCGGCGAGCAGCAGGGAGGTGATGAGGAACCCGCTGACCACGAAGAAGACGTCAACGCCGAGAAAGCCCGCCCGGGCCCACCCAAATCCGGCGTGATAGGCGACGACGGCCGCGACGGCGAGAGCCCGCATGCCGTCGACGGCAGGCAGGTAGCGCAGGCCAGGCCGCCCGCGCCCCTTCGGCGTGCTGATGCCTTCGCTGGTCGCGGTCATGGGTCGTCCGTACGCTACCGGCTCACACCCACGCCTTTGGTCATCGGACCTCGCCGCCAGACATCCTTCAACGGCCTCACCTCACAAAGATCGCGATGAAGTCCCGTGCGCTGCCCGAGAGCCAGTGGCCAGGCGAATACGCCATGCCCGGGACAAGGTCGGTCCCGCCGATCCCGCCTCCGAACGGGGTATAAAAGGCAAACCCGACAAAAGCCGGATTGATGTCAAGCTCCATCGCCCTGACTGCGCCTGCCTGGATGAGCACCTGGGCGAGGGAGAAGGCGTCGAGCCCCGGACCGCCCGCATACAGAAGGTTGCCGGCGGCGTCGACGCCAAGGCCGGAACGCCATGTATAGGTCACGTGTCCAAGGGTTGCCCCCCACGAGGCGGTGGCGGAGAGATTGGCGGCGTGGTCAACCAGCAGTCCGAGGTTCTGACGAACGGAGACCACGTCGGGCGTCAGTGAGACGTCCCGACCCCACATGCCGACAGTTGCCGAGCCGTCGGCCGTGACCACCAGGGAGGCGGCTCCGGCACGGAGAGGTACGGCGGTTCGCCCGTGGTCATACCAACCGCCTCCTGATGCGTAGGTGTGGAATCCCGAGTTGAACGCCGCGACCAGGAAGGCTCGCAGGGGTGGCGCCACTGCCCCCTGGTTGGGCCAGCTGCCCCCCGGTTCGACGAGCCCGGCGTACAGGACGGGACGGGTGAGGCCGGCGGCGATCCTGACGACGCCGGTCAACGGCGCCGCTGGCCGACCCTGCAGGAGCGTCGCCGTGAGAAGCGGCGTCCCGTTCACACTCATCCCGATGGGCGTCCACACGCCCGGCCTCGGCAAGGCGGCCGGAGTAGCCGCCAGCGACCTGGCGGGCACGCTCGGCGCCCTGGTGGTTGTGGTGGTCGCCGGGGCTTCGGTCGCCACCGGCGCGCTCGACGTCGTGACACTCGAGGGATGGGAAGCCCGAAGAACGGAGGTCGGGCTGGGGGTGGGGGCGGGGCCGAGGGCCGGCCGGTTGGCGCCGGCGGAGCAACCGGCGACCGCCATGGCGACCAGCACCGGCCAGCCTCGGTGGCTGTTCACGGCCGCACCGGCTTCCCGGCCAGCCTCCGGGCATAACGCTCTGGATCGGTCCAGGCTCCTGTCGCCATGTCGAAGGCAGCCGCCTCCGGCGCCATCCACTCACGACGACCCGAGCGGGCGCCCGTCGAGCTGACGGTCGCGTGGTCATCCATCACCTCGAGCACCTCGACCGACGGGCCAGCAAGGGGGAAAAGGGCCGCCCTCGGCGCGAGGAGCACGCGGGGGAGCCCTGCCACCGCCGCGTCCCGAGCGGTCTCCGATCCGCCGTACCAGACCGGGTCAATCACCTGGGCCCACTTATCGGCACCGAGGATGACCGCGTCATAGCCGCGGGCGAGGTCGGTGATCAGCTGGGCGTCGGCGACGACCAGCCCGAGCCATGGATGGGCTTCGACAACGGCACGGAGGATGGCGACGCGGTCATCGAAGGTGGGCTGATCCGGCTCTGGCTTGCCCAATGCGACGCGCGATACGGCGAGATCAACCTGGCTGAGCTGGGCCCGATCTCGGGCCGCCCGGGCGATGGCGAGGTGGGCGATGGTGGGAGGGTTGAACGAGCCGGGGTACACGCCGATGCCCGCCATGCAGAAAAGCCTAGGCAGCCATTCCCGTTCGTCAACCGCGGTTCAGTAGCGGTACGACTCTGCCTTGTACGGACCGCCGAGGTCCACGCCGAGATAGGCCGCCTGCTTCTCGGAGATGGGCGTCAGCCTGGCACCGAGCTTGGGCAGGTGCAGGCGGGCGACTCTTTCGTCGAGGCGACGGGGCAGGACATAGACCCCCGTTGGGTAGGCGTCCGTCCTGGTGAACAACTCGATCTGGGCGAGGACCTGATTGGTGAAGCTGAACGACATCACGAAGCTCGGGTGACCGGTTGCACAGCCGAGGTTGACCAGCCGCCCCTCGGCCAGGAGGATCACGGAGTGGCCGTCCGGGAAGTCCCAGCTGTCGACTTGCGGCTTGATGTTGGTCTTGGTGATGCCGGGGAACCGGGCCAGGCCAGCCATGTCGATCTCGTTGTCGAAATGGCCGATGTTGCAGACAATCGCGTTGTGCTTCATCCGCGCCATCGCATCGGCGGTGATGATGTCGCGGTCGCCGGTCGCAGTGACGAAGATGTCGGCCGTGCCGACGACGTCGTCCAGCGTCACGACCTGGTATCCCTCCATCGCCGCCTGCAAGGCACAGATCGGATCGATCTCTGTCACAACCACCCGCGCCCCCTGGCCGGCCAGAGCCTGGGTGCAGCCCTTTCCGACGTCCCCGTAGCCGCAAACCACGCACGTCTTGCCGGCCACCATGACGTCGGTCGCCCGGAAGATCCCGTCGATCAGCGAGTGCCGGACCCCGTACAGATTGTCGAACTTGCTTTTGGTGACCGAATCGTTGACGTTGATGGCGGGAAACAGCAGCGTCCCCGCCTCCTGGCGCTGGTAGAGCCGGTGTACGCCGGTCGTCGTCTCCTCGGTGACGCCTCTGATGCCCTCGGCCAGACGCGTCCATAGCTTCCCGTCATCGCGGAGCGTCCGGTTCAAGGTCGAGAGAATCACGCCGTATTCTTCGGAGTCTTCCGGACCCAGCTCGGGAGTCTTGCCGTCGCGCTCACACTCGACGCCGAGATGGACGAGCAAGGTCGCGTCGCCGCCGTCATCGAGGAGCATGTTGGGACCTTCTGCATCAGGCCACCGCAGTGCCTGCTCCGTCGCCCACCAGTACTCCTCCAGGGTTTCTCCCTTCCAGGCAAAGACCGGAACACCCGCTCGGGCGATGGCAGCGGCAGCGTGATCCTGGGTGGAGAAGATGTTGCAGGACGCCCAGCGGACCTCCGCGCCGAGATGGATCAGCGTCTCGATGAGGACGGCCGTTTGAACCGTCATGTGGAGCGATCCACTGATGCGGGCTCCGGAGAGGGGCCTGGCGTCGCCATATTCCTCCCGCAGGGCCATGAGGCCCGGCATCTCGACCTGGGCCAGGTCGATCTCCTTGCGGCCGAAATCGGCCAGCGAGAGGTCGGCGACTTTGTGCTGCGTTGCCGTCATGAGCTGACTCCCTGTTGATAGTGGCGCGAGCGAACAAACCAATGGTCGCTCGAGCCGGGACCCTCTGGCCCTTCCCGTCTGGTCAGCTCGGCGTCAGGCAGTGTAGTCCCCGTGCAGGTGATTGGGCAGAGGGGCATCCGGTCCCTAGGCTGACCGGGTCATGCCTCTGCTCCCGCAGACCCCGCTGGCAAGGCGGCGCCGCCTCCGGGCACTGGCCATTTTCTCGGTGCTGGTTCTGGTCGTCGTCTACTTCGCCGCGAGGAGTGGCAGCAAGACCACCAACAAAGCCTCGGCGGTCACCTCGACCAGCCAGCCATCCACCACCGGGACGACGGCAGCTCCGACCTTCCGCGGCCTGGCCATGCCCGCGACCTACTTGCCGGGCGTTCCGGCCAATCACGATCCCGGCAACATCTACTACTACGACGGGGTCAACATGCTGGCCCCCCAGGTCGCGACCGACCCGGCCCGGGTGTACGTACCGAACACGAGCAGCAACTCGGTGAGCGTCATCGACCCCAACACCTACAAGGTGATCCAGACGATTCCTGTCGGGATGCAACCACAGCACGTCACCCCGTCGTGGGATCTCAAAATCCTGTGGGTGGAGAACGACAAAGGCAATTCCCTGACGCCAATCAACGCCGCGACGGGTGTCGCGGGCGCGCCGGTGCCGGTCGAGGATCCGTACAACCTGTACTTCACGCCTGACGGGACCCGGGCGGTCGTCATGGCTGAAGCGATGCACCGCATGGACTTCCGCGACGCCCAGACGATGGCGCTCGAGCACTCGATGACGGTGCCGTGCGACGGGCTCAACCACATGGACTTCTCGCCCGATGGTCGCACCGCGGTCGCGAGTTGCGAGTTCGACGGCCAGTTGCTGCAAATCGACATGACTCCGGGCCAGGAGCGAGTGGTGCAGACGATCAAGGTCGGCGGCTCGCCGCAGGACGTGAAGCTCTCTCCTGACGCCACGGTGTACTACGTGGCCGACCTGAGCAAGAACGGCGTGCACGTCATCGACGCGACGTCGTTCAAGGAGATCGGGTTCATCAAGACCGGAAAGGGCACACACGGCCTTTACCCGAGCCGGGATGCCGCCAAGCTCTACGTCTCCAACCGGGGTGAGGGCAGCGTCAGCGTCATTGACTTTGCGACCCGCCAGGTCGTCGCCAAGTGGGTATTCGACGGCGGCCACGGCAGCCCGGACATGGGCGGCGTCTCGGCTGACGGCAAGATCCTGTGGCTGACGGGTCGCTACGACGGCGAGATGTACGCCATCAGCACCGACACCGGCAAGCTGGTGGTCCCGCCCATCAAGGTCGGCAACGGTCCGCACGGTGCCTGTGTCTGGCCCCAGCCGGGGCGTTACTCGATGGGTCACACCGGCGTGCTCCGATAGGCGTTGTCACATCACGGAGATAGGGTCGTCGAGATGACGAACGCTGAGCGCATCCTGGTCGTAGCCGCTCACCCGGATGACATCGACTTCGGGGCGGCGGCAACCGTCGCGCGGTGGGTCGACGAGGGCCGGGAGGTTTCCTACTGCCTCGTCACTGACGGCGACGCCGGTGGCTACGACCCCACGGTCCCAAGGTCAGAGATCGCGGGCATCCGGCGGGCCGAACAGACCGCCGCCGCCAAGGAAGTGGGCGTGACCGACCTGGCGTGGCTGGGCTATCCGGATGGCCAGGTCGTGGTCAGTCTGTCGCTTCGACGTGACCTGGCCAGGGTCATCCGCCAGGTGCGGCCCCAGCTCGTCGTCTGCCCGTGGCCGGAGCGCAACTGGGAGCGCATCTTCGCCAGCCATCCCGATCACATGGCGGTGGGTGAGGCCGCCATGTGCGCGGTGTACCCCGACGCCCGCAACCCGTTCACCTTTCCCGAGCTCGCGGCCGAAGGGCTCGACGCCCATGTGGTCGATGAGGTGTGGGCGATGGGCGCGCCCACCTCCGACACCTATGTCGACGTGACCGACACCTTCGACCGCAAGGTCGAGGCGTTGCGTCGCCATGTGAGTCAGACGGCGCGGATTCCCGATCTCAGCGGTTTCCTACGCAGCTGGCTGGCCGCCAATGCTGCTGCCGGTGGGCTGCCCGAGGGCCGGCTGGCCGAGGTGTTTCGCCGCATCGACACCAGCGAGTTCCGCGGGCCGCCCGAAGCTGATGGCTGACGCCGCCGACTTCCATGAGCGGGTGGTGTCGGTCCTCAGCCAGCTCCAGCCGGGTGAGGTGGTCAGCTACGGCGAGGTGGCGGCCGAGGCCGGCTACCCGGGAGCAGCCAGGGCGGTGGGCGCGCTGCTGGCGGCAGGAGGGGGCGGTCCGGACATGCCCTGGTGGCGGGTGGTGACGGCCGACGGGCGGCTCGTGCCGGGCCACGAGGCGGTGCACGCTCGGATGCTGCGTCGGGAAGGGGTGGCAGTGACGCAGGGCAGGGTGACTGGTTACCGAAAGCGGAGGAAGTAGGGGGTCGACGATGGGATTTTCGCTGGCGGGAGTGGTGCGAGAATGGGCGAAGCGCACACCTGACCGACCGATGTTCACGTTCGGGGCGGCGACGGTCACGTGGGCCGAGCATGACGCCCGCTCGAACCAGGTCGCTCAGGCGTTGCTGGCCGAAGGCATCGGACCGCAGGACCGCATCGCTTTCCTCGACAAAAACGGGCTCGAGTACTTCGAGGTGGCGTTCGGCGGGGCCAAGGTCAATGCCGTCCTCGTCGCGGTGAACTGGCGACTGGCTCCGGCCGAGATGGCGGTGGTGATCAACGATGCCGAGGCCCGGGTGCTGTTCGTCGGCCGCGAATTCCTTGACCACCTGGACGCCTTCGAAGACAGCCTGACGTCCGTCAAGCGAATCGTCGTGCTCGATGACGATGGGTCCGGCGAACACGCGAGCTACCAGGATTGGCTCGCGGTACGGCCAAGCGTCGATCCGGGCACGGAAGCTCGCCCCGACGACGTTGCCATGCAGCTGTACACCTCTGGCACTACCGGCCTGCCCAAAGGGGTGATGCTCACCAACGCCAATTTGGGAGCGCTGATCCCCGAGGGAACCAGGGAGATGCGGTTCGACGCGACCAGCGTCTCGATGGTGGCTATGCCCCTGTTTCACATCGGGGGCTCAGGTTGGGCCCTGCTGGGCATCAGCAACGGCGCCCACACCGTGCTCATGCGGGAGGTCGACCCGGCCGCCATTCTCGAGACGTTGGCCTCCATGCGGGTGACGCACGTGTTTCTCGTCCCGGCTGTCGTCATGTTTCTGCTGGCCAGGCCGGAGGCGTCAACCACCGACGTGTCCCGTCTCAAGTATCTCGTGTACGGGGCATCGCCCATCAGCGAGAAGGTGCTGACTCAAGCTATGACGACCTTTGGCTGTGAGTTCGTACAGCTGTACGGCCTCACCGAGACCACGGGCGCGATCACCGTGCTTCGCCCCGAGGAGCACGACCCTGCCGGCCCGCATTCCGAGCGGCTGCGAAGCTGCGGCAGGCCGTTCGCCCATGTGGCCCTCCGCGTCGTTGACATGGCGACCGGCGAGGAGCAACCGATCGGCCAGCCCGGGGAGCTACTGACCCGTTCTGCCCAGAACATGAAGGGCTATTGGCGCAACCCCGAGGCGACCGCCGCGACCATTCCCCGCGACGGCTGGCTGCGAACCGGCGACGTCGCCTACCTCGACGGTGATGGGTTCGTGTACCTGCACGACCGCGTCAAGGACATGATCGTGTCCGGCGGAGAGAACATCTACCCGGCCGAAGTCGAGAACGCGTTAATGGCCCATCCTGCGGTAAGTGACTGTGCCGTGATCGGTGTCCCCAGTGAACGCTGGGGCGAGACCGTGAAGGCCATCGTTGTGACGGCCCCGGGAGCCGAGGTCACCGCCGACCAACTGATCGTGTTCGCCCGGTCTCTCATCGCCCACTACAAGACGCCGAGCTCGGTTGACTTTGTCGCCGCGCTACCTCGCAACCCGTCGGGAAAGGTCTTGAAGCGAGAGCTCAGGGAACCCTACTGGCAGACGGTGGAGCGGCGCATCAACTGACGGCCGACTCGGCGGACCGACCAGGAGACGCAAGCCGGCCCTCACCAACCACCAGCCCGAGGCCTGCCGGGCCCT
>Ga0306920_100006321_pt1 | contig 15441 bp, 12 predicted proteins | sample flu12Cox44000170_FD_204666 | JGI IMG/M metagenome (GOLD analysis project Ga0306920, IMG submission 204666) | Lab enrichment of tropical soil microbial communities from Luquillo Experimental Forest, Puerto Rico - flux4day.12C.oxic.44.000.170 (v2)... | ecosystem: Environmental > Terrestrial >... | reverse complement strand
CGCAGGCGCTGCACCCGGTCGCAGGCCAGGGGTTCAATCTCGGGCTGCGCGATGCCGCCATGCTCGCCGAGGTGATCGCCGGCACCGCGGGCGATGTGGGCGCGCCCGCAGCGCTGCAGCAGTTCGTCGACTGGCGCAGGCGCGATCGTCGCGGCGTAGTGCGCTTCACCGACGGGCTGATCAGACTGTTCGGCGATCCGCGCCCGGGCGCGACGCTGCTGCGCAACCTCGGCCTGTTGATGTTCGATCTCACGCCCCCGGCCAAGAGCGCACTGGCACGCGTCAGCGCCGGCTTTGGCGGACCGACACCGCGCCTGGCACGCGGCCTGCCGCTGCGTCATGTTTGACATCGTCATTGTCGGCGGCGGCCCCGTCGGGGCATGTGCGGGCGCACTGCTCGCCCGCGGCACGCCGGGCGCGGCGGGACTCTCAGTCGCGCTGCTCGAGCCGCGGCCGCCGGACACGGTACCGGCACAGGCGCCGCCGGATCTTCGGGTCGTGGCGCTGTCGCGTGCCAGCGAGCGGCTGCTCAAGCGCACCGGTTCATGGACTCAGATCCCCCCGGCGCGGCTGTCAGCTTACGAGCGGATGCGCATCTGGCACGAGAGCATCTCGGCCACGAGCCCCGCGGTGCTGGTGTTCGACGCCGCCGACGTCGGCGAGCCTAACCTCGGCTACATCCTCGAGAACCGTGCGCTGCAGGTGGCGCTGCTGGCAGCCTTCGCCGAGGCGGGCGGGCACATCGAGCCGCAACCGTTCACCGCGCTCTCGGTCGGCGAGCAGCACGTTGAGGTCAGCACGCCACGTGGCTCGCTGATGGCGCGTCTGGTCATCGGAGCCGACGGCGCGCAATCGGCGCTGCGCGCTGCGGCGGGTCTCAGCATCGAGACGCGTGCGTATCGACAGCGGGCCATCGTCGCTAACGTCGCGACCGAACGACCCCACGAGGCGACTGCCTGGCAGCGCTTCATGCGCGATGGCACGCTCGCCTTCCTGCCCCTCGCCGACGGCACCAGCTCGATCGTCTGGTCGGCGGATGAGGCGCGGGCCGCCGCTCTGCTGAGTCGCGGCGATGCGGACTTTGCGCAGGAGCTCGATCGCGCTTCCGATCTCGCGCTCGGCGGCACACGGCTGGTGAGCGAGCGGCTGTCATTCCCGCTGATGCGCCTCGCAGCGCCGCGCTACGTGGCACAGCGGGTGGCACTCATTGGTGACGCGGCGCACGTGGTGCATCCGCTCGCGGGGCAGGGCGTGAACCTCGGGCTGCTCGATGCCGCGGCGCTCGCGCAGCAGCTCACCGCCGCGGTCGCATCGCGCGAGGATCCGGGAGCGCTGCGAGTGCTGCGCGCCTACGAGCGCTGGCGCAAGAGCGAAGTCGCCGGCATGGCGCAGGCGATCGATGCCTTCGATCGCTTGTTGGCCCACGGTACGGGTCCCGTGGCGCGCCTGGCCCAGCATGGACTCTCGTGGGTGAATCGCAGCCATGAGCTGCGACGGTTCTTCATCTACAGGGCACTGGGGATGAGCGGCGAGCTACCGGACGCGGCACGCTGACCGTCGAGTCCGAGTGTGTCATGCCGGTCGTTCGGGAGCGCGTCGCGAGGTACACCCCGAACGCGGCAGCCGCGATGCCCGCGATCTTGAGCAGCGTCAACCTGTCGCCGAGGACCACATAGTCGATGAGGGCAGTCACCGGGGGCATCAGAAAGAACAGCGCCGCAACCTGATTCACCGCTCCCCTGCTCAGCAGCACGAAGAACAGTCCGAATGCCGCCATCGAGTTGATCCCGATCACCCAGCCGAGGCTTGCGATGGATGCCTCGGAGTGGTCGAAGCGGAAGCCCTCGTGGGCGGCGAGCGGCAACAACAGCGCAGCCGCAACGAGGTTCTGCACCGCGAGACCACTGCGGATGTCGACGTTCAGTGCAAAGCGCTTCTGGTAGACCGTGCCGACGCTGATGGCGAGCAAACCACACAGCACGGCGATGAAAGCTGCGGGCCCGGCGCCGCCCGATGTCGCGCCGATTCCTTCGCTGACCGCCAGGGCAACGCCCGTGAAGCCGAAGGCAAAACCGATCCATTGCAGAGGTTGGACCCTTTCGCCGAGGAAAAGACCGAGTACCGCCGTCACGATCGGCATGGTCCCGATCACGAGGGCGATCATGCCGACGTTGGCGCCGAGAACCACCGCCAGGTAGAGCGCGCCGAACTGCAGCGCGAGCGTCAGTGAGCCGACCACGGCACTGTGCAGCGTAGCGCGCCCGCGCGGCCAGGCTGCCCCACTTACGAGCGCGCATGCGGCATAGATCAGTCCTGCGCCGCCAAAGCGAGCCGTGAGCAGGGTGAAAGGCGCGAAATGATCGAGCGCGATTCGCGCAGCCGGATACCCGGTGCACCACAACAGCACGAACGCCGCGCCAAGTACGGCAGCCGGCACGCGCACCGATTGAGACGAGATGTTCATGGATGCCGAGCATAGGCACGCGAAAATCTGCGATAAACTGGCGTCAGTGCAAATGATCATTGCTGATACCGCAACAGTGCCGTGGACCGTTTCGAGCAACTGAGTGCATTCGTCGAGGTCGCCCGCCGCCAGAGCTTCGCTCAGGCCGCGCGGCAGCTCGAGCGGCACGTCTCGGCGGTGAGCCGCGCCGTGGCGGCTCTGGAGAACCGTCTCGGCGTGCGTCTGCTCCAGCGGACCACGCGCCGCGTCATCCTGAGCGATGCCGGCCGCGATTACTTCAAGCGCTGCGAGACCCTGTTAGCCGAGTTCGACGGCGCCGATGCCGAGGTACGCGATCGGGCCGCATCGATCCGCGGCAAGCTGCGCGTGAGCGCGGCGACCGGCGCCGGCCAGAGCCTCATTGCGCCCATCGTGCCGAAATTCCTCGCCGCGCATCCCTTGCTGACACTCGATCTACAGCTGACCAACCGCTATGTCGACCTGGTCGAGGAGGGTTACGACCTCGCGCTGCGTGTCGGTACGCTGGCGGCGGATTCGCGCCTGGTGGTCCGGCGGCTCGTGCCGACGCGACGCATCCTGGTGGCGAGTGCCGCCTATCTCGAGCGGCGTGAGGGCCCACGCAACCCCCATCAGTTGCGCGAGCACCCCTGCCTGGTGCTCGATATCGGCGCGCGCCCGCAGCGCTGGGAGCTTGCGCGCCCGCGCACTCACATCGCCATCGATGTTGACGGTCCGCTACGGTCGAACAACGCGTTCGTGCTGCTGCGCGCCTGCCGCGAGGGCCTCGGGCTCAGCCTGCTGCCGGAAACGGTTGCCGGGGAAGGCCTGCGCCGCGGTGAGCTGCGCCGGGTGCTGCCGGGGTGGGTGAGCGCAGAAGAAGCAATGTACGCGGTCTACCCGAGCGCGCGCTTCATTCCCGCGAAGGTGAGGGCGTTTGTCGACTTCATCGCCGCGGAGCTGCGCCTCACAGAGGCGTGAAGCTGCAGCGGTTGACTCGGCACGCGCTAAACGCGCCAATCAAACGATAGGAATGAGGTCCACCTTGGCCGCGCAGATGAAGTCATTCTCCGAGAGTCCGCCAATGGCATGGGTGGTGTAGGTCACGCGGCAGTAGTTGTAGCCGACCTCGAGGTCCGGGTGATGATCCTCGATGTTCGCGAGATGGGCGAGGGCGTTGACGAAGCTCATGGTGCGATAGAAATCGCGGAACCTGAACTCCCGCCGTATGGCAGCGGCACTGTCCGTCAGCACCCAGTCGCTCGAGATCTGTGCGATCAGCCGCGCCGCTTCCGCGGGCGTCAGTGCCGGAATACCTCCTTCACAGGGCTTGCAGCGCCGTGTGGCGAGGTCGCTCATGCTCCGCCTGCGCCCCGGCGCGCGTAGTGACGTGCCACGTACTGCTCGACGATATCCTGGAATTCCTCGGCGATGCGCCCGCCCTTCAGGGTGACGGTCTTCTCGCCGTCCTCGTACACCGGTGCCACCGGGCGCTCGCCCGTGCCCGGCAGACTGATGCCGACGTTGGCGTGCTTGCTCTCGCCCGGTCCGTTCACGACGCAGCCCATGACCGCGACGGTCATGTCCTCGACGCCGGCGAACTCACGTCGCCACTGCGGCATGCGCGTGCGGATATGCGATTGGATGCGCGCGGCGAGCTCCTGGAAGAAGGTACTCGTCGTGCGGCCGCAGCCGGGGCAGGCGACCACCAGCGGCGTGAAGGCGCGCAGCCCCATGGTCTGCAGGATCTCCTGCGCGACGATGACTTCCTGGGTACGGTCGCCGTTGGGCTCGGGGGTGAGGGAGACGCGGATGGTGTCGCCGATGCCTTCCTGCAGCAGCACCGCCATGCCCGCCGTAGAGGCGACGATGCCCTTCGAGCCCATGCCGGCCTCGGTGAGGCCGAGGTGCACCGGGTAGTCGCAGCGCCCGGCAAGGTCGCGGTAGATCGCGATCAGATCCTGCACGCCGCTCACCTTGGCCGAGAGAACGATCCGATCGTGTGGCAGTCCGAGCTCCTCGGCGCGCTGCGCGCTCCCCAACGCTGACAGCACCACCGCGCTGCGCATCACCTGTTGCGCATCGAGCGGCTCGGCGCGCGCGGAGTTCTCGTCCATGAGACGCGTCAGCAGATCCGAGTCGAGACTCCCCCAATTGACGCCGATCCGCACCGGCTTCTCGTACCGACACGCGATCTCGATCATCTCGGCGAACTGCGGGTCGCGCTTGCTGCCACGACCGACGTTGCCGGGATTGATGCGGTACTTGGCGAGAGCGGCGGCACAGTCCGGGTGCTCACGCAGCAGCTTGTGACCGTTGAAGTGGAAGTCGCCGATGAGTGGTACGCGGACGCCGGCCTGATCGAGACGCTCGCGGATGGGTGCGACCGCTGCCGCCGCCTCGGCCGTGTTGACCGTGATGCGTACCAGCTCGGAGCCCGCGCGAGCGAGTGCCTGCACCTGGGTGACGGTCGACTCGACATCGGCGGTATCGGTATTGGTCATCGACTGCACCACGATCGGGGCACCGCCACCGACGCGGACGTGGGCAATGGAGACTGTGACGGTGGAACGACGGGTTGGCATCATGCTTGTAACGTAACGTGAGAGTGGGCGAATTCTACCGTTGCCGCGTTTTCCCGGCACCGATGGAAGGCTGCTATTATGGCGCCCGCCCGAATCGGTCTGTCCGGAGAGAGTCCGGCGCGAGCTGGAACGCCGAAGGCGCAAATTCCGCCCGGAAACGCTCAGGCACAAGAACGGCAGACGGCGACACGCAGGTGCCGCGGGGCTTCTGGAGAGCGGTGGATCGGTCAGGCGGTCCACCCACCGAAGGGGAGCGGCGCGACGGCGCCTGATCTCTCAGGTCACAGGACAGAAGGGCGGCAGGCTTCGCCGGGCCTTTCGCAGCCGCGAATGCCTGCCGCTCTTTTTATTGGCTTGGAGACGCCGCTGTGGCGCGACAGACCCCGCTGTTCGGACTGCACCAGGAGCTCGGCGCCCGCATGGTCGATTTCGGCGGGTGGAACATGCCGGTGCAGTACAGCTCGCAGATTGGCGAGCATCACGCGGTGCGCCGCGCCGCCGGTGTGTTCGACGTCTCGCACATGGGAATCCTCGACCTGCGGGGAGCGGGCGTGCGCGCCTTGCTGCAGCGGCTGCTCGCCAACGACGTCGCCAAGCTCACAACGCCCGGCAAGGCGCTCTACAGCTGCATGCTGAACGAGCAAGGCGGTGTGCTCGATGACCTGATCGTCTACTTCCTCAACGATTACTGGTACCGCATGGTGGTGAACGCCGGTACGCGGGACAGGGATCTCGCCTGGATCCGCGAGCATGCCGGCGCCTTTACCGTGGAGGTGAACGAGCGCAGCGATCTCGCCATGCTCGCCGTCCAGGGTCCGGAGGCGCGCGCCAAGGCGGCGCAGCTGCTGCCGCCGGCCGACGGTGCCGCGGCGCTGGCACTCGATGGCTTCGTCGGCCGCGAGCTCGGGCAGTGGTTCGTGGCCCGCACCGGCTACACCGGGGAGGATGGCTTCGAGATCATGATGCCGGCGTCCGACGCGGTGGCTGCATGGCGCGGCCTCAACTCACTCGGCGTCGCCTCGTGCGGGTTGGGTGCGCGCGACACGCTGCGCCTCGAGGCCGGCATGAATCTCTACGGCCATGACATGGACGAGAGCACCCAGCCGTACGAATCGAACCTCGGCTGGACGGTGGCGCTCGCACCCAGCGAGCGCCGGTTCATCGGCCGCGCGGCGCTCGAGCCCATCGCGCGCGCTGGCTCGCAGCGCAAGCTCGTCGGCCTCCTGCTCGAGGAGCGCGGCGTGCTGCGCGCGCACCAGAAGGTGACGGCCGCGCCCGCCGGTGAGGGCGAGATCACGAGTGGCACCTACTCCCCGACGCTCGAGCGCTCGATCGCACTCGCGCGCCTGCCCTCGGCCGCGGCCGGGCAGGTGCAGGTGGAGGTCCGCGGCAAGCTCCTCCCGGCCCGCGTAGTGAGACTGCCGTTCGTGCGCGCAGGTCGATCCCTGCTGACTCAAACGAAGGACATTCCATGAGCAACCTTCCCGCTGATCTCAAGTACACCAAGTCCCACGAGTGGGTGCGCACCCTTCCCGACAGCACGGTCGAGATCGGCATCACCGATCACGCCCAGCATGAACTCGGTGACCTGGTGTTCGTTGAAGTACCCGATGCGGGACGCGTGGTGAAAGCCGATGAACCGTGCGCGGTCGTCGAGTCCGTCAAGGCGGCGTCCGATGTCTATGCGCCGATTGCCGGAGAGATCACCGCGGGCAACCCCAAGCTCGCGGCCGAGCCCGAGATCGTGAACGCCGATCCGTACGGTGAGGGCTGGCTGATGCGGCTGAAGCCCGCGCCGGGAGCGCTCACCGCCGCGGCGCTGCTCTCGGCCGCGCAGTACCAGCAGGTGCTCGATGCGGAGGCTCACTGATGGCCTTCATTCCTCACACGGAGGCCGATGTGGCAGCGATGCTCGCTGCGATCGGCGTTTCGCGCATCGAGGATCTGTTCGATGAGATCCCGCCGGAGCTGCGGGCGAGATCGCTCAGCGGGGTGCCGGCGGCGCTGAATGAGATGGAGATCGGACGGCTCATGAGCGAGCGGGCGCGGGCCGATGGCATTGCGCTCAGCTTCCTCGGCGCCGGCGCCTACGAGCACCACATTCCGGCGGCGGTCTGGGCGATCACTACGCGCGGTGAGTTCTACAGCGCCTACACACCCTATCAGGCCGAGGCGAGCCAGGGAACACTGCAGCTGATCTACGAGTTCCAGACCATGATCGCGGGCCTCACCGGTATGGAAGTGGCGAACGCCTCGATGTACGACGGCGCTTCGGCCACCGCCGAGGCGGCACTCATGGCCGTGCGTCTCAACCGCAAATCAAAATCCGCACGTATCCTCGTGCCGATGACGCTGCATCCGCACTATCGCCGGGTGGCGGTCGCCACGACCTACAATCAGGGTCTCAAATTCGAGGAGCTGCCCTACGACACGCACGAAGGTGTCGTCGCCGCCGCTGCGCTCGCGCCGTACGATGCCGAGGACATCACCGCGCTCATCATCCCCCAGCCCAATTTCTTCGGCTGCCTGGAAGATGTGGACGCGCTCACCGACTGGGCGCACGCGCGCGGCATCCTGGTGATCGCCGTGGTGAATCCGACCGCACTCGCGCTGCTGAAGCCGCCGCGTGAGTGGGGAGCGCGCGGCGCGGACATCGCCGTCGGCGAGGGTCAGCCGCTCGGGGTACCTTTATCCTCGGGTGGCCCGTACTTCGGCTTCATGACGACGCGGATGGAGCATGTGCGGCAGATGCCCGGGCGCATCGTCGGACGCACACTCGACGCCGCCGGGAAGCAAGGCTTCACGCTCACGCTGCAGGCGCGCGAACAGCACATCCGCCGCGCCAAGGCGACGTCCAACATCTGTACCAACCAGGGTTTGGCTGTGACGGCGGCGACGATCTACCTCTCGCTCCTGGGACCGCAGGGGCTCACGCGCACCGCGGCAGCCGCACACGCGCGCACGCGCGAGCTCACCGCGGCACTCACACGCGTCGCGGGCGTGCGGCTCGCATTCCCCGGTCCGTGCTTTCATGAGGCGGTGCTGCAGCTCGACCGTCCGGTAGCGCCGATCCTCCGGGCGCTTGCGAGCCACGGAATCCTCGGCGGACTCGACCTCGGCGCCTATCATCCCGAGCTCGGCAATGCGCTGCTGGTGTGCGCCACCGAGACCAAGACCAGCGCCGACATCGATCGCTACCGCAGCGCATTGAGTGAGACGCTGCAGAGCGTGCGCGCCGCCTGAGAATCAGACGAGAGCGTGGCGAGGTTTGAGCGATGCCGGTCCATGAGAAAGTGATTTTCGAGTACTCGCGGCCGGGCCGCGGGGCGATCGACCAGTGGCCGCACGAGACGCCCGCGAGCGCGCTCGCCGACCTGCCGGCGAAGCTGCGCCGCGCGCGGCCGCCCGAGCTGCCGGAAGTGGGCGAGCTCGAGACCGTGCGCCACTACACGCGCCTCTCACAGTTGAACTTCTCCATCGACACGCACTTCTACCCGCTCGGCTCGTGCACGATGAAGTACAACCCGAAGGGGTGTAACCAGTACGCCATGCTGCCGGAGTTCCTCGCGCGCCATCCCCTCGCACCGGAGTCGCAGGGCCAGGGGTTCCTCGCCTGCCTGTACGAGCTGCAGGAGATGCTGAAGGCGGTCTCGGGCATGGAGGGCGTGGCACTCTCGCCGATGGCCGGTGCCCAGGGCGAGTTCGCCGGTGTCGCGATGATCCGCGCCTATCACCGCGCGCGCGGCGATCTGAAGCGTAACGAGATCATCGTGCCGGAAGCGGCGCACGGCACCAACCCCGCCACCGCCACCATGTGCGGCTGTCAGGTGCGCGAGATCCCGGTCACGAGCTCCGGCGACATCGATATCGAGGCGCTCAAAGGTGCGGTCGGTCCGCAGACCGCCGGCATCATGCTCACCAACCCCTCGACGCTCGGGGTGTTCGAGCGGCGCATCGCCGAGGTCGCACGCATCGTTCATGAGGCCGGAGGCCTCCTGTACTACGACGGTGCCAATCTCAATGCGATCCTCGGCATGGCGCGGCCGGGCGACATGGGCTTCGATGTGATTCACATGAATCTGCACAAGACCTTCTCGACGCCGCACGGCGGCGGCGGGCCCGGGGCGGGCGCGGTCGGGGTGGGCACGCGGCTGCTGCCTTTCCTGCCGATTCCGGTGGTGGGGCGGGACGGCGAGCGCTACCGCTGGCTCACGGAAGCCGACCTGCCGCAGTCGATCGGCCGCCTCTCGGCGTTCATGGGCAACGCGGGCGTATTGCTGCGCGCCTACATCTACATGCGACTCCTCGGGCGCGAGGGGATGCGCCAGGTCGGGGAGTACGCCACACTCAACGCCAACTACCTGGCGAAGCGCCTGCAGGACGCCGGCTTCGATGCAGCCTACCCGCAGCGCCGCGCCAGCCACGAGTTCATCGTGACCCTCAAGCGCCAGGCTCGCGGCCTCAACGTGACGGCCATGGACTTCGCCAAGCGGCTGCTCGATTACGGCTTCCATGCGCCGACGACCTACTTTCCGCTCCTGGTACCGGAATGCCTGCTCATCGAGCCGACCGAGACCGAGACCCGGGACACGCTCGACGCCTTCGTGACGGCCATGTCCCACATACAGAAGGAGGCCGAGCAGGAACCCGGGCGCATGACCAGCGCACCGCATACCATGCCGGTACGCCGCCTGGATGATGTGCGCGCGGCGCGCCAACTGGACCTCATATGGAAGCGGACAGCGCAGCCGTAGACCGTTACAAGCCACGCGGCCTGGTTCGCGTCATGCGCGCGCTGGCGGCCAGCGTGAACGGTCTCGTGGGCGCCTTCCGCGAGGAGGCGGCCTTTCGCCAGGAACTTGCCCTGGCGGTCTTCGTCATACCTCTGGGCCTCTGGCTAGGTCACAGCGGCGTTGAGCGTGCGCTGCTGATCGCGCCCATGCTGCTCATCCTCATCGTGGAACTGCTCAACAGCGCAATCGAGGCGACGGTGGACCGAATCGGCTTCGAGCGGCACAAGCTCGCCGGGCTCGCCAAGGACATCGGCTCCGCCGCGGTATTCATGTCCTTCGTGCTGCTTACGGCGGTGTGGCTGCTGGTGCTCCTCGGGCGCTAGCGAAGGTGCCAATGTCGCGACCACTGCGCTGCGCATCGCTGTGCCTGCTTCTCGCGTGGGCATGCGTGGGTAACGCAAGTCCTCCGCGAGACGCCGCTCCGGGCGCGCCCGGTCCTGCCGCCGCCGATGCGACCCCCGCGAGCTCCGCTGCCGCGGTGCCGCAACCCCCCGTACCGGCAATCCCACCGCCCTCGCGCCCGACGCCGCCGCTCACGACGCCCGAGGGCCAGGGCGCGGTCGCGGCCGAGCAGGCAGCCGCGGGCGAGGAGAATCCCGACTGGGCGGTCACGCTGCAGCGCATCGCGAGCAGCGTCGTGTCGATCGACGTCGATCAGACCCGTGCGTTCGACACCGAGTGGAACAACAGCGCCCAGGCGACCGGCTTCGTGGTCGATGCCGAGCACGGCCTGATCCTCACCAACCGCCACGTGGTGACTCCGGGACCTGTCACGGCGGAAGCCACCTTCCTCAATCGTGAGGAAGTGCAGCTGTACCCGGTGTACCGCGACCCGGTCCACGACTTCGGCTTCTACCGCTACGACCCGCAGAAGCTGCGCTTCATCAAACCGCGCGCCCTGACGCTGTACCCGGAAGGGGCTCAGATCGGACGCGAGATCCGCGTCGTCGGCAACAATGCCGGGGAGCAGCTGTCGATACTAGCTGGCACGCTCGCGCGCCTCGATCGCGACGCCCCCGAGTACGGCGTCACCAAGTACAACGACTTCAACACCTTCTACCTGCAGGCGGCCTCCGGCACCTCGGGCGGCTCTTCCGGCTCGCCGGTCATCGACATTCGCGGCCGCGTCGTGGCGCTCAACGCCGGCGGCGCAAACGGTGCCGCCTCGAGCTTCTACCTGCCGCTCGGGCGTGTGCGGCGGGCGCTGAACCTCATCCAGCAGGGCAAACCCGTGCCACGCGGCACGCTGTACACGGTCTTCAACTACACACCGTACGACGAGCTCGAGCGGCTCGGGCTCGATGCGGGCACCGAGGCTGCGGTCCGCAAGGACTTTCCGCGCTACACCGGCATGTTGGTGGTCACCGAGGTGCTGCCCGGATCACCGAGCGAAAACGTGCTGCAGCCCGGGGACATTCTGCTGCGGCTCAACGGGCACTACATCGCGCAGTTCGAGCCCCTCGAGGAGGCTCTGGATTCGTCCGTGGGCAGCGATGTGGAGGTCGAGCTCGAACGCGGCGGGAAACTCGTGTCGGCGAAGCTGCCGGTCGGCGACCTGCACGCGATCACGCCGAGCGCCTACGCGGAATTCGGCGATGCAGTGGTGAACAGGCTCTCGTACCAGCAGGCACGGCATTTCAACGTAGCGGCGCACGGCATATACGTCGCCAATCCGGGCTACGTCTTCGGCGCAGCCAACATTCCGCGCGGTGCCGTCATCCTGGCGCTGAACGGCGGCCGCACCGACACCCTGCAGCAGTTCGAGGCCGGCATCGCGCAGCTCGGCGATGGCGATCATGCCACGGTGCGTTTTCTCGCCATCGACGATCCCAACAACACCGACCTGCGCGTGGTGCGCATGGATCGGCTGTGGTTCCCGGCCCACCACTGCGACCGCGACGACGCCAAAGGCGTGTGGGATTGCCGCGACCTGGCGCCAGGTCCTGCGCCCAAGCCGGTGCCGGTGAGCTCCACGGCATTTCCGCACTTCGGCGATCCGCGCATGGATGCGCTCGCACCCTCACTCGCAATGGTCACCTTCGACATGCCGTATTCGGTGTCAGGGATCACCGAGCGCAACTACCACGGCACCGGGCTCGTCGTGGACGCGGAGCGCGGCCTCGTGGTGGTCGACCGCAACACCGTGCCGGTGTCGGTCGGGGACGTGACGGTGACTTTCGCCGGCACGGTGCAGGTGCCGGGTCGCGTGGTCTACATCCACCCGCTGCACAATTATGCGGTCGTGGCCTACGATCCTCGCCTCATCGGCAGCACCAAGGTGCGAGCCGCGAAGCTCACCCCGCGCGAGCTCACTCCAGGCGAGACGTTGTGGGCGGTGGGACTCGGCGCCGACAGCCAGATGCGCTCGCGCAATACCCAGGTTGCCAGCATCGAGCCGCTCGACCTGCCGCTGTCACGCACCATGCGCTTCCGCGACAGCAATCTCGAGACGGTGCAGCTGGTGAATCCGCCCACCGAGTTCGATGGCGTGCTCAGCGACAAGAGCGATAATATCCTCGGCACCTGGTCGAGCTTCGCCTACGAGAACGGTCGCGAGATCGCGCAGGACACGCGCGGCGTTCCTATCGATCTCGTCGCCGACATGATCGATCGTGTGCGCACCCAGCGCCTACTGCACTCACTCGACGCGGAGCTCGGCGTGCTGCCGCTCGCCAGCGCCCGCCAGATCGGCCTCTCGGATGCCTGGACGCAGCGCCTCGCGCAGCACACGCCGACGCGCCGCCAGGCACTCACCGTCGTGCGCCTGGTCGGTGGTTCCGACGCCGCCGAGCGCCTGCAGCAGGGCGACCTGCTGCTCGCCATCGACGATCAGGTCGTCACCCGTTTTCGCGAAGTCGAGCGCGCCGCCGCTGACAAGGCGCACGTGAAAGTCACGGTATGGCGCGGCAAGTCGGAGCAGACACTCGACGTCGCGACGACGGAGCTCCCCGGGACCGATGTCGGTCGACTGGTTGAGTGGGGCGGAGCAACGCTCCAGGCGCCGCACCGTGCCATGAGCGTCCAACGGGGCATCGAGCCCGTCGGCGTGTACGTCGCCTACTTCGCGTACGGATCGCCGGCGACACGCTACGGTCTCTATCCGGGACGACGCATCATGGAGGTGGATGGTGTACCGACACCGGACCTCGACACGTTCCTCAAGACGGTGACCGGGCGACCGGACCGCTCCTCGGTGCGCCTCAAGACCATCACCTGGAACAACGCGCCCGAGGTGATCACGCTGAAGCTCGACAAGCATTATTGGCCAGCCTACGAGCTGACGCGCAGTGCCGATGGCAGCTGGGCTCGTCGCGACCTGGAATAGCGGCGGACGTCGTACGGGATAAAGGTATCGAGGCCGCTGTCAAGGTCGCGGCCGACTCACGTACGTCTATCGCGACGTGCGTCTCTGCCTGATGCTTTACCGCAACATGCAGCGAGCGATCGTTGCCAGCTTGCTAGAATCCTCTATCAATCTATGGTTCGCGTCGTCAGAGCTACCCAGGTCGAGATCGAGACCGCCGTGCAGGCGCTGCGCGACGGGGAGCTCGTGGCTTTCCCGACCGAGACGGTCTACGGCCTCGGCGCTAACGCGCAGAACCCCGCGGCGGTGCGGCGGGTCTTCGAGGTCAAGGGACGTCCGCCCGATCACCCGGTGATCGTGCACCTCGACAGCCCGCGCTACCTGCACCGTTGGGTGCGCGAGGTGCCCGACAGTGCCGGCCGTCTGGCAGACGCCTTCTGGCCGGGACCGCTCACCATGGTGATGCGGCGCGCCGCGAACGTCCATGATGTGATCACCGGCGGCCAGGACACGATTGCGATCCGTGTGCCGGCCCACCCGATGGCTCAACAGCTGCTCACCGCCTTCGGTGGCGGGATCGCCGCTCCCTCGGCCAACCGGTACGGTCGCCTCTCACCGACCCGTGCCGAGCACGTGCGCGAGGAGTTTGGCGACAGCCTGCGGGTAGTCCTCGATGGCGGGGAATGCCAGATCGGCCTCGAGTCGACCATCGTGGCTTTCGAGGACGGAAGCGTGCGCCTGCTGCGTCCGGGCAGCGTCACGGCCGCGCAGATCAAAAGCGTCGTGGGGGAGTTGCTCGTCGGCGCTGCCAGCGCCTCTCCGCGCGTGCCGGGAAGCACATCTACGCACTACGCGCCCCGCACCCCGCTCACTATCGTGCCGGCGGGGGAGATCGATGCACAGGCCGAGGCGGCTTCGGCGGGCGGTCGCCGGGTGGCGGTACTCGCGCAGCGACTGCCGTTGCGGTCACACAAGTGGGTGACCTGGATCAATGCCGGCAGGCGGCCGGAGATGTACGGCCGCGACCTGTACACGAACCTGCGTACGCTCGACAAAGCCGGCTGCCAGCAGATTCTCGTGCAGGCGGTACCCGAGGGCGAGCGCTGGGACGCGATCCGCGACCGGCTCCTGCGCGCGGCGAGCAGCGTGGCGGAGAGCGATGACGGCACGGGCACCCGCGCCGTACTGCCTTAAGACCGCGCTCAGTGCGCCGCCCGCGATTCATCGATCCGTTCCAACCCGCCGAAGTTCGTCGTCTGGTCAAGGAGTTCGGCTCGCCGCTCGTGATCCTCGACTGCGAACGCGTGCGCGTGCAGTTCCGCAAGCTCAAGAAAGCGCTGCCGCGCGTGGATCTGCACTACGCCCTCAAGCCGATGCCGCATCCGGCGGTCGTCGAGACCGTGCTCGCGGAAGGCGGTTTCCTCGATCTCGCCACCACCGGCGAAGTGCAGCTCATCCAGCGGCTCGGCGTCGACCCGGAGCGCTGCATCCATACCCACCCCATCAAGCGCCCCGAGGACATCGCCAACGCGCTCGAGTTCGGCGTGGGGCTGTTCGTGGCGGACAACCCCGACGAGGTGCGTAAGTTCGCGCATCTCGCGGACCGTGCTGAGCTGCTGCTGCGCGTTTCGTTCCGCTCACCCGGCGCAGTGGTCGACCTGTCGCGCAAGTTCGGCTGTGATCCGGAGAATCTGCTGGCGCTCGCGCGTCTCGCCGCCGACCTCGGCGTGCGCGTGCGGGGACTGTCGTTTCACGTCGGCTCGCAGGCACGCGATCCCGCCAAACACGTCGAGGCGATCGTGGCGTGCGCGAAGCTCATGACGGCCGCGCGCCGCGAGCAGCTCGGTGTCTTCGACACGCTCGACATTGGCGGCGGCTTCCCGATCGATTACGCCGAGCCGGTGCAGGACATCAGCCGTTTCTGTGCTCCGCTGCGCGCGGCGCTGGCGAAGGTTCCGCGACGGGTGCGGGTCATCGCCGAGCCCGGCCGCTACATCGTCGGCCCGTGCGCCATCGGCGTCGCCTCCATCATGGGACGGGCACAGCGCGAGGGGCACTGGTGGTACTACCTCGATGACGGCCTGTACGGCGCTTACAGCGGACAGCTGTTCGATCATGCGCGCTATCCGGTCGAGCCCTTGCGCGACGCGGTGGAGCGGCTGCCGTCGGTGCTCGCCGGTCCCACCTGTGACAGCATCGATGTGATCGCGGAGAATCTCATGCTGCCACTGCTGAAGGTGGGCGACCTGGTCGTCGGGCGCGCCATGGGCGCTTACACGTGGGCGAGCGCCACCGAGT
>Ga0306920_100006320_pt1 | contig 15442 bp, 7 predicted proteins | sample flu12Cox44000170_FD_204666 | JGI IMG/M metagenome (GOLD analysis project Ga0306920, IMG submission 204666) | Lab enrichment of tropical soil microbial communities from Luquillo Experimental Forest, Puerto Rico - flux4day.12C.oxic.44.000.170 (v2)... | ecosystem: Environmental > Terrestrial >... | reverse complement strand
ATATCGCTGCGCAGCCCACCATGCAGATCGCAATAGGTCGTGATCGCGCGATCGTAGAGGAACTGCTGCTGACCGTCTTCAAGCGTGCCGTTGGCATTGTCAACTTAGCGTATCCAGCACGCCTTCTTCGGGCCCCGCTCGGCTTGAGCGGGGCAGCATAATAGGCGAGCAAAGGAGTTCCCCCCACCCGAGCTGCCGCGCCACCGACACGACGAGCATACCACGGTCGCTTAAGTTGATAATGCCATCACCGTGTATCGAAATGGCGATGAAGTGATCGTCGGCACTGAAGATCAAATCTATAGCAGGCGTGGGCTTATAAACCGGATCACCCTCACGGCGACCGAGATTGGGAACCAGATCGTCAATATCCTCGAACGTCGGCTTGTGGAGATGCGGGCAGAGCTCGAAAAATCGGGCGCCGAGCAGCCAGAGGAAAACCGATAGTCGCCTGTGCTTGCCTGACGGAGGCTGGCTACCGAATTTCGTCTCAAGGAGCGCGTGACAAACTCGTCAAAGCCCTCGTGCGGTGTATCCTCACCGCAGTCTCGGCAGTAGCTCCGAAAGCGCTCGGCCCGTGGTGCAAAAAGGACGTCGTGGGCTAAACGCGCGTTCGCATTCCCCGTTATTAGGCGGGCTTTGCACTGCGGATCTCGGTCTAGGAGCCGATTACGCGTTCTGGGTCCGAACGATTCCATGCTCGGCGGTGGCCCGACAACGTCACAAGATTATCGACAATGGAGTGGCTTTGGTCGGCGAACAGAGCGTGAGGGTGGGTCACCGGCGGCAGCCGCTGCCAGGTCAATCAGGAGAACTTATCGCGGCGGTACGCGAACTCGGTGGCTCGTAGCGCCCGCGCCCGCGTCGGAGCGCGCTGCCTATTCGATCGTCTTCAAGCGGATACGGATCCGCGCCTGGACGTCGATCTCGACCTCGGTGTTCCGCGGCACCAGCGCCTCGCCGATGAAGCGCATCGGGCGGCCCTCCCCTTCTTCGCCCGGTTCGCCCGGCCCGGGCAGCCTCGGCTCGTGCGGCCCGGCACCCCAAGGCGACGGGCGGACCCCGCCGGGATCGACGCCCCATCCTTCGAGGCGCTCGCTCAGCTGGGCGATCATGCGCTGCTGCACCGGGCGCCAGCGATCGGCGGGGCTCATCAATGACAGGTTGTATTTGAGGATCGCCAGCTGGTCCTTGTCGTCCCGGATCAGGCGGGCGTGGTCGGCGCTGACCCGGACACTGATCTGGAAGGCGCCGACGATCCGGCCCTGCAATGTGAACTGCCGGCCGATGCACCGGATCAGTTGGCCGTCGCGGATGCCGCCCGGCAGGTGCAGGGTCAACAGGCCCGAGAGCGCCCGGTCCCGCACCGCCGGCGGCAACGGCAGGAAGGCAATATCCCCAGGCACGGCGCAGCGCAGCGTGTGCTCGTCGAGGACGCGCCACACCGGCGCGTGCGCCGGCGGGTTGAGCGCCAGGACCTCGCGCGCCGGCACCCCCGGCAGGTAGATGTCGGCGATCGAGCCCTTCGGCAGGTTGCCCCACGAGAGGACCAGCGCGTCGATGCCGGGAGGCCGGCGCACTGCGGCGGTTGCGGCACCGGCGGCGGCCCCGACGGCACCCGCCCCGCCCTTTACTTCGAAACTCTGCTGCACCATGCGCGTCGCGGCGTTGCCGGGGTTGGACGCGCCGAGCAGCGACAGGTTGCGCTGCGCCAGCTTGTCGCTGGTCGAGGGCGAGTCGCCCTGGTGCGGCAGGTCCGGCGCATTGACGTCGAACTTGTAGTGGACCTCGGCGACGACGCACTGGTGAAAGCTGCCGATCAGCGCATGGATGCTGCGCAGCTGCCCGGGGTCGGTCTGGCTGAAATCCGTCGCCATTCCCGGGCTGGCCGGGAATTGCTTGCTGTCCGGCTGGTTGATGTCGAGCCAGCAGCCGAAAACGCGTTCCTGCTCGCTGGGGCCGTTCGGGATGTCGATCAGGTTGGCCGGGTCCGGCTGGTTCTTCATGTCTCCTGCGGGCGTCACCCGATCGCTGGCGAAGAACGGGATCGAGATCACGTCCGGTCCCTCGACGCCCAACAGGCCGATCACGTCGGTGCCGCCGGTCGGCCAGCGGCGGTAGATCGTCGAGGTGTTGTAGACGAGCGACGGCCGCAATGTGCGGAAGAGGCGGAACAGCACTCGGGTCTTGTTGGCCGGAACCGTCGCGCTGTCGAGCCGGACGCGGGCGACGGCGAAATTGTAGAGCTTCGGCCCGTTCTGCGATCCGTCGGTGGTGTGCAGCAGGCTCAGCTGCTCCTGCTGCTCGCCGGTCGGGATCTGCTGGAACATCGCATCGCCGTTCGCGGTCGGCGAATTCAAATGGGTGATCAGCTTCTGGATGTAGTCGGTCGGGCTGACCCAGGTGTAGTTGGGCAGCCACTGGTTCGCATTCGCCTCCGTCACCTGGAAGACGCGGATGTCCTGGCTCAGATAGAAGGGCTGGCCGTCCTTCATAAACGGGCTCGGCTCGGTCACCAGGTCGATCGTGCCGGTGGCGCTCCAGGCGCCGGCGTTCAGCTGCACGGTCAGCGTCTTGATCGCGTCCGGGCCGTCGAGGCTGCTGAAATCCGCCGTATTCTGAAATACGACGTCGAACGCGAAGATAATGCGCTGGATCAGCTCCGGGCTGCTCGGCAATTCGGCCGCCGGGTTCGGGGTCATGTCCATCGTGTCCGGCATCGTGAACTGGACATGCACCCCAGTGGCGCCGATGACCGTGCCGTTGCCGGTCAGGCTCAGGACCTCATTGGCGATGAAGCCATCGAACACCAGCGCGACGGCGCGCTTGTAGGTCGCGACCCCCTGCGGATCCTGGTTCAGTTCGACATCGTAGATGCTGAAGACCGAGCGGTCGGTCTCGACATAGACCTTCTGCGCCCCGACCCGGATGGTCGCCGCCTGGACGCAGGGAAAGCCGCCATTGTCGATGAGCCACAGCATGTAATAGCCGGGCGGCGCGATGCCGCTGTTCGGCGGCCCCTCGACCGACAGGACGCCGGGGCTCGACTGCGTGAACTTGAGCCCGACATAGCGCTGGTCATAGTCGAACGCATGCGTCGCCGAGCCGAACCGCATGATCGCGACCCGGCTGATGTTGGGGAACGCGGTGCCTGGCGCCAGCTGGTAATGAATGGTAATGGTCTCGCCATAGGCGACGCAGGGCGGCGCCGCAGTGACCGTCAGGCGGTTCGGCGCCGCGATGTAGTCCGGTTCGAAGACTTCCATGCGGTATTCGGCATTGGCTGCGCCGAAGACGTTGTTGACCTCCGAGCCGGCGGTCAGCACCCGGCCGTCCAGCATCAGCAGCGCGTTCGAGTGATAGCCGCGCGGCACCGTCGCCGGGGCGTCGGTCAGCGCCGTCCAGGTATCGGTCGGCGGATCGTAGATCTCCGGCACCAGGACGCCGAAAGCCTGATCGTAGCCCTGCCCGGCCGGTGGATTGGCTTGGTATTGGTTCATGCCGCCCGACACGAACACCTGGCCGGTCGGCAGCAATGTCGCGACGGCGTTCAGCCGGGGCGGCACCACCATTTGTCCGTTCTGGTTGAAGAAGGCGCTGCGCGGCTTGGTCTGCGTCCAGACCGCGTTCGCCTCCTGCCCAGGGTTCAGGGTGGCGCGGGCGGCGTGCAACTGGTTGCAGATCAGTACCGTCGGCACGTAATTGTTTTCGGGCGTCAATGGCAACAGCACGCCGGAGGTGAACTGCGCCCGCGTATCGGCGATCAGATAGCCGCCGTCGATATTCTGCGGACCGGGGAAGGCGGCAACGATCGCCTGCGTGTCAGGGTCGTAGACGAGGCTCTTGCCGGCGAACTGCCCGGTCTGATCGACCGATCCATTGCCCGGGGTCGTAAACAGCGGCTGCACGATCAGCAGCTTGCCGCTCGGCAATACGTGCACTCGTGGAAAGAATACCGCGTAGTCGTGCAGAAAGCTCTCGCCGAGACCATTGGCCGGCCCCAGCTGCGCCCAGTAATCGGCGCTCGGGTAGTAGCGGTCGGGGGCAGTGTTGTCGTGGCGGAAATCGTCGGGCGTTGATGGGTAATCCGCCGGGTTGGAGACTTCATCATAGGCCTGCGGGTAGATGCGCGGATGGCCCTCCAATGCCAGCACGCTGCCGTCGGCGAGCGTGATGAGGCTCGGATACCAGCGGCCGCCGCCCTTGCCGTTTGCGCCTAAGACCGGCGACGGGTTCATCAGTGCCGCCCTCTGCCACGGCGGCGTCTGCGCTGCGTCGAAGATAAAGGCTTCGCGCAGCCCGCCCCAATGTCCGCCATGCGGGTTGCTGGGGTCGTCGATCAGCATCAGGCTGGTGCCGCCTGCCGTCAGCGGGCGGCCATCCGCCATCATCGCATGACCGCAGCAGAACAGATCGACGAAGTTGTTCGGCGCGAGCCCGCCCGAGGACACGGGAGAACCCGGGAGGATCGCCACTCGGCCTTGGTAGTCCATCAACCCGGTATGATCAACCAACCCCAAATTGTGGTACCCTGAGTCCCAGCGATTACCTGAAAAATAAAGCACGGTGCCGAGCGAACCGCGCGGCAACAGCGCCATGTGAACGGCGTGGGTTTTCTTACCGTCGTCGGCGACTGCGGCTTCCGGGTCGAAAGGCGGTTGCCATTTGTGCGGCATGGAAGTCTCCCATTTGCGCGCTTCCCGAGGCAGCGCCCGTGATGATCAAAGGCCAGCCGTCAGGGGAGCGTCAGGGCGCTAGCCGGGCAGCACAGTACGTCGGACGTTTCGGCAAACATTTCCGCACGTAACGTCGTTGTTGGTCGGACAGCGAGCGTCCGGCCGATCGGCTACCACGTTTCAGCCGCTATGATCCCTCCTGGCCAAACCCGATCGTCGAGGAACATGGGAGAGGCCGAGGTACCCGGAATTATGGCAGAGCAATCGAATTGAGCAACGCGTCTATGCTCGCGTCGAGTGTCGCCTGCGTCACGACGGCGCCCGCCGCGGCGCTCCCCGCGCCCGGCAGGAGCGTTGCGCATCCCTCGAAGGCGTCCGCGCCGAGCCCCGTGTAGCGGATTAACTGCTCCGCATTGGCGGAATTGGTCACTAGCAGCATTCCGGTGCGCGCAAAACCCAGCGTGCCGTTTTTGCTCACGTTCAACGTGAAAGGTGTCTGCGTGAGCGCCGGGGCGCCGACGACTGTCGAGGCCTGTTTCACATTGGCGCCGTCGTCAGCGGTGCCGGCGTTTGCCGGCGCCGTGCACCCCCGTGAACGCGTTCGTCGCGGCACTGACGCCCGTGTAGGCGACGAGCTGTGTACCGTTGCTGACGGTGTCCACGAGCAGATGGCCCGAGGGCTCAAAACCGACCGTCCCGCTGCTCGCCACCGTGAGCGTGAACGCAGTCGTCTTGAGCGCCTGATTGCCCTTGGCGGTCGTGGCCGCGGTCTGACCGTTGGTCGGCGGCCAGTCGCGCGTGTTGACCGTGTAGGCCCAATCGACGCCGTCCCAGCGCGACTCCGCCCATGTGGCGGCGCCGGGCGTACCGCCAGATCGCGCGGCGCCCGGCGCCCGGCCGCCATTGCCCCAGACGGCGTGCGTGTGGACGAACTGCGCCATCGCTTCGGCCGAGGCGGCCGTACCATCGTTCGGATCGCCGATTTCATTGATCTCGCCGTCGCCGCCGTAGACCGCCGGAATGTTCACCGTGGAGGCGAGGTCGAGCGGATCCTGTCCCAATCCCTGATCCTCGGCGATCGCCTGATGTGCAGTCCGACCGGCAGCGCGCGTCGGGAACACCTCGACCTCGCTGATGCCGGCCGGCTGCAGAACGGCCTGTGCGAGATAGGCGTGATAGCTCATCCCGGTGACCTTCTCGACGACCGCGCCGAGCAGCAAATAGCCGAAGTTCGAATACGCCGAGTCCGTCCCCGGCGGGAACTGCAGCGGCTGACCATACATGTAGCGCGCGACATCGAGCTTGCTGGCGACAACATGTCCGAGCGCTTGACCGATCTGCCGCATGCTGTAGGTCGGATCGAGCGCCGCCGGATATTTGGGATTTCGGCCATCGTCGTAGCCGCCCTGATGGTCGAGCAGCTGCTGCACCGTGATCGTGTCGCTGCGCGGGTCGGCCGGATGCGAGAATCCGAGCAGCGGATAGACCTTCGTCCCCGGATTGTACGCGAGCACCGCGACCGTGCCGCCCGAGTTGCTCATCGTCGCGGCGGTGTCTGCCGTCGTGAACGTGTTGAGCACCGAGACGAGCGTCAGCGTGTCGCCGTTGACCGCCATCACGAGGGCGGTCGCGCCGGTCTTGTTGCCCATCACCGTGTCGCCGACGACGGGCTTCTCGTTCCCGTTGGGTTTGAAGGTCAGGGTTGGCGGTTGCAGCTTGCCGCTGTTGTAAAGGCTCTGGATCGCCGCGGCGCAGAACATCTTGCTGCAGCTCGCGAGCAGGAAGCGGTCGGTTGGCTGAGTCACCCGATAGGCCGGCTCTGCCCAGGCGTACCCGCGCGAAGCCTTCATTGCGCCGTTCTTGGCGATGGCGACCTGCGCAGCGCGCACGCCGTTGGCCTGCATGAAGATCTGCACTGCCTGATCGACCGGCGCGAGCGCGGCGAGCGGCACCCCGGTGACGGTCCACTGGCGGACCTCGGGAACGTCCTGCTTGGCAAAAATTGCGGCGTAGATCGGCGCGGCGGTCGTGCCGCCGCCCTGCACGACGATCGGATAGTAGCCCTCAGCAACCTGCTGGTTGAAGAGGGTCTGGTAATCAGAGCCGGAGAGGCCGTGGCGCGCGACCCAGGGTCCGACGAAATCGTCCTTGAACACCGAGCAATAGACCGCGTCGCTCGACAGCGCGACATAGGTCGGCCGATAGGCGTGCAGATAGACGCCCGGCAGCTGGGTCTCGGCGTTGAAGTTCGTCTGGTAGGCGGAGGCGCTGTCGGATAGATGCACGTGCGATTTCACGTAGGTCGGATTGGGATGCCAGATCGCAGCATAGCGCCGATCCGAGGACGCGCCGTAGATCGAGAAGGAGCGGATCATCTGTCCATTGTTGAGGGCCGACGCGTTGGCGGCCGCGAAGTCGGCGGGCGTCATGCCGTGGCGTCCGAACCAGGGGCCCGGGTTGCCCTGTTCAAACACGGACGCGAACACGGCGTCGTTGATCGCGCCGGTCGCCGAGACGAGCACCGGGTGATAGCCCTCGTTCGACCATTTCGTGAAGAAGCTTTGATAGCCGGCGGCGTCCACGCCGTGAATCGCGACCCAAAGCGGCCCGGCGCGCTGCACCCATACTGCGGCGTATAACGCGTTGGCCGGATCGCCATAGACGCTGAGCGAGATCATCCGATAGCCCTGGGCGGACCATTTGTTGAAGTTTGTCTGATGCTGGGCGGCCGTTACGCCGTGATAGGCCTGGAATAGCATGGAGTTCTTCCCCTCCTTGAGAGCGGTTATTTGTCAAAGTTGAACGTTACGGGACAGCAAAGCTGTCCTTCGAGTTCTGGAGCAAGAGGTCTCATCGTATTGAGCAGCCCTATGTGGAATGATCGCCGAGTTCGCCGCGAACCAGATTGTCTTCCCGACGGACTATCCGTTTCTCTGGGCGACAGCGCTGGTCGGGGGCAGGCGCGGCACCGGCTCATCCGGCCAGCCCTCGTTTCCATACTTCGAAACGGCTGCGCATACTCCGCGAACAAGTGGTCTAGAAGAGCAGGGTGATGGACTTTTGATAGCTGGCAACGCCGTGGATGTAGCCCCACCCATTAATCACTCGGTCCCAGGCGTCTAGAAAAAATGAATGCGCGCAGTGGATTGACGTAGGATCGCCAGACACCAAAGCATTCCAGGGGGTCGGACCCGGAGGTGGGACGGCGGCTCCTGTAATTCCGGCCCAGAGCCGCGTCGGCGTAATGTGGTTGTTATAGTTGTCCGACGCCACTGATTCGGACTTATTGTCTCCCCAGTAAGCTGTCAGGCTCCAGCCCAGCAGATGGGACTGAGGAGCGGATGCTGTCACCTGGAAGGTAAAAGTGGGGATGCCGGTTTGGACGATTCCGCAGGTGTTTATTGGCAAGTTTCCTGGTTGTTGGTCGATCTGCTGTATGTTCACTGTGGGCACGGTGTTGTCGATCATTACTTTAGCAAAGCGGCCGGGATCAGTAAAATGTCCGATCTCGGAGGCTGCGTTCTCAGCGGAGAATAGTTTTATGCTGATCTGGTTGAGTCCGTTCGGCCGGCCGGTAGTGTCGAGAAGAAGACCCAGCCAAAAGTTAAGCCAGATCTGGCCCGCAGCGCGCAGAGGATAGTACCCGCCATTTGCCGACGTTGTGGTTACCAGCTCGAACGCGTTGAGAGGGACGCTCCGGAGATAGTCGCTAAAGGACTGCATCACCTGAACCGGTGGTCCAACCGGCCCCTCGATGAACACCTGGTAGAAATTGGCTCCCATACTGCGCGCGCCTTCCCAGTTGATCATGAGCGGCAACGTGCCTCCAAAGGGGCAGTCTTTGACCTGGAAGAAATAGGTCGGATCTATGGTGGTATCCGCATAACCGTTCGGAAGGTGCGCGGCATCGGCAGGCACGAAGCCGATACCGAGTAAAATGGGCCCGGCCGCCGTATAGACGGAAGCGGTCAAATCAACTTCGCCGACGACCGTCGCACTGGCAATAAGAAGCTGATTGGAAGAGAGGACGGCGACGCTGTACGGCGCGAATGGCGTGGGGCCGGCGATCGCCGTGACTGTCGCCGGCGAGGTCGTGAGAATGGCCTTGAGCACGGTACCGGTGGGGTTAGCTTGCGGAAACAGAATCATGCTCTCCCCCGCGTCCGCCCATGTCAGATGACGAGGACCGTTGAGGCCGCTGGCGACGACGAGACTCGTGTTGGTCGAAAGGTCGAAACGGGTGATGGTACCGGCGTCGCTGCTGACGTAAATGAACCGGCCGTCGCTGGTCACCAGCACGCCGCGCGGGGTGGGAATCGTCGCCACCACCGTCTTGGCGCCTGTCGTCAGATTGATCTTTTGGATGTGGCCGCCGGTGAACTCCGCCACGTATGCTACACCATGCGCCTTGTCCAGAGCAATCTGGTCAATGCCGTTCAATCCGCTAGCCACGACGGTGGCGGCGGACCGGTTCAGATTGCTCAAGCTAAGGCGAAGCAGGGTGCCCGGATTTTCCGCGACATAGGCATGGAGGCCATCAACGCTAAGCTCTATGTCGCTCGGAGCATTGTACCCGCCGCCAAGAACGGTCTTAACGTGCGTGTGACCAGTCACCGCGCTGATGTTGCCCGCTCCGGCATCCGCGACGTAAAGTTGGTCGGTGCTGAGCCGATATGAACTACCTGACAGATCGGCAAAGCCGGTGGCGATTGTCGTCGGAACGGGAAGCGGCACTCGAGACTCCTTTGCTGATGGTAGGTTGAACAACTCAGCTCATGGCGAAAGATGAGCGAGCGTCGTTGGAGCAAGTTTGGATGGAAACGAAACTGGCGAAGCGACCGACTGTCAGAAGCGTTCGCTCGAAAGTGTTTATGGCGTTCAGCAATTGTAGCAAACTTTCGATCAATGAATTAATTTCCAAAGTGCGGTTACTTGGTTATATATACTATAAGTGCAGCTCGATGACTACTTTTATTAGCAAGATTCCTCGATAAATTACGCGTTTACCGTGGCCCTTAGTCCCTTAAACACCGATGAGGCGGCTTGGGGGTCGGAATCACCAGACACCCAGATGGCCAAGTTCATGATCGAGCGTCAGTATCTCGTCCAGATGGACGAGCAGGTCGTCGTCGAGCGTCAATACCAATTGCGTTTTTGGAGCCCACGCGCGCGCAGTCTAGAAAAAAGAGTAGGCTGTCGGCGCGCCAATATCAATCCAGCGTCTCCCCGAAAAGACCAGATCGCGCTCGCCGCTACGATCAATGAGAGTTCCTGATTTTTATTCTCTCGCGCGCGCAAGGGTAAAAAAAATCGTGCGATTTAATCGGCGGTCTCGCCGGTCGCGCATGCTTATGTCTGATGTGCCCGGCGGTGACATCGCCGACGGCGGAGGCAACCCCAATAGGACAGAGTCGAGCAAGTGTCGTTTCGTCGAATATAGTAGCGGTCGCACACAAGTGCCCACAGGGGCAACGCTAGGTCCCTGCTGGGTACGCCAAGCATGGCAAGTACCGCGTTGGTCACTGTTCGCCGAGCTGATCGACGCCTGATCTCCTTCCGCTCGGCAGAGTGTCCGCAAACCATCGGTTCCACAGCGGCGATCGTCGAAACGGTGCAGTTGTTGGTCGCTTTATTTGTCGGGAAGGTCCAGACGCAGAAAGCAAAAATGAGGCGAGCGCATAACCGAATGATCGGTCCAGCTTGCGCAGCACGATCAGTGTGTGCCAGATTCGCTACCAAAGCGCCGAACAGGACAATGCCGAAGAGAGCCCATCCAGCATAGATCTGCTGGGTGACGAAATAGGCTGCATGCGCCATCGCCATCTTATTCGGCAGTGCCGCGAGATGCACGAGCGCGAGCGCCGTGAGCATAACTGCTAGGAACTGGACCAGTCGCAAAGCCATCCCTTGTACTCGCTCCAGTGACCAATTCGTCGACGATTCGGGTTTCGTGTGGTGGCGAAAATCCGCAACCTGCGCACGCGAGGGCTGCTGGACGCGGCTTTGACGTCTAAAAGCGACTTTAGACCGAGGTTGGAAGTAACCCTTCCATCGTGTTCGACACGATGAGCGCCGCCACGCGGGTTCACCCTTCAATATGGAAAACCACGGAGAAAATCATGCCAGCGCGCTTATTTGATTCCTCGCCGCCGCGTGCCAGTGAACTGCCCGCCGCTCCTTCTGCCGCTCCCGCGCGTCCAGCTAGTGCGGATACCGGTCAAGGTTCGCGCGCGATCATTCCCGGCGACGATCCCGGAGACCAGCAGCCGCCCAAATCGATACCTTTGCTATCGAGGCTCACATAACGACGACGACCGCGGCTGTAAAATAATTGCGCTTCGGATGATCACTAAGGTGTGGACCGGCGCGCGACACGAGGATTGCGCGGCCATAACCGTCGAGAGACCAACCAGCCGAAAGCGCAAACCAGGGCGAAGACGATTGCCGGACTGACCAAAATGCAGGCCGCGATGATCAGCCACTGCTTCCAGATTGGAACGGTGCCCATCGGACTGGCCCTCCGCGCCGCCGCACCCCTGGGCCAGTTTGCGCTCGGGTAGGTTGATGAGGCGTTTACCGGCTTTCGCCGTCTCCCTTGTTCAAACCGAACGCGCCCCTTGGCTCCGTCACATCGGCGGAATTACAAAAGCCAGTTCGGCTCGCACCTGCTCTGGCCCGAACCAAGGGGAGCCCTTAGAACCTCGCGGCCACAGAGTTGGATGCACAGACCGGCAGATTGCCCCGACTGCGCGAAAGGTGAGCCCAAGGCTGAACCCTACCGCTACTGCGATCATCCACAAAGCCCAAGGTGACAAACTGTCCATTGCTGATGTCCCCCATTGCACTGGCACAATCTGACCACCAACGTCCTATGTCCTCCGTCCGGGCACCGTCTTTCCTAGCATCATTAACACATCCTAACGCCGATTTTTTGCGCGAGGTTTGAGATGGATTAGGGAAGAATGCTGACTATTGCGGGCGCACTCGCCCTGCGGCCTGTCGGTCAGTAACAGTGAGCAGTTTTGAAGCCACCCAGTGAAGCTGGGAATACTGGGTCAGATTGCACGCCTGAGTCGGAATTGGATCTGCGGTTACCGGAGCGTCTAAGCCGAACCCACCGTGAGGGCGTGCGCGATGGGCGGACGAATGGCAGTGACCGGGACCCGGCGGCAGCGGCGGCTACCGCTTCAGCAGCGGCAGCCACATCATGAACGCCAAGAGGCCGACGAGTGCCCACAACGACCATTCGGGCGTCTCGCCGATCATGGCTACCGCCAGCCGTTGTCAAAGCGCTCGGCTCGATGCTCAAATATGGTCGCAAGTTGTACCAGCTCGCCGCGTCCGGTCTTGACCCAGCATCGTCTGGCCAGCTCGCGGAGTTGACTGGCGATCTCGCGGTAAGTTTGGCCTGCGTCGCACAATTTTGACGGGTTTTGATCTGGCATCCGCACGGAATGCCAGAAGGCGGTTACTCACCCGTCAAAGTACGGATCAAATGTTAGTTAATTGCGCGCAAGGCGAGCTTGCCCTAACGAAGGCACGTCTTGCGTTCCCAGCGATCCTTCGCCTTGGCATCGGCGATCGTCTGCCATTGGAGATTGAAAGCCGTATCGGGTCCGCGACAGGCGAGCGGCACGATGTGGTCTTTCCGATAGCCGGGACAAGCGCCCCTAGTCCGCCCGGTAGAAGGGCATGGGTGCTCCCGCTGAAACTCGCGGGCTACCGCACGGGATCGGTGCTCGCTCGCTGAAGCCAGGCTCAGGTTGAAAGCGAGTGCGCCTACCATCGCCGCAATGAATAGCACGAAGCGCAAGCCGATATCTCCCGCCCATTGGCGTCGACGGCGTCGAGTGACTAATCGAGCCCGACGCCGCCTGCGCTCAACTGCTCGGGTCATCACTCCGAGCGCGATCAGTTTGGCCGCGATCGGTTAGCGCGAGATGAAGCCCGCGATGTAGATCATCGGCCCTGCACATACTCGTACGTCGATAAGCCGTTCATTTCACCCGCGGTGGCGCCGCTGCGGGTGTCGGCGGCTCGAAAACGCGAAGCCCGGTCACCTAACTCCGCCGTGAACGCCCCCGCGGGCGCCGGCTAGAGTCGCGCTCCTCCGATGTGGGCGGTCAGGCCGGCGGTGGCGGTGCGGGCGCGATCGGCCCGAATTTCGCGAGGATGCCCCGTAAGGTCGGGATGTGAGGCGACAGCGGGATAGCGGTCGGTTTCGATAGTTTCGGTCAAGAGATTGAGGAGCGCGAAGGTTTCGTCGTCGGTAAGGTCAAAGCGCATCATCGCAACACGGTCAGCGGGTGTTAAGCTAAAGCGCGCTAGTGATAGTCGCACGCGCGTCAACCGCAACCGCAGGCCATGCCCAACCTTGCCGACGATCCCGAGTACCGTCTGGCGCTCCGTCAAGCCGATAAAGCGCGTGAGGATTTCGCGATCCTGCTCGACGAACTCGACTTTTTGAAATTGCAGCTCTCGCGGCTGCCAACGCGGGCCTGGCTCAGCCGTATGTGGTTGATTGGCTTGGCCAGCGTCTGGGCGCTGCTCGCGGTCATCGTGTCGCTGTTGGTCCGCTGAGCCGGTGAGTGAGACCCGTGGCAACTCCTCGTCCATGACAAAAATGGGTCTTATTCCGAGCCAACGGCCAAGACCGATACGGCCCCTGTTTCACGTCATAGGCGATAGGTTCGAGTAGTCGCCCGCGCGCAGACCAGAGAGCGCGGTCGTCCCAAAGGGATTTGGGGACCCTTCTGGGGTTGCAGACCGGGAGTTCACTCGGGAGGGCTCCAATGCACAAGCTGAACTCTTTCCACCTCTTGGCTGCGCTGGTCGCATTCACTGGCCTGGCGGGCGCACGCGCGTTTGGCGCCGAACTGGAAGGTGCACTCCAATACCCGCCTCGCTCGATCGGAGAGGACGCTCAGCCGCCCCCGCCGGCGAGAATGCTGCCGCAGCCCGTATCACCGTGGCGTATCGAATTGGGCGTAGGCGGGTCGAGCCAGCCGCCTAGCACACAACGATTTTATATCCTCTCCCCGCTCCGCTGGGATGGACCGGGCGCACCACCTCCCACGGGAGGCGGTGCAGGTTAGCGGCGAGCATCTACAAGGCCGGAAAGCTTAAAGCGGCGTCGGCGCGAGGTCGAGACGAGCCCGTCAAGTGGGGCTCGAAGCTTTGATCCGCAGCTTCGGATTGGTGCTCGGCGAGCGCAGCCAGTCGATCCAAATGACTGGCACAGCCAAATGAGCTCGTTGCGCGTTTTGTCGAACCGCGCCTGAGCAGCCAAATCCCGGAGGATTTCAGCCATGTTCCGATATTCCTCCGCCTCTGTGGCAGGATATGTAGAGGCGACCTTACGAGAGAACGCAGATGCAAGCGGATTACGTCATCGTCGGCGCCGGGTCGGCCGGATGCGTGCTGGCCAACCGTCTCACCGAAGACCCGGGCACTCGCGTTATCCTGTTCGAGGCTGGCGGGCGCGACTGGAACCCGCTCATTCATATTCCGGTCGGCTATATGAAGCTGCTTGACCATAAGCAGCTGACCTGGGGCTTCAAGGCTGAGGCCGATCCCGGCACGAACGGCCGCGCCATTGCCTATCCGCGCGGCCGCGTACTCGGCGGCTCGTCTTCGATCAACGGGCTGATCTACATCCGCAGCCAACCGGAGGATTACGACCACTGGGCGCAGCTTGGCAACCGCGGTTGGGGTTGGGACGACGTCCTGCCGTTCTTCAAGCGCGCCGAGCGGTGGACCGGCGACGAGGCCGAAATTCACGGCACGGAGGGGAACCTCACCACCTCGCCGATGACCGAGCGGCCGGAGGCCTGTCATGCGATCATCGAGGCGGCGCAGCAGTTGGGCCTCGAATACCGGCCCGACGTCAACAACCTGCCGCGCGGTGCAGGAGACTCAATCGGCTGGTGCCAACAGACCCGGGGCGGGCGCCGCCGCGCCAGCGCCGCTGTGACCTACCTGCGCCCGGCGAAAAAGCGGGCAAATCTTCAGATCGTCACCAACGCGCTGGTGCATCGCGTGGTATTCGACGGCAAGCGCGCGGTGGCGGTCGAATTCTCTCGCCAGTCCGGCGTCGAGCGCGTCGACGCGTCGCGCGAGGTGCTTCTCTCGGCTGGCGCGATCGGCTCGCCGCATTTGCTGCAGCTGTCGGGTGTCGGCGGGCCCGAGGTGTTGCAGAAGGCGGGTATCGCGGTGCGGCATGCGCTACTCGGCGTCGGCCGGAATTTCCAGGACCACTACATCGCGCGCCTGTCGTGCTACGTCCGGGACCTCGAAACCCTCAACGAGCGCGCCCGCGGGTTCGGCTTTGCCAACGAGATCATGCGCTATCTCGTGCAGGGCAAGGGCATGATGACCTTCGGCGCTTCGCTTTGCGCAGCTTCCGTCAAGGTCTTGCCCGAGTCGGCGACGCCGGACGTGCAATGCGTCTTTGCGCCGGCGAGCTACAAACCAGGCCTCATTCGCAGGCTCGACGACCGGCCCGGCATTACCGGCGGACCGTGGCAGATGCGGCCGCTGTCGCGCGGCTATGTGCAGGTGCGCACGCCCGATCCGCACGAGCAGCCCGCGATCAACCCGCGCTACCTCGCCGAAGACACCGATCAGCGCGCGATTGTCGGCGGACTGAAGTTCCTGCGGCGTCTGTTCGCCGCGCCGGCGCTCGCCAAACACATCATCGGGGAGAACCTGCCGGGACCGGGCGTGCAGAGCGACGACGAGTTGCTTGATTACGCGCGCTCGAACGG
>Ga0306920_100006316_pt1 | contig 15449 bp, 12 predicted proteins | sample flu12Cox44000170_FD_204666 | JGI IMG/M metagenome (GOLD analysis project Ga0306920, IMG submission 204666) | Lab enrichment of tropical soil microbial communities from Luquillo Experimental Forest, Puerto Rico - flux4day.12C.oxic.44.000.170 (v2)... | ecosystem: Environmental > Terrestrial >... | reverse complement strand
AACAAGAGCGGTAGCAGCGGGATCGACAAGAAAGCATCGGTTACGCGCATCAGCAGGCCGTCGATCCAACCGCCGTAGTAGCCCGCGACCGCGCCGACGAGCGCCCCAAGCAGCACTTCGATGATGACGACCGAGAACGCGATAGTGAGCGATATGCGCGCGCCAAAGAGGATGCGCGTGTAGAGATCGCGGCCGATCTCGTCAGTGCCCAGCCAATGGCCGAACTGCCCAGGTGCAAGCGGCTGGCCTTGCCAGTGGTTGTCGATCGCGTTCGGATCGAAAAGCGAAAGCCAGGGTGCGAAGATGGCGCCCAGCACCATGATGATAACGACAAAGGCCCCGGTCAATGCAAGGCGGTGCCGCTTGAACTTGCGCCACGTCAAGTGGCGGTCTTGAACGAAGGCCTCGTCGTCGTAGACCGGCGGCGCTAGCGGTTGGCGCAGGGCGTCGGTTGCGTACGCTTCCATCAGTCGTATTTCACCCGTGGGTCAAGCCACCCGTAGCATAGATCGGCGATGAGATTGAACACCACGACGAGCACGGCGCTGATCACGAGAAAGGCCATGAGCAACGAGAAGTCCTGCTGCTGCAGAGCCGTGTAGAAGAGCCGGCCCATACCCGGCCAGGCGAAGATCGACTCGGTCACGATCGCGCCGCTGAAGAGACCCGGCAGCGCGAGCGCGGTGATGGTGACCACGGGCATGAGCGCGTTCTTGAGCCCATGCTTGAACAGTATGCGTCCAAAGGGCAGCCCTTTGGCAGCCGCCGTGCGCATGTATTCGGTGTGGAGCACTTCTTGCATTGAGGCGCGCGTGAAACGTGACCAGTTCGCGAGCTGCAAGAGCGCAAGCGTCATAACCGGCAGCACGAGGTGCGCCACCCGGTCGCTGAAGCTGCCGCCTTCGGTTGAGGTCGCGCCGGCCGACGGTAGATTGAAGTCAACCGCGTAGCCGAACGCCTGCCAGTGAATGCCGTGGACCGAGAACATCATTTGGAGCATCAACGCGAGCCAGAAGACCGGCATGGAAAAGCCAAAAAAGGCGAAGGTGGTCACGAAATAGTCGATCAGCGAATACGGACGGACGGCGGCCAAGATGCCCATGAGCAGGCCAAGCCCGATCGCCACCGCGTACGAGATGCCCATCAGCTCGAGCGTCGCTGGCAGACGCTCGCCGATCGCCTCGCGCACAGTCGTGGAATTCATCGTCGACCAGCCCCAGTCGCCCGTCACATACTTGCCAAGCCATGAGACATACTGGATCCACACGGGGCGGTCGAGCCCGAAGTTGTGCTTGAGCCGGGCGATATCCGCAGCGGTGATATGGGGATTTTGCATGTACGGCGCGAGTGGGCCGCCCGGCATATAGTGCAGAATAGTAAACAAAATGATGCTGATGAATACCAGCAGCGGAACTGCCTGCAAGAGCCGGCGAATCGTGTAATTCAGCATCGCTTGTCCGGGCGCCGCGCGCCCGAGGTTGGGCCGCACTTTTCTGTGCGCCGTGCGGGACGGCCTGCAAATGAGAAGGGCGCGACCGGTTTCGTCGCGCCTTTGCTTGAGTCGTCGAGTGACGGGCCGCTGCCGGGGTGCTCGCCGACCGCTCGGCGCGGCCCTCGGATGGCGGCGAGTCTCAGCCCTTGATCGGTCCCTTCTCGCTTTCATAGTAGCCATCGTCAGCAGGTGACGCGCAACACGCCGTTTTGATAATCAGCCCCGAGCGGGTTAGCGCCGTTCCATCAGCTGGCGCAGAACATACGGCAAAATGCCGTCGTGTCGGTAGTAGTCCGCCTCCTCGGGTGTGTCGATACGCGCCACGACGTCAAAAGTTATCCGCTTATCGCCCGAACCGGTTGCCGTCACCGTAAGGCGGGCACCGGGTTCGACGCCGCCTGCGATGCCGCGGATGTCGTATTGTTCTTCACCTGAGAGACCCAACGTCTCAGCGGTTGTTCCGTGCTCGAATTGCAGCGGCAAGACGCCCATGCCGATGAGGTTGCTGCGATGAATGCGCTCGAAACTCTCAGCCATTACCGCACCCACGCCCAGCAGCCGGGGGCCCTTGGCCGCCCAATCGCGCGACGATCCTGAACCGTATTCTTTGCCCGCGATCACGATCAGTGGCACGCCCTCGCCGCGATAGCGTACTGACGCTTCGAAGATCGTCATCTGCTCGCCGCTGGGCATGTGCCGGGTGATGCCTCCCTCAGTTCCCGGAGCGAGCCGGTTACGCAACCGGATGTTCGCAAACGTGCCTCGCATCATCACTTCGTGGTTGCCACGACGCGCGCCGTACGAATTGAAGTCGGCGGGAGCAACGCCGTGTTCGACGAGGTACGCACCGGCCGGCGTGGTACGCCCGATGTTGCCGGCAGGCGAGATGTGGTCAGTCGTCACGGAATCGCCCAATAACGCTAGCACGCGCGCGCCCTGGATGTCCTGAAGCGGTTCAGGCGTCACCGTCATGTCCGTGAAGAACGGCGGGTGCTTAACGTATGTCGAGTTAGCGTCCCACGCGAAGCGCTCTCCCTTGGCGACATTGAGGGACTTCCAGCGCTCGTCGCCCCGAAATGCGTCCGCATAGGTCCGCCGGAACATGGACTCAGCGACGCAAGCGGCGACCATCTTGCCGATCTCTTCTGACGTCGGCCATAGGTCTTTGAGATAAACCGGCGTGCCGTCATCCGCACGCCCGAGCGGCTCCGCGAGGGGATCGAAATCCATCGTGCCGGCCAACGCATAGGCGACCACCAACGGCGGCGACGCCAAGTAGTTCGCTCGAACGAGCGGATGGATGCGGCCTTCGAAATTTCGATTGCCGGAAAGGACCGCGCAGGCGACCAGCTCATGCTCGGTGATGCAATTCGCGATTGGCTCATCCAGCGGACCGCTGTTGCCGATGCATGTCGTGCAACCATACCCGACCGTATAAAACCCGAGCTGCTCGAGATATTTGGTGAGCCCCGCCTTGTGCAAATATTCCGTCACGACTTGGGATCCTGGCGCGAGGCTTGTCTTGACCCACGGCTTGGACCGCAGACCTTTTTCCACGGCGTTCTTCGCGAGCAGCCCGGCACCGATCATAACGCTCGGGTTTGAAGTGTTCGTGCAGCTCGTGATCGCCGCTATCACAACGGCGCCATCGTGCAGCTCAAGATTGCCGCCGGTCGCGCCGACGTAGCTCGCCTTGCGGCGGATGCTCGGCAGGGTGGCGATGCTTCCACCACCCTCACCGACCATGCGCTCGACTGCTCGCACCGGCGTCCCTACTGGACCCCGGCCTTTGGCAAACGCCTCGAGCGCGCTCTCAAACGAGCTCTTGGCCACGCGTAGCGGCACACGGTCTTGTGGACGCTTCGGCCCGGCCAACGACGGTTCAACCGAACCCAAGTCGAGTTCGAGCACGTCAGTGAACAGCGGGTCCGGCGAATCATCCGTGCGGAAAAGCCCTTGGGCTTGTGCGTAGGTCCGCACAAGTGCGAGATGCGACTCAGAGCGGCCGGTCAACTTCAAGTACTCGAGTGTCGCGTCGTCGATCGGAAAGATCGCGCACGTCGACCCATACTCGGGCGACATGTTGCCGATGGTCGCGCGGTCGGCCACCGAGAGCGCGCTCAAACCCGTGCCGAAGAACTCGACAAATTTGTTCACGACACCGCGTTTACGCAGCATCTCGGTGACGGTAAGCACGAGATCGGTAGCAGTGGATCCATCGGGAAGCCGACCGGTGAGCCGAAAGCCGATGACCTCTGGCACAAGCATGGTCAGCGGTTGGCCGAGCATTGCCGCTTCGGCCTCGATCCCGCCCACGCCCCAGCCGAGCACGCCAAGCCCGTTCACCATCGTCGTATGCGAGTCGGTGCCGACGAGGCTGTCCGGGTACGCTAGCGTCTCCCCATCCCGCCGTTCTTCGAAGACGACCCGGGCCAGATATTCAAGGTTCACTTGGTGCACGATTCCGGTGTCGGGGGGCAACACGGCGAAGCGGTTGACTGATTGCTGTGCCCATTTGATAAGCTCGTAGCGTTCTCGATTCCGTTCGAACTCGAGATCGGCGTTGATCTGAAAGGCACCGGTATTGCCCCATGCGTCCACCTGCACGGAGTGGTCGATGACCAGTTCAACGTCTTGCAGCGGGTTTATCTGCTTGGGATCTCCGCCGAGACGGGCCATGGCATCACGCATCGCCGCGATGTCGACGACGGCAGGAACGCCGGTGAAATCTTGCAGCAGCACGCGAGCTGGCTGCATGGCGATGTTGGTCGCACGGACGTGTTTTGGATGCCACGAAGCCAGAGCTTCGATGTGCGCCGCGGTGACCGAACGACCGTCTTCGCGCCGCAACAGGTTCTCAAGCAGGACTTTGAGCGAGTAGGGAAGCTTGGATGGATGGCCGATGCCGGCGCGCTCAAGTGCAGGCAGGCTGTAGAACGCGATCGTGCGGTTGCCTTCCCTAAAGGTGGCCTTGGTTTTAAATGTGTCCATCGTGTTGAAACTGTTCGCTGTCGGACCCGAAGGTCCGTGCAGCGTCAACTTGCCGGTCCCGCCGAGTAGCCAGGCACACCGTCAAAGTTGTACAGGTGTTCGGTCTTGATAAAATCGTAGCCCGCTTGGTTGATGCGGCGCAAGAGTTCCAAGATGTCGGCATGATCGAAGGTGCTGCCATCCTTGGCCAGGTAGCGCGCGCGCCAGTGATCGGTGCAAAACGTCTCGGGCAGGCCGCCGGGCCAAACCACCGTGCCGCGATTGAACACCGCTTGCAGCCGTGCATGCTCGCCGCTCAATGTGGCGAGTGCGGCGCCCAAATCGTCGGGCTTTCCTTTTGTCCAGTCCAAGTAGACGTCGACGCCGACGAGCGTCTTGGTCTGCGGTGCCGCAGCCTTTGTCGCGGCGGCGACCCCTTTTGTCGAGCTCGCGGAACCGTATTTCGCCGCGGGTAGCGTCACCGGCGTTTGCCCCATGCGTGCCACAACCGCGCGCGCGAATTCAGTCGTGCCAACCTTTTCGCCGCTGACCCCTTCCTTATAGATGTCGTAGGTGTGAATGCCGTCCTCGATCGTCTTGAGCCACGCGTTTTGTACGCGCGCGGCAACGTCCGTCTGCCCGATATGCACGAGCATGAGCACCGCACCTTGGAGGAGCCCGGACGGGTTGGCAAGATTCTGACCCGCGCGTCGCGGTGCAGACCCGTGGATGGCCTCGAACATCGCCGCCACGTCGCCGATGTTGGCCGAGCCAGCGAGCCCTACGGAGCCGGCGATCTGCGCCGCGACGTCGGACAAGATGTCGCCGTATAGATTGGGGAGGACGAGCACGTCAAAAGCTTCCGGCGTGTCGGAAAGCTTGGCTGATCCGATGTCGACGATCCAAAATTCGTGCTGGAGATCCGGATACTGCGCGGCGATCTCATCGAAGATCTTGTGAAACAGGCCGTCGGTGATCTTGAGGATGTTGTCCTTGGCAAAACAGGTGACTTTCTTGCGCGCGTTAGCCCTCGCATACTCGAAGGCGAAGCGCACGATCTTCTCCGTGCCCGGTCGCGAGATGAGTTTCAGCGCCTCGGTCATCTGCTGCGTCTGCCGGTACTCGATGCCGCCATAGACGTCTTCTTCGTTCTCACGCACGATGATGACGTTCATGCCTGGATATTTGGTCTCGACGAATGGAAAGTATGCGACTGCTGGGCGGACATTTGCATACAGACCAAGCGCGGTACGCGTCGTCACGTTGAGGCTCTTGTAGCCGCCGCCTTGCGGTGTCGTGATCGGCGCCTTCAAAAACACCTTGGTACGCCGCAGCGACTCCCATGCACTCGGAGCGATGCCGCTCGGGTTGCCGGCTAGGTAGACTTTTTCGCCGATCTCGATCTCTTCGATATCGAGTTGCGCGCCGCCGGCCAAGATAATGTCGAGTGTCGCGCGCATGATCTCAGGCCCGATACCATCACCGTAGGCGATGGAGATAGGCGTATTCTTCGTCATATCGTTCCTTTTAGTCACGTGACTTTTGGTGAAGCAGTTCCGGCCGTCGCCATGCTTGTTCCTTTGCTACGCTCCACCAATGGCGCAGCGTGGCAGGGCCGAACGGCCGCGACGGGCAAGCTGCGGCAACGGATGAACAAGGGCAACTACGTAGCGGCCTCGTTTCCGCTTCTGGGCTACGCCACAGGCGCCATCGATTGGTTTCGCAATCAGGCTATCGACGCGAATGCTATCGCGGTCGCTGCGGTCGCACCTGACGGCCGGCTGCGCGCACCGCAGCGTGGCGATAACGAACGCAACGACCTGCAGTGGATCGTCGCTCTGGATTTGAGCAAAGCGCGCATACCGCGCGCCGTCGCACTCGCCACGTTCGCGCGCGAGGGTGGTAAGCCGCTGGCGAGCGTGCCGGACATGCCGACATGATTGTCGCCATAGGACGAGAGCTCGGAGCCGGCGGGCGTGAGGTGGGCGAACTGATCGCCGAACGTTTGGGTGTCGAGCTGCTCGACAAACAGATCGTCGATTTGGTTGCGGCGCGGCTGGGTGCACCCGCGTCGTACGTCGAGGCGCACGACGAAAACGTCGAGGGGTTTGTCGACCGGTTGTTTCGGGTTATCACATCGGCCTATCCCGAGGCGTACGCCGCCGAAGGCATCCCTGATTGGTCAGAAGAGCGGCTGGTCGAGCTCACGGGGAGTATCATCAAAGAGCACGCGGCCACACACTCGCTGGTAGTAATCGGGCGCGGCGCGCCCATGCTGCTGCGCGACCGCCGCGACGCTGTCCGCGCGTTCATCACCGCGCCGTTTGATGTGCGCGTCCAGCGCCTCCAAACTCGCACCGGTTGTGCGCTTGACTTTGCAACTCGCGAGGTCAAAAAATCGGACCAGCACCGGCTGGCCTACATGCGCCAGCATTACAATGTGGATTGGCGCGACCCGGGATTGTACGACGTCGTGCTCAACACGGAGCACCTTTCCGCCGAAGCCGCGGCCGAGATCGTCATCGCTGCCGGCAATCGTTTGCCGGTTGAGTCGCGATGGTAATAGGCCAGGGATCCTATGAGAACAATCTCGAGGAACTAGGAGCGGACGACGGCGAGCGCAGGCCCTGCACCGATCGCACACACCGCAGCGCTATCCCAGCGCAGCCGTTCGCGCACAAACGCGTTGAACTCGCGTGCGCCGATATGCTGAAGCTGCATCAGTTCCTCGGTCGGCGTTACGAGCTTCTGGTCGAAGAGCGCGAGCTCCGCATAGCGTGCGGCGTTGGACATGTTCCACTCCGCCATCAGGTCGATCTGCGCGCTGAGCGCATCTTTGCCGCGAGCGACCTCGTCGCGCGAAAAACCTCGCTCGATGGTGCCGGCGAGGATCGCCTTCGTCTCGCGCATGGCTGTTACAGCGCGGCCTCGTCCAACCGCAGCCATGGCGCTCATCACGCCGACCTGCGAATAGAAGTCTAGCGTAGCATAGACATCATAGGCTAAACCAAGCCGCTCGCGCAGACCGTCCCACAGACGGCTGCCATCACCGTCACCGATAAGCGTCTGGGCCAACTGCGTCTTCAGAACGGCGTCGTGACCATCCGGATACGACGGCGTCGTCGTGGAGATCGAGAACCACACTTGCTGGCTGTTCGCGCGGCGCAAGACCTTCGAGCGACGGCTATGCCGGACTTCGAGGGTTCGCGGATCGATCCACGGACGCTGCGGCATGCGAGCGTGTACGGTGCTGCGCCACTCACCGAAGTACCGGTCGGCAAGCGCAATCATCTCGTCGGTAGACAGCGGACCGGCCATACTCAGGACAGTGTTTTGCGGATGGAAGTAGCGGCGATGGTAATTGCGGATGTGATCGCGCGTGATCTCGCGGACGCTTGCGGGCGTACCGCCAGTGTCACGGCCCATCGGATGCTTTCCCCATATCGTCTCATCCGCCAGCGTTTCGATGCGTTTGCTCGGGTCGACATCGCAATCTCGCAGCTCCTCGATGACCACCTGCCGTTCCGTCTCGAGATCCGCGGCATCAAAACGAGGGCGCTGGACGACGCTTGCCACGAGCCGTAGCGCCTCCTCGGTCTTACGCATCGGGACCGTGCCGGCGATGGAGATGATCTCCTTGCTCGTCGTGGGATCAAAGCGGTTACCGCAACGCTGCATAGTGGCGGCGATGTCGCTGCGCGTGAAATCTTCCGTCGACTTAAAGATGAGATGTTCGAGGAAGTGGGCCAGGCCGGGCGCCTTAGGCGGGTCATACACCGACCCCGCATGTACGGCAAGCGCGATACTAAGACTGCGCGCGTTGGGCATCGACGTCGCGACAACGCGAAGCCCGTTGCTCAGCCGTACGAGGGCGGGCGTTGGGTCGGCTTGGCGGCGCATGGCGGGTTGGGCTTTCCTAGGGTCGAGGGGTGATTGACTCGGGCTCGCTTCCTATCACGCGCCCGGACTGGAAGTATTCGCCGGGTCCCCTCCCGGTCCGCGCCCTCAAGGGACGAAGTTATAAGGGGGGACGTCCCGTCTAGGGGATTCTTTGAGATTTCCCGGGCTAGTGCAGTGCGATCCCGGTCGGATTGACGAGGGTCGTGTTTCCGCCGCTGACCGCTCCGTTCGGGAATGGTCCGACGCAGCCCGTGCCGCCACCGATGTTGTTTCCAGCAAATGTAGCCTCGTAACCCGGTGCGCCGCCGAACGCGGAATTGACGACAAACAACGTGCCCTGCGCATTCACCGCAAGGCCTGTAGGATTGTTGACGCCTGTATTCGGGCCGCATAGGATGTTCGATGGCGCTTTGTTGCCGGACAAAGGCGGTGAGAATATGAGCACCGCGTCGGGAACGCCCAGCGGGTTGTTGATTGCGACATAAAGACGGCCTGCCGCATCGAAGGCGATGCCTTGCGGACTCGCCAGCAACGTATTCGCCCCTGAGATCGTGGCCGCCGGCGGCACGTTGCCATTGGCAGTTTTTAGAAATTCCTCCACGCTGTTGCCGGTCTGGTTGGCGACCCAGATATTTCCAGCAGCGTCAAGCGTGACGTAGCCCGGCGTCGACAGACCGGTTGCGGGTCCAGCAATCGTGGCGCTTGCCAGCGCGGACCCGGCCGGATACACTTGAATGCTCATCGTGCCGACGCCCGACGAGGCGCTATTGGCTATGTAGACGTTGTTGCTCGAGTCCACGGCAACACCGATCGGGTTGGCAAGACCGGCGATCGTAAGGCTTGGTTTGACATTGCCCGAGAGGCTGCCGGGATATTTCGTCACGGTATTCACGTTTTGATTGGCGGCGTAGATGTTTGCGCCCGTATCGATGGCGATGCCTTGCGGCCCGGATAACCCCGTATTTGCGCCGCGAATGATTGCATTCGGCGAGCAGTTGCAGTTCGCGCCTTGGTTCCAGCTGACTATCGCATTGTTCACGAAGTCGGTGATGAACATGGTCCCTGACGCGGCTGGCGGCCCGGGAGGCAGCGTCGTGCCCGATGACCCGCCGTTGCACGCCCAAAGACCGAACGCCACAGCTGCGGCGGCGAGCAACTCTTGGGCCGTACGGAGGCGGCGGTTTCCGGTGCGAGTGTCCATGGCTTTAGCTTAAGCCATTTCCCTCAGCTTTAGCTTAAGCCGTTTCCCTCGCCCGTTCGTTTGAATCAATATGGCCACCATCGCGTTCCGGACCCTCCGTCTGCCCTGCCGGCTATTGCAAGGCTTCGCTGCGCGGGCGCCAGAAGCGGTGCACGGCGTGACCAGCGAGCGCACGACTCTCGACAGGCTCGAGGCTGGCGATCGGGCGGCCTTCACAGCACTGTATGATCGATACGCTCCGATCGTCTATGGTATTGCCAGGCGCATCCTTAACGATCCAACGCAGGCCGAGGATGTGACGCAATCCGTTTTCACGATGCTGTGGACGCGCCCGCAAGCCTTCGCCGGCGGTAGCTTCGGCGCGTGGATCAGCAGGGTCGCTCGCAACGCGGCGCTTGATGTTGTGCGCAGTGCGGCCGTGCGCACGAGAGAACCGGAGATACCTGAGGATCTCGTAGCCGATGATGAACTTGAAGAAGAGGTCTTCTCTCGGCTTGACGCTGGCGCCGTCAGCGCGGCGCTCCAAACATTGCCAGGCGAACAACGCGAGGCGATCGAGCAAGCCTACTTCGGCGGGCTTTCGTACAGTCAAGTCGCGACGCGCATCGGCGCCCCGTTGGGCACGGTGAAGAGCCGGATTCGAGCGGGCTTGCGACGGCTGTGGGAAGCCCTGCACGAGAAGGCGACGACATGAGCGCGCAACACGACGAAGCGATGCTCGATATGGTGGCTGCCTACGCAATTGGAGCGGTCGACGCCACCACGGGTGAATGCGCAGTGGTCCGCGCGCACCTCGCGGAATGCCCGACCTGCCGCGAGGAATTCAGCATCGCCAAAGCTGCGACGGCAGCGTTAGGTCTGTCGGTCGCACAAGCACCACCGCCGCACTTACGGGATCGCGTCCTTGCGGCGTTGCCTGCGCGGTTTGCCCCGGCTCAAGTACGGCGCGCGCGCGCGGTGTCGTGGTACGTGCCCGCAGCTGCTGCCGCAACGGTTATCGTCGCAGCAGGGATGTGGTGGAACGCGCAGCACCACGCGCTGCAGAGTTGGGCGGCAACGTGCGTGCCCTCGGCCACGAACTGCCACGCGTACGGTACGGTGTCGGTCCACGGTGGTATCTTGCACGTGCAGCTGCAAGGCCTCGCGGCGCTGCCAGCCGGCAAACAGTATCAGGCATGGATGATACCGCCGGGTGGCGCACCCAAGCCGGAACCTGTATTCTCACCTGACACGAGCGGCGCGGGAGCCGTCGACATGCAGGAGTCGCCAGTCAAGGGCGGCATCGTGGCGATAACGGTCGAGAAAAGTGGCGGCGCAACAGCCCCGACGACGAAGCCTTTCTTGGTGGCAAAGCTCGACTGAGACTGGCAGGCTACGCGACGACTGCCGCTTGCATCGCGCGGTGAACGTCGCCTTTGGACGTTGCAAGCAGTAGATCGGCAGGTGCCACGCCATCTGCGACGTGTTGGGCAAGCAGGTCGAGATGATGAACTTCAGACCGCGCGATCCTGCCCAGGCCTTCGCGCGCAAGCGAAACGACATCGCGCGCGAGGTGCAGGACGTCCACGCCCTCACAGCGCGTACGGAGTCCGTGCCGGGCCACCGCCATCTGCAGCGAACGGTATGCTGACTGATCCAGGTGCGGCGCTACGTCGAGCGCCTGTGTCAGCGTCAGGCTATCGTAGGTGAGCCCTTTCCATAATGCCAAGAGCGCGAGCGCCAGTTGCGGGGAGCCGCTGTCCGCGCTGCGCATCTCAACATATTCGCGAACACGCGCCTCGGTGAAGACCATGCTGAGCAGATCGCGGAAGTCCTCGACGCGTGCATCCTCGATGTCCGTTAGACGAAGGCCTGGGCAGGCGACGAGTTCGCCGTTGCGGATCACGTAAAAGACCGGCACATCGAGCAGCGCGGCGGCAAGCGCGCGCACGTCGAACCGATCGCAAAGTGACAAAGGCCCCGGGCCTGTGCGGTCAGGATCGGTGTCCAGCCATACGGCGTAGCGTGTGGACATGAGACCAGTCGTGACGCCGCCGGCAAATGGCGAGTTGGCGAACATCGCCGCCACGATGGGACCAAGGCGATTGCCGAGCACATACTTGCGACCGAGGTCACCCAAATCACCGTAGTCGAGACTGACCTGCACAGCGGCAGTTCGTGTCATCATGTCCCAGGCGTGTCCGCCGCGCTGTCGCAAGTACGGGCGCATGATGCTGTAACGGCGCTTGACGATCCACGACTGCTCTTCTAAAGAACGCAACGGGTCAAAGCCGAGACCGATGAAGTATGCGCCGAGCTCCTCTGCTTGCTCATGCAGATCGATGAGAAAACGCCGCATCCCGCTGTCGACGCCTGCAATCGTGTGCTCGGGAAATCCGGAGAACTCGATCTGGCCACCCGGTTCGAGCGTAAGCTCTCCATATGGCAGCCGCACGGAAATGATGTTCGCATCTTCAAAGTGCGGGATACCGCTGCGTGCGCACATCGCCTGCAATAGCCGCTGCACGGTGGCGTGATCGATGCGTTGATTTGTTTTGCGATCGAAACCGATCAACTCGTATTCAAGGCCATGCCGCCATTGCGAGACTGGCTTGGCATGCGCTTGTAAATATGCGCTAGCGCTGTCGAGATCGAGAGCCCCGGGGAGCAGCGTTGCGGCGGCGCTAGAAGTTCGAGGATTCGGCTGTTGATTCACGTAAGGTCCTTCGATGAGCACCCAGAGCCTTGCGCCAGCGACACGAGCATCTCTGCGATCGATTCGGTCGCAGACGCTTCAACTTTTCGACCTGGCGACCTCTGATGATGTCCTGCGCAATGCACCGATGGCTGGTTTCCGTCCCCTGCTATGGCATCTTGCCCATATCGGCGTGTATCAAAACTATTGGGTTCTGCAGCGCTTTGCAGGACAGTCGAGCATTAATGTGGCGTATGATGTCCACTTTGACCCCATCAAGACGCCGCGCGAAGAGGCCCCAGTGCTGCCCAGCCGCACTGAGATCGAAGAGTATTTGAGCGAGACCCTCGAGCGCGCCGAACGCGTTTTTGACACGACATCCTCCGGCACCGTTGGCGGAGATCAGCTCAGTGTCGAGTACGTGCGCGGACTCGTCGTCGAGCACGAGTTGCAACACCAAGAGACCATCGCATTTGTGCTGCAGTCGCTCCCGCTCTCGGCCAAACGCAGAGGACCAGCTCCACCGGGTGGACTGCGAGCTCAACCACCGTCAGAGATCGCCGTGCCGGCAGTGCGCGTGAGCATCGGCGCAGATGGCAATGGATTTGTCTACGACAATGAATCGCCAAGGCACGAGGCAGACCTCGCCGCGTTTGTCATCGACCGAGACCTCACGACCAACGCTGAGTACGCTGATTTTATCGAACACGGCGGTTATGACACGCGCGAGTGGTGGACGGATGCAGGCTGGGAGTGGAAAGAGCGTGAGGGCATTCGTGCTCCCTTGTATTGGACGGGCCCTTCATGGTGCGAGCGCTCGTTCTTTGCCGAGGAAAACCTTCGACCGGATGCGCCCGTCACTGGCGTTTCCTGGTTTGAAGCGGATGCCTATGCTCGCTTCCGAGGAAAGCGGCTACCCACTGAACTCGAATGGGAAGCTGCCGCTGGTTGGGATCCCGCCGCCGGTCGCGTCCGCCGTTATACATGGGGAGATGAGTTTGTCGCGCCTGGTACGTTAAAACGTGCGGCGTGGGGGACGCTGCCGGTAGGTACCCGCGCAGAGCATCGTAGCGCGCTAGGGCTGAACGACACGTACGGCAATTTGTGGCAGTGGACGTCATCTGAATTTCGTGGATATCCGGGCTTTGTGGCCTATCCATACCCGGAATATTCCGAGGTCTGGTTCGATGGCGATCACTACGTCGCGCGGGGCGGCTCGTGGTTCACCGATACGAGCTTGGCGCGCGTGAGTTTCCGTAACTTCTACCGGCGTCATTTTAGGCCGGCATTTCTTGGCATCCGTTGCGCCCGTAACGCGCGATGACGCGTGGTTAACGCGCGCCATCGACCGTTACCACCAACTGTGCGCTAACCCTGCGCTCGCAGGGCCTGCGGTCGTTGCGGAGTTCGCGAGTGCGCAAGCCGATGCCGGACTCACTTTTGGTGGCGTCGTGCAATGCCGGTCGCTGCGGCCGGCGTTCATCACGCGCGACGGCCTTGAGCAGCTTCGTAGCGCGGTCGGGGCGCTCTCGTCGGCATTTGCGGTCGTAGAAGCGCGAGCTCCAGCGGACGCTGCACTCGCGGTCGAGCTCGGATTGAGCGCCGATGAACAAGCGCTGATATCGATCGATCCGGGCTACGCTGGCGCGACCGTCGTCTCGCGATTGGACACATACTTCGACCTCGTGCCACGCGTGCTCGAGTATAACGCAGATAGTCCCGCCGGGATGTCCTACCAAGCTGGTCAAGCCGCACTTATGCAGGGCCTTCCGGTCATGGAGCGATTTGCCGAGGAGTTCGAGCTTGAGGCGCTCCGAGCGGACGTGGCGTTGCGTCAAACGCTGCTTGCTGTGTGGAGCGAGTTCGCACGTGGCATGGGGATCACCGACCGCGGTGTGCCCTCGGTCGCGATCGTTGACTTACCGGGCGTGGCGACGAGCGCTGAGTTTCGGTTGGTTCGCGACGATTTAATGGCGCACGGTGTTCCCGCGATCATCGCATCGCCCGAGGAGCTGACCTACGACGGCGAAGTCCTGCGCAGCGGCGGCCAGCGCATCGACCTCGTCTACAAACGCCTTCTGGTAGCCGACTTTCTCGCGCATTACGATTTACGGCATCCCCTCGTTCGTGCGTATGCCGACGGCGCTGTGTGTGTGGCAAGCTCGTTTCGCTGCTCGATCGCGCACAAGAAAAAAGCGTTGTCGGTTCTGCGCGATCCTGCTCGTGCCAGTTGGTTCTCTGTGGATCAACACGCGGCCATCGATCGGCTTATTGCAGAAACTATGCCCTACGGGCCGGCCCATCGAACCGCGATGGAGGCCGAACAAGACCAGTGGGCTCTTAAACCCAACGATGCGCATGGCGGTGAGGGTGTCACTCTTGGCTGGGAGTGCGACGCAGGTGGTTGGAGCGTAGCCCTCGATCGAGCTGCGACGGGCGAGTGGGTTGTGCAGGAGCGCGTTGAGCCAACTTTCGGATCCTATCCCGTCTTCGATGCGCATGCAATGAAGCGTGGCGCACAGGTGCGCCGCCTCATCGAGGACTGCAACGCCTATCTGTTCCGCGGCGCACTTGGCGGCATCCTCACGCGGCTCTCTGAGACAGCTGTGATTAATGTCTCCCAGGGCGGCCAGGCGATCCCCACCTTTGTGATCGCACCAGCATAGCCCGCTGCGCGGAGAATGCTAACTAGCCCACGCCGAGCTTATGCCGCGCGAAAAACAAGCGCAGCGTTAAGACCGCCGAAGCCAAAACTGTTCGAGAGCACGAGCCGCTGGCGCAACGCGGTCGCGGCTGACGGAGCGTAGGAGAGATCGCAACCCTCCCCCGGTTGTTCCAAGTTCACGGTAGGAACGACCGTGCTGCCTTGGATGCCCATGGCGCACACGGCGGCTTCGACCGCTCCGGTCGCCCCCAGCGCATGACCCATCATGCCCTTGATCGCGGAGATCGGCATGCGGCTTGCGTGGTCACCGAATACCGCGCGAATAGCTCGACTTTCCGTCGGATCGTTGAGCGCCGTGGAAGAGCCGTGCGAGTTCACGTGATCGACTTCGTCCGGCTGCGCACCCGCCTCACGTAACGCCGCTTGCATGGCGCGGATAGCCTCGCGGCCGTCCGCACGTGGCGCGGTCATGTGATCGCCGTCGTTCGTCAATCCGTAGCCGATAATTTCTGCGTACGGCACGGCGCCACGCGTGATCGCATCCTGC
>Ga0306920_100006315_pt1 | contig 15450 bp, 13 predicted proteins | sample flu12Cox44000170_FD_204666 | JGI IMG/M metagenome (GOLD analysis project Ga0306920, IMG submission 204666) | Lab enrichment of tropical soil microbial communities from Luquillo Experimental Forest, Puerto Rico - flux4day.12C.oxic.44.000.170 (v2)... | ecosystem: Environmental > Terrestrial >... | reverse complement strand
AAGGCGTGTTCTCCTTCCAGGACGACGACGAGCAGTGGCTGTCGCTGCGCTACGACCTGACCGCGCCGCTCGCGCGCTATGTGGCGGAGCGATACAGCACGGAACATTTAGTGCTGCCGTATCGCAGCTACCGGTTCGGTTGGGTGTTTCGGAACGAAAAGCCCGGTCCGGGTCGCTTCCGCCAGTTCATGCAGTTCGATGCTGACACGGTTGGCACGGGTTCACCTGCAGCCGACGCAGAAATCTGCATGATGGCCGCGGACACGATGGAAGCATTGGGCGTGCCGCGCGGCTCGTATCTTGTGAAGGTTAACAACCGCAAGGTGCTTGATGGGGTGCGCGAGACGCTCGGTATCGCAGATGAGGGTCAGTGGCTGACGGTGATGCGCGCGATCGACAAACTCGACCGTCTCGGCATCGCAGGGGTTCAGCAGTTGCTTGGCGATGGTCGTAAAGATGAGTCCGGGGATTTTACGAAAGGTGCCGGCCTCAAGCCTGCAGATATCATTTTGATCACAAGTGTGATCGAGCAGGTGACCGATAACGATGAAAAAGCGGCGCAAATCGATTTGCGGTTGGCCAACAGCAAGGTTGGGCAAGAAGGTCGAGCAGAATTAGACGAAATCATCCGGCTCTCGAACGCATCGGGTTATGGCCCCGACCGCATCAAGATCGATCCCACCGTTGTGCGCGGCCTCGAGTACTACACCGGTCCAGTCTTCGAGGTCGAACTCCTGCTCGACACCAAGGACGAGAAAGGCCGGCCCGTGCGCTTCGGCTCGGTCGGCGGCGGTGGGCGTTACGATGGCCTCGTCTCGCGCTTCCGCGGTGAGCCAGTGCCGGCGACGGGCTTTTCTATCGGCGTGTCGCGCCTGCAGGCAGCGCTGACGCTGCTCGGCAAGCTCGATACGCGCGCCGAGTTCGGCCCCGTGGTGGTCACCGTGTTCGACCGCGACCGCGTCGCTGATTATCAGAAGATAGTCGCCGTCCTTCGCGCAGAAAAAATCCGCGCCGAGCTTTACCTCGGCAACCCCAAGAACATGGGCAATCAGCTCAAATATGCGGACCGCCGCAACGCGCCTTGCGCGATCATCCAAGGCTCGGACGAAAAGGCACGCGGTGAGGTGCAGATCAAGGACCTGATCGAAGGCGCCAAAGCAGCCGCCGCGATCGCCTCCAACCAGGAATGGCGCGAGACCCGTCCGGCGCAATTTTCGTGCAAGGAAGACGAGATCGTCGCAAAAGTGCGCGAGGTGCTCGCGCGCCATGACGTGAAGTGGGGATAGCTATACAGTCGATTGTCGCGCGCGGGCTTGACCCGCGCATCCATCTTTCGAATGATGGATTGCCGGTCAAGCCCGGCAATGACGCTCTGGCAAATACGAAAAACAACGGAGTGAACGATGCCTGAGATTACCGTGAGCATGGCCGCTGGCCGCACCGAGGAGCAGAAGGTCGGCATGATGCGCGACATCACGCAAGCGCTGGTGAAGAACCTCGGCGTCGATGCAGAGGCCGTCGTCATCCAGATCAACGAGGCCCCGTTGATCCACAAGATGAAGGGCGGCAAGACCTTTGTCGAACGCAAGGCGGCGTTGAATAAGTAAATCCGCGCTCTCTCCTTTTTGTCGTCCCGGCGGAGGCCGGGACCCATAACCCCAGGCGGTCCTTGTTAAGGTAGTGGTCGACCGGTCTTAAAAACAACGGCCGCCTGGGGTTACGGGTCCCGGATCACGCTCGCTGCGCTTCGCTTGTTCGGGACGACGAGGGGAGAACCGTCGCGCGACGGCGGAGGTCATTCCATGGACGCACGCGACTTCATCAAGGTCGGCATGAGCGCCGAGCGCACCCTGGTGGTGCCGCCGGAGCGCACCGTCGGGCATTTCGTGGCCCACATGCCACTGGTCTATGCGACGCCGATGATGATCCTGGAAATGGAGATGGCGTCAGGCGACGCCATCGCTGCAGCTCTGCAGCCCGGCTGGATCACTGTTGGCACCGAGGTCGACGTCCGTCATCTCGCGGCCACACCCGCCGGCGCGAAGGTGCGCACGACGGCAAGGGTGATCGAGGTGGAACGCCGCGTCATCCGCTTCGAGGTCGAGGCCTTCGATGAGGTTCGCCGCATCGGCGAAGGCCGTCACGGGCGAGGACTCGTGAATTTTGCCACGTTCAAGGAGCGGTTCGGGGTGCCGTAGCTCGCAATGACGAGCGGAGTTACTTCGCCAATTCCTTCGACCGCGCCGTCGCCGCTGCGATCGCACGAATCATCAATTGCTGCAGGCCGTCTTCCGCCATCAGCACCGACAACGCCGCGGCCGTGGTGCCGCCGGGCGACGTCACGTTCTGTCGCAGGTTAGCGGCTGAAAGATCCGAGCGGTGCAGCAGTTCACCGGAGCCGGCGACGGTTTCGCGCGCGAGTTTGGCCGCAAGTTCCTCCGGCAGACCGGCCGCTACGCCGGCGCGCGCGAGTTCTTCCGCCAGCAGGAAGATATAGGCCGGGCCGGAGCCCGAGACCGCGGTCACCGCATCCATCAGGCTCTCGTCCTCGACCCATTCGACCGAGCCGGTCGCGCGCAGGAGCGCGTCCGCGGTCGTGCGTTGCGAGGCGCTGACATTCTTCGCCGGCACCGCCACCGTAATGCCGCGGCCGATCGCGGCCGGCGTGTTGGGCATCGCGCGTACGACTGCGCCGCCGCAGACCTCGTTCAGTGATGTGATGGTCGTGCCCGCCATGATCGAGACCACAAGCGTGGTGGGGCCGACGAGGGATTTCAGGACCGCACCTGCCCCACGAAAGCTCTGCGGCTTCACCGCGACCACCAGCGTCTCGACGGTCGTCGTATCTTTTGGATTGAGCCGGATGCCCTTCGCCGCGAGCGATGTGATCTCGGCAGACGGCATTGGCTCGATCACAACGACCTGCTTCGGATCGAGGCCGCCCGCCAACCATCCGGTCAGCATCGCGCCACCCATCTTGCCCGCGCCGGCGAGCGCGATGGTGCCGGTGATGTTATTCAAAGCGAAGTTATTGCTCACTGCGTCACCAACACTGCTGTCGTCCCGGCGAAGGCCGGGACCCATAACCACAGGCGGTTCTATTTGATCGTGCTGTTGGCAACAAGCATCGTGCGACGCAATTGCGGTCTGGGGTTATGGGTCCTGGCTTTCGCCAGGACGACCCCGGGGATAAACCTCGCGGAAACTAGGCCTCGCCCTCGGTGTCGAACATCGCCGCTGCCAGGGCTTCGGTCGTCGACTTGCCGGCCCAGACCACGAACTGGAATGCCGGGAAGTAGCGCTCGCAGGCGTGGATGGCGCCGGCCAGCATGCTCTGGCACTGTGCGCTGGAGGCGGTCAGGCCGCCGGGCAGCACCAAAGCCTGCCGGTGCATGATCATGCCCGTGTGGGTCCAGAGGTCGAAATGGCCGACCCATAATTGCTCGTTGATGCCGGCGACCAGCCGCTGCACCTCGGCCTTGCGCGCATCCGGAACCTTCATGTCGAAGGCGCAGGCGAGATGCAGCGCCTCGATCTCGCTCATCCAGGTGAATGAGAGCTGGTAATCGGTCCAATCGCCCTTGGAGACGATGGTGACTTCGTCTTCGCCCGAGCGTTCGAACGCCCAGTTGTTATCGGACGCGATATCCTCCACCACGGCGAGCGGGTGCTTATGTGAATCGACGATGCCTTCGAGCAGGGACATGCCGTCTCGACCTTCTTCTTTTTTCGAGTCTCGTTGATACGCAGGCGCCGAGTTGAATCGTGCGCTTCTTACCGGCTGCACTCCCGAACCGGATCGGGCCTGCCGGAATCAAGTGATGTGATTTGCGGAATCCGCGCAACCGGGCCGAGAATCATTCCACAACCAATCCGGCGGCCGTCCACAGCACATTCGTTAACAAGGGAACAAACCGGAATCGGATTGGCGCCGGTAGGAAGTTGTTAACTTTTGATGCTGGGGACTTTTGATTCGCTGCGTTCTCGCCTCGCCCCGCTTGCGGGGAGAGGCCGGATTGCATCGAAGATGCGATCCGGGTGAGGGGGACTCTCCGCGCGTTCGGTTTTGCCAGCCTTTATGCGGAGGCAGCCCCTCACCCCGACCCTCTCCCCGTGAAGAACGGGGAGAGGGAGAACCGCCGCCTCGCGTTCCCGGCATGGGGACCATGAGGAATTTCCGTGCCGAACCGGCTTGCCGAGCACTGCAGCCTTGTTCATATTTTCGGTCAGGTCGGCTCATTCCGGGCCGGCCGATGTTCTCAGGGCGGGGTGGAAGTCCCCACCGGCGGTAAGGGCGGTGAGCCCAAGCCCGCGAGCGCCTTCCCCCCAAAGGGAAGGGTCAGCAGATTCGGTGCAAATCCGAAGCCGACGGTCAAAGTCCGGATGGAAGAGAACGGTTGCGGTGATCCGTGCCTCGGCGCGGGGCTCGTCGTTCCGTATGCCCTGATTCTGGTCCTGAAAGAGGAAAGCCATGAATCAGATGTTGCAAGATCCCCAAGCTCAAGAATCTCAAGTTCGAGAATCCCAAATCCAAGAATCCCAAATCCAGGCATCCGAAAGCAGTGAAACCAGTACGCCGGCCGATCCGCCGGCGCAGCCCGAGCACCCGCGTTTCGCACGGCCGCAGCGCATCGCCTTCGTGCAATCGTCCTGGCACCGCGACGTGGTGATGGAGGCGCGGATCGCCTTTCTCGACGAAATCGAGGCGCGCCACATTCCGCGCGAGCGGGTGGATGTCTTCGAAGTGCCTGGATCCTTCGAGATTCCGCTGCATGCGCAACTGCTCGCCAAGACGCGGCGCTACACCGCGATCGTGGCGGCTGGCCTCGTGGTCGATGGCGGCATCTACCGGCACGAATTTGTCGCCGACACCGTAATCAAGGCGCTGATGGATGTGCAGCTGCGCACGGAGGTGCCGGTGTTTTCGGCGGTGCTCACTCCGCAGCATTTCCACGAGAGCCAGGCGCATTTCGATTTCTTCCGGAAGCATTTTGCCACCAAGGGCATCGAGGTTGCGGAAGCCTGCGCCAACACGCTGCTCAGCCTGGAGCGGTTGCGCGGGCAGGTCGCGGCCGGCATCGTGCCGGGCTCCTAGAGCATGATCCGGAAAAGTGGACGCCGGTTTTCCGGAAAGATCATGCTCAACTGAAAAGCCAAAGCGCCCCCCGTGCTTTAGCGGGGCATCCGCTACGATCGATTGATTGTCTTTCCCGCCGTCGCGTTGATAAACTTGGCGGCGGGAGGAGGCCCGCCCGTGGCGACGGGTGAGCCGCAAGATCATGTTCGAAGGACACGATCCCTATCTCGTGGCGCTCTCGGTCGCGATCGCGATCCTGGGCGGCTACACCGGCTTTGCGCTGGCCGCGCGCGTCCGCTCGGCCGCAGGCGTCAGCCGCCGCGCGCTGCTCGCGGGCGCGGCCGCCTTTCTCGCGGTCGGCATCTGGACCATGCATTTCGTCGGCATGCTGGCGGCGCCGATCCCCGCCGATACCGTCTATCTCGTGTTGCCCACCATGATCTCGTTTCTGATCTGCGCGCTGGTGGTTGGCATTTCGCTCTTCTTCGTCTCGATCGGTGAGCCGTCGCTCTTGCGCGTCGTGTCTTCAGCGGTGCTGCTCGGGCTCGGCATCGTCAGCATGCATTATGTCGGCATTCACGGGCTGGCCGGCAATTTTGCCATTATGCATGACGGCGGGATGGTGGCGCTCTCTATCCTGGTTGCGATCGTCACGGCTTACGGTGGCCTGCGCGCCTTTTTGGCGCGGGCTGATGGCGTGCGGCTGATTGCGAGCGCGATCGCCTTCGGGCTTGCGGTCTCGGGCATGCACTACACGGCGACATACGGCATGCATTTCGTGCCGCTCTCCGCCGCGGCGCAGCATCACATGGCGGACCGGCTTGCCGCCTCGCCGCAGATTTTGTCGATCGTGGTGGCCGTGCTGTGCTTTGTGATCGCCGCGGGCTTCTTGCTGTCGCTCGTGCCTGATCCGCGGCGCCAGCTCGCTTCAGCGCAAGCCGAGCAGGCGGTCGCCCCTGCGGTGAGGGCGACACCGGTTCCGGCCGAAGTCGCGCCGGCCGCCGTGACCGCACCGCGGCTGATGCCGGCGCCACTCGGCGGGCTCGGCCAACCGCCGCGTCCGGCGCCCGCGCCCCGGCTGCCTGTGGAAGGCGCCGACGGCACCCATTTCATCGATGCCGCCGATATCCGCAGCGTACGGGCGGATGCACATTACACCCGCGTTCATGATGGGACGCGGGAGCGAATGTGCCCGTGGTCGATCTCGGAAGCCGAGGCGCAGCTCGACCCCGGCTTGTTCGTGCGAGTGCATCGCAGCCACATCGTGGCGATCCCGCATGTCACCTTGGTCCGGAAAGAGGGCGACGGCGCCGTCATCGAGCTTGACGGTCCGACACCGCACCGCGTCCCCGTCAGCCGCGCCAAGATCGCCGAGGTGAAGGCAAGGCTGGGGCTCGCCCTTCGCAATGGGCACGTGGTGCGGTCCCAGGCGTCGTAGCTCCATCGGATGGGTAGAGCGAGGCGAAACCCATCATCCTTTGCGCGGTTTGCAGGCTCGCAGCGCACGCTCTTCAGCATGACGGGATCAAATTAGGTCTCACTCGCTGACGCAATTCGTGCGCCGCATGACGCACCTCGTGCGAATTTTCGCTCCTCCGTGCTGCCATCGGTTGCGACTTGCCTGTTCCGGAGAGAGCGTCCCGCCAAACGTCCGCGTGCAAAGGACGATAGGAGGAGACCATGATTCCCGGCCCATTCAACTATCATCGGCCCGCGAGCGTGGGCGATGCAATAAACCTTCTGGCCTCGCTGGGTGAGGAGGCGCGTCCGCTTGCCGGCGGCCACAGCCTGATCCCGATGATGAAGCTGCGGCTCGCGACCCCCGGCCATCTCGTCGATCTGCATGGCGTGGCCGGCCTCAAGGGCATCCGCCGCGATGGCAACAGGGTGGTGATCGGGGCTATGACCACCCAGCACGAGTTGCTGGCGTCCGATGAGATAAAGGCCTCGCTGCCGATCCTGCAGGAGGCGGCCGCACTGATCGCCGATCCCCAGGTGCGCTATCGCGGCACGATCGGCGGCAATGTCGCCAATGGGGATCCCGGTAACGACATGCCGGCGCTGATGCTGACGCTCGGGGCGGCTTACCGCCTGGAAGGGCCGAACGGCGCCCGCGAAATCATGGCCTCGGACTTCTATCAAGGCGCTTATTTCACGGCGCTCGAGCCCGGCGAAATCCTGACCTCGATCACCATCCCGATGCCGGCGGCCGGCCATGGCTATGCCTATGAGAAATTGAAGCGCAAGGTCGGCGATTACGCCACCGCCGCCGCGGCAGTGGTGCTCACCATGTCCGGCGGCAAGGTCGCGGCTTGCGCGATCGGCCTCACCAATCTGCACGAAACGCCGCTGCTCGCGGCCGACGCCGCCAAGGCCGTGATCGGCACCAGCCTCGATGCCGCCAGTTTGAAAAAAGCTGCCGCGGCGGCGGAAGCGATCATGTCGCCGGCGGCGGATGCGCGCGGGCCGGTCGAATATCGCAAAGCTGTCGGCGGCATCATGGTGACGCGAGCGCTGCAGCGCGCCGCCAGCCGGGCGAGATAGTGGAGGGATCAATGGCAAAAACCCATGTGACCATGAAGGTCAACGGCGCCGAGGTCGAAGGCCTGGTCGAGCCGCGCACGCTGCTCGTGCACTTCATCCGCGAAAACCTGCAGCTCACCGGCACCCATATCGGTTGTGAGACCACGCATTGCGGCGCCTGCACCGTCGATATCGACGGCATGTCAGTGAAGTCCTGCACCATGTTCGCCGTGCAGGCCAATGGAAGCGACATTACGACCATCGAAGGCATGGCCAATGCCGACGGCACGCTGTCGCACCTGCAGGAAGGTTTCCGCATGATGCACGGCCTGCAGTGCGGCTATTGCACGCCCGGCATGATCATGCGCGCACACCGGCTGCTCAAGGAAAACCCACGGCCAAGCGAGGAGGAAATCCGCGCAGGCATTGCCGGCAATATCTGCCGCTGCACCGGCTACCAGAACATCGTGAAGGCGATCCAGTACACAGCCAGCAAGATCAACGGCGTCGAATTCGAGGAGGCCGCGGAATGAATGACATGACTCCCACGCGGGAACAACGCACCGCCGCCCTCGAAGGACTCGGATGCAAGCGCAAGCGCGTCGAAGACGTCCGCTTCACCCAAGGCAAGGGCAACTATATCGACGATTTGAAGCTGCCCGGCATGCTGCATGGCGATTTCGTCCGCTCGCCGCATGCGCATGCGCGCGTCAAGTCGATCAATTCAGACGAGGCGCTGAAGGTCCCGGGCGTTCTCGCGGTGATCACCGCCGAGACGCTCAAGACCGTCAACCTCGCCTGGATGCCAACGCTCGCCGGCGACGTGCAGATGGTGCTCGCCGACGGCAAGGTGCTGTTCCAGAACCAGGAGGTCGCCTTCGTGGTCGCGACCGACCGCTACGCCGCCGATGACGGTGTGAGCAAGGTGGTCGTCGAATACGAGCCGCTGCCCGTGATCATCGATCCCTTCAAGTCGATGGCACCGGATGCGCCTGTCTTGCGCGAGGACCTTTCCGGCAAGACATCAGGCGCTCACGGGCCGCGCAAGCACCACAACCATATCTTCGAATGGACGGTGGGCGACAAGGAACTCACGGATGCCGCCTTCAAGAAGGCCGACGTCACCATCAAGGAGCTGATCTCCTATCACCGCACCCATCCGTCGCCGCTGGAGACCTGCCAATGCGTCTGCTCCTTTGACAAGATCAAGGGCGAGCTGACCATCTGGGGCACCTTCCAGGCCCCGCATGTGATCCGCACCGTGGTGTCACTGATCGCAAAGCTGCCGGAGCAGAAGATCCATGTGATCTCGCCCGACATCGGCGGCGGCTTCGGCAACAAGGTCGGCGCCTACCCCGGTTATATCTGCGCGGCCGTGGCATCGATCGTTACGGGCAAGCCGGTCAAATGGGTCGAGGACCGCATCGAGAACCTCACCGCGACCTCGTTCGCGCGCGACTACCACATGACGACGGAAATCGCGGCGACCAAGGACGGCAAGGTCACTGGCTTGCGCGTCCATGTGCTCGCCGACCACGGCGCGTTCGATGCTTGTGCCGACCCGTCGAAATGGCCGGCCGGCTTCTTCAACATCGTCACCGGTTCCTATGATTTCCCGGTGGCTCATCTCACCGTCGACGGCGTCTATTCCAACAAGGCGCCCGGCGGCGTGGCCTATCGTTGCTCGTTCCGCGTCACGGAGGCCGCCTATTGCATCGAGCGCGCCATGGATATTTTGGCGCAAAAGCTCGGTATGGATCCGGCCGAACTGCGCCTGAAGAATTTCGTCAGGCGCGAGCAGTTCCCCTATCATTCGGCGCTCGGGTGGGAATACGATTCCGGCGACTACCACACGGCCATGCGCAAGATGATGGAGACGACCGATTATGCCGCGCTCCGCAGGGAGCAGGCGGATAAGCGCGCCGCCTTCAAACGCGGCGAGACGCGCGAGATCATGGGGCTTGGCGTTTCCTTCTTCACCGAGATCGTCGGTGCCGGGCCGTCGAAGAATTGCGACATCCTTGGCATCGCGATGTTCGACTCCTGCGAGATACGCATGCATCCGACCGGTGCGGGCATCGCGCGGATGGGCACCAAGAGCCAGGGCCAGGGCCACGAGACCACCTGGGCCCAGATCATCGCCAGCGAAATCGGCATTCCCGCCGACAACATCATGGTCGAGGAGGGTAACACCGACACCGCGCCTTACGGGCTCGGCACCTACGGCTCGCGCTCCACGCCGGTTGCGGGCGCTGCGATCGCCATGGCCGCGCGAAAGATCAAAGCCAAAGCTCAGATGATCGCGGCGTACAAGCTCGAGGTGCATGAGGACGACCTCGAATGGGATATCGACGGCTTCCGCGTCAAGGGCCTGCCGGAGAAGTTCATGTCGATGAAGGATATCTGCTGGGCGGCCTATAATTCCGTGCCGCCCGGCATGGAGCCGGGGCTGGAGGCGGTGAGTTATTACGATCCGCCCAACATGACCTATCCCTTCGGTGCCTATCTCTGCGTGATGGACATCGATGTCGATACCGGGGTCTACAAGGTCAGGCGCTTCTATGCGCTGGATGATTGCGGCACCCGCATCAACCCGATGATCATCGAAGGACAGGTGCATGGCGGCCTCACCGAGGCCTTTGCCATAGCGATGGGCCAGGAGATTCGTTACGACGAGGGCGGCAATGTCGTCACCGGTTCGTTCATGGATTTCTTCATGCCGACCGCGGTGGAGACGCCGCATTGGGAGACCGATTTCACGGTGACGCCGTCGCCGCATCATCCGATCGGCGCCAAGGGCGTCGGCGAAAGCCCGAATGTGGGCGGTGTGCCGGCGTTTTCCAACGCCGTGAACGATGCGTTCTCGTTCCTTGGCTCGACGCATATCCAGATGCCGCATGACTACTGGCGCAACTGGAGGGCTGCGAAGAGCCTCGGCGTATTGGGTTGACGTCATTGCGAGCGAAGCGACACCGTTCGATGTCATTCCGGGGCGATGCGAAGCATCGAGCCCGGAATCTCGAGATTCCGGGTTCGTCGCTGCCGCGACGCCCCGGAATGACGAGGAGATGTTTGGAGCATGAAAACCCGTGATGAGATCGCGCAAGCGCTTGCGGCGTCGGGCTATATCGCCGACGCCGAGCTTGCGACCGCGATCTCGCTCATGCAGCTGCTAAAGCGCCCGCTGTTGCTGGAAGGCGAGGCTGGCGTCGGCAAGACCGAGGTCGCGAAGGCGCTCGCGCACGTGCATGGGACCGAGCTGATCCGCCTGCAATGCTATGAGGGGCTCGATCAGTCGGCCGCGCTCTATGAATGGAACTACCAGCGGCAATTGCTGGCGATCCAGGCTCGTCACGGCGCCGATGCCGACGCGGTCGAGGACCAGATCTTCTCGGAAAAATATCTTTTGGAGCGGCCGCTGCTCGCCGCCATCAGGCGCGACACACCGCCGGTGCTCCTGATCGACGAGATCGATCGCGCCGATGACGAGTTCGAGGCGTTTTTGCTCGAACTGCTCTCCGACTTCCAGGTCTCGATCCCCGAACTCGGCACCATCACCGCCAACGTGATCCCGCATGTGGTGCTGACGTCCAACAGCACGCGCGAGCTGTCGGACGCGCTGCGCCGGCGCTGCCTTTATCACTACGTCGATTATCCCGATGTCGATCGCGAGGCGCGCATCATCATGGCGCGTATCATCGGGGCCTCGGCCTCGCTGTCATTGCAGATCGCGCGGATGGTGGAGGGTGTGCGGAAGGAGGAGCTGCGCAAGGTGCCGGGCGTGGCCGAGACGCTGGACTGGGCGGCGGCGCTGGTCGGGCTTGACGTGCGCGACCTGCACAAGGAGCCGGAAACGGTCCACGAGACCATGATGTGCCTGCTCAAGACCCGGGAAGACCGCGCACGCGTGACGCGTGAAGTGGCCGAGCGGCTGTTGGGGAAGGTCGCATGAGCTGCTGCGGCGACCATCCTTCTTTTGAAGAAATCGACGAGGTCTCGCGCCTGATCGCGCATAAGCTCGCAGCCTTCCTGAAGACCCTGCGCGACAACGGGTTTGCGGTGGGCCTTGCGGAGGGGCGCGACGCTGCATCGCTGATGGCCTCAGGCTATGCCGCGAAACCGGGGCTGCTGCGCTCGGCGATGAAGCACCTCTTCTCCGCACGCAAATCCGATTGGGAGAAATTCGACGGGCTGTTCGACGCATTCTGGCTCGGAAAGCGCGTGCGATCACGCTCGATGACGGCAGGTGCGGCGAAGGCCGCCAACAGCCCGTCGCTGAAGAATTTGCAAGACACCGGCGACACGCGCGGCAGCTCGACCGCGATGGATCAGGTCCCCTCGGCTGACGACGCGCCGGAGGAGCGCGGCGGTGAAGGTCGCATGGAAGGCGCATCGCGCGCGGAGAATCTTAGCGAGGTCGATTTCAGAAAGCTCGCCGATCCTGACCAGATCGCGCAGGCCCATGAAGCGGCGGCGCGGCTCGCAAAGGCCATGCGTACGCGGCTGACGCGTCGCGATCTCGCGCGGCGGCGCGGCTATCGGCTCGACCTGCGGCGCACCATTCACAGGAACATCAGCCACGGCGGCGTGCCGATCTCGCTCGTCAAGCGCCAGCGCAAGGACAAGCCGTTGCGGCTGGTCATGCTGCTCGACGCCTCCGGCTCGATGAGCCTGTATACGGGCGTGTTTCTGCGCTTCATCCATGGCGTGCTCGATGAATTTCGTGAGGCTGAGGCATTTTTGTTTCACACCCGCCTGGCGCATGTCTCCGACGCCATGAAGGAGCGAGATGCGGCGCGGGCGCTGGATCGGCTGTCGATCCTGGCGCAGGGCGCGGGTGGCGGCACCAGGATCGGCGAGAGCCTTGCGACCTTCAACCGTCAGCATGCCGCGCGCGTGGTTCATTCGCGCACCTGCGTGATGATCGTTTCCGACGGCTACGAGACCGGCGATGCAAATCTGCTCGGTCGCGAGATGGCGGCGCTGGCAAAACGCTGCCGCCGCATCGTCTGGCTTAACCCGATGATGGCATGGCAAGGCTACGCGCCGGTCGCCGCCGGCATCCGCGCCGCGCTGCCGCATGTCGATCTCTATGCGCCGGCCAATACGCTCAAAAGTCTGGCGGCGCTCGAACCTTATCTCGGGAGGCTGTAACATGGGCGCCCATGTCGAGGTGATGGACCTGGTCGCGCAGATGAAGGCCGCCGAGCGGGCCTTCGTCCTCGCAACGGTGGTGCGCACGGTGTCGGTGACGGCGGCAAAGGCCGGCGCCAAGGCGATCATCGCGCCTGACGGCACGATCGTCGCGGGCTGGATCGGCGGCGGCTGCGCCCGCGGCGCGGTGCTCAAGGCCGCGCGCGAGGCGCTGGCGGATGGCGAGCCGCGCATGGTGTCGGTGCGGCCGGAGGATCTTCTGGCCGAACTCGGCGTGAAGGCAGGCGAGAGCCGGGAGGGCGTCCGCTTCGCCGCCAATTTCTGTCCGAGCCAGGGCACCATGGATATTTTCGTCGAGCCGGTGCTGCCACATCCGTCGCTGGTAATTTTCGGCGCAAGCCCCGTCGCGCTGTCGCTGGCTGCACAGGCGCGGCAGCTCGGCTATCACGTCACGCTTGCAGCGCCGGCCGCTGAGCGTCCTGCCGCGGTCGATGCCGATCTGCTGGTCGACGGCTTCGCGCTGGGCGAGCTGCACGAGGCGAAGCGCTTTGTCGTGATTTCGACTCAAGGCAAGGGCGATGAGGCAGCACTTGGCGCCGCGCTTGCGACGGAAGCTGCCTACCATGCCTTCGTCGGCAGTCGCCGCAAATGGGCCGCACTGCGCGAGAAATTTCTCGCGCAAGGTGTCGAGGCTTCCGCGCTCGACCGTATCAAGGCCCCCGCTGGCCTCGATCTCGGCGCCATTACGCCCGAAGAGATTGCGATGTCGATCTTGGCCGAGATCACGCGGGAGCGGCGCAGAGGCCAGCGCGGCAACAAATGCGGCTAAAGCGCGATGAGATCAGGTTGAATCGTCATCGTGCTTTAGGTCTTTGATTGAGCATGATCCCCCGGGTCAAGCCCGAGGGCATGCTTTTCGGGAAAACGCTGCACACTTTGCGCCAGCCGCGGCCCTTCGGGTCCGGATCATCTCTAAATCAGCTCGTGCTGCGTGCGGCGGGATTGAGGACGGCGGTTCTGGCGTAGCCTGCAATCAGTTCGTAGCCGGCCTGGTTCGGATGCAGCGAATCGAACATTGCCGACGCCTTCCATCGGCTGCCGAACATGGCCCAGACGTCGATGAAGGGGACGTTGGCGGCATAGGCGAGCGACTTCATGTTCGCGACATAACTTTCCTGCGTTTCGTAAGACGCATAGATGCCAGCCTTGGACGGCGGGCCGCTCATCAGGATCACGTCGCAATTGATCGACTTCAGCGCATCGATGACGGCCGTCATGTTCGCTGTGACGGTCGCCAGCGGAGTACGGTTGTCCCAGTCGTTGACGATGCCGGCCTGGAAGATCACGAGGTTCGGCGCGATCGCGGTGGCGGCCGGCAGTGTGCTCCAGGGATAGGTCTTGACCACGAAGTCGGCGCTGCCCCAGCGGCAACCGCCGAGATTATAGACCGACACTTCCTTGATCGCCGAATTATAGGCCCGCAGGCCCGTCAGGTAGATGGCATCGTCGGTGTTCGTCGCCCGTTGCAGGTTGATGGTGTGAAGGCCGGGTGCACAGCGTGCGGTGGCCTTCATGAAGCCGTTCGGACCTTCGCAGTCCACGGTCACCAGGGATGGTCCGCCGTCGACATCGAGCGAGAAATATCCATTGTCGGGGGATTGCGCGTACCAAACCTCGATGGTGTCGATCGGGTTGGTCGGGGTGAAGGAATGCATGCTGGTCGTCGGCCGGCCGCGGAAAAAGCCGCCGCAGAGCGTGCCGGAGGCCTTGATGTAGTTGATGGTCCAGCCCGAGCGATTCAGCCGGGCGTCGAAACTATGCAGATCGCCGGCAGCCGCGCTGACGTTGTTGTCGCCCCATACGCTCGACCAGCTGCCGTTCGGGATGAGCCTTGCGAGCTGCGTCGGCCATGACAGGCTCTTGGCATTGGAGGCGAGCTCGTTGCTGGCTGCGCCTTGCCCGGCCACGGTCGAATCGCCGAGGCATCCGATGATCGCATTGGATGCTCCACGCTGCCGGGCCGCAAGCGCCGCCTGCCAGTTGGCGAGATTGGCGCCGGTGAAATTGTGAAATCCGACGGGAAGCCGATCCCCGCCCGCGAGCGCCGCGCTCTGATGCGGGGGCAACGCACGGGCCGCGTCCGGCAACTGCGAATAGGCCGCGAGTGCCGCCGCGCCGAGGAGGAACTTCCGGCGGTGCATCATCATGCGCCCATCGCGGAGAGGGATGCGGCGTGTATCGAAATTTCGATCAAATGACTGCGCAATCGGTGCATCGCTTCTGTTGAAAACGCAAGATGGAGGTATATTCTAACCGTGGAACAGGCGGGCCTGTTAGGGCTTAGACGGAGCTTTTCCGGGTCTATATCCTAAGACCGAAGCGATTGTCAGGTTAAAGGACGTCAAGGAATGGCCTCGGTCGTTGCTGGGCGACGAGGCCTCTCCGTTGCGGTCTTCCTTGTGGTCGCAGGCTTCGCGACCATGGGTTCATAACGTCCATCGCCCGGGTGGGCAGACAGGCGACCAGGCATATGCAATTTCGTTTCATCGCGGCAAACGGCTCGCGCCATGTTCGGGCAGCCCTCGAACGCATCATACAAGTGACAGGCTGCGCCGGCGGCGCCCTTTGGTCTTGATCTCGATCAGGGGGCTTCCGTGATGCAAATCTATCATCCTGCCAATGATCTGAAGGACCGG
>Ga0306920_100006314_pt1 | contig 15450 bp, 13 predicted proteins | sample flu12Cox44000170_FD_204666 | JGI IMG/M metagenome (GOLD analysis project Ga0306920, IMG submission 204666) | Lab enrichment of tropical soil microbial communities from Luquillo Experimental Forest, Puerto Rico - flux4day.12C.oxic.44.000.170 (v2)... | ecosystem: Environmental > Terrestrial >... | reverse complement strand
CTTTGAGGCGAAGCGGCATCGGCGTAGTCCCGCGAACCTTGGATGAATAATGCGTCTGGATGCGCGGGCATTAGCTCGGCAAAATGCGGATCGGCCATTGAGGTGCCGCCCTCGCCCGCTTCGCTTCCGGCTTTTGGGTCAAATTAACCCGCTGGATAAATACTGTCTAGGGCCCAAACGTAACATGGCGCGCTGCGGCTTGCGCAGACTTGGCCGACACTTTTTTGACGAAGCAGGTTGGCGTCGCCCCGTCGCTCGGACGACGTCGGGGTCGCTCAGACGGCCTGTTCCGGGACAACCCGCAGCCGCGCTGGCCTGCCTCGGCCGAACACAGCCGAAGACTTCCCGGTCAATGCCGCAAGCACCAGGGCGACCATATGGTCGAGCCGTTCATCCCTGGCCTCGCGCGCCAAAAGGTCGCGGCCGAAGATCACGCCAAGCGTCGCGCTGTTGGAGAGATAGAAGAAGCTGAGCGCGGCGATGGAGATATACAACTGCACCGGATCCACCGCGACCGGGAAGTCGCCGCTTTCGACGCCGCGATTGACGACGGTGCGGATCATTTCGACAAACGGCGAATGCATCGATTTGACCTTGGTCGACCGTTTCAGGTGCTTTGCCCGTGCAAGATTCTCGCTGTTGAGCAGCGCAAGAAATTCCGGGTTGCGCAGAAAATAGGTCCAGGTGAAGTCGATCAGCCGCTTGATCGCCTCGAGCGGATCGAGCTGTTCGAGGTCAAGCCCGCGCTCCTCGCTGCGGATTTTCTCATAAGCGCCTTCAAGGACCGCAAGGTAGAGGTCTTCCTTGTTGCCGACGTGGTAGTACAGCATGCGCTTGTTGGCGCCGGCCTTTGCCGCGATGCGGTCAACGCGGGCGCCAGCAAGGCCATAGGCGGCAAATTCCTGTTTTGCCGCCTCGAGGATGCGCAGCCGCATCCCCTCAGGATCGCGCTGCCATCTCAATGCTCGTTTCGTCTTGGCCAAACCATCACTCGGGTGTGGTGTAGAAGCCGATGTAGCATGCAGCCCGCGGTTTGAGAACAGCACGAATGCTAAGCCGCCGGCCGCGGCGTAGGCTCCAGGAACAGCGTGTGGATGCCGCAGGTGCCGCTGCGCACGCTCATCACCCGCGTAGCCGGCTTGCGGCCGATGCGCACCTCTGAGACATCGACCCCGCAGCCAACAAGCCGCGCGCGTGCCGCTTCGATGTCGCCGACGCGCCAGGATAAGCCCCACAATTTGTCGCGCGTGGCATCGCCGCCTGCCACCGGCCGGCGCACGAGCTCAAGAATGAGGGCACCGCAGCGGAAGAACATCAATTGTCCCCAATCCTGATGCGTTCGGTCGAGCGCCATGTCGAGACCGAGCCGCGCGCCATAGAGTGCCGCGGCACGCTCGGAATCTTCGGTAGCAATCACGACGTGATCGAGCCCGAGCACCGGCGTGTCGGCGCTTGCAGCCGATCGCGGCCGCTCGCCGGCAATTTCGAGAAAGAACATCCGAACGCCCCGCGTCAGGTCCGTCGCGGCACGGGTGCGCTTCCAGCGGAGCACGCGGCCGGAGGCCGTATCTTGGCTCTCGAGATCTGCGATCGGGTCCGGCTTCAGCGCGACGCGCTCGAGCCGGCGATGCATTTTTTCAATGCCGGAAGTCGCAAAGCAGAGGCTGGCCAGCCCCTCGCCCGATTGCCCGATCACGTCGCGGATCCGCTCTGCGGCCACACTGAAACCGTGCGGGGCCAAAAGCTCGAGCGTCACATTGTCGAGCGTGAACAGCACGCGATCGGCGCCGTCGCCGCTGGTCTGCCAGGCCGGCGCGCGGCCCAGAAGCGCTTCATAGGCGGCGCGGCCCTTGCCGATGTCGTCAAGCAGAACCACAACATGGTCGAGGCCGGTGATCACGCCCTCTGCTCCGGAGTCTTGGCCGTGGGCTGCCAATGAAGAAAACCCACGATGCCCGGGCTGGACGCTGATCTCAAGCGCTTGGGCAGGCTTTGCGAATATTTTCAGCGAATCCCCGCAACCAGGGATGCTAAGGTGTCGCGGCCGGCCGGGACCACCTCTTCACGCGCGCGCAGGACGGACAATCTATGCAGGCCCTCTTTATTGGACAAACCTATATCGACGTCACCTTCATTACCGACCACCTGCCGACCGGCGACGAAAAGCACGTCGCCGAGGCCTATGCGGTGTCGTTTGGCGGCAACGCCGTCACCGCGGCGTTCTGCTGCGCCAAGCTCGGGATCGTACCGGATTTGATCGCAACTGTCGCCAATGACTGGCTCGGACGTATGTTCATGGATATGAGCGCGAAGTACGGCATCTCGATCCATCCACGCAAGGTCAACGCCTCCTCGCTCTCGTTCATCATGCCCAAGGACGGCAAGCGCGCCATCGTGCGCTGCCGTGACGATCACCATATCCATCCCTTCCCGCTCTTGAACCTCGGCAGTTGCCGCGCGCTGCATGTCGATGGCCACCAGCCGGATGCCGCAATCCATTACGCAAAACTCTGCCGCGAGGAAGGCATTTTGACCTCATTGGACGGCGGCGGCCTGCGCATCAACACGCACGAGCTCCTACAATACATCGACGTTGCGATCGTCGCCGAGCGCCTGTGCGAGCAAATGGATCTGACGGCGGAGAAGATGATCGAATACCTTAAGAGCCGCGGCTGCCGCGTTGGCGGCATCACCATGGGCGAAAGGGGATTGCTCTGGTACGACGAGACCGGCGCGGTTCACACCATGCCGGCGCTACCGATCTCGCGCGAGCGCGTGATCGACACCAACGGCGCTGGTGACGTCTTCCACGGCGCCTACATCTATTCCTATCTCGCCAACCCCAGCAAAAGCTGGCGCGACCATTTCGACTTTGCGCGCGCGGCCTCGACCTACAAGATCCAGCGACTCGGCAACGAGGCGGGACTGCCGACCCTTGCCGACATCGAGAAAGTCAGGCATGAGTTCAACGTCGCGGCTTAACTTAACCCGGCGTCCCAGCACTGTTTCACGGCCCCATCCTCCTCGCCGCCACCCTCAAACATAGATGTGATGGCGACGGCCGAGCACCACCCACCGATCGGCGAGGCCATGGCGGCACGCCGGACGATGGTTGTGGCTGATCTCGCCGACGGCGACCTGGCTGCCAGCCAGTTCGAGATGGCGATACTGAAATTGTCGCCTGCATCAAACGCACCAGCGCAGCTTGCGCGATCCGCGATCTTCATTGCGGTCCCCGGGGTAGGCGCGTTTGATGCTGGGCTTGGCGCCTCGTGAGGTTTGTGCTCAACGCGATCAAACTCGCTTTGGACAGATCCGGCGCGGGCGGTCGCGGCCAATGCGCGACGTTCTCGACCAAGCCAACCTCGCCGCATCCAGCTAGCGTGCAGCGGATCTAAGCTGCCCGATGCCACTGCGCAGGTCGCGCACTTTGCTTTGAAAAACGTCTCAAAGGCCGGTAACCTGCGATCGCTTGTGGGCAGAGCCATCGCCTCGCGCGCAGGCGTTGGTGGCACGACGGCGACCGCGAGAGCGCGTTTCTAAGCCAACGCCGTCTTCAGATCAAAATTCGGATCCGCCGCCTGTTCCGGCGGCAGCAGCCGGTCCATCGGCAGGAAGCGGCGGCCGAACATGTGGTCGCCGGCGCGGTTGACCGACTCGATGCCGAGCAGTTTGTCGCCCTTGTAGCAGAACGCCGAGAATGCCTTCCGGGCCGGATCGCCGCGCAGCACCACGCGATCATAACCGGTGGTTAGGCCGGCGATCTGTAACTTGTCGTCGGCCTGGTCGCTCCAGAACCAGGGCATGCCGTCATAGATCCGCTCCTCGCCTGTCAGTCGCGCGGCCACGCATCTGGCATGATCGGTCGCGTTCTGCACGGACTCCAACCGCAACGAGTCGCCGAAGCGCGGACTTTGAAATGCCGCGCAGTCGCCAATTGCGGAAATGTTGGGGTCGCAGGTGAGCAGATGCTCGTTGACGAGGATTCCGGAGCCGACGGGCAGGCCCGCTTGCGCCGCAAGTTCGATGTTCGGCAGCACGCCGACACCGACCACGACCAGGTCCGCGGAAATATGGGCTCCGTCGCTCAGGTTGACGCCGGTGACCGTGTCACCGCTGGCGTCGATTGAGGTCGCCTGCACGCCAAGATGAATGCGAATGCCAGCCTCGGTGTGACGGGCCTGAAAATACTCAGAGACGTTCGCCGTCACCGCGCGCGCCATCACGCGGCTTGCGAGCTCAAGCACATCGACCTCGAGGCCCTTGCTGCGAGCGGTGGCCGCAAACTCGAGCCCGATGAAGCCGGCGCCAATCACGACGACATGCTTGCCGGGGACCAGGCGTCGGCGCAGATCCTCACTATCGTCGAGAACGCGCAGGTAGCGCACATTCGGCAGGCTGGCGTTGGGGATGTCGATCAGGCGGTTGCGCGCCCCGGTCGCGAGCACGAGATGGCCGTAGTCGCCGTAACCGCCTGAGGCGAGCTTTATCTTGCGCGCGGCGCGGTCAATCGCCTCGGCCCGATCGCCGATCAACTCGATTTGCTGGTCGGCAAAAAACTTCACCGGCCTGAACATCAGCGTGTCGGGTCCGCCGATGCCCTTCAGATAGGCCTTTGACAAAGGCGGCCGCTGATACGGCAGATGCGTCTCGTCATTGATCAGGCAAATGCGATGCTTGAAGCCGAGCTGGCGCAGAGATATCGCGAGCTGGACTCCGCCGTGGCCTGCACCAACGATCACAACTGGCCCCTGCGTCATCGCGACAGCTCAACTGCCATGGTGGGAATGACCCATGTCGTCACCTCTTTGACCGATTTTGGCTTGCTATCGCCGGCGAGGGCCGCCGTTCGTGTCCATCCGCGACGAAGGAGGCAGCATTTCGCCTGATGCCGCAAGACCGCGCAAGACTGCGCTCCGGTGCAGGCGTCATGCCAGCGCGAGCCGAAGCGGCAGTGTGTCGAAGCCGCGGAGCGTGTTGTTGAGCCGCCGCGTCGGTTCGCCAATCAATTCGAACGCCGTCACGCGCTTGGCCAGCGCCCCCAACAGCGCCTCGCCTTCGAGCCGCGCCACCGCCTGGCCAACGCAGCCATGAATGCCTGTGCCGAAGGTCATGTGCCCGCTCGCGCGGCGGCGGATGTCGAACTGGTCCGGCCGCTCCCAACGGCGCGGGTCGCGGTTGGCGGCGGCTAGGAACAGCAGCACTTTTTCGCCCTCGCCGAGCCTGACATTGGCAACCTCGACGTCCTTTGTCGTCGTCCGGAAGAACGTCTGTACCGGCGCCTCAAATCGCAAAACCTCTTCGAACGCGAGCCGATTGAGCGCCGGATTTTTGCGCAGCGCCGTCCATTGCTCGGGATATCGTGCAAAACAATAGAGCGCGTTGCCGAGGCCGAAGACGGTGGTGTCGATACCAGCCGACAGGAACGAGCGCACCAGCATGCCGGCTTCCGCCTCCATCAGCGCGCCGGAGTCGACGGCCTGGAAAATCTGCATGCCTAGTCCATCAGGCGCCAGCGCGCCGCGGCTGCATTTCGACATGATCCAGTCCCGCACCGGTCCGGCATTTTCCATCGCCCTCTCGAGCAGGTCGTTGCGCGGACCGAACGAGTTGAACACCATGTTGCCATAGCGCATCAGGTTCTCGCGGCCCTCGTCGGCAATCCCGACCGCATTCGGAAATACCTTGAGCGGAAATGCTTCCGCGAGATCGGCGATGCCATCAAACTCGCGTTTGTCGATGAGACGCTCTACCAGCGCTTCGGCCTCGCGCTCGAAGGTCGTGCGCAAGACGGAGATCGCCGCCGGCGACAGGATGCGCGTCAGCACCGCGCGGGTGCGCGTGTGCAGCGGCGGGTCGGCCTCCAGGATGATGCTCGGCGGGCGCCACGGCGGCTCCTTGCGGAAGTCGCTCAGCCCCACACCCGCCCCCGAGCAGTAGGTTTGCCAGTCGGTGAGCGCGTCGCGCACCTCCTGATGCCGCGCCATCGCCCAGATGCGATAATGCGCAAGCCACACCACCGGCCCCGCTTCGCGCAGGCTCTGGTGATGCGGATAAGGATCGTGCAAGAACGCGGGCGAGAACGGATCGATTTCCGAAACCGGCCGCTCGACGATCGCACCCATGACGATTTACGCCTCCCGCCGGCTGATCTCTCGTTGCGCCGCAAATTCTGCTGCGGCGGTCTGGCGGCATCTTGCAGGCTTCGCAGGGGATTGTCACCCGGCCTTTGCGCGATTTAAATGGCAGAGCCACCTTCCTCATGCCGGGGACGTTCCGATGTCAGCTCTCGCCGGTCTGCACGATGATCCCGCGCTGCTCCGCGTCGAGGGCGCGATCGCCACCATCACACTCAATCGTCCTGCGGCGTTCAACTCGATCGATCTGTCGATCGCCAAAAAGCTTGCAGAGCTTGGCGCAAAGGTCGAGACGTCCGACCAGATCAAGGTGCTCGTGATTGAAGGCGAAGGCCGCGCCTTCTGCGCCGGCGGCGACCTTGTGACCATCGCGGCGGCGGCAGCGAACGACACCATCGTGCCGGCAGTCGGCGAAATGCTCGCTCACTATCACGCCTTCATCACGAGCTTGCGGCGGATGCCAAAAATCGTGTTGTCAAGCGTGCATGGCTCGGCGGCCGGCGCCGGGCTCTCGCTTGCCTTCGTGGCCGATCTCTGCATTGCGGCGGAAGATGCCAAGTTCACGCCGGCCTACGCCAAGCTCGGCGTCTCGCCTGACGGCGGCGGCACGATCGGCGTCGTGGCCAGCGTCGGTCCGCGCCGCGCCCTGCAGATCTACCTCGCCGAGGACAGTTTTGGCGCGCGACAGGCCTACGATTGGGGCCTGGTGGCGAAGGTCGTTGCGGCCGCAGAGCTCAAAAGCGCGACAGGCGAGCTCGCGCTGCGGCTGGCGCAGAACGCGTCCGCCGGCCTTGCGGCCACCAAGGCGCTGATCCATCGCTCGCCGACCACCCCGATCGAGCAGCAGTTAGAGGCCGAGCGCGACGCCATCATCAATTGCATGCACACGCAGGAGTTCCGACGTGCCGTGATGGCGTTCACGAGCAAGGAGAAATGACTTAAGGCCCGCGCATCTTGAGTGCGCGTGCCTGTCTGCTTATCAGGGGGTCTGTTCGTTAGTCGGGGCAAATATAGCCCGGTCCCGCCGGTGACTTGAAGCACCCGACCGATTCCGGGATCACATGTTTGGGAAGCCACAGCACGGCGCTCGGGAAATAGATCGTAAAGGTGATGGTGATGAGGAACACCACATAGATCGGCAGCGCGGCGCGCAGCGCCTTGCCAAAACTGATGCCGACGAACTTCGAGGCCATCAACAGCACGAGCCCATAGGGTGGCGTGATCAGGCCGAAGGCGAGTGTTGCGATCAGCACCACGCCCATATGCACGCCGTTGATGTCGCCAGCCTGTGTCAGCGCATTCACCAGCGGCATGAAGATGATGATGGTCGGCACCGGCTCGATGAAATCGCCGACCACGGTGAACAGCAGCACCATCAGAAGCATGATATGGTGCGGGTCGTTACCCGCAATCGACGTGATCCAATCGGCGATTACGATGGCGCCGCGCAAATAGGCGAGCATCCAGCCGAAGGCGTTGGCAGCGCCGATCGTGATCAGCGGCAGCGAGAAGATCAGTCCGGCGAGACAGAAATCGTAAGGGATCTGTTTCAGGTGTCCACGGTTGAGCGCGGGAATCACGACCAGGATGATCCAGATCACCGCGACAACGCCCGCTTCGGTCGGCGTGAACCAGCCGGTCAGGATGCCGCCGAGCAGGATCGCGGGAATCATCAGCGGCAAGGCGGCGTCCGCGGTCGCGAACGCGACCTGGCGCATCGAGGCGCGCGGCTTGCGCATGCCGGAGGGGCCGAAGAAATAGCAATAGATCATCAGCCCAAAGCCGATCATGAAGCCGGGCACGACGCCGGCCATAAACAGCCCGGCGATCGAAACGTTGCCGACCGCGCCATAGACCACCGCGGTGATGCTCGGCGGCACCAGGGCCGCGATCGTGGAAGCGGCCGCGATGATCGCCGCGATGAAGGCCGGCTCGTAGCCCTCGCGCCGCATTGGCCCGCCGAGTGCGCGGCTCATCACCGCGACGTCTGCGGTGGTCGACCCCGACATTTCCGAGAAGAACATGCTGAAGACGACCACCACCTGCGAGAGCCCGCCCCTGATATGCCCGACCAGCGACACCGACAAATTGGCGATGCGTACCACGACATTGGCCGAGCTCATGAGCTCGCCAACCAGGAGGAAGAACGGGATGGCGAGCAGCGCCTCGGAATCGACGCCGTCAAATATCTTCTGGATGATGGCAGCCAACGACACGTCGGCCAGCGTCGCGCCGACGAACACGCCGGCGAGCAGCGAGAACGGTACGGGCACGCCGAGATAGCCGAACAACAGGAAACAGAACGACATGATCGCGAGGATAACGGGAGGGCTCACGGCCGCGACCTCCCCTCGAAATTCGTTGTCACCGGTGGGCTGCCGGAGATGTCATCCCGCGGCGCGGGATGATCAAAGCCGTTGACAATGCCATTGACCAGCTGCTCGACGGTGAACAGCGCGATCAGCACGCCGGACAGGGGGATGACCGCGTAGAGCGAGGCGATCGGCGTACCCGACGGCAGGCGGAACGAGCCGAAGCCGCGGCGGTAGTTCTGGTAGCCGTACCAGATCAGGCAGGCGGCAACCGCAAGCACCACGACGCGCAGCGCGACCTCGACGATCAGCCGCGGCAGGCCATGCATCGATTCAGAGATGGCGGTAAGATAAAGGTGGTCGTTGCGACGCGTGGCGACCGCGGTACCCACAAAGATCGCGTAGATGAATAGCGTCGACGTCGCTTCCTGCAGCCACAGCCAAGGATGGCCGATCGTTCGCGTCAGGATGTCGGCCGTCACCGACAGCGAGAAGCCGAAGCAAAGCACGCCGCATAGCACCATCAGCGCGAGCTCGAGGCGATCGAGCGCCCGCCATTTCAGATGGCGCTGCCGCTGCAGCACCAGTTTATCGGCGATCGCCATCAATCTCTCCGTCGCGGCAGCGGCGGCATCTCACAGACTAGTTGATCGCTCGGATCAAGTTCTTGATCTTCTCGGCGTGGGGCCCGAGATCGCGTGCGAGCTTGTCGAGATAGGGATCGGCGATCTTCTGGAAGCCGGGCTTGTCGACGTCGGTGATGATCTTGACGCCGATCTTCTCAAGCCTGGCCGCTGCGGAATGCTCCAGTGCGAAGCCGCGCTTCGGCTCCTGCGCGCTGACGTCACGCGCCGCGGTCGTGACCCACTGCTTCTGCTCGGCCGAAAGGCTTTGCCAGAGCTTGTCGCTGATCCAGAGAATCGCGTTGTTGGCCTCGTGCTCGCTCATCGACAGCACGGGGGCGACTTCGTAGTGCTTGTTGATGAGATAGACGTTGACGGCGTTCTCGCCGAAGTCGACCACCCCGGTCTGCAGCGAGGTGTAGACGCTACCGAACGGCATGTGCACGGTCTGCGCGCCATAGGCTGCGAACATCGTGTCTTCAGTCGCGGTCGCCTGCACGCGCACCTTGTAGCCCTTGATGTCGTCGACCTTGTGCACCTCCTTCTTGCCGTACATGTGGCGGAAGCCCTGGGTGGCGAGCCCGATCGCATGGATGCCCTGCGTGGTGTCGTCGATCATGTCACGGATGGCGGCAAAGACCTTTTCGTCGCCAAGCGACTTGATGATGTGATCCTCGCCTTGGAACAAGAAGTGCAGGGACATCACGCCGGCCTGCGGCGAGATGGTCGAGGTATTGGCGGAGGAGACGACGGCAAAGTCGATGTCGCCTGCCTTCACGAGTTGCAGGATCTGCGGCTCCTGGCCAAGCTGCGCGCCGGGATACTGGTCGACGAGCATGGTCCCCTTGCTCAATTCCTTCAGCTTGGCGGAAAAGATGTCGTAGGCGATGCTGTAGCCGGAATTGAGCTGCTGATCGTGGGCGAAGCGAAAATGCTTCACCTCCTGCGCGCCAGCGCTTGCACAGAACATCAACACCGCGGCTGCCGCCAAGTTGAGGATTTCCGTTTTATGATTCACCGTTTTTCCCCGGGGTTGATTTTTGGGCGGATCAAACCATCGCCCTTGGCGGATTGTCAATCAAACATCCGTCAGTCGCGATGCGACAGCCTTGGCTCGTTGCGCGCGATTTGGCATCGGATCAGTTGATCGCCCGGATCAGGTTCTTGATCTTCTCGGCGTGGGGGCCGAGCTCTTTTGCGAGCCTGTCAAGCAGGGGATCGGCGACCGCAATGAAGCCGGACTTGTCGACATCGTTGACGAGCTTCACCCCGATCGATCTGAGCTTGTCCTGGGACTGATGATCGAGCTCCAGCGCCCTTGCCGGCTGGGTCCTGTTGACGTCGTCGGCGGCCGCCAGCACCCAGCCCTGCTGCTCCGGCGTGAGGCTGTTAAAGAGCCTATCGCTGATCCAGACGAGCGAGTTATTGGCCTCGTGCTCGGTCATCGACAGCACTGGCGCCACCTCGTAGTGCTTGTTGGCGAGGTAGATGTTGACGCCGTTCTCGGCAACGTCGACGACGCCGGTTTGCAGCGAGGTGTAGACGCTGCCGAACGGCATATGCACGATCTGGGCACCATAAGCGGGGAAGGTGGTGTCCTCGGTCGGCGTCGCCTGTACGCGCACCTTCAGCCCCTTCACGTCGTCGATCTTTCTGATTTCGCGCTTGGAATACATGTTGCGCAGGCCGAGCGTGGCAAGCGCAATTACGCGCGCGCCCTGCACGGTCTCTGCGATCATCTCTTTCACCGCCTTGGCGACGTCGGGGTCGGCGATCGCCTTCATCAAATGCGCTTCCGAGCGAAACAGGAAATGCATCGACATCACCCCAGCCTGCGGCGACAGCGTTGCGGCATTGGCCGAGGAGGAGATGCAGAACTCGACGTCGCCGTTCTTGACCAGTTGCAGCACTTGCGGCTCCTGTCCGAGCTGCGCGCCCGGATACTGGTCGATCAGCATCGTGCCTTTGCTCAATTCCTTGAGCTTGTCGGCAAAGATGTCGCCGAGAATACCGTAACCGGTCGTCTTCGGCTGATCGTAGGCAAAGCGATAGTGCTTCGCCTCCTGTGCGGCAGCGTCTGCGGCGGCGGTGAAAATGGATGCGGCCACCAACGCAGCGAAAACCTTGTGCCTGCTCGCCATCGTTTCCCCCTGGCTGGATTTTGCTTGATCATCCCATCGCGCTTTGCGGGGTGTCAATCGAACTGAGGGCGAAGGCAAAAGATTGCTACCCCTTTCCCTGGCGCCGCAGGAAATCGAAATCGCAGCCCTCGTCGGCCTGCAGGATGGCCTCGTTGAACAGCCACGCGTAGCCGCGGTCGGCGCCTTCGGGGGGCGGCTGAGGCTTGAGCGCGGCTTGGCGCCGCTTCAATTCGGCCTCATCGACCAAGAGCGCGATGCTGCGCTTGGCGACATCGAGGCGGATCATGTCGCCGGTCCTCACCAGCGCCAGCGGCCCGCCGACCGCGGATTCCGGCGTGATATGCAACACGATCGTACCAAACGCCGTGCCGCTCATCCGCGCGTCCGAAATCCGCACCATGTCCTTGACGCCGGCGCGCAAGAGCTTCTTCGGGATTGGCAGATAGCCCGCTTCCGGCATGCCCGGCGCGCCCTTGGGGCCGGCATTGCGCAACACCAGCACGTCGTCGGCGGTGACATCAAGCGCGGGGTCATCGACCCGCAACGTCATGTCGCCAACCGACTCGAACACGACGGCGCGGCCGGTATGCTGCAGGAGTCCTGCTGTCGCGGCAGAATGCTTGATTAGGGCACCGCGCGGCGCAAGATTGCCGCGCAACACGGCCAGCCCCCCTTCCGGCTTGATCGGATTTTGCCGCGGACGGATCGCGGTCTGGCCGGGCACGGCTTCGGCCCCGGCGACGACCTCGCGCAGCGTCTTGCCTTCGATGGTCCTGGCATCGAGATCAATGAGATCGCCGAGCTGCGCCATCAGCCTCGGCACGCCGCCGGCATGATGGAAATGCTCCATATAGTGCTCACCCGACGGCTTAAGGTCGACCAGCACCGGCACGTCGCGACCGAGCCTGTCGAAGGCATCGAGATCGATCCGGTGCGGGGTGCGATGCGCGATCGCCGTGAGATGAATGAGGCCATTGGTCGAACCGCCGATCGCCTGCAGCACTGCCTGCGCATTGCGGAACGAGGATTTCGTCAAGAGCTCGCTCGGCTTCGGCCCCCTGGTTTTCGCCATTTGCGCCGCTACCCTGCCGCTCGCCTCGGCAAGACGAAAACGCTCGGCATGCGGCGCGGGAATGGTCGCGCTCATCGGCAGCGACAGTCCGAGCGTCTCGGTGATGCACGCCATGGTGCTGGCGGTACCCATCACCATACAGGTGCCGACCGATGGCGCGAGGCGCCCGTTCACCGCCTCAATCTCCCGATCGTCGATCTCGCCCGCGCGATATTTGGCCCAGAGCCTGCGGCAATCGGTGCAGGCACCCAACACCTCGCCCTTGTGGTGGCCGACAACCATGGGACCTACCGGTATGACGACGGTCGGCAGGTCGGCGGAGACCGCGGCCATGATCTGCGCCGGCAAGGTCTTATCGCAGCCGCCGATCACAATCACGGCGTCCATCGGCTGCGCCCGAACCATCTCTTCCGTATCCATCGCCATCAGGTTGCGCAGATACATCGAGGTCGGGTGCGTGAAACTCTCGGCGATCGAGATGGTCGGAAACACAAACGGCATGGCGCCCGAATGCATCACCCCGCGCTTGGCCGCCTCGATGATCTGCGGCGCGTTGCCGTGGCAGGGATTGTAGTCGCTGTAGGTGTTGGTGATGCCGACGATGGGGCGATCGAGCGCGTCGTCGGAATAGCCCATCGCCTTGATGAAGGCCTTGCGCAGGAACAGCGAAAAGCCTGCGTCGCCGTAACTTGCCAGTCCTTTGCGAAGTCCGTCGGTCATTGCCGTGGTCTCTTGGGGTTACGTCCAGTCAATGATCTTGCTGTTGTCGCCATCAAAGTCCATGCTGCAGAACACGCCGCCCTGGTAGAACTCGGCGACTGCGTCGGGCTTGAGTTGCGCCTGCTCGGCCGTCGCGTGCTCGCGGAAATCCTCGGCCCTACCGGTCGGGCGATAGCCGAGATCATAGGCACGGTGATTGTCCCACCAGGAACGCTCGTTATAGGACGCCCCATACAGGATTTCGAATTGGATGTCGGGGTGCTCGAGCCCGATGCGGCACAGCTGCACCAGATCCTCCGGCTTAAGCCAGATCGCGAGCCGCCTGTGATCGAGCGGTTTGTCGCCGAAATTGCCGATCCGGATGCAGGTCACCTTCATGCCGTGCTTGTCGGCATAAAGCGCGCCGATCGCCTCGCCAAACGCCTTGCTGACGCCATAGCGGCTGTCGGGGCGCGGGGTCACGTCGGTGCCGATCCGGTGATGCCTGGGATAGAAGCCGACCGCGTGGTTGGAGGACGCGAAGATAACCCGCGTGACAGCCTTCCTGCGCGCCGCCTCGAACAGATTGTAGCCGCCGATGATGTTGGACTGCAGGATTGGATCCCAGGGGCCCTCGACCGAATAGCCGCCAAAATGCAGGATGGCGTCGACGCCCTCGCAGATCGCCTCGACCTGGGCGAGATCGGCGAGATCGGCCGCCTTGAATCTTTCATGGCTACCCAGATCGGCCGGCTTTTTGATATCGCTCAGCACCAGATCCGGATAGATCGGCGGCAACAATTTGCGCAAAGACGTGCCGATCCCCCCGGCTGCGCCGGTCATCAATATACGTGGCATTTCTCCCCCTCGTGCCTTTGACACGTCGATTTGCGGTCATTCACCAGTGGTGATAGCAACTCATGTTGCGAGGAAACGCAACAACGAGAACAGCAAATGTCCGATGCAAACGCTCACGCCTTAGGCTTTCGCCCGGCAAGTTCTTATCCCGATCCGGCAATAAGCGCCCTCGATCCCCGCTTCGAAAGCTACTGGCTCAAGCCGTCGGCCGTCGAGCGTCTCGCCACCGGACTGCGCTGGGCCGAAGGCCCGGTGTGGGTCGGCGACGGGCGCTATCTCTTGTGCAGCGACATCCCGAACCAGCGCATCATCAAATGGGAAGAGGAGACCGGCGCAGTCTCGATCTACCGAAAACCCTCCAACTTCGCCAACGGCAACACCCGCGACCGCCAGGGCCGGCTCGTCACCTGCGAGCATGGCGGCCGCCGCGTGGTGCGCACCGAATATGACGGTTCGATCACCGTGCTGATCGATTCCTTCGATGGCAAGCGGCTAAACTCGCCAAACGACGTGGTGGTGAAATCCGACGGCTCAGTCTGGTTCACCGATCCCGTATTCGGCCTGCTCGGCAACTACGAAGGCTACAAGGCCGAGCCCGAGATCGAGCCCAATGTCTACCGGATCGACGGCGGGACTGGCAAAGCGACTGTCGTCGCCGGGGGCGTGCTGGGGCCGAACGGGCTTTGCTTCTCGCCGGACGAAAAAATTCTCTACATCGTCGAATCCCGCGGCGTGCCGAATCGCAAGATTCTCGCCTACGACGTCTCGCCCAATAGCGCTAAGCTCTCCAACAAGCGTGTGCTGATCGATGCCGGCCCTGGCACGCCTGACGGTATGCGCTGCGATATCGATGGCAACCTCTGGTGCGGTTGGGGCATGGGTGATCCCAAGCTTGACGGCGTCATGGTGTTCGCGCCTGATGGCGCCCCGATCGGCCGCATCGCGCTGCCCGAACGCTGCGCCAATGTCTGCTTCGGTGGCCTCAAGCGCAACCGCCTATTCATGGCGGCGAGCCAGTCGATCTACGCGCTTTATGTGAACACGCAAGGTGCGGTCGGCGGCTAGCCCGTCATCGCCTTCGGCGAACGCCGCGCCCAAACCACAAGATCCATCGACAGCGCCGGGCGCCAACACGTTCTGCCTGCGGCGATCAGCCCCTGCTTTCGGGCATCAGAGGGTTTGTAGTTTTCAATCGCAGCGAGCGGCGGGCTCGATCCCGAGCCTAGGCGCTTCGAGCTCACAACCGGCCTCACCGGCCAATAGCGATAGCAGTGGGCCTGACGCGCGCACAGCTTGAAGGACGCCGTCCAATGTCCTCAAAGCAGAACGCCGGAGCGTTTTCCTTATCGCTCCGGCATCGCCCGTCTTGAGTTTCTTGCGAAGGCTTACGCGGCGCTGTAGCCGGCGACCGCCTTCACCTCGAGATATTCTTCGAGGCCGTATTTGCCCCATTCGCGGCCGTTGCCGGACTGCTTGTAGCCGCCGAACGGCGCGGTGCGGTCGTTTGGCACACCCTGCAGGTTGACATTGCCGGCCCGGATCTGGCGCGCCACCTTTCGCGCACGTTCGACGCTGCCAGCCGAAACATAGCCGGCAAGCCCATAGGGC
>Ga0306920_100006312_pt1 | contig 15451 bp, 17 predicted proteins | sample flu12Cox44000170_FD_204666 | JGI IMG/M metagenome (GOLD analysis project Ga0306920, IMG submission 204666) | Lab enrichment of tropical soil microbial communities from Luquillo Experimental Forest, Puerto Rico - flux4day.12C.oxic.44.000.170 (v2)... | ecosystem: Environmental > Terrestrial >... | reverse complement strand
GGTTTATGGCGAAGGACGTTGAAGGAGGGCGAAGGGCTGCCGTGGTGGAGCCGAGGGGATTTGAACCCCTGACCTCCGCAGTGCGATTGCGGCGCTCTCCCAACTGAGCTACGGCCCCGCCGGTCGGGCGTGAAATGCGGCTCAACTTGCCGGCCCGAGCGAGAAGCGGCCATTTACGGCCGGTCCCGGAGGGTGTCAAGGACGCGGCTAGTGCCTCGGCGCTTGTTTGCGCGGTACAAGCCCGCTACATGTGCGCACCTCAATCCGCAGCGAATCCCCCGCCATGCGCGCCCTTCTCGACGTGATCCTGATCGCCCTCAACATCTACATGTGGATCGTGATCGCGGCGGTGATCCTCTCCTGGCTGGTCGCGTTCAACGTGGTGAACACGCGCCATCCGTTCGTTTCGTCAGTTGCCGAGTTTCTTTTTCGCATCACCGAGCCGGCGTTGCGGCCGATCCGCAATCTACTGCCCAACCTCGGCGGCATCGACATTTCGCCGATCATCCTGTTCCTGATCATCATCCTGATCGAGCGGGTGATCATCTATTACATCTATCCCAACGTGATCTGACCCATGGGCGCGCGCCCGTGGACGGCCGCCGAGGGCGGGCTCCTTCTCGACGTGCGCCTGACCCCGAAAGGCGGCCGTGACGCGCTCGACGGCATCGCGCCGCTCGCCGACGGCCGCGCTGTGCTCAGGGCGCGGGTGCGTGCCGCGCCGCACGAGGGCGCGGCGAACGCGGCGCTCACCCGTCTGATCGCTACGGTCGCAGGCGTTCCCGCCAGCCGAGTCTCGATCGTCGGCGGCACGACCGCGCGGATCAAGCGCATGCGCATTGCCGGCGAGCCGCGGGCGATCGCGGCCGCGCTGGAAACAGCGACCGCCTGCGCCGACGCACGCAAGGGCCGCACGCCATGACCGCCCGCGTCATCGATGGCGGTGCGATCGCGGCCGGCTTGCGCGAGAAGGTCGCCGCGGCGGCGCGACGCCTTGCGCAGGATCACGGGATCGTGCCGGGCCTTGCGGTGGTGCTGACCGGCGACAACCCGGCGAGCGAAGTCTACGTGCGCAACAAGGCGACACGCACCGAAGCGGGCGGCATGCGCTCGTTCATCCACCGCCTGCCCGCCACGGCAACCGCCAGCGACCTCCTCGATCGTATCGCTGCACTCAACGCCGATGCCACGGTGCACGGCATCCTGGTGCAGCTGCCGCTGCCGCCGCAGATCGATCCGCACGGCGTGCTCGCGGCGATCGATCCGAGCAAAGACGTCGACGGGTTTCACCCGCTCAATGCGGGCCGGCTGGCGACCGGGCTGCCCAGCCTCGTGCCATGCACGCCGCTCGGCTGCGTGATTCTCGCGAAGACCGTGCTGCCGTCCCTGGCCGGCGTTTCGGCGGTCGTGGTCGGACGTTCCACGATCGTCGGCAGGCCGCTCGTGCATCTCCTGCTGGCCGAGAACGCGACCGTGACGGTCGTCCATTCGAAAACCCGCGACCTGCCCGCCGTGTGCCGCGGCGCCGATCTGTTGTGCGTGGCCGTCGGGCGGCCGGAGCTGGTGCGCGGCGATTGGATCAAGCCGGGCGCGACGGTGATCGACGTCGGGATCAACCGCGTCGCGGCCGAGGGCGGCAAGCATCGCATCGTGGGCGACGTGGCTTATGCGGAAGCTACGGCGATCGCCAGCGCTGTCACACCCGTGCCGGGCGGCGTCGGGCCGATGACGATTGCGTGCCTGATGGCAAATACGCTGCGTGCCGCGGCGACGCGCGCCGGCCTGCCGCCACCGGAATTGTGAATGTAACGCTTAGGGCTGCCAGCCGAAGGCGACCTTATCGAGGGCCTTCTGCCCGAAACGCTCGGAAGAGCGGGCGATCGCACGGCCGCCGAGCGCACGATAGAACTCGACCGCCGGATCGTTATCCGAAAGCGCCCATACGACCAGACTACGCAACCCGCTCTGTGCCAAATCGCGACGCGCCGCCGTGAACAAACGCCGGCCGAATCCGAGGCCCTGAAATTCCGGGCGCAGGTAAAGCTCGTAGATTTCGCCGTCGTAGGTGAGGCTGCGGGCACGGTTGCGGCCGTAGTTGGCGTAACCGGCGATGCGATCGCCGAACACGAGCAGCGCCACGCGGCTGCCCTTGCGAATCGCGCTCTCCCACCACGCCGGGCCGCGCCGACTGATCAGCTTGGCGAGTTCAGCTCCCGGGATGATGCCCTGATAGGCGGTCCGCCAAGCTTCGTCGTGGGTCGATGCCACCGATTCGGCATCGGACGCCTTGGCTCTACGGATTTCTATCAGGGTCGTCGACATGGACGAATTGAAGCAAGCGGTTTGCTTCCCTTCAAGGGTAGAATTAACGAGCGGTTAACGTTGTCGCGAAGCGTTGCACAAATGCATCACTTTTGGGCCGCGTTTTGATGCGGCGCATCACCGCGCCTCTGCACCTCTCCCCGCTTGCGGCGAGAGGGAGATCACACGCCCGCGGATTCCTTGCGCCGTTCTTCCTTCTTGCGCTCGTTGGGATCGAGCACGCTTTTGCGCAGGCGAATCGATTGCGGCGTCACCTCGACCAATTCGTCGTCGGCGATATAGGCGAGCGCCTTTTCCAAGGTCATGCGAATCGGCGGCGTGAGCAGCACGTTGTCGTCCTTGCCGGCGGCACGGATGTTGGTGAGCTTCTTGCCCTTGAGCACGTTGACGACGAGGTCGTTGCCACGCGCGTGCTCGCCCACGATCATGCCCTCATAGATGCGCGTGCCGGGCATGATCATCATCGGCCCGCGATCCTCGAGATTCCACAGCGCGTAGGCGACCGCCTCGCCCATACCGTTCGATATGAGCACGCCGGTACGCCGGCCTTCGATCTCGCCCTTGTAGGGCGCGTAGGCGTGGAATACGCGATTGAACACCGCCGTGCCGCGGGTATCGGAGAGCAGCTCGCCCTGATAGCCGATGAGCCCGCGCGTGGGCGCATGAAACACGAGGCGCAGGCGGCCGCCGCCGGACGGCCGCATGGCGATCATCTCGGCGCGGCGCTCGGAAAGTTTCTGCACCACGATGCCGGAGAACTCCTCGTCGAGGTCGATCGTCACCTCTTCGATCGGCTCCATCAGCTCGCCGGAATCGGGATCGCGCTCGAACAATACCTTCGGGCGCGAGACGCCCAGCTCAAAGCCTTCGCGCCGCATGGTCTCGATGAGAATGCCGAGCTGCAGCTCGCCGCGGCCGGCGACTTCGTAGGCGTCCTTCTCGGAAGATTCGGTGACCCGGATCGCGACGTTGCCCTCGGCTTCGCGCAGCAATCGGTCGCGGATCACCCGGCTCGTCACCTTGTCGCCTTCGGTACCCGCGAACGGGGAATCGTTGACGCGGAACGACATGGCGAGCGTCGGCGGATCGATCGGCTGCGCCGGCAGCGGGACGGTCACTTCGGGCGCGCACAGCGTGTGCGCCACCGTCGCCTCCGGCAGTCCGGCGATCGCGACGATGTCGCCTGCGCTCGCCTCCTCGACGCCGGTACGCTCGAGCCCCCGGAACGCCAGCACCTTCGACACGCGGCCCTCATCGACGAGATTGCCGCCGCGGTCGAGCACCTTGACGCCCTGATTAGGCCTGACGCTCCCGGAGCTGATGCGCCCGGTAACGATGCGGCCGAGATAAGGATTGGCCTCGAGGATGGTGCCGAGCATTCGGAGCGGCCCCTCCTCGATCGCCGGCGGCGCGACATGACGCAGCACCAGATCGAACAGCGGCGCCATGGAAGTCTTCGGCCCTTCAGGGCGCGCGGCCATCCAGCCTTCCTTAGCCGAGCCGTAGAGGATCGGGAAATCGAGCTGTTCGTCGGTCGCGTCGAGCGCAGCAAACAGATCGAACACCTCGTTGGCCACTTCGCTCGGCCGCGCGTCCGGGCGGTCGACCTTGTTGACGGCGACGATCGGCTTGAGCCCGACCTTCATCGCCTTCGACACCACGAACTTGGTCTGCGGCATCGGGCCCTCGGCGGCATCCACCAGGACGATCGCGCCGTCGACCATGTTGAGGATGCGCTCGACCTCGCCGCCGAAGTCCGCGTGGCCCGGCGTATCGACGATGTTGATACGGGTGCCCTGCCAGACGATCGACGTCACCTTCGCCAGGATGGTGATGCCGCGCTCGCGCTCGAGTTCGTTGGAATCCATGGCGCGCTCGGCGACGCGCTGGTTCTTGCGGAACGCGCCCGATTGCTGCAGCAGCCGGTCGACGAGCGTGGTCTTGCCGTGGTCGACGTGGGCAATGATGGCGATGTTGCGCAGGTTCATGGAGAGTCTTGTTGGAGCATGATCTTTTCCAAAAACCGGTACCCACTTTTCGGGATCATGCTCTAAAAACCAACCGCGGGCCGAATGGCCCGCGGAATCGCGAGGTATATAGGGGGCGCGAGGCTTTCGGCCAAATCGTTATGCGCCGGCCGGGCGGCTCCACGGGCCGGAGGGGGCGCGTCCCGGCAGCGCGTCGCGCACCATCATCATCTCGCCCACCGTCCCGGCCGTGACCAAGCCGACAAGCCGTCCCTGAGCATCGACCACACCGATCGCCGCCGCCGAGGTCTCCTGCAGCATGCGGAACGCCTCGTCGAGGGTCTGGCGATAGCCGATCGTCGGGATTCCCCTCGTCATCGTCTCGCCCACCGGCGCATTCGGGCCGCGCGCCTTGAGCGCGCGCACGATGTCGCCGCGCGCGAGCAGCCCGACCAGCCGGCCGGCGTCATCGATAACCGGAAACTCGCTCTGGCTGGTGTGCAGCATCGTCTCGATCGCCTGATCGATGTGGTCGGTAGGTTTAAGGCTTGCGAACTGCGTCACCATGGCGGCGGTGACCGGCACCCCGCGCGAGACAGCGCGCAGCCCGACCATATGGGCTTCCGAGGCGGCGGCGAGATAAACGAAGATGGCGATGAAGATCAGCAGCGGATTATAGAGCAGCCCGACGAAGCCGAGCGCGAACGCCACCCATTGGCCGATGCTCGCGGCAAGTTCGGTCGCGCGCACGTAACCGAGCTGTGTCGTCAGCGCCGCCCGCAGCACCCGGCCGCCGTCCATCGGGAACGCCGGGATCATATTGAAGGCGGCGAGGAACAAATTCACCTCGGCAAGCCGGTCGATCATGGCGTGCTTCGCGTTGCCGACCGTGGCGAGCTGTTCCGCGTCGAAATGCGCGCCGGCGAACGCCGCGAGGGCAAGCGCGATAACGACGTTCACCGCAGGGCCCGCGATGGCGATGAGAAATTCCTGACCGGGCGCTTCTGGAATGCGGGCGAGACGCGCAACGCCGCCGATCGGCAGCAAGGTCACGTCCGGGGTCGGTACACCGAAGGCGCGTGCCGTGAAGATGTGGCCGAACTCATGGGCGAGCACGCACAGGAACAACAGGATCATGAACAGGAGACCGCTCCACGCCGCCGCGGCGCCGCCGGTCTGGTAATTGGCGAACCAGATCCAGACGAGGAACAAAAGGAAAGTGATGTGGATGCGCACGGCGGTGCCGGCGATCCGACCGATGCTCAAGGACCAAGACATGGGGTGTTCCCTCGCGCAACTGCCCGGACCGAAGCGCACACGCCGGTACGGCATTCCGGTAGGTAAGCATGACCACCGGGCTGCGCCACGGTCGGCCCAGCGGCGCCGCCCAGGGCTAACCGGATTTTACGGAATCTGCCTCAGGTTGCCGCTGTGGCCCGGCGGCGAAATCGATGCGGCGGTGAAAGGCGCCGAGCGCACGGACGAGTTCGGCGCGATCGCGCGGGCGATCGTCGAGTTGCGCGACGCGGTGCGCAACCGCATGCAGGACGAGATGCGCCGCGACGCCGATGGCAACCGCGCGAGCGAGGCCGAGCGGCAGCGTTTCCTCGGCGAGGTGGCGCATTCGCTCGACCGGCAGGTCAAGGCGGTTGCCGATGCGGTCGGCGCTGCCGCGCAGGCGCTGATCGGAACCGTGCGCTCGATGACGTCCGTATCGGCCGAGGCGCAACGCGAGGCGAGCACGGCCTCCGGGCGTGAGCCGTTCAGCGGCCGAGTACGTCGAGACCGTGGCGAAGCGGCCGGCCAGCTCGACGGCGCCATCAGCGAGATCGGCGCGCAGGTGCAGCAGTCCTCGAAAATCTCTCAGGATGCGATGGGGCAAATCCGCGAGGCGCGCGCGATCGTGCGCACTCTCTCGGCCGCCTCCGCCGATATCGGCAAGGTCGTTCAGCTCATTCAGGCGATCGCCGAGCAGGCCAACCTGCGAGCGCTCAACGCGACCATCGGGGCGGCGCGCGCCGGCAAACCCGGCAAGGGCTTCGCAATGGTCACCTCGGAGGTCAAGCAGCTCGCCACCCAGACGTCGAAGGCGACCGAGGAGATTTCCGGCCGCATTCACGCGGTGCAGGGCGCGACCGACCAGGCGGTGGCGGCGATCGACAACGTCGACAAGACCATCGCGCGCATCAACGAGATCGGCTCGCGCGCCGGCCACCACGCCGCCGAGCAGACCGAGCAGCTTGCGGCGAGTCTGGTGCGGCTGCTCGAAGCCGCGAGCGACACCAGCAACTCGTCCGAAGAGGTGGTCGCCTCCGCCTCCGACCTTTCCGAACAGGAAGCCTCGCTCATGCGGCAGGTCGACGAGTTCCTCGCGCACATCGCGGCGTAGGGTGGCGCCGCTAACCCACCCTACAGCCCCAGCTTCTTCTTCCGTTGCGCAAGCGTGCGCAGGCGCAGCGCGTTGAGCTTGATGAAACCCTCGGCGTCGCGCTGGTCGTAGGCTGCCGCGCCCTCCTCGAAGGTGACGAGGTCCTGGTCGTAGAGCGAATATTTGCTCTCGCGGCCGACGACCGCGACGCTGCCCTTGTAGAGCCGCAGGCGCACGCGGCCGGTGACCAGCTCCTGCGAGCGGTCGATCGCGGCCTGCAGCATCTCCCGTTCGGGCGAGAACCAGAAGCCGTTGTAGATCAGCTCGGCGTAACGCGGCATCAGCTCGTCCTTGAGATGGGCGGCGCCGCGGTCGAGCGTGATCTGCTCGATGCCCCGGTGGGCGGCGAGCAGGATCGTGCCGCCCGGCGTCTCGTACATGCCGCGCGACTTCATGCCGACGAAACGGTTCTCGACCAGATCGACCCTGCCGACGCCGTGCGCCCGGCCGAGGTTGTTGAGGCGCGCGAGCAGCTGCGCCGGCGAGAGTTTCTTTCCATCGACCGCGACGGCGTTGCCGCCCGCGAACTCGACGGTGATGATCGCCGGCTTCCCGGGCGCGCGTTCGGGATCGTCGGTGCGCGAATAGACGTAGTCCGGAACCTCGGCGGCCGGATCCTCCAGGACCTTGCCCTCGGACGACGTGTGCAGCAGGTTGGCGTCGACCGAGAACGGCGCCTCGCCGCGTTTGTCCTTCGCGATCGGGATCTGGTGCTGCTCGGCAAATGAGATCAGCTTGCTGCGCGACGTGAGGTCCCATTCGCGCCAGGGCGCGATCACCTTCACGTCGGGCTTGAGCGCATAGTAGGTCAGCTCGAAGCGAACCTGATCGTTGCCCTTGCCGGTCGCACCGTGCGCGACCGCGTCGGCGCCGACCTTCTCTGCGATTTCGATCTGCTTCTTGGCGATGAGCGGCCGCGCGATCGACGTGCCCATCAGATATTGCCCCTCGTACAGCGTGTTGGCGCGGAACATCGGAAACACGTAATCGCGTACGAACTCCTCGCGCAAATCCTTGATGAAGATGTTCTCAACCTTTACGCCGAGCAGCTGCGCCTTCTGCCGCGCCGGCTCCAGCTCCTCGCCCTGGCCGAGGTCGGCCGTGAACGTGACTACCTCGCAGCGGTAGGTCGTTTGCAGCCACTTGAGAATGACCGAGGTGTCGAGCCCGCCCGAATAGGCAAGCACCACCTTTTTCACGTCGCCCGTTTTCATCGTTGATCCGTGAGGAAAAAGCCGCCGGGACTATAGGGGCGAGGCCCTGCTGCGCAACCCCGCTACGGGCCGCTGCGCTGGACGCGACGGCGGGCAGCGATGCCCATGCGGCTGAAGGCAGCGCCGAGCGCCGTGTGAATGGGCAACACGAGGCGCTCGATCGCGCGCTCGACGCTCGCGTCGGACGGCAGCGGCACGGGCCAACGGAACAGCAGCGCGTAGACGAGCCAGATGATGAGGAAGGTGAACACGGCCGCGAACGCAACGTCGGTGAAGAAGTGGCCGCCTACCGCGATGCGCATGGCACCCGCCGCGGTGCCGAAGGCAACCGCGGCCGCATAGGCGACCGCGCGCACCTGCGGCGGCGCGAGCGCGGCGGGCGCGAGAGTCCAGAATGCGCCCGCGCCTTCGCCGGAAATGAACGAGCAGTTCTGGTCGCAGGCGCCGCGCGGGTCCCACCACGGCATGAAGCTGTCGCTGCCGGTGAACTCGCGCACCTCGATCGGCCGTGGCCGCCCCCAATGCTCCTTGAGCACGCCATTTGCGAGCACACCCGGCGCGAGCGCCAATGTGCCGAGCAGAAACACGATCGAGCGCGGCGACATCAGCAGGGGCTTCGTCGGGCGTATGAGCTTGAGGATGAGCGTCGCCACCGGGGCGAGCGCTAGCGCGGCCACAATCCACATGGTCGCGTCGCGCAGGCGCAGCACCCACATGTGTCCGTCGACAAACATGTAATAGGTCAGCCCGAACCAGCGCGAGCGCGGTTCGAAGAACAGCCGCGTGATCGCCAGATCTAGCTCGGGAAAGACCGCAAAGATAACGCCGATCGCGATGCCGATCGCGAGCACGACGAGAAGGCCGGTACGATTCATGCGGGCGGGTGTAGCCGAGCCCGCCGCGGGTGCAAAGCCGGGCCGTCGACTTCGCGATTGCGCCACTGCGCCTCTCCGGCGAAAGTGACCGCTCGATTGGAGACCTCTGATGAGCTTAGTCCCCGACCTGCAGGTCCTTCTCGCCTTCACGCTTGCCGCGGTCGTACTGATCGTCACGCCCGGACCCGACATGGCGCTCTTCCTCGGCCAGACGTTGACGGCAGGGCGCACGCGCGGGTTTGCGGCGATGCTCGGCGTCATAACCGGCACGGTCCTGCACAGCCTCATCGCGGCGTTCGGGCTTTCCGCGCTGCTGGCCGCATCCGTGCTCGCCTTTACCGCGCTCAAAATCGCCGGCCTCGCCTCGCGGTGGGCGCGCTGCGTCACGGATCGGCACTCACCGTGCGCAACGAGTCCGCCGGCCGCCGGCCGCTCGGTCAGGCTTATCTGATGGGGCTCGGCTGCAACCTGCTCAATCCGAAAGTCATCATGTTCTTCGTGACGTTCCTGCCGCAGTTCGTCTCCGTCTCCGACCCGCACGCCGGCGCGAAGCTCCTGTTCCTTGGACTCTATTTCGTCGCGCTGTCGGTGCCGATCTGTGCGCTGCTGATCCTTCTTGCCGAACGCTTCACCGCCGCGATCCGCCGCTCGCCGCGGGCGACGCGAACCGTCGACTGGCTGTTCGCTGGCCTGATGGGGACGTTCGCGGTACGGCTGCTATTTTGGCGCGCCGACTGAGCATGATCCCGAAAAGTGGGTACCGATTTTCGGAAAAGATCATGCTCCAATAATAGGCTTGCTTGCCGTATTGGCCGGGGTCGCCGGCTTGCGCCAGGCGCCGGCATTGCGGCCGGCGAGCGCCCAATAGACAAAGCCGGCGACGATCCCGGCCGCCGCCATGATTTCGATCCCGCGCCCGCCGAGATCGTCATCGGGATTGTGCAGCAGCCGCAGGTCCAAGCCGTAGGAGAGACCCAGCGCCAGCGCCGCGCCGGCCAGCGGATAAAACAAAATCGAGCGCAGACGGAATCCCTCCGCGAGCGCAATGATCAGCATCGCCGGCAGCATAGCGTAGAGCGAGAAGAACACCGCGGACAGCCCAACCGCGATCGCGATTATTTGCTGATCGGCGGGCGTATCAAACAAACAGGGTGAAGCTGGGAACAGCAACGCGAAGGTCACCACCGCGGCGGCGGCGAGGCAGGCAAGGGCGAAGGCAAACAGCACGACGAAAATGCGCGCGATCAGAGGCACGCGGTTCTCAGTCCGTCATCGCCATGGCGCGCAGCGCCATGCGCTCGCGCGCGGAGAGCTTCTCGGTCGCGCTCTTGAGCTGGCCGCAGGCGGCGAGGATGTCGCGCCCGCGCGGCGTGCGCACCGGCGATGCATAGCCAGCGTTGAACACCACTTCGGAGAAGCGTTCGATCTGGTCCCAGTCCGAACATTCGTAGGCGCTGCCCGGCCACGGATTGAACGGGATCAGATTGATCTTCGAAGGGATCCCGGCAAGCAATCGTACCAGCGCCTTGGCGTCGGCGATCGAATCGTTGAGGCCCTTGAGCATCACGTACTCGAAGGTGATGCGTCGCGCGTTGGAGAGCCCGGGATAGTTGCGGCACGCGTCGAGCAGCGCGGCGATCGGATATTTGCGATTGAGCGGCACCAGCACGTTGCGGCGCGCGTCGTCCACCGCGTGGAGCGACAGCGCCAGCATCACGCCGATTTCGTCGCCGCAGCGCGCGATGTTGGGAACGACGCCGGAGGTCGAGAGCGTGATGCGGCGCTTGGAAATGCCGATGCCGTCGCCGTCGGCGACCACCAGCAGCGCGTCGCGCACCGCCTCGAAATTATAGAGCGGCTCGCCCATCCCCATCATCACCACGTTGGAGATGAGGCGGCCGCCGTCCGCGCGCGGGTTGGCGCCGCCGGCGGGCGGCGTCGCGCCGGGCCAGTCGCCGAGCCGGTCGCGCGCCAGCATCACCTGGCCGACGATTTCGCCGGCGGTGAGGTTGCGCACCAGGCGCTGGGTGCCGGTGTGGCAGAAGGTGCACGAGAGCGTGCAGCCGACCTGGCTCGAGACGCACAAGGTCCCGCGGTCGGTTTCCGGGATGTAGACGCACTCGACCTCGTGCGGCCGCTCGCCCGGGTGCTGGCCAGGCAGCCGCAGCAGCCACTTGCGCGTACCGTCCGCGGAAACCTGCTCGGCCACCACCTCCGGCCGCGCCAGCGTGTGGCGCTCGGCAAGTCCCGCGCGCAGGCCCTTCGACACGCTCGTCATCTCGTCGAAGCTTCGGGCGCCGCGCCCGTAGAGCCAATTCCACAGTTGCCGCACGCGCATGCGGCGCTGGCCCTCGGGCACGCCCACGGCAGCGAGCGCTTCGGCAAGGGCCGCGCGGTCCAGGCCGACGAGTGAGGGCCGTGCCGGCGCCACGTAGCGCTCGAGCGGCGTCTTCTCGATCGGCCGCGGACCGGCTGCGGCTTCCGCCTGGGTCGTATCGATGAGTGTCGTCATGGGAGAAATTGGAGCCTCGTCACGCGGCTCATAGCATAGATAGGCAGCTCCACAGGCGCTGCGAGTGGCGCCCCGCGTGTTCCCTCATTGTGCAATGCGGCAGAATGTCAACGCGGGCCGGAACGCGTCGCGGAATTAACAGGAATTTACAGGTGCGACCCATCACCAAAGCCTTCCCGCCGTGCTGCGCGGCAGCAAATGGGGTTCGTTTTGCATTTGCACAACCTGGGATAAAATATTTTCTGCGATCCGTCTTCTCATCGCATACATAGAGGTCGTTGGGCGGAAAGTTCCCGAAGGTGTTGTTCCTGATTGTTGTCTTGTTGTTTTTCCATTGTTTTCTTTCATCCCGATGCTGCATCGCACCGAGCTCCCCTGCTGTCGGTTAGCTTCGCCATCTCAACCGCTTAGCTCCGTCACCGCGCGTCAATGAAGCGACTTGGCGACTGTATTTTCATTGTATTTTCGTTGTTATTTACAATGGCGTTGTGCATCGCGGGCACTTTGTCCCGTGAGTCGCTCGGCTGCTCCGAATGCCCAGAACGTGGAATCAGCAACGATCTGCAAGCAACCAAATGTGTTATTACCAAGTGTTATTGCGTTCTTCCTCATTGGCGGAGCATAGGCCAACCAACCGGCATTTGTCGAGAATTGTCGAGCGAATTCGGGTTACAAAGCCGCGATCCGAATTCGAACATCAAACAAACAGCGTCGTTATTTCACTTGCACTCTTTGGCCGCGCGGTCGAGCGCCTGGGAGAGGCCTTTGAGCGAATAGCGATCGGTCGATTGCGTCCCGCGCGAGGAGGTACCGCTGACGACGATGTCCTGGCCCTTGCGCATGGTCTCGACCATGCGTGCCTCCTCGGCGGCGTTGCTGATCCAGGCGCCGTCGGCCTTGGTGTACATGACGAATTTGTTGTTGCCGATTTCGACATTGACCTCGGAGTCCGGCTTGAGCTGATAGCCGATGATCACCGAGACCTCGTTGTGCACGTTCTCGGCCGGACGCGTGGAGATGAACAGATAGGTCGGGTCGCGCGGCTTGTTTGGGGGCGTGGTGCGTGTGCTCGAAGGCGAAGCGAGCGCGTAGCATACCTTGCCGCCGCCGCCCGCCGCCGCGTAGGCGCCCCAGTCGCCGAATTGGCCGAGCAGGTTCGGATGCCCGCCGCCCGGCGCTGCCGGCGCGGGCGCTGTCTGTTTGGGCCCGGCCGACTTCTTGGCCGGCGCCTGCGCGACCGCCGGCACCGCCAGCAAGGCAGCGGCCGCCACAGCCAATCCTATGCGCACCATGATCTGCATGTCCCGACACCCCGAAGCCACGCCCCGGATTCGCGGCGATTACGGGGCGAAGCCGGCATTGTAAAGGCAGCCTGACGCCGCCCTGGCTCGATGGCGGCAACATGGTATGACACCGGCCCCTTTCAGCAGACGCGTCCACCTCCATGAAAGCCGTCCTGTGCAGCCGCTTCGGCGGCCCCGACGACCTCAAAATCAAGGATATCCCGCCGCCGGTCGCGGGGCCGGGCGAGGCGGTGGTCGCGATCAAGGCGGCGGCACTCAATTTTTTCGACACCCTGCTGATCGCTGGCAAATACCAGCACAAGCCGCCGTTCCCGTTCTCGCCGGCTTCGGAATTTGCCGGCGTCGTCGAGAGCTTGGGTTCCGGCGCGACCGGCGTCGCACCCGGCGACCGGGTGATGGGCTGGATGGGTTCGGGCGCCGCGCGCGAGCGCGTCGCGATCAAAACGGAACGCCTGGTGCGGCTCCCCGACGGCCTCGATATCGACCGCGCCGCCGGGCTCACCGTGACCTACGGCACCACCATTCACGCGCTGCGCGACCGGGCGCAGCTCAAGCCGGGCGAGACGCTTGCGGTGCTCGGCGCCGCTGGCGGCACCGGGCTCGCGGCGATCGAACTCGGCAAGATCATGGGCGCGCGGGTGATCGCCTGCGCATCTTCCGCCGACAAGCTCGCCTTCGCGCGCGCGCACGGCGCCGACTTAGGCGTGAACTACGGCGAGGACGACCTCAAAGAGGCGCTCCGCCGCGCGACCGACGGGCGCGGCGTCGACGTGGTCTACGATCCGGTCGGCGGCGATTATGCCGAGGCCGCGCTGCGCTCGATCGCCTGGAACGGCCGCTTCCTGGTGATCGGCTTTGCGGCCGGCGCAATCCCCAAGCTCCCACTCAACCTTGTGCTGCTCAAAGGCTGCGACGTGCGCGGCGTGTTCTGGGGCCAGTTCACAGAGCGCTTTCCGGAGAAGCACCGCGCCAACATGGCCGAGGTGCTGCAATGGGCGTCCGAGGGCAAGCTCTCCGCCCACGTGCACGGGGTCTACCCGCTCGAGCAGATCGCCGACGCACTCAAGGCGCTCGCCAACCGCGAGGCCAAGGGGAAGATTCTGCTGAGGCCGTGAGTGTTTATTATTTGATTCCCCGCGCGAGCGCGGCGCGGGCGGCGGCGCGGTGCAGCGGCGTGATGTGCGCGGCGACGAGACGGATCGCGGTCGCCAGAACTGCGGCGTCGTCGGTGAAGCCGATCATCGGCAGCATGTCGGGAATAGCGTCGAACGGCAGCACGAAATAGGCGAGGGCGCCGAAGAGCGCGGCCTTCACCTGCATCGGCGTGTCGCGGTCGAACGCGCAGTAATAGGCGGCGAGCAAATCTTCCGCGAACGGTAGCCCGGCGCCGAAGCGCTTCACCTTGACCCAGAAGCCGCGCCGGACGGTTTCCTCGTCGCGCGCGGCATCGTCGAAGCTCACGTCGTCGAGGGATGCGGCGCATTCGGGCATAGGCGTCTCCCTGATCCCGCGACCACAAATGGTGGGTTAATTTGGTCGCGGCAAGGCGGCCCGACTCGTTCCCGCTTCGCGCGGCCAGGCCGCGCGATCAATCACCCCACCCGGCGCCGCCCGTATTTGCGGTCGTCGCCACCCTCCCCGCTTCGCGGGGAGGGATGAGCGGATAGGCCGCCTCGACCACATACGGCCCGCCGCCGACCGAGGCCTTGGAGGAGAACAGCACGAAGCGCGATACCGCGAACGGCGACACCCGCACCGGCCCGCGCACAGCGAGATAATCGGCGACCTGCCGGCTAGAGGAATCGCGCAGCCGCGCGAGCGTGACGTGCGGCATGAACTTGCGCCCCTCGGGCTCGAGCCCGACACGCTGCATCAGGCGCTCGAGTTCGGCCTGCAGCTCGACGAGCGGCGGGACCGGCGCGACCGCGGCGACGACCGCGCGCGGCTTGCGCCCGCCGAAAGAATCGAGCCGCTCGAAGCGCAGGTCGAAGCCGCGCCGGTTCACCTTGCCGAGCAGCGAGGCGATGTCGTGGGCGAAAGCATCGTCCACGTCGCCGATGAAGCGCAGGGTGAGGTGATAGTTTTCCGGGTCGATCCAGCGCGCCCCCGGCAGGCCGCCGCGCATCATGGACAGCGTCCGGGCAATGTCGGCGGGGATCTCAAGGCCGGTGAACAGGCGGGGCATGGCACGACTTGGGCACTAGACGGGAACAGAATGTGGAGATTCGCCGGTGCGGCGCAACCGTCAATGCGCCGCATGGGCGCGGGCACGGGCAACGAGTTCCTCCACCTGGGGCAGGATTTTCGCGACGATCACGTCGACCCCGGCGGCGGTCGGATGCAAGCCGTCGCCCTGGTTGAGGCTGCGGTCGGCCGCCACGCCGTCGAGGAAGAACGGATAGAGCAGCGCGCCATAAGCGGCGGCGAGATCCGGATAGATCGCGTCGAAGGCTTTCGTGTAGTCCGCCCCGAGGTTGGGCGGCGCCCGCATGCCGGCGAGCAGCACCGGGAGCTTGCACGCGGCCAGCCGTTTGAGGATGGCGTCGAGATTGGCCCGCGCCTGTCCCGGATCGAGGCCGCGGAGCGCGTCGTTGGCACCAAGTTCGACGATGACGGCGTCGGTATCGTCTGGCACCGACCAGTCGAGCCGTGACAAGCCGTCGGCGGTGGTGTCGCCGGAGACGCCGGCGTTGACGACCTCTGTGGCTACGCCCTTCTGTGCCAATGCCTGCTGGAGCCGCACCGGAAACGTGGCGTCGGCGGGCAGCCCGAGACCGGCGGTGAGCGAGTCGCCGAGCGCGACGATTTTCACCGGTCGGCCGGTACCGA
>Ga0306920_100006310_pt1 | contig 15452 bp, 12 predicted proteins | sample flu12Cox44000170_FD_204666 | JGI IMG/M metagenome (GOLD analysis project Ga0306920, IMG submission 204666) | Lab enrichment of tropical soil microbial communities from Luquillo Experimental Forest, Puerto Rico - flux4day.12C.oxic.44.000.170 (v2)... | ecosystem: Environmental > Terrestrial >... | reverse complement strand
GCCATCTTCTGCGACTTTTTCCTGTAGCCGCCGGATCAAAATGTCAACCGCTACCGCCCTCACCTGATCGGCAGCTGCGCAACCGAGATTGCGGCTACGCAACCTAGCGCTATCGAGCCCGCCATACTCCGGCGGCACATTCCTTTAGTCGTTTACCGCCCCTTAGCCATCTTCAGGCAGCGTGGCGCGATGTCGCCCGCTCTCGCCAGGTTCACCCGCATGCTCCTTGGGGCTGCGATCATGGCGGCCCTCGCCGGCACCATGATGGCACCGTTGGCGCCGACCTGACGGCAGATACCCCATGCAGCTCGACCTAACCGATGAAGAAACGTTCGCGCTCCTCAACCTCCTGGTCGATACGATCGAAGCCGACCGCAACCCGATGTCGCCGCGCATCCGGCTCTTGCGCGAGATCCTCAACAAATTTGGCGAGATCGGCCCGGCATCCACCGCCGGAACTCGCGCGCAGAAGCTCCGCCGCTATGCACCGCCACCGCCAGCGAGGCCGCCGACAGCCGAAGAGCGCAATCCCGGACGTGCTCCGCGCCAGGGTCGGAGGGGAAGGTGACACCCGAAGCCTGCGTCGCTGACGACGCCCATTGTTCGCCCGTCATCAATCATTTTTGGACAGCATCGCGCGATGCGCAAGCCGAGAGAAGTCAAAGATGAAAACTTACAAGCATCCGAACGCTATTAGGGTGATATTGAGCACTCGTCTTAAATGGCCCGATCCCGGCATTCCCGAGCGTGTGCTTGTAATTGAGGCCAATATACCGTTTTCAGAAGAAATGGACGGTTATGACTCAACGAAAGTCGGAAATTTAATTGACTTCGCGCATGAAACCATGGAAGAACTCCAAACGGAAAAGGCGGAGATCTTCCCCCTCGCTGAGCCAAATGTCGGATATTTAATTTCGCGCGACCCAACGCCGCTGACGGTCCGCAACCCATGATCCTAGGGGCGCTGATCCAACATTGGCTGTGCTATTGGCGGTACCCGGATAGCCGCTGCATCACTTTGTTCCACTCCCCAGACGCAGCTTCTCGCAAGAGCGAGGCTGTGACGATTTCCAACCCCGCGACCCCAGCACCCGAACAGCCGCGAGCCGAAGTAGACCCTCTGCAAGGGCAGGCGTCGCAGGTAAGGTAACCCCCTGCCGATCAGGGTTCGTCTTCGCTCTCCCTTTATAGCTGCTTCACGATTCCCTGCGCAGCTCGGGCGATGTCGCCCGCCCGCGAGGTTCGCCAGCATGGTCCTATCAGCCGCCGTCATGGCGGGCTCGCCGGAGCAATAATGGCACTGTTGGCGCCAACCTGATTGGTCGCACGGTGGTTGCATGGAGCTATTTGCAGCCGTTGGAAATCGGCGGAAATGCTAGGTAGCGAGTTGCGACCAGGGTGCAACAAAAAAGCCGCTTAAGGTGCCCTTTTGATGTCTAAGTGATTGATATAGCGGTGGTGCCCAGGGGCGGAATTGAACCACCGACACACGGATTTTCAGTCCGTTGCTCTACCAACTGAGCTACCTGGGCGCCCGGTGGGGGGCGCTTATAGAGGAAATTCCGCATCCCTGTCCAGCCTGGCGTCGTTGCAACGGCATCTCTCCAAGCGGACCGGTTGACCGAGCCCCCGGCAGGTGTGAGAGCGACGGCTCGCAACACATCGGCGTCGCCGGGCAGCGACTAATTTTTTGTTGACTTTGTTCATGATATGTTCTACAACCAAACCTATCAAATAAAACTCAAACGCGAGCCATTTTGGCATTTCACTCGGGTTCGCCGTGCTGAACGGCGGGCCCGAAACGGGTCGCTCCAACCGGTCTACCGAGCCGAAGTTGAGGCTGATTGGCCATCGGAGCGTCTCCTTGGGTCGTGTATTCATGGCTACCGGAAAGGAACTTGACATGATATTTCTCAGCAGCGCTCTTTCGAAAGACAAATATCCGGGCCCACACGGTTTAGATTTGATTGATGTGTTTCCAAGCGTGATCAGGGGCTTTCTCAAGGAACATCGTCCCTCGCGCATGCCATTCTTCCGACATTTGGCTAATTTGCCGTTCTCCGTCGCGAGCGACCCCACATTGCTCGGCCAGATCCATCTAATCTACCAGTCGGCCATGCATGCGACTCGCACCGCGGTTTATTACCTGCCTCATCTCGATAGCCCTGGGCTGCGAAAGCGCAAGCTGCAGATCTTGATCGACGATGATGGTCTGCCCGGGGGTGACACGCACCATTATCAACTGACGCGAGCCTTCCTCAACATTGGCGCGAAATCGCTGCTTGCGGATGAGGAGTTCGGAGATCCCAAGGAATTGTACGGTCATCTCGATGCCGAGACGATGCACTTTGTGCGCCTGGCTCGAGAATTATATGTGCGATCGCTCGGTCCTTGGTGCGCAGTCGAAGTCCTGTCGGTCGATTGGATGCGAGCCCTCGCCGAGGCAATTTCGGTGCATTTCCCGGAATTCATCAATGAGCCCTATTTCCGGGAGTGTTTCTCACAGCGGGTCGAAGAGCGGCATGCGGATGAGTCGCTCACAGTAACCCAGATCGTCCTTAAACGGCGGCCGGAACTGGTGGCCGAAACACTGCGCGACGCCAAGATGATGGCTGAGGCGCTCGATGGCGTATGGGCTCACTTGGACAGAATTATACGGAATGCTCGTCGCCGCGCGCGGAACAATTTTGGTCTCGGACGGAAAGCGTCGCTCTGAGCAACCGATAAAGACTATCCGCGCCAAAGATAGCACGGGCCTTGACCCCATAGGTTGCAGTTCGCTGGTAAAGCACTGGCTGCCGATTAATCGAACGGCAGTATCGAGCGTAAGATGGATCTCCTGTCGGCCGCTAACGCAATGCGCCGTACCCAGGGTTGTCAAAGAAATGAAGACCACTCAAATGATGCCAGTAGCCGCATTGGCGGTCGCTTGGTTGACCATGTTCCTTGTCGGAACTGAGCTTTTTGTCTTCTCCCCTTTACTGCCTACACTTGCGGTTAATTACGATGTTTCCGCGAGGGTGGCGGGATTGTCTGTAACAACGTTTTCCTTCTCCTATATGGTCAGTGCCCCTCTATTGGGCCACATATCGGACCGGATCGGGCGGCGGCGAGTGCTGATTTGCTGCTTAGTCGCGTTCGGCGCAGCCAATCTTCTCACCGCTGCAGCCACGCAGTTTCGCTGGCTGCTCGTGCTGAGGTTATTTGCCGGCGCTGCTGCAGCAGGAGTCTCGCCATCGATCTACTCATTGGTTGGTGACGCCGCTCCGCCGCATCGCCGCGCCACTTGGCTGGCGATGACGGTTTCGGGGCTGCTGGCATCCCTGGCCCTAGGCGCCTCGCCTGCGTCGCTTGTTGGCGCGACCCTTGGCTGGGCTCCCCTCTTCATCGCTCTTGCCGCCGTTAGCTCGGCTCTAGTAGCGCTGAACTGCTGGGCGTGGCCGAGCGAGTGCGGTCACGCAGTGCCCGTCGCCACGCAACTTGATTTCCTCGCCGCGGCATCCTTGACGCGTCGTTTGGTGCCGATGATCGTGTGGGGTACCGGGCTATATGGTGTATATACGTATCTAGGCGCCGGGCTAGTCACATTCGGTTTTTCCAAGGCGCAAGTCGCCCGAGCGGTCATGGTCTACGGGTTTGGGGCGATCGCCGGGTCGCTGATTGGCGGGCGCCTAGCTGACTTGCTCGGAGCGAAATACACGGCCGGAGTTAGCCTCGCCGGTCTTTGTGCCTGCTTCCTCTTGCTGCTGTTGGCGCTCCGTGCCGGTGTCCTCGTCGACTTCGTCGTGGGATTGAGCGCAGCGGTGGCGCAGTTATTCTTCCCCGCTCAACAATCCGGTCTTGTCAAGGACTTTCCTGGTAGACGCGGCGCGGTTCTTGCCTGGAATAACAGCGCGCTTTTCTTGGGGATCTCGCTTGGATCCCTAATTGGAGGAGAAGCGGTTGCCATCGGCAGCTTCGACACGACATTGATCGTCTGCGCCGCCATCGCTCTGATCGGTTGCATCACGAATTGGATTGTCGTGCCCGGACCGGCGCGGGTCCAGACCAGCCGGCCTGAGCACCGGAGATAGCGGCCGGTGCGTGCGGGGTGATGTCAATTCGCGCGCAACTCCCGGAGAGAGGCAAACGTTAATCTTCTCCTTCGATTAGATCAGGTCGAGCACAAATAAGAATGTAAGGACAGAGTTCTGACGATAATTGGACGTTATCCTGACGAAGCGGTAGTTAAGATTTTGCATGGCGGCTAACGGATGGACCCTGTTGAGGTTGCGGCAGCTCCAGCACTGCGGCAGCGTGCGGCAGCACGGATCTCACAACTTTGCAGCGGGGCGATCGTCATGTTACCGAGCCGGGGCGGAGGTTTGCGGATTTGCTTGCGGCCTAGTCAGGCTCGGGACGATACAGGGCGAATTTCCCCGATCTCGAGTTTGCAGCCGATCGCGAACGATCAAAAGCCAACTCACCTGCCGATTTCGACTTCACGCAACACCTCCGGTCCCGCCGGCATGAGAGGCGAAAGAGCCGGGTGCGAGTGGTACGTCGACGCGATTGCGAACCGATCGTCGTGCGAGCGGCGCGGATCGGCCGTCGGCGCGGCAGTGGAGGCGGCGCTGCGGGAGGACCGTTTGCTCTTTGCGTTCCAGCCTGTCATATGCGCAGCGACAGGAAAGGTCGATTACTTCGAATGCCTGCTGCGGATGCGTGATGAAGAGGGTGCTATTGTCTCCGGCGGAGAGTTTATCACCATCGTCGAAGGTCTCGGCTGGATCGGCCTGATCGACCGTTACGTTCTCAGAAAAACGGTGCGGGAGCTCGCCGCCGATCCGGAAGTCAGGCTCGGCTTGAACATTTCCGGAATGACTGCTTGCGATCGACCGTGGCTGCGGTCGTTGACTTCGCTGTTGCGTCACCGCCGCGACATCGCCTGCCGTCTCGTCGTGGAAATCACGGAGACCGCGGCACTGAAGGACATCGCAGAATCGGCGTGCTTTGTCGACGCTCTGCGTCATGTCGGATGCCGCGTTGCGCTTGACGATTTTGGCGCCGGCCATACCTCGCTGCGGCATCTTCAGATGCTACCAGTCGACATCATCAAAATCGATGGGTCGCTGGTGCGGAATCTCGCGAGCCGGCCGCAAACCCGGATTTTTCTCCGCCATCTGCTCGGTCTCACTAAGAGCTTGGGCTTGACCACGGTGGCCGAATGCGTCGAGAACGCCGAGGACGCGACGCTGTTGCGCGCGGAAGGGATCGGCTATCTGCAGGGTCACCATTTCGGGCGGCCAACGATCGGGCGCTATCCCTCCAGACAGCTGAGCGCGCGATCCCCTGAATGACCGCAAAATACGATATAGGTGAAGCAGCAGCAACCGATCCGGTGTCTTTCTACGGCGTCCAGACGAAGGCAGATTCGAATTGGTCCGAGCTGCTATTGGATATTGGCGGATGACCGCGCGACTGGCGAACAAAAGTGAACAAGGCCACGGTGGTTAACAGGAGGCGGATCGTCGCTCCGCGCATTGTTCGAATCGGTTTGACTGGCCGATTGTTCCTGCTTGTCATTCTGGCCGTCGTTCCGGCGCTGGTAATCCAAGCGTGGAATGAATACGACCAGCGTATCGCTCGCGAGGACGATATCCGGCAACACGTAATCGAAATTACCAGTCAGTTCGGCGAGGAGATTGGCGTGCTTCGCGAAGGCGCTCGCCAGTTATTACTGGCACTCGCTCAATTGGACCCGGTCAAGTTCCATCAACCGGACGCGTGCAGTGCGCTTTTTTCACAACTCAAAGCCCGATTTTCGAATTACAGTCTGCTTGGGGCAGCAGACACCTCCGGTCGGATATTTTGCGCGAGCAGGCCTACCTCTTTCTCTTCGGTGTCTGATCAGCCGTTCTTCACGAGGGCTGTCGCTCAGTCGGGGCTTGCCGTCGGAAATTACTGGGTAGACCCCGCCGACGGCCAGAGGATAATACACTTCGCCGAAAGGTTCGACGGAAGCGATGGCCGCGTCGCCGGAGTCGTGTTCGTTGGCCTCGACTTAGCCTGGCTGTCTGATCACCTCAAAGAGCGCGGATTGTCCCCGACAGCCTCGATCTTGATAGCCGATCGAGAGGGCAACATCATCGCGCGGCTGCCAAACCCCGAGGCGCTTGTCGGTAAAAACATGAGGAAATCCCACGAAAGGATCATGGATGGGGACAAGGCCGGATGGGAAGAGGCGGTCGGCGTTGATGGCGCGATGCGCATATACGGATACGTCCCGGCGGCTCTGCCTCCGAAAGATTTCTTTCTCAGTGTAGGTCAATCAAAGGCCGAGGCATTCGCGGCGATAGATGACGCTACCCTGCGCGGAGTAGCACTCATCCTCATCGGCCTCTTGGCGGCAATTTATGCAGCTTGGGTCGGTGGCCGGAAATTTATCCGTCGTCCGATAGAGGGTCTCCTGAGAGTCGCCGCCGAATGGGGTAATGGTAACTACGACGCTCGCGCGCGGCTTGAGGACCGCGCGTCGGAGATTGGTCGTCTCGGGTCAGCTTTCGATGACATGGCCGATGCTCTTGCAGTTCGTCATTCGGCACAGCAGAGGGCAGAGGAGGAACTACGTCAGCTAAATGCGACGCTCGAGGCACGGATCCAGCAACGAACTATAGAGCTGGAGCGCGCCGTCCAAGCCAAGTCGCAGTTCTTGGCCAACATGAGCCACGAAATCCGAACGCCACTTCACGGTGTACTGGCGACGCTGGAGCTCATACGTCAAACCGAGCTGGCGGTGACGCAGCAGCGCTTCGTCGAAACAGCGCGACGTTCGGCTGAGGCGCTTCTCAATGTCATCGACGAGGTTCTTGATCTCTCGAAGATCGAAGCCGGCAGGGTTGAGCTGGAGCGTAGCCTGTTTGATTTGCGGACGCTAGTGGAGGAAGTGACAGCAGCGTTTAGCGACCTGGCTTACGGTAAGGGCTTGGAGCTCGCATGCTTCGTCCCGGCAAATTTGCCAACGGCGCTCGTCGGTGATCCCGGACGCTTACGTCAGATTTTGACCAATCTGATGGGCAACGCGATCAAATTTACCGAACGCGGAGGGGTAGGCGTTCGCGCGCAAATGATCAATCAAAATGTCTCGTCGGCATTGTTTTCATTCGAGGTCGCCGACACTGGAATCGGTATTCCTGCGGAAAAGCGAGAGCAGATCTTCGAAGCTTTTGCGCAAGCCGACAGCTCGACAACTCGACGGTTTGGCGGCACTGGACTGGGCCTTACCATTGCCAGGCACTTTTGCGAGATGATGGGCGGGACGATCCATGTGGTGAGCGAGCCGGGTGTCGGATCGACTTTCCACTTCACGGCGCGGCTCGGGTTGGCGTCGCAAAAGACTGCCATTCCGAGCATCGCCTCTGACAGCAGGCGCGTACTAGTGGTTTCCGCAAACGCGCTCAATAGTGAGATCTTGGCCGATCAGTTGTCGGCCCGGGCCGTCCGCAACAGCCAAACGCAAGCGGGATCGGAAGCGCTGGAGGCGCTGCGTGCCGCAGTTTTTCGCAAGGACCCATACGAACATGCGATCATAGACGACTGGTTGTCCGACATGAGTGGGGTCGAGCTCGCGCGCGCGATCAAGTCGGTCTCCACGTACGCAGGCTTGCAGCTGGTGCTGTTGACCCCTTATGGCCGAGATGTCGAAGAGGACGACAACGGTCTGATCCGCTGTCTGGTAAAGCCCATCCGACAGGCTGCGCTGTGGAATTGTCTCGCCTCGGGCAATTCGAAGGCTGCGTCGACGACGCCTAAGCGCGCCGAAGCGTTGACTTCAGCAAGCGTGGACCCCAAAGCGGCGCAAGTGCTGCTGGTGGAAGACCAACCCATCACCCTCAAGGTGTGCCTTGACATCCTGGAGAGCATGGGGTGCACAGTCGAGACAGCTACCGACGGTTTAGGTGCCCTCGAGCGGCATGCCAGCGGCGAGTTCGGGCTAATCTTTATGGATTGCATGATGCCCAAGATGGATGGGTACGAGGCAACGGTTGAAATCCGTCGACGGGAAGTCAACCTGAATCGCCGAACCCCAATCATCGCTCTGACGGCCGACGTAACTGAAGGAGCGCGAGAACGTTGCCTCGCAGCGGGGATGGACGACTACCTCGCGAAGCCATTCACTCTGAGCCAGATGAAGACGACGTTGACGACGTGGCTCAGCTCATCCTCCCCCACCGCCAAGGGGGACCATTTGGTGCTTGTGCCCGTATCGCCGCCGCCTAACGAACCCCTTGACTACAGGGTCCTGGATTCGCTTCGGCAGCTGCAGAGGGAGGGGCGTCCGGACATCGTGCAGCAAGTAATAGACCTGTTTTTCAAGGATGCCACAGATCTCTTGAAGAATTTGACGGAAGGGGCAACAAATAAGGATGCTGAGTTGCTTCATCATGCCAGCCACGCGTTGAAGTCGGTTAGTGAAAATGTGGGTGCGGTCATACTGTCAGCGCGTTGCGGAGAGCTCGAAGCAATGGCGCAATCAGGTATCGTGGCCGCCGCCGGGGCGATGGTCGGCGCGATTCTCGAAGAGTATCGGGCGGTCGAGGTTGCGCTGTCGGCGAGTCTCCTCAAAGTGGCCTGATAGCTGATGTATCGCGGTTTGGTTATCCGCTGATTTTGTCGTCGAGCGTGTTCAAACCGTAAGCGCGCCTTATCGGCTGACCTGCAGACCCGACGGGTTCACGTGACTGTCTTCAGAACCAAGTCTGACGAGCATGACATCGTCACTAAAACGAGGCTCGTATGAACGCGTATTTCAACGTCATCTCACTCGTCGAACGTCTTCACCGTCAGTTTCTGGAACTGGTGAAGCTCGAGCTCGAAGGGCTCAGGATACACGACATCAACAACGTCCAAGGGATGATGCTGTTTAGCATCGGCGATGCCGAAATGACCGTCGGCGAACTCACGCTGAGGGGCTGTTACCTCGGCTCGAACGTCTCTTACAACGTCAAGAAGATGGTCGAGAACGGTTATCTCGTGCAGGAGCGCTCGCTGCACGACCGTCGGTCCATCCACGTTCATCTAAGTGAAAAGGGGTGCGAGCTCCGGGACAGCCTTACGGCGATGCATCAGCGTCACCTCGAGATTCTGTCGCAGGCGGAATTTACCGCGGAGGATCTTCAGGCTGTCAGCGTCACGCTGCGTCGGCTCGAGCAGTTCTGGATTCGCGTTGCTGGCCCATAAGGCGAACGCTCAGCAACGCTGAAGGATCGCTAGGTGAGCCGATAGCCGGGCCGATCGCATAAACTCTGCCCGTAGTGGGCTTAATCGATGTAACAATTATACATTGTCCCGCGGATGATCTCAAACGGCAGCCTATCTACTCCTCGACCGTCGCGTCCCCTGGCGCGGCCATCATCGCTTCGGCGACGAAGCCGGCATTCGCGCGGATCGCGTGCTCGATCGCTTCACTGACTTCGTTATGGTCTTTCAAATAGCTTTTGGCGTTCTCACGGCCCTGACCGATTCGCTGGCCCTCGTAGGAGAACCATGAGCCGGATTTCTCGACGACACCCGCCTGAACGCCGAGGTCGATCAACTCCCCGCGCTTCGACACACCTTCGCCGTACATGATGTCGAAATCAACCACTTTGAATGGCGGCGCCATCTTGTTCTTAACTACCTTGACGCGCGTCTGGTTGCCGATGACCTGGTCGCGCTCCTTGATCGCGCCGATGCGCCGAATGTCGAGTCGAACCGAAGCATAGAATTTCAGCGCGTTGCCACCGGTAGTCGTTTCGGGATTGCCAAACATCACACCGATCTTGAGGCGAATCTGATTAATAAAGATGACCGTTGTGCGAGACCGGGCGATCGACCCCGTCAATTTGCGCAATGCCTGGCTCATCAGCCGAGCATGTAGACCCACATGGCTGTCGCCCATCTCACCCTCGAGCTCGGCACGAGGCACGAGGGCCGCCACCGAATCGATGACCAAGACATCTATTGCGCCCGATCGCACTAGCGTGTCGGCGATCTCAAGCGCCTGCTCTCCAGCGTCGGGCTGCGAAATCAATAGTTCGTCGACATTGACCCCGAGCTTGCGAGCATAGGCCGGATCGAGAGCATGCTCCGCGTCGATGAACGCGCAAGCCCCGCCCCCCCGTTGTCCTTCGGCAATCACGTGCAGCGCGAGAGTGGTCTTGCCGGAACTCTCCGGTCCATAGATCTCGACGATACGGCCGCGCGGCAATCCACCGATGCCGAGTGCGATATCAAGGCCGAGCGATCCCGTCGAGATCACCTCTGTTTCTGCCGCGGCTTCGCGCGACCCGAGTTTCATGATCGAACCCTTGCCAAAGGCACGTTCGATTTGGCCGAGCGCCGCGTCCAAAGCCCGTTGCTTGTCCATCGCTTCCTTGTCCAAAAGGCGCAACGCTGTCTGCATCATCTGCTCCCTCCCTTATTCCACAGCTGGTGAGGCCGCGCAATGGACCTGGAGAGGATAGTGTACACGATTCGTTCCGGGACGCAATTGGGATGTGGAGCGGACAGAAATCACGATCAGTAGCCCGGCTCCACATATGACGTATCGGGTGCAGCTTCCCCATCGAGCCCGGCCGCTGGAAGCCGCCGAGCGAATTATCTCCGCAAGGCGTCAGGGCCGCGTCATCGCACCAGACTAAGGTTTAACTCATCAAAAGACCGAGCCTCGTTTTGCCTTGCGCGATATTCTGTCAGAACTCTTTAGCCAGAACTGTTAGCCGTTTACCCGGAGCCACTGCCAATCACCTCCTTCACCTTGATCGCAAGCTGCTTCAAGCTGAAAGGTTTGGACAAGAAAGCAATATCGCTATCGCTGTCGAGCCGTTGTCGGAATGCGTCTTCGGCATAACCCGACATGAAGATCACCTTTATATCAGAGCATATCTCCCGCACCTCTCGCGCGAGCCCGGGGCCGTCCAGGCGGGGCATGACTACATCGGTGATCAAAAGATCGATCTTCTCCGCGGCGTTGCGGATCACCTCGAGGGCCGCTTCGCCGCTCTCGGCCTCGATTACTTTGTAGCCCTTATTACGCAGCGCGCGGGCGCCGAATTTCCTGACAGGATCCTCGTCCTCGACGAGTAGTATCGTGCCAAACCCGGTCAAATCCTTCCCCGCTGAAGGTTCGCTGGTGTCGGGACGGGCACCCACCGACGCGTCCGTCGCCTTGTAGAGCGGCAGATAGATTGCAAACACTGCTCCGCGACCGGGGTGGCTGTCGACAAACACGAAACCGCCAGTCTGTTTGACGATCCCATAAACCGTTGACAGACCGAGCCCGGTTCCAGAGCCCAATTCCTTTGTCGAAAAAAACGGGTCGAAGATGCGCGACAGATTGCTGCCGGGGATTCCGATCCCGGTATCCGCCACCTCGATCAGCACGTAATCCCCTGCCGGTATTACCTCGTGTCCGCGCCGTTCCGCCTGTGCGAAACGAACATTCCTAGTATGGATGGTCACGGTGCCACCGCCGGGCATTGCATCCCGAGCATTGACTGCCAGGTTTATGATGACCTGCTCGAGCTGACCTTGGTCAACCTTGATGGCGCCGAGGTCGCGCCCGTGCACGACTTTCAGCTCTATATTTTCACCGATCAAACGCCGCAGCAGGTGCGATAAATCGACGAGCACGTCGGTTATATTTAGAATCCGAGGCTGCAACGTCTGCTGCCGCGAGAAAGCCAGCAGCTGTCGCACCAGATTGGCAGCCCGGTTGGCGTTCTGCTGAATCTGCATGATGTCCGCAAAGGACGGGTCACCCGGCTGAAAGCGCAGCAATAAGAGGTCACAGAACCCGATCATTGCAGTCAGCAAATTATTGAAGTCATGCGCGACCCCGCCGGCGAGCTGACCGACGGCCTGCATCTTTTGCGACTGGGCAAATTGGACTTCGAGATTCTTCTGCTCGGTAACGTCGATAAAATGAAGAGTAAACCCACCCCCGCGGCCGCGACCGGAAGCCGATATGTCTCCCTCGGCCTCGTCGATCCGGCTGAGGAACAGAACGATTGTCCTTTCGCGCGGCCGGGCGATTCTGATCTCGATCGGATCGCGTTCGGTCCGCCCGTCGGCCGCGGCCGCAAGCTTCGCGGCGATACCATCGCGGTCTTCTTCGTTCAGCAAGTCGATCAGCTCCCGTCCAATCAAATCTTGAGGTGCAGCGCCGAACAGTTCGCCCAGCGCGCGGTTCACCTCCTCGAGACGACCAGAGCGGTCGAGCAGCGCGCTGGCGATCGGCGCGTTGGCAAAAAAACGCTGAAAGCGGCGTGCCAATCTGAGCGCGGCCTTCCACTCGCGCTCGGGTGTCAAGTCGCACACCACTGACCGTGTGCGCAACTCGGCGCCCGATCCGACAACGCTCTGCCCGATCCAAGCCGGTATAATGCGGCCTTGGCGGGTTTTGAGCAGTACTTCTCCGCGTAGCGTCCCCTCACCCCGACAACCGAAGGGATCGGAGGGTTGCGTCTCCCCGACCGGCAACGAGGCTATGAAATCGTGCAGAACCGCGCCGCCTGCGAGGAGGTTTGAGGGGGTGGTGCCGAGCCAGTGTGCTAGCGTCTGGTTGACGAAACGGAAACGACCATTGCCATCGACCGAGTAGAAACCGATCGGTGCGTTATCAAAAAAGTCGACCAGCATATTTCGTTCTTCGCGGATCACCGTTTCGATTTCGCTGCGTGCGGTGATATCGTGTATATTGAAAATGCTGTATCCCGGCTGCTCAGTGATCGGGCTTGCCGAAATAGCGAACCGGCCGCTGGCCCCGCGGCGCGGATTTTGCAGAGACACTACGATGGTTGCGCGAGCACCAGCCGCGGCCCGGCTCCGCAGCTGACGAAATGCCGGTCTGGATTCTGGATCTGCGGCCAGAGAGCGCTCGATGCGGTCGAGCGGCGGCTCACCCTTTCCCGGGAACAGCTGCTCGAAGGCGAGGTTCGCATAAGCGATCCGTCCATCCGCCGCGACAATCGTCTGCGCGTCCGGCGCGGCGTCGAGCGCTTGGCTCAGGATATCGAGGCGACCGGGTAATACGCCTTGCGCCCAACGGGCAGCGAAAGCCGCAGCGCCGCTGATCCCGGCGAGACCGAACATCGTGTACTCGATCGCTCGGGCGGGCGAACCGATGATCGTCCATGCTAAATAAAGGGCGCTGATGCCGGCAATCGCCGCAAGGACCTGCGCGGCTCCGCCGAGAGAGCGGATCCATCCCGGATGCCTACCGTCGGTCGCCCAACCAGCCCCTGGCCCCATCCTTTCTGCGTTGAGCACTAGACTTGCCTTGGGCGGCAGCTACAGATGAATGTCGATTGCGGGATAGACGTAAAAGGTGCGGTCACGGTCTCTCGTAAATGCTGTTGTAAATTTCTTGAGCAGACCCTTGGGTCAGGGCCGATGGCCTACTTCATCCCCGCGGACGCGCGAGGGCGGTTCTTGTCGGAAGGTGTCAGTCGTCGCGGTGTGTCCTCTCCATGCGTTCATGCCGTTTTTGTGCTTCTATGCTTAGCGTAGCGATGGGCCGGGCTTCGAGACGGTGGATGCCGATGGGTTCGTCGGTCTCCTCGCAATAGCCGTAGGTGCCATCGTCAATCCGGTTGAGCGCCGCATCGATCTTGGAGATTAGCTTGCGTTCGCGCGCGCGGGTTCGCAATTCGATGGCCCTCTCGGTCTCCAGTGAGGCTCGGTCGGTCAGGTCCGGCTTGAGCAAACTTTCCTCTTTCAAGTGCTGAAGCGTGTCGGACGACTCTGCAAGCAGTTCGGCGCGCCAACTCAACAGCTTTTGCCGAAAATATTCGACCTGAAGCGGGTTCATGAACTCTTCGTCGTCGGAAGGATGATAATTGGGCGGCAACGACGGACGCATCGGTCTCCCCGAAACTCCGTGAATGAGGCGCCGCGGAGTATATGAAGTGGATCTCCCTGCTTCAAGCCGGAGAATCGCAACGAGCCCGTTGATTCCGCACGTATTTCGGCTACGGCGTTGGAACTCGAGTGAAGACGACCGCCGAACGCAGCACATTCAAGGGGCGCCCGAACAGTTTGGTGCCCTCCAGCACCTCGCGGTATGATGCGCGTTGACCACAGCCGATGCTCGAACCGCCGGCTGATGAAGTGGGGCCGATTGTAACCCACCTCGCTCGTCATCTGACGAATTGCATAATCTGTTCATGCTTTCTCTTTTAGAATTCTTTAAGATCTTCTGGTTTACTCTGGTGTCATGGACGAGAACGCGACATTGTACGATTTGAGCCGAGACGAGATCTTGCCGCGCGCTGGCGCCTCTGTCCTCGATTTACCTCCCCCGAACACCAAGCGCTGGGTCGCACGGCGCAAGGCCGTGGTCGTCGATGCCGTGCGCAGCGGTGCCATCAGCCTCGAGGAGGCTTGCCGGCGCTACGAGCTGTCGGTTGAAGAATTTCTCGGCTGGCAGCGGGCGATCGAGTCGCACGGCGTCGCAGGATTGCGCGTAACCCGGCTCCAGATCTATCGCGATACGCCTCCCGCGCGGCTGGCAAAGCCACGCTACTGACCCCGGACTCGGCATAACGGTGGTCATGATGTAGTATCCGGACATCCCGGGGTCGCCATATCGCAAGACTAGTCGAACCCTCTTGGCAATACGCCGACGGTCTTAACTGCATCGAATTTGAGCTAATTTCGGGCGGATTTCGACAGCAAGCGCATAACAGACGGTGAGCTTGTAGCAATTGGAGATCAATTCCGCCCGCTCGCAAGCCCGGAGAGCAAGCTGGCGGAGGCCCATCGCCGAAGCATTGGCATCGATGGCAGCGGCAATAAGAAAAACAAATAGGCACCCTGTTCGAAGTTGACATACAGATGGTCGCACGGTCTGCGACGCGAGCTGTCAGACATCCCGACGATCGCGCTGGTGCACTCGCCCCACCGATCGCTACGCCGCACTTTTCGCCGATCACTCGGCGACCCGACACGAGAAAGAGCAGGTCCGGTCTGAGGTTGACAACGATACGGGTCGGATCGACACCTTTCCCAACAAGCCAGAAGAAACTGTGGAGGCGGCATCGCCAGTCCCATTGTCAGGAGAGCGATCGGCAGTCGTCAAACAATTCGTCGGCGAGCGCCGGTATCAGGCATAGCTCGATAAAATCGCGGCCGTTTGGACGAATTGCCGCTACTCGGACAAGTAGCGACCACCCAGCCACATCACCCATCAAGGTGGTGGTGTGAGTGCCTCTCTGCCGACAGTGCACAACAAAGGCGTAATAAGTGTAGTCGGCAGAATAACGACTAAAACTCTGATTTCCTCAGCATAGCCTCGTCGGCACAGGCCCGGCGTCGTGCCGACGCCCAGGCGTCGAAACTCGGCTAAATTGGTTTCTCGATGTCGTCGTGAGCAGACTTCAGGTGACCTTTTTGAACCGATGTGTCGCCGGTCTCTGTGCACGGAGGATTTC
>Ga0306920_100006309_pt1 | contig 15455 bp, 15 predicted proteins | sample flu12Cox44000170_FD_204666 | JGI IMG/M metagenome (GOLD analysis project Ga0306920, IMG submission 204666) | Lab enrichment of tropical soil microbial communities from Luquillo Experimental Forest, Puerto Rico - flux4day.12C.oxic.44.000.170 (v2)... | ecosystem: Environmental > Terrestrial >... | reverse complement strand
TTCTTCTGGCCTCGGTGATCGGCGCGATTTCCGGAATCCTGATCGTTCCGATCACGACGCTTTACTACGACACAGGTTTCCTGATCGGGCTGAAAGGATTTGTCGCGGCCATCATCGGCGGGCTTGCCAGCTACCCGCTGACCGCGGTAGCTGCCCTCCTCGTCGGAGGCGTCGAAGCCTTTTCCTCGTTCTATGCGAGCAACTTCAAGGAGGTCATCGTCTTCACCCTGATCATTCCGGTCCTGCTGCTGCGATCGCTCGCCGCGCCTGCGGTCGAGGAAGAGAAGGATTGACCGATGGCGGAGCGCCTGCCGGTCATTCTGTTTGCGCTCGTAATGGCGGCGATCCCATTCATTCCCGGCATGCCCCCATTCTGGATCGTACTGTTGGACAATGTCGGACTTTCCGCGCTGGTGGCGATGGGGCTTGTGCTGCTCACCGGCGTCGGCGGCCTCACCTCATTCGGGCAGGCGGCGTTTTGCGGCTTCGGCGCCTACACCACGGCGGTGCTGACGACAGCATATGGGTTCTCGCCCTGGCTCACACTGCCGCTCTCGCTGATCGTGAGCGGCATCGCGGCCGTTGCGCTCGGCCTCATCACCGTGCGGCTGTCCGGTCACTATCTGCCGCTCGGCACCATCGCCTGGGGCCTGGGGCTGTTCTACCTGTTCAGCAAGCTTGAATTCCTCGGCCGCAACGACGGAATCTCCGGAATCCCGCCGCTCGCGATCGGCTCGTTCAAATTGATCGATCCCGGGACAATTTATTTCGCGATCTGGATCGCCGTCATCCTTTGCGCGGTGCTTACCATGAACCTGCTGGACTCCCGAACGGGGCGCGCGATCCGGGCGCTGAGACGCGGCCATGTCGCGGCCGAAGCGTTCGGCGTTCAGACCCCGCGCGCCAAGCTCCTGGTTTTTATTTATGCGGCCGTGCTCGCCGGATTGTCTGGCTGGCTTTACGCGCATTTCCAGCGCGCGGCCAACCCGACCCCGTTCGGTGCGCAGGCCGGCATCGAATATCTCTTCATCGCGGTGGTTGGCGGCGCCGGCTACGTCTGGGGCGGTGTGCTCGGTGCCGCGATCGTGGTCGTGCTCAAGGAGATACTCCAGGGCTACCTGCCCTATCTGTTTCACGGCGAAGGCCAGCTCGAGATCATCGTGTTCGGCATTCTGCTGGTGGCGCTGTTGCAACTGGCTCCAAGCGGGGTATGGCCATGGCTGATCGCACGCTTGCCGCTCAAGCCGGGCCAAAAGCGGCCTGATACGGCGCTTGCCTTGCCGCGGCGCGCGAACGTGGCCCTGCGCGACGGCACCCTCCTGAGCGTCGATCATGCGCGCAAGGAGTTTGGCGGCGTGATCGCGGTCAACGACGTCTCGTTCGAGGTCACGCGGCGCGAGATCGTCGCCCTGATCGGGCCCAACGGCGCCGGCAAGAGTACGACTTTCAACTTGATCACGGGCGTGCTCGCCGCAAGCGGCGGGACGATCTCCCTCAACGGCATGAAGATCGACAACGCGCCGCCGCAGGAAGTGACGAAACACGGCATCTCTCGAACCTTCCAGCATGTCAAGCTGGTGGCTGATATGACGGTTCTGGAGAACGTCGCGATCGGTGCGCATTTGCGCGGCACTGCCGGCGCACTCGCCAGCATGTTCCGCCTCGACCGCAGCGACGAGGCCGGATTGCTGGCCGAGGCCGCGCGTCAGATCGAACGGGTGGGCTTAAGCGAGCACATGAATGCCGCCGCCGGCAGCCTGCCGCTCGGCCAGCAGCGAATCGTCGAGATTGCACGCGCGCTCTGCGCCGATCCGATGCTGCTTTTGCTCGACGAACCGGCCGCGGGCCTGCGCCATATGGAAAAGCAGCGGCTCGCGAGCCTGCTCCGCGATTTGCGCTCCGGCGGCATGTCGGTGCTGCTGGTCGAGCACGACATGGGGTTCGTGATGGATCTGGCCGATCGCGTCGTGGTGCTCGACTTCGGCACCAGAATTGCCGAAGGCACGCCCGAAGCGATCAGAGCCAATCCTGAGGTGATCAGGGCCTATCTCGGAGCGACCGCATGACCGGCGCGCCGCAGCTGCTGCACGTCAGTGATGCGCATGTCGCCTATGGCAAGGTCGAGGCGGTGCGCGCCGTGTCACTCGGGGTCGGCAAGAACGAAATCGTCACCATCATCGGCGCCAACGGCGCCGGCAAGACCACGCTCCTGAACGCGGTGATGGGGATCCTGCCGCTCGAGGGCCGCGTGACCTTCGCCGGGGCCGATCTGGCGCGGCTCGAGATCGAGGACCGCGTTGCGGCGGGGTTGAGCCTCGTGCCGGAGCATCGCGAGCTATTTGGCGCGATGAGTGTCGAAGACAATCTGAGGCTGGGCGCATTCCGGGTCGCACAAGCGCTGGCGGCGCAATCGATCGAGCGCGTCTACGCGCTGTTTCCGCGCCTGAAGGAGCGGCGCCGGCAGCTTTCGGGAACGCTGTCCGGCGGCGAGCAGCAGATGCTGGCAATGGGCCGCGCCCTGATGGGCGAGCCAAAACTCCTGATGCTGGACGAGCCGAGCCTCGGGCTCGCGCCGCTCATCGTTGAGGACATCTTCCGCACCATCGGCGAGTTGCGCGCAGGCGGCGTCTCTGTGCTCCTGGTCGAGCAGAATGCGAAAGCTGCGCTGCAAATCGCCGACCGCGCCTATGTAATGGAGCTCGGCGAATTCGTTTTGCACGGCCAAGCGAAGGACGTCGCCAGCAACGAGCGCGTCGCCGCGAGCTATCTGGGGTTTGCGGAAGAGGGTGCAGTGCGGCCATAGCTTTCGAGGTCTTCGCGCCTGGAGCATGGATTGCTTCGCTGCGCTCGCAATGACGCAGGCGCTTGGCGAGAATCGCGCATCTCGTCATTGCGAGGAGCGTGAGCGACGAAGCAATCCAGTTCTTATCGAAGCTCTGCGGTTCGCTTTCCTCTCCAGCCCGCTTCGTGGTGCGACGCTGACACCAGATTCGGCAAGATGCGATGAATTAGCCGAGCAGCTCCCTAAGTAGCCGCTGCACCGCGCGAATGTCCGGATGATAGCCCGACTTGTCTTCGCAAAACTGCGCGAAATAGGAAGCAGGAGGAGGCTGTTTGCGCTCCACCAAAACAATGCGGTGCAGCTCACCTGCGACGTGCAGCTTCCAGTTCTCGGTTGGCTTTGATCCCGGCTTGCGGCGCATCGGTGGCTCCTGCGCGGCTTCCGCCGTTGACCGGAGATGATCGAGGTCCGGCTTCCAGACATAGAACAAGCCGTTGACGCGACTTTGATGATCGCGGCCGTGCGGTCCGCGAGGGCCGCGATAAATTTCCACAGCACCTGTGTGGACGTCGATCTCGTGATCTCGCCAAAACATGCGCGGTACCAGTTCGAACTTGCCGGTCGCGTCCCCGCGTCTGCAACGCAGCTTGCCCCCTCTGAGTTGCTTGCGCAGCTCATCGCTTGCATAGGACGAGAGCCGCGTGCCGACAAGTTTCTCCGACCAAAAATGATGCGCCATGATCATCGGCAGCCAGTGCAGATCGTCGAGCGGCAACTCGCTCTTGCGCGGCGTGACCACGGTCAGCGCACCATCACGATGACGTAATCGCCGACCGGCGCAGGCTCAGTGACCGGGCGGCTGTCGTCACCGACATCACCGGGCTGCCTGCGTTTGCGAATCTTGCGTGCCATGATGTGTCCCCGGAAGTGTCTCAGTGGTGGGCGTGGAGGCCTGTTGAGACCTATACCACCATGTGGATGCTTCAAAGTAGATCAACGGTTCAACGCAAGGAGGATGGAACGATATTGGGGCCTGTAAAGAGCCAGAGTTCTCCTCCAGGGGAGTGTAGTAGGCCCTCACATCGCCGGCACGTACTTGCCGTTCTTCACTGTCAGGAGAATGCGCGAGCGATCGTCAAGGCCGGAGCGATCCTTGTCGGTCCAGTTGTACACGCCCTGGCTTGCGGCAATTTCGCGTTCGCTGATGAACGCCTGACGGATCGCTTCGCGGAATTCGGCCGTGCCGGGCTTCGCGGTCTTCAGCGCGGCCGGCACGATGCGCTTGAGGACCTCGAAGGCGTCAAAGGCATGGCCGGCAAACTGGCTGCGGGTGTTGGCGCCGTACTTGGCTTCGTAGGCGGTGTCGAGTGCAAGACCCGGCTTTTTGGTGAGCGCACTGTCCGCCTGGCCTTCCGGGTTCATCACCGGACCGGAGGCCATGATCACGGCTTCGGCAGCCGGCCCTGCAATGCGGATGAAGTCCATCGTAGCCGCGCCGTGGGTCTGATAGATCAGGCCCTGGTAGCCGCGTGCGCGCAGCTCGGTCTGCGGCAGGCCTGCCGCGGTCCCGGAGGCGCCGACAAGGATCGCGTCGGGATTGGCGGCGACGAGTTTGAGCACCTGCCCCGTGACCGACGTGTCCGGCCGGGCAAATCGCTCTTCATCCACGAGCATCAATCCCATCGGCACGCCCTGGATCTTGAAGTCGTTGAACCAGAGATCGCCATAGGAGTCGGAGTAGCCGATATAGCCGACCGTTTTGACGTTATGCGCCTTCATGTGCTCGTAGAGGATCTTGCCCATGATCGGAACCGGCTGCGGCAGCACGACCGACCATTTGGCGCGTTCCGGCGTGACGGGGAACGGGGCAAGGCTGAGATGAGGAATGCCCGCTTCGTTGGCGACATTCGACAGCGCAATCGTCGGCGGCGTCGTCGAGGAGCCGATGATGATGTCGGCCTTCGATTCCGTGACGAAGCGCCGCGCGTTGGTGGTGGCGTTGGTCGGGTCGCCGCCATCGTCGAGGACGATGACCTTGAGTGGCACGCCGCCGATTTCCTTGGGCACGAAATCAAGCGCGTTGCGCTCGGGAATGCCAAGTGCCGCCGCCGGACCCGTGGTGGAAATCGAAATGCCGATGGTGATTTCGCTGGTCTGTGCGGCCGCAGGCATTGCCTGCAGCGCGACCAGCGACACGACGACGGCGGCGCAGAGTTGAAACTTTCTCATTCATTCCTCCCTTGGCATTTTGGCAAGTCCTGATCAGATCGGCCGCCTTGTCTCGCCGGAACGAGACGAGACAGCAGATCAGCCTTGCATGAACTTCGCAATCATCTCCCGCGGGATCGGTGCCGATTTCAGCTGGCCCGGATTTTCCGGATCGCGCCCGACCAACACGCGCGTCTCGAACGCCTCGATCGCCAGTGCTTCTTCCTTGTATACCTTGTGCGCCACCTCGAAGCTCGAGCGTTTGAAACTCTCGATCCGGCTTTCGATCGTGATCCAGTCGCCGAAGGTCGATGCGATGTAGAATTTCGCCCGCGTGTCGACCATGGGGATGCCGACGAGGCCGTATTTTTTGACGATGTCCTGCTTGGAGAAGCCCGCTGCCTCGAACAGGATCGACGTCGAGTCGTCGAACATCTCGAAGTAACGCGGATAATAAACGATGTTGGCGGGGTCACAATCGCCCCACTGGATCTGCACGTCGCGTCGATGGACGAACATTGGCTTGATAAACCTTGCTAGCGGAACGACGGCGGTGCGTTCCCTCTCCCGTTGGGAGAGGGGTGGGATGAGGGGATACGATCTATCGAAGAATCGATTCCATTCAGCCGGCGCTTCGCGCCGACCTCTCCCGTTGGGATAAGTGACGTGGAGATCGCGTCGCGTGATTCTTTCATATCCCGCAAACTATTTCGGCGCCATGCGCAGCGAGGCGTCGAGCCGCACCACCTCGCCGTTGAGGTAGGCGTTGTCGACCATGTGCAGCACCAGCGAAGCGAATTCATCAGCGCTGCCGAGGCGGCGCGGAAAAGGAATCGCGGCGGCGAGCGAATCCTGGGCCTCCTGCGGCAGACCCGCCAGAAGCGGGGTCAAGAACAGTCCAGGTGCGATCGCCAGCACGCGAATGCCGAATTGCGCGAGTTCACGCGCGATCGGCAGCGTCATTGCGACGATGCCGCCCTTCGAGGCCGAATAGGCCGCCTGCCCGATCTGCCCGTCGAAGGCTGCGATCGAGGCGGTCGAAATCACGATGCCGCGTTCGCCGGTGGACAATGGGTCGAGTTTCGACATGTCTGCGGTCGCAAGCCGCAGCATGTTGAACGAGCCGATCAGGTTTACCTTGATCACGCGATCGAATTCGGCAAGCGGCATCGGCCCTTCGCGGCCGATCACCCGCTTGGCGACACCGATACCGGCGCAATTGATGAGGATCCGCGCCGGACCGTGCGCCTTTGCGGCCGCGGCGATGGCAGCTTCGGCCGAGGCCGCATCCGCAACGTCGCAGGCAACGGCAACACCGCCGATCTCGGCCGCGACCGCCTCAGCCAGTTTGGCGTTGATGTCGCAGACGGCGACCTTCGCGCCTGCTTTTGCGAGCCTGCGCGCGGTGGCGGCGCCTAGCCCCGATGCTCCGCCGGTGACGAGCGCGGCCTGGTCTTTCAGCTGCATGGTTCTCTCCTGAAAATCGAACGCCCGTTATTCCTTGTTTGAGCATGATCTCCGCGCAAACGCATTGGCGTTTGTCGCGAGGCAAAACCGGCTCCCACTTTGCGCCAACGCTTCCCTTCGGGTTCGGATCATGCTCCAGGCAATATCACGTCTGCGGGCGGCGTTGGCGAATAAAGCGTCTCGATCAGGCGTTTGCGGTGGTCGAGCACGGCGCGCTGGTTGATCGAGCCTTTGTCGGTGACTTCGCCATGATCGATCGATAGCGGCTCGCCGAGCAAAAGCGCGCGTGCAATCCGCGTCGAGGAACCGGTCGAGGACGCGAAAAATCTTGCAAAGCGCTGGCGAAAGGCCTCGCGGATCAACGGATCGCGCGACGTCGTCGCGAGATCGTCGAAAGGAAGCGTCGGGTTGATGAGGCGGCATCCGTCGAGATTGAGCACGACCACGGCCGAAATCTCGTCACGGTTGATGCCGGCGATCACGACATCGCGCACCAGCGGCGCGCAAGCGGCGATGAATCGCGCGCGAAGTGGGCCAACGCTGACCCAGGTTCCGCTCACGAGCTTGAAATCCTCGGCAATCCGGCCATCGAAGTCGAAGCCGGCGGCAGGATCGTTGGCGTCAGCCGGTTTGATTGCATCGCCGAATTTGTAGAAACCCTCCTCGTCGAAGGCAGCAGCGGTCAGCGCCGGCTGGCGCCAGTAGCCCGGTGTGACGTTCGGTCCCTTCGCGCGCACCTCCAGCTTGCCATTGTTCGGAACAAGTTTGGCCTCGTTGCCCCGCACCGGAAGCCCGACATGACCGGAGCGGCTGGTGCGCGGATTGGCGGACATGAAAAACGGCGCGGTCTCGGTGGCGCCGAGCCCTGTCAGCATTGGCACGCGAAAGCCCGTCTGCTTCACCGCAAGCTCGTCGAGGCTTTGCCACACGAACGGCGACAACGCGGCACCGGAAAAGAACATCGCCTGCAGCCTTTGAAAGAACCTGGCGCGCAAATCGGCGTCATCCCGCAAGTAAGGCAAAAGCGACTCGTACCCTTTCGGGACGTTGAAATAGACCGTCGGTGAAACCTCGCTGAGATTGCGCACGGTTTGCTCGATGCCGCCAGGCATCGGCTTGCCGGCATCGAGATACATCGAGCCACCGTTATAAAGCGTCAGCCCGATATTGTGGTTACCGCCAAAGGTGTGATTCCACGGCAACCAGTCGACGATCACCGGCGGTTCATCTTTGAGGAAAGCCATGGTCTCGCGGATCATTACCTGGTTGGCGCAGAGCATGCGCTGGGTGTTGATGACCGCCTTGGGATTTCCCGTGGAGCCCGAAGTCAGCAGGAATTTGGCGATACTGTCGGAGCCTATTTTGTCGTGTGCCGCATCGAGGCGCGGGTGCAGCGGGCTTGCCATCAAATCGGCAAGCAGGGTCACGTCGCGGCCATGCAGGCTGCCGAAGGAGGCGGCAATCTCGGTTTCGGCAGCAATGCTGGATTGAAGCGCAACGGCAAATTCGTCCGCATCGTCGGCGAAAACGAGTCCCGGCGTCAGAAGCTTCACCAGAAAGGAAAGCTTGCCGAAATCCTTCGACACCAGCGAATAGGCCGGCGATACCGGGCAGAACGGAATGCCGGCATACAAGGCGCCGAACGCGATGAGCGCGTGATCGATCGAATTGCCGGAGAGAATCAGGATCGGCTTTTCGGCCGAAAGATCGCGCGCCAAAAAGCTGGACGCAATGCGCCGGCTAACCGTGAGCAATTCGGAATAGGTGATCTTGCGCCAACCGCCGCCCGCGTCGCGTTCCGCCATGAAGATGCGGTGCGGCGCAGCTTCAGCCCAATGGTGCAACCGGTCGGTCAGCCGGGCCGGATATTCACCGAGCGAGGCCTTTGGCTTGAGATAGATCGTGCCGTCGGCGTGGCGTTCGATCGAGACGGCGGGGTCGCCGAAGGAAATCCGGCGCAGCGGTCGAAAGCTGCCCCGTTGCGAAGGCACCTCGCCGCTCGTCTGCTGGGAAAGATCGGCTCGAGCGCTCATGTCAGCAGCGTCCCACCTTTACCGGTCCTGCCAGGTTTTGACACGGTCTTCGAGATAGTTATGTTTTATAACTAATTGGCAAGGAGTCAATAATTTGCGTCGAGGACGCCGTGCGCTGTTTGCTGTATCTCTTTGCGGGAGAGATCGACTAGCGCGCCATCATCTGCTGCGGCAGCCAGGTCGCCAGGAGCGGAAATGCGATCAGGATGATCAGCCGGACGATATCGGTGGCGACGAACGGGATCACGCCCTTGAATATGGTGGTGAAGGATACGTCCTTCACCACGCTCTTGATGACAAAGACGTTCATGCCGACCGGCGGATGAATGAGGCCGAGCTCCACCGTCATGACGATGATGACGCCGAACCAGATTGGATCGAAACCCAGCTGTGAGATGACCGGAAAGATGATCGGCACGGTGAGGATGATCATCGCCATGGCGTCCATCAGGCAGCCGAGCACGAGATACATCACCATGATCAACGCGAGCACGCCGTAGCTGCCGAGGCCGAGACCGGTGAGGAATTCGGTAACTTTTTGCGGGGTCTGCGTCACCGTGAGGAAATATCCGAAGATCAGCGCGCCGATCAGCACCGTGAACACCGCTGCCGCGGTGCGGGTCGCCTGCAACAGCGCGGTGAGAATCTTTTCCTTGTCCAGTCGTCGCGTGAACACGCCGATCAGGAAGGCGCCGCTGGCGCCGACCCCGCCCGCCTCCGTCGGCGTGAAGCGCGGCAGAAACGGCAGGCCGTAAAGCCCGCCGATGACGAAGACGAACAACAGCGCCGGCGCCCAGATATCCTTCAGCCCGGAAAAGCGCTCGCGCCAGGTCGTATATTCGCCCTTGGGCAGGAAACCCGGACGGAAAAAGCCGATCAGCGCGATCGTGATCATGTACATGCTCATCGCGAGCACACCGGGAACGATGCCGGCAATGAACAACTTGCCGATGTCCTGCTCGGTGATGATGCCGTAGACCGCAAGCACCGTCGAAGGCGGCAGCATGGCGCCCAGCGTGCCGCCGGCCGCGATCACGCCGGTGGCAAAGGATTGCGGGTAGCCGAAGCGGCGCATTTCGGGATACGCCACCGCCGAGAAGGTCGCAGCCGTTGCCACCGATGAGCCGCAGATTGCGGCAAAGCCGCCGCAGGCTGCGACGGTTGCAAACCCAAGGCCACCGCGCAAATGCCCGACAAAACCGTTGGCCGTGCGAAAGAGATCGCGGCTCATCCCGGAATTACTGACGAAAGTACCCATCAGCAGGAACATCGGGATCACGCCGAAGGTGTAGTCGGTCACCGTGCGCATCGACGTCTGGCCGACCAGTTTCAGCGCCGGCGTGCCGCCGACCAGATAGCTGAAACCGGAAACGCCGACGAGGCCCATCGCCATGCCGACCGGCACGCGCAGCAACATCAGCGCAAATAGCGCAACAAAGCCGATGACAGCGACGGCGTCGGTGCTCATGCGGCGCTCATTCCGTGGCCTTGATCTTCGGATCGTGCATCTCTTCCGGATGGAAGATCAGGCGGTAGGTGCGGATCGCGATCAGAAGCACCGCGGAAACGTCGCCGGCCCAGGCAACCGCGAAGAACGGCCAGGTCGGCATGTGCAAATCGAAAGTCGTGACATGGTCGTTATAAGTGCCGTGCACCTTGTCGAACAGCGTCCAGGTCTGCACCGTCACGACGAACAACAAGACCAGCGTCGCGAACACGTCGATCATGCGCTGGTATTTCGGGCCGACATTGCCCCAGACCAGGTCCACCGTGATATGGGTACCGCGATAGCTGGTGGCGGCAATCCCCCAGAAGATCAAGATGCCGAGCAAAAGCCGCCCGATGTCGAACGAATCCGGAATCGAATAGTTGAAGAGGTTGCGCAGCAGCACGGCGATGAAGATGTTGGCGGCGACGATGCCGACGAAGCCGGCGGCGATCCATTCGATCGTGTCGATGAAACGATCCATCGATGCGCGCTTCATTTCCGCTCCACACGATCTCGGTATTTTTGCTTCGAATTTTTCGGAAAAGTTCGCTATTTCAGCACAGCACGACGGCGGAAAAAACCCGCCGCCGGATCAATCGCAGGACGCAATTACTGCGTCAAGGCGTTGTATTTGGCGAGAGCGGCGCGCAACTCGGACATCGCCGCATCGGGGTCGGTCCCGGCCCTTCTGACGCCATCGGCCCAGGTTTTGATCAGCGGCTCGGATGCCTTCCTCCACTTCGCGGTCTGCTCCGGCGTCAGTTGGTAAACTTCGTGGCCGCTCTCCGCCTTGACCTTATCGAGGCCGGCGTCTTCGAACCTGCCCCATGGCTCGCCGACGCGCCCTGCGGCTTCCGTGTTGCAATTGTCGTCGATCGCCTTTTTCTGCCGCTCCGACATCTGGTCGTATTTATCCTTGTTCATGACAAAGACGAAGGTCGTGACGTAAAGCGGCGCGTCGATGTGGTACTTCGTCACCTTGTCGATGCCGAACAGCACGAGGGATCCCCACGGGAAGGTGACGGCATCCGCAACCCCGCGCTCGATGATGTCGCGCACTTCCGGTGCCGATGACTGCACATTGGTGCCGCCGAGCTGGGTCACGAAATTCGCGATCGTTGCGTCGGCGGGACGCACCTTCATGCCCTTGATGTCCTCGGGCACGGCAATCTTTTTCGTGCGCGAATGGAACGAGGACGGCGCATGGATGAAGGCGAGACAGAACTTGACGTCCTTCATCTCCTTCCCGGCGTATTTGCGATACCAGTCATCGAGCGCCATCGAGCCGCCCTTGGCATCCGACATCAAAAACGGAAGCTCGCCGGCGCCGATGATCGGAAAACGGCCGGGCTGATAGCCCGGATTGACGTAGGCGATATCGGCGATGCCGTCGCGCGCCATGTCGTAATGGTCGAACGCCTTGCCGAGCTGCTGGGCGGGAAAAACCTTGTACTTGATCGTACCGCCGGATGCCTTTTCGACCGCGGCGCCCCAATCTTCCAACGCCTTCTGCAACGGATGGCTCGCCGGCACCCAGTGCGACAGTTTCAGCTCAAACGTCTTTTCCTGCGTCATCGCGGGCGAGGCGAGTGCCGTGAGCAGCACTGCCAGTACCGCCGATCCAGTGCCCATGACTTTCCGAAGTTCGCCAAAGGCGCGCGCTGAGACGGATCGCAAACTTCGGAAAGTGGGCAGCGCCAGTACCGCCGATCTGAGGTCCAGCCACCACAAGCGGCGAGTTCGTTCAGGGACTTCAGATCGATAAGCGGTACTGGACTCAATATGTTTGCCAGTGCCCATGACTTACCGAAGTTCGCCAAAGGCGCGCGCTGAGACGGATCGCGAACTTCGGAAAGTGGGCACTGGTAGCGTTTTCCTCATCGGCATGATGTCCCCTTCTCGTCCCCTTCCAACATCAGAGCTTCGGTGGCCCTTTGCAGGTATTGTTATATGATATAATTAACAGCGCAACTGCGCGGCCGCGCCAGCCAACCCGGTGGTTTAGGTTCAAGCCCAAAGCAATTCAGGGAGCAAGTTTTGCGGACCAAGGTAGCGATCATTGGCGCGGGGCCGGCGGGATTGCTGCTGGGACAATTGCTTCATACCTATGGCGTCGACAACGTCGTTCTCGAGCGCCACACTGGCGAATATGTGCTTGGCCGGATTCGCGCCGGGCTCCTTGAAGAGGGAACGGTGGCACTGCTCGATGAAATCGGAGCCGGCAGCCGCGCCCACCGCGAGGGGCTGGTCCATGAGGGCATCGAACTCGCGTTTGGCGGCAGCCGCCATCGCATCGATCTGAAGGGCGCCACCGGCAAGACGGTGATGATCTACGGCCAAACCGAAGTGACGCTCGACTTGATGAATGCGCGGCGCGATGCGGGTCTGGCCTCGATCTACGAGGCGGCCGACGTCACGCCGCTTGATTTTGACACCGATCGGCCGCGTGTCAGCTATGTCAAGGATGGCACGACCCATGAGATTGCCTGCGATTTCATCGCCGGCTGCGACGGTTTTCACGGAGTCAGCCGCGCCAGTGTGAAGCCTTCCGCGATCGAGACATTCGAACGCGTTTACCCGTTCGGCTGGCTCGGGATTCTTTCGGACACTCCGCCGGTCAGCCATGAGCTGATCTATTCCAACCATGCGCGGGGCTTTGCCCTATGCACCATGCGTTCGACCAGGCGCAGCCGCTACTATGTGCAATGTCCGCTCGACGATCATATCGACCAGTGGCCGGACGACAAGTTCTGGGATGAATTGAAACGACGGCTTGACCAGGAGGCGGCGGAAAAGCTCGTCACCGGACCTTCGATCGAAAAGAGCATCGCGCCGCTGCGCAGTTTCGTCGCCGAGCCGATGCGGTTCGGGCGGATGTTCTTGGCCGGCGACGCCGCGCACATCGTGCCGCCGACCGGCGCCAAGGGGCTCAATCTTGCGGCAAGCGACGCGCATTATCTGGCGCGGGCGCTCCGGGAATATTACGACGAGAAATCCTCAGGCGGCATCGACCGTTATTCGGAAAAAGCCCTGTCGCGGGTCTGGAAGGCAGTTCGTTTCTCGTGGTGGATGACGTCAATGCTGCACAAGTTCCCGGATACGGGGACTTTTGGGGCGCGGATCCAGCTCGCGGAGCTCGACTACGTGACGCACTCGAAGGCAGCGATGTCGTCGCTGGCCGAAAATTACGTCGGCCTGCCGTACTAACGGTTCGCCGCCGCACGCGGCCTCCCAGTCTGGAATCCCGTTTTAAACTTTGTAAGCGGTGCAATTCGCATCGCGTCCGCGTTCAATGGGCACTAAACCAGGTACCCTGAGCGTATCTCATGATCGCTTCCGACATACCCGAAGGCTTCGAACGCCAGACCCGGCGCAGCCCACTCACCGACCCCTGGGAGCCGATCTATTCGAAGCAAACGCCTGACGCGATAATCCTGGGACTTCGGCTGGCCACGCCGCATACCAACGCGCGCGGCTTCGTCCACGGCGGGTTGATTGCGGCGCTGGCCGACAAAGCCATGGGGCACAGTTGCGGTCACAAAATGGGCGGCGGCTATTCGCTGGTGACAGTCAGCATGGCGATCGACTTCGTCAGCAGCGCCCAGATCGGCCAGTGGCTTGCGGTCGAGAGCGAAGTGATCAGGACCGGCGTCACGCTTTGCTTCGCACAATGCCTGGTGACCGCCGATGGCAGCGCCATCGCGCGCGCGAACGGAACGTTTCGGGTGCTGCCGAAGAAGGAGAACTGAGGTCGTATGGGCGCTCACACCCTTTTGTCATGCCCCGCGAAAGCGGGGCGTCCAGTATTCCGTATCGCTCGTGGCAATCGAAACGCCGGTGTTTACTGGATCACCCGCCTTCGCGGGTGATGACCGCCCTTCCAGGCACGAAATAGCCGTCAGCCGCCAAAATGCCAGTCGCTGATCTCGATCACGAGATCGATGAAGGTCCGCACCTTGGCCGATAACAGCCGCGACGTCGGATAGACGATGTGGATCGGCAACGGCGGTTGCTCGAACTTCGCCAGCACGATTTTCAGCGCTCCCACCTTGATCGCCTGCGCGGCCTGATAGGCCAGGACCCGCGTCAGGCCGCCGTCCTGGGCGGCATATTGGATCGCGGCATCGGAACTGTTGGTTGTCAACCGCGCCGCCGGTGCGACGCGAACCTCCCTGCCATCCCTGACAAAACGCCAGTCGACCAGCGGCGAATTGGCGCTGAAGTGAATGGCCTGGTGCGAGGCGATGGCTTCGGGCGATCGCGGCTCGCCATGCGCCTTGAGATAGCCGGGTGAGGCCACCACGATGCGCCGCATCTCGCCGACATGACGCGCCACCAGGCTCGAATCGGCGAGGTGACCTATCCTGACCGCAACATCGACGCCCTCGTCCACCAGGTTGATCATGAGATCCGACAATCGCAGATCGGCCGAAACTTCCGGATGGCGCTTGAGATATTCCGACATCACCGGAGCGACGTGAAGGCGCCCAAATCCGACCGGCGCGGACACCACCAGTTTTCCGCGCGGCAACGAACGTTCGCCCTCCGCCGCGCCTTCGGCTTCTTCCACATCGGCAAGGATTTGCCGGGCGCGCTCCAGATATCGGGCACCCGCGTCGGTCAGCGCGACCGAACGCGTCGTCCGCTGCAACAGCCGCGCGCCGAGCCGATCCTCCAGCGCCGCGATCAGTCGCGTCACGCCCGAGGCCGAAAGCCCTAGTTTGCGGGCCGCTGGCGCGAACCCGCGCAAATCCGCGACCGCAACAAAGGCCTGCATGGCGTCGATCCGATCCATGCTACTATTTCATATACTGAAATAATGAAATGTCAAATTCGATAATTGTCCCAAATTCTGGTGGCGAGCATATTAGCTGTGCCGGCGAGCAGGTGCTCGCGCGACAGAAAACCAAAGGAATTCCCCATGCCCCGCCTTTCTACTCCTGCCACGATCGAGACTTCCCCCGCCGCAGCCCAGCCGCTGCTTCACGCCGTCAAGAAACAGCTCGGCGTGGTGCCGAACCTGTTCCGCGTCGTCGGTAACAGCCCGGCAGCTCTCGAGGGTTATCTCGGATTGAACGGCGCACTCGGAAAGGGTGAACTCGAAGCCGCAACGCGCGAGCGCATCGCGCTGGCCGTGGCCGAAGTCAACGGTTGCGACTATTGCCTGTCGGCGCACACCTATCTCGGCAAGAACCTGGCGAAGCTCTCGGACGCCGAAATCGCCGCCAATCGCGACGGCATCTCGACCGATTCGAAGGCGGACGCTGCGGTTCGCTTCGCCGTCAAGCTGGTGAAGGCGCGTGGGCACGTCTCGGATATCGACGTTCAGGCAGTCAAGAAGGCAGGCTACAACGACGCGCAGGTGATCGAGATCGTGCTGCACGTCGCCCTCAATACGCTGACCAACTATGTCAACGAGGTCGCCAAGACCGAGATCGACTTCCCGGTCGTGACCGCCAAGGCAGCTTGAGGCCAA
>Ga0306920_100006307_pt1 | contig 15456 bp, 15 predicted proteins | sample flu12Cox44000170_FD_204666 | JGI IMG/M metagenome (GOLD analysis project Ga0306920, IMG submission 204666) | Lab enrichment of tropical soil microbial communities from Luquillo Experimental Forest, Puerto Rico - flux4day.12C.oxic.44.000.170 (v2)... | ecosystem: Environmental > Terrestrial >... | reverse complement strand
GGCGGAGCAGCGCGCCCGCGACCTCGAGGCCCGCGGGTTTGCGGCGCTCGGTGAGAGCGACGAGGTCCGCGCCAGCAAGCATCGGTCGGCACGCGGTCTCGCCGGTGCGGCACGCGGCATGCTGGCGCAGGCTGACGACCATATCATGACCGGGCTCGACAAGATCGCGGTGCTGACCCTGGTGGTGGTCGGCGCCGACGACACGCATTTTCTCGCCGCGGCCGATTACATGGCGCGCAAGATCCCGGGTGCGGTGCGGGTGACGATCCCCGGGGCAGGACACGCCTCGAACCTGCATCAGCCGGACGCCTTCAACCGCGCCGTCACGGATTTTCTCGGCGGATTGCCGGCCCAGGTGTGACCGCGGACGCAGCCCGTTATGCTGTCAGGTTGCAATCTTGCATTGTGGCGGTCTCCTCCAGCCTCCTGATAATGCAGGTTAGGAACAGGAGGACTCGTCCGCCGGTTGTAGACCTGCTACCGGGATTGATGGCTCTGCACGGCGAGATCGATCATTGGCGCCTTCTGTTGACTGCAGCCCTATTGAGGGCGCCCCGATCGCCGGCTATGTAACGTGTTATTCCTGTTTTGTCAATTCATAAATGTACTTTATCACAATCCCCGCTCGGGCATCGATTCTGAGAAAGTGTGCACACCTCGCGCGACTGCTCTACTTCTGTTTTCTCTTTTTGCGGGCAGCCGTAACTGAAGCGCAAGTCTTCGACCCAGCCAAGGTCGGGCCGCCGCTCAGCAATGCGCCGGCCGAACTTTATCTGCCGCCGGGAGGCTCGCCGACAGGAGCTGTTGTCGTCTTGCACGGCTGCAACGGCGTCGGTCCGCACTATCGTGAGTGGGCGCGGCGTCTTGCGGGGTGGGGCTTTGTCGCGCTGCTGATCGACAGTTTCGGTCCCCGCGGATTCAGGGAGGTCTGCAATCACGGCCGCGTGGTGCCACCCGAGGCGCAGGCACACGATGCTTTCGATGGCGCCGCATATCTGCGTGCGGCGCCTGAGGTGCGCGCCGCGCGGGTCGGCGTGATCGGTTTCTCGCATGGCGGGTGGGCGGTACTCAAGGCGGTGTTGGCCGGTCTCGTCCGTCGGCCCGGGGAGCCCCCGTTCGCCGCGGCGGTCGCGTATTATCCCGGTTGTGACCCGCCTACATCTGCGCTCGAGACCGACACCTTGATCCTCATTGGGGAAGCGGATGACTGGACGCCGGTGGCGCGCTGCACTCGTTGGCGCGACACGGTTCAAACGAATGGGCACACACTGCGTATGAAAATCTATCCTGGCGCCCAGCATGGGTTCGACGCGCCCTCGCTGCCCCATTCCTTTGCCGGCCATTACGTCGGGCAAGACCCGGCGGCGATGGCCGACTCCCTGATCGAGACCCACGCATTTTTCGCTGAGCGGCTGGTACCGAAGCCCTAGCAATAGAGCGGTGATGCCGCGTAGCGATCGACAACACCGGTTCCGATGAGATCCGGGCCGGGCGCGAACTCTACCGACGACCCTGCGTGAAGCTTGGAGTGCCTCTCAATAACCCCTTGTGCAGAAGCAAGCTCGAAGGGTTGCACGGTTCGGACGTGGATGTAAAAGGGCTCTAAGGGTGAGAGGACCGCTCCGTGTTGGGTTATTTCACGGGTTAACTCTGGGTGAATGCACGATGTCCACTCCCCTCGCCTACAGCTTGACGCGTTATCTCGCCGCCAAGCAGAGCGTAGACGACCGGGCGCTGAATTGGCAGGTCTGGCAGTGCTTGGTCGCCGCTCTGCCACGAGCTACCGCCGAGCAACCCTTGCGCATCCTCGAGGTGGGAGCCGGCATCGGCAGCATGGTGGAGCGGCTCGTGGGTGGTGATGTGCTCAGCTATGCGACCTACACTGCCATTGACAAGGCGCCCGCCCTGATGGCCGAGGCCCGCCGCCGTCTGGCCCAATGGGGTGGCGAACGGGGTTTTCAGGTAGACGAGGGCGACCACGGACAGCTGCATATGCGGCGGGCAGAGAACCACATTTCGGTAGAAACCGAAACGATTGACGTCGCGCGCTTCATTGCCCGCGAGCAGGGCCGCCGAACGTGGGACCTATTGATCGGGCAGGCCTTTCTCGACCTGGTAGACATGCCCACGACATTGCCGGGGCTCTGTTCCCTGGTGTGCCCAGGCGGGCTGCTCTATTTCCCGGCCACCTTTGACGGCGATACGGTTTTCCAGCCCGAGTGTGATGCGGAGCTCGATAGGACCATCAAGGACTGCTATCATCAATTAATCGACCAACGCGTCCTGGACGGCAAGCCGTCTGGAGACAGTCGCGCCGGACGCCGTCTGTTCGCCTACCTCCGAACGGCCGGGCTAGATGTGCTGGCTGCCGGCAGCTCCGATTGGGTGGTCTTCGCCGGCGCCGACGGCTATCCCGCAGACGAGGCCTATTTTCTCCACGACATCATCCACAGCATCGACTTGGAGCTCACCGGGCATCTCCAGCTCGACGCCGAGCGCCTGGCCACCTGGGTGGCGCAGCGCCACGCCCAAATCGAGCGGGGCACACTCGTGTACATGGCGCATCAGCTGGACGTGCTGGCGCGCGTGACCGCGCCGATCAGGGAAAGACAGGACGAGAAACCCTAGACGGTGCGGAAAATGCGGCTTCCTCGTATCAGCACCCTTCGAGACGGCTGCCCTGTCGTGAGGAGCCGCCCGCGCTTCGCGCGGCCCGAGGACAAGCTCCGGCGGCGTCTCGAACGGGCGACCTCCTTCAGGGTGAGGTAAGCCTTCGAATTAGCGGAACCCCATCCTGAGAGTGTGTGGATGAATGCCGTCGGCACGACAGTTCGTCACCCCCGCGAAAGCGGGGGTCCAGGCTTGCCCCTGGCGTAGCCAGGGGGCACGCGACTGAAATCCCTGGATTCCCGCTTGCACGGGAATGACGGGATGAGCGATGTAGCGTTGATTTCGACAATTCTTTCACAAGCTCTGAGGAAGCTGCGAAGCAGTCGTCTCGAAGGATGCAGGATCGCATTGCCGCTCGTTTCGGCCGATCAACTCTTGCGCGAGTCTTACAATAGAATGCATCGCGCTCGGCCACTCCGCCAACGTGGCGGCAATGCTTTGCCATTGAACCTAAAAAGTTGCCGCGATTTCACCACACCGCCATGGTGCCGCCATCGACCACGATGGTTGTCCCGGTGATATACGCGGCATCATCACTGGCCAGAAAGACTACAGCTTTGCCCACATCTGCCGACAGACCCAGCCGGCGCATCGGCGTACGCGCGATTTCGCGTGCAGTGCTCTCCGCGTCGAGCGACGCCTGCCCCGTGCGCGGCTCGGTGACGATGACGCCCGGGGCGATGGCATTGACGCGGACGCGATGCGGACCAAACTCTGCCGCCAGGGCATAGGTCAGCTGGCGCAAACCGCCCTTGCTCGCATCATAAGCGCTGCCGCCGGAGCTGGCGCCACCATAGTGGCCCGAAGCGGAAGTGATGTTGATAATGGCACCGCCACGCCGTTTCAGGATCGGCAAGGCGTACTTGGCGCAAAGCCAGGGTCCCTTCAGGTTGACGTCCAAGACACGCGCAAACTCCGCGGTGGTGAACTCGTCTATCGGCTTGAAGGGAGCGATGCCGGCATTATTGACCAGGATGTCGAGACCACCGAAGTGTTGCACGGTTTGCGCTATCATCCCTTTGACCGCCGCCTCGTCGGCCACGTCCGCCTGCACGGTCACACAGCGTCGGCCCAGTGCCCGGATCTCGTGCTCGGTTTGTGCGGCTCGCTCCATGGACAAGCCGGCGATCATGAGGTCTGCGCCCTCCTCGGCCATCGCCACGGCGATGGCATGACCGATCCCGCGCGAACCGCCCGTGACCACCGCCACTTTCCCGTTCAGCTTCACTGCCGTATGTCCTCCACTTTATTGCACCACCGGTTGCGAAAAGGTCGTATGCAGCGCCAGCGCCCGTCCCTCCTTGGCAGAACGCAACGCCGTCAGCATGATGTCCAGCACGTGCCGGGCGTGGGTGGCGCTGGTGACAGGTGCGGTGTTGTTCCGGACGCAGTCGACGAGGTGAGCGACACCTTGCACCCAGTCGTCGTCACGCGGCCAACGCTGGACAGGTTCTTCGACTGTCCAGCCACTGCCCGGCCGAAATATTGAGACGGGTGTGTTGGCATAAGTCGGGTCACCCGACAAGGTGCCGTGCTCTCCATACACTTCACATGTGACGTTGCGGCTGCCCTGGATGCACCACGAGACGTCGAGCGCAGCGAAATGGCTCCCAAAGTCCAGATGCAGATGCACGGAATCCTCTACCTCCATCGGCAAACGCGTTCCGGTCCCCGGACCATGGCCAATCACATGCTCGCTGATGACTGTCCCGGCCATGGCACTCACCCGCAAGACAGGGCCCAATAGACCGGTAAGGACGGTGAGAGTGTAGACCCCGCCATCCATCAACGGCCCACTGCCGGCACCAAAATACCAGGCTTGGTCCGGAGAGAAGCCGTCCCAGATTGCCGGAGCCAGGAGCTGAGCCCGGGCAAAGGTGGGGCGACCGATAGTCCCCCGATCCAGTAAGTGCTGCCAGCGCTGCACGGTGGGCGACAGCAGCAAGACCGGTGCGCAGGCCAGCTTGACGCTATGCCGCTGCGCGGAATCGATCAGCTGCGTGGCATCGTCCACCGACTGGGCCAGCGGTTTTTCGGTATATACATGCCTGCCAGCCGCCAAGGCCGCCATTGAGACCGGCATATGGGCGCGGTGCGGCGTCAGATTGACGACAATTTCGGCGTTGCTGTCACGCAAAAAGCGGTCGAGATCGGTATAGTAGGTGCGCGCGCCAAATCGCTGCCGGGCTGCCCTCGCCCGTTCTTCGACTTGATCGCAGACCGCGACCAGGGTCGCCTTGTCGTGCAGGCGGTGGAACTCTGGAAGATAGATCCGTTGTGCCACCTCACCGCAGCCGACGACTCCGACATGGATGGTGCGCATGGCAAAACATCTCCCTCCTTCGCCGGCCCGGGGAGCCAGTGCAGAGCACGGTCCGGCTCACAGGCGGGCGCGCATGGCGTCCCGCAACACCCGGTACCCGATCACCTGGATGCCGGTCCGGCGGATGTGGTCGGACATCTCGACACTCTGAAAGGCGGCATGGTCTGCCACCCGGAACGGCCAGTCTTGCGCGATAGCGCGCAGTTCCGGAGTATCGCAGGCCGCGTGCACCAGGAAACAGGTCAGCCCCGGCGACAGGGTGTCGAGAAGATGTTTCGCCTGCTGCACCCGGTCCTCCTGCGGCGTAGCGGGAGGCGAGCCGATCACATGGTCGAAGATCGGCATCCCCTGGTCTTCCCATTGCCGGATCCACCGGGCGATCTGCGGCGCATCCTGACTGCTGTAAGGCCAGTGCCGCACTACCAACGCAGGGATGGCCTCGGCAAAGCCGAGCGCAACATAGGGCGGCAGCAGCCGTGGCTCAAAGTGAGCGAACATGTGAGAATCCAAATGGGTAATCTCCAAGCCTGCTTGTCGAGCGCGCGCGGCCTGGGCTTGCATTTCCGCGGACGCTGCGGCGATATCGATGTGCTGCCAGAGGGTCTCCGTATCGCGCGGAAAATAGCCGTCCCGGTCGACAAGCCCAGTGGCGGGATCACGGGTAGTCAGAGGCCCCCAGCGATAGCCCGCCCATTCGCTCGTCAGCGTGACATGCAGACCGACATCCGCGGCTGGATAACCACGCAGCAAGGCAGCGGTCTGCGGAAACCCGGGGCAGGGGACCATAACCGACCCGGAAGAGACGAGCCCTGCGGCGAGCAGGTCTGGAAAAGCCGGGACGGTTGCCTGGCACATGCCGAGGTCGTCGGCATGAATGACCACCACACGATCACTCGCCGCAAAGCCTAGGTGGCGCAGCACTGGATTGCCGATCACGCTGTCTCTTTCGTGGCGGGGAGAGGCGGCGCCGGCATGAGCCGTCCTCTCATTGCCTGATGGTCAGCGCATAGACGACGTCGGTCAACTTTGACACCAGTATCGGGAACTGCTCCTCCAGGCTTATCAGATCTGCATACGCCATCGTGCACCCGATATCGCCATGGTAGACGTCCATACCGATCTGACAGGTCAAGACCCGGCCCCGAGATCGCAGCACCGCTACATAATTCTGCAGCATGACTCGGAAATGATTTTTGCAACACGCGAATGATGCCAGGTTGTTGTCGATGATAAAGTCGTAAGTGTGCGCGAGGACCGACGCTACCTCTCGACTGTGCTTATTTAGCACATACACAGTGTAATTGGAGATGCGCAACGCCTCTGCATAGATTTTTTCGTTCTGGTGTACGGTAAGGCCATCGATGCGGCGAACGCGGTTGGCGAATCGTTGGGCCACATGCGAATTCCCCACCCCAACGTGGAGAATCTGTGCCCCGGTGAGCGTCATCGTGTCGAGAACAGCCTCGATGCGGACCTGATCCCGAGTGGTTTCCTGCCGAGTCCAGTCTATGGCTTCGGCGTTTGGCGACACCCCCGGCTGCTCGCCGCCACAGTGCTCCCTAAAGTTCGCATAGGCGCGCGCTTGTTCCGACATTGCATGCTCTCCGCTGCGGCTGGAAAGGGCAGTCAGAGCCGGTTTTGCAGACGGGCTTCGAGAAATGCGTTCATATCCTGCGCGCGTTGCACGATGATGGCCTGCTGGTGGTGATCGGGCAGGACAAAGAAGCGTTGCTGCTGCACCGCATCGGCGACGATCTCGCCGATCTGGTCGGGTGTCATCAGACCGCTGTGAAACACGGCCGAGCTGACAGCTTCGGCCAGGGCAGCTTCGGGTGTGACGCCGATGACACGTTCCGTCTCGTGGAGATTGGTGTCGACACTGCCCGGGCAGAGCACCGAAACGCCGACGCCTTTGGGGCGAACGTAGAGCGCCAACGCTTCCGAGAGACCGACAATGGCGAATTTCGACGCCACATAGGGTGCCCCCTCGCCGGTGAGGGCGATCAGCCCGGCGACCGACCCGGTGTTGATGATATGACCACTGCCGCGCTCGATCATGTGCGGCAGAAACGCGCGGATGCCGCGCACCACGCCCAGCAGGTTGATGCCGAAGGACCACTCCCAATCCGCCACCGAGATCTGCTCGAGCGCGCCGCGCAGCACCACACCGGCGTTGTTCATTAGGATATCGACATGCCCCATCTCGCGCAGTGCGGTGGCACCCAGGCGCTCGACATCGGCATCGCTGGACACGTCGCAATGTACGGCCAGAGCACGCCTGCCGAGGGCGGCGATGGCGGCACGCGTCTCTTCGAGCCGTCGATCATTGATATCGGCGATGACGAGATCCGCCCCATGCCGGGCCATGGCGAGTGCGGTGCCGCGGCCGATCCCGCTGGCGCCACCGGTAATCACCGCGACTTTCCCTGCGAGCTGCACGGCGCCCGACCCCCTTTTGCCTCTCCTCACGCTCTCACGAGGCTACTGCCGGCATCACCTCGTTGGCCATCAATTCCAGCGCCTCGAAGTCCGCGGGGTCGTTGTGTTGGAATATCACCCGATCCACCCCTTCGTCCGCCAATGCCCGAAGCTGCCCAACGATCTGCTCCGGCGTGCCGACCATCCAGCCGTCTCTGCGCAGTACCTCGGGGACAGCCACAGGGTCGAGGGAGGCGAGGCTCGGGATCAGCTGCTGCATCATCGCGCCGCGGCGCTGCACTGCCGCTGCATCGCGGCCGATCAGGTAGGCGGTCGAGACGCAGCGGCGGATGTCGCCGGGATCGCGGTTGATGGCCCGGCAATAGCTGTCCAGGCGCTCAGATCGGGCGCGGTAGGCCCCCGGCGAGGTGATGCCCGGGGCGTCCCACTCATCGGCATAACGGGCTACGACCCGCAGCATACGCCCCGCACCCGTAGTGCCGATGAGCAGTGGGATACGAGGTTTCTGTACCGGTTTCGGGCATGGGTTCGAGCCGTTGAGCTGATAATGGCGACCGTTGAAGTGGGCCGGACCGTCACCCAGCAGCCTCCGGATGACCTCGATCCCCTCCTTGAGCAGCTCGATGCGCGCCGGCAGGGGCGGGAAGGGGATGCCGAAGGCATGATGCTCGTGCTCGTTCCAGCCGGCACCGAGGCCCAGCACCAGCCTTCCGCCGCTCAGGACGTCGACGGAAGCGGCCATCCGTGCCAGCAGGGAAGGATGGCGAAAGGTCATCGGGCATACCAGCGGTCCAAACCGGAGCCGCGTTGTTTCCGCGGCGGTCAGCGTCAAGGCCACCCAGGATTCGATCGCGTCGCGACTGCTGTCCTCCGTCGACATGAAGTGGTCTGAGCGCCAGAGCGACTCGAAGCCCAACCCCTCCACCCGCGCCATCAGCCGCCGCCAGAGATCCCAGGTCACCCCCTCCTGACCTTCGATCATCACCCCGAGTTTCATGACCGCCCTTATCGCTCATCCGGCGGAGACATCGCCTCAACCGGACGGCTGCCGGCGCCTTCGCCTGACCTTAGCCGACGCGACCCCGGAGGGCGGCCGATCAATTGACAAAGCGGTAGAGCTTTGCGGCGTTCTCGCAGACGATCTTGTGCCGGGTCGCGGCGGGCAGATGGCCGAGCTCCTTTTGGATGTATTCCTGCGAATCCGGCCAGATGCCGTCCGGGTGCGGGAAGTCGGAGGCCCACATGATATTGCCGACACCGATGTCGTCGACGAGCTTGGTGCCGATAGGATCGGTCTGATAGGTCGCATAGCACTGCCGGTGCCAGTACTCGCTGGGCGGCATCTTGAGGTCGAGCTCCTTGAACTGGTCCTCCCACTCGGCGTCCATGCGGTTCAGCACATAGGGAATCCAGCCGATCCCGGCCTCGCCGATGATCACTTTGAAACCCGGATGGCGCTCTAGTACGCCGCAAAAGATCATCGACAGCAGCACGTCTGCCATCACCATTTGGAAATTGGTGATGCCTGCGGCACGGGAGGCGAGCTGGACCTTGGGGGCGAGCTTTGACGTGTCGGGCCGGTTGCCGCTTCCGATCGTATGGAAATGCAATGGCAGCCCGGTTGCCGCGACCGCGTCCCAAACCGGGTTCCACCACGGGTCCCACAGCGGCGCCATGTTGTGGCGGCGCGAGATTTCGAGCCCGCGCGCCACCCCGCGCCGGGCGACCCGCTCGATCTCGGTGGTCGCGGCCTCGATGTCGTGGTTCGGGATGCAGGCGAGCCCGGCAAAGCGGTCGGGATGGGTAGCGCAGAATTCGTCGAGCCACTCGTTGTAAATGCGCAGCATCTCACCGGCCGCCTCGTCGTCTTTGAGGCGGTTGGTCGCCCCCAGGATCCCATACAGCACCTCGGCCTGCACGCCGTCGCGATCCTGATCCTTGATCCGCAACTCGGGCTCGGTCATGCGGCGGATGCCCTTCTTGCCGTCTTCGTAGATCCCTTCCGCGGCCATCCGGTCCGAGCGATGGATCTGACCGGGGACGTATTGCCGTCCGCCCGACCCCATGCCGTTCATGAGCCCGAAAGTCGAGCCGTTTTTGGTGACCCACTCCTTGCCACGCGGCCCGTCGGTGACGTAGGGCATGTGGTCTTTGAACGCCGCACTGGCATTCTCGGTGAAGAGGTCGGGCGGCAGCCAGATCAGATCGACATGGCTGTCGGCCGAAATGACGTCGTATTTCATTTTTCCCTCCTCCGTGCGAGCCTGCGGTCAGCATGACTCGGTAAAAGCCGATGCGCGACTGAAATTTCCGGTCAACAGAAATGCAGGAAGGGCCGATGGTGCAATCGCGGGCCAACACACCGTTGTCGGATGTCACCGTGCTCGATTTCGGTCAGATCTTTCAGGGGCCTTATGCGAGCTTTTTGCTGGCCAAAGCCGGCGCCCTTGTCATCAAGATAGAGCCGCCGCGCGGCGAGCCCGGGCGGCGCCGCGCCGAGCCCGGCAAGAGCGCTACCCTGCCGTTTGCGATGCTCAACCAGAACAAGCACGCGATCACCCTCAACTTGAAGCACGAGCGCGGCCGGGAGCTGCTCTTCGAAATGGCCGGGCGCGCCGACGTATTGCTGGAGAATTTCTCGCCCGGCACGATGGACGATCTCGGCGTTGGCTGGAGCCGGCTCCACAAAATCAACCCGCGGCTGATCTACGCCTCGGGCAGCGGCTTTGGCATTAGCGGGCCCGACCGCGACAATCTGGCGATGGATATGACGATCCAGGCGGCCTCGGGGATCATGAGCGTCACCGGGTTCCCCGATGGGCCGCCGGTCAAGGCCGGCCCGACCCTTGTCGATTTTATGGGCGGGATCCACCTCTATGCCGGCATCCTGACCGCCCTCTACGACCGCGACCGCAGCGGAAAGGGCTGCCTCGTCGAGGTGGCGATGCAGGAGGCGGTCTATCCGACCCTGGCGGCGAGCTATGACTATTATTACCGGACCGGCGAGGTCCCGCCACGCACCGGCAACCGGCAATCCGGGCTCAACAGCGCGCCCTACAATGTCTTTGCGACCACCGACGGGCATGTCGCGATCCACGTCGTCACCGAGGCGCATTTCCAGAACCTGCTGAAGGCGATGGGCCGCGAGGATTTGCAGGACGACCCGCGCTTTGCGACCAATGCCGGCCGCGTCACCCATATGGACGAGACCGACGCGCTGGTCGAAGCCTGGACCCGGACCCTGCCCAAGATGGAGGTGTTCGCCCGCGCCAAGGCCTACCGCATCCCGTGCGCGCCAGTGCGCACCGCGCCCGAAGTCATGAACGACCCGCACATGCACGAGCGCGGCATGCTGGAACGGGTCGACCATCCCGAGCTCGGCGAAATCGTGGTTCCGTCGACACCGTTGCGGCTGCACGGCATCGACCGGGTGGCGACCCGGCCCTCACCGACGATCGGCCAGCACAATGAGGAGATCTATGGCGGCTGGCTTGGCCTTTCGGCCGGCGAGATCGATGAGCTGCGGGCGACCGGGGCGATCTGACCGGGCAACACAGCCATGCGCGCTGACGTGATCGTTCTCGGCGCGGGAATGGTCGGGGTCAGCGTCGCGCTGCATCTGCAGCAGCGCGGCCGCGACGTTGTGCTGATCGACCGCCGTGGCGCCGGAGAAGAAACGAGCTACGGCAATTCCGGTCTGATCCAGAGTGAGGGTGTGATCCCGTACACGTTTCCGCGCGAATTCGGCACGATCTTGAGCTATGCGCTGAACCGGCGTAGCGACGCCGTCTATCGCCTGGCGGCGCTGCCGCGCATCGCGCCCTGGCTCTTTCGCTATTGGCAGAACGGCACACCCGAGCGCATCGAGCGCTCGGCGCGGGCATTGGCGCCGCTGATGGCGCATTGTGTCGAGGAGCACGAGGCGCTGATCGCCGCGGCGGGCGACACGGCGGGTGACCTGATGCGGCACAACGGCTGGATCCGTTGTCTGCGCACCGAGCAAAGCTTGCGACAGGCGATTATCAATGCCCGCCGTCTCGACCAATACGGGGTCGACTACGCGGTGCTGACCGGGGCGCAATTGCGCCAGCTCGAACCGCATGTCTCGGAGAAAATCACTGGCGCGATCCACTTTCGCAGCTCACCGACCTGTTCCGACCCCGGCATGCTGACCAAGGCTTATGCGGATTTGTTTATACGCAGAGGCGGGCGCTTTCTCGACGGCGATGCGCGCCGTCTCAGCAGGGACAATTCGGGCTGGAGCCTACCCTGCGAGGGCGGCCCAATCGAGGCGCGGGAGGCGGCGGTGGCGCTCGGCCCTTGGTCGGACGATGTTTTTCGTCCGCTGGGCTATGACATCCCGTTGGCAGTCAAGCGCGGCTATCACATGCATTACCGGGTCGTCGGCAACGCCGCGCTCGGCCATCCGCTGCATGACGGCGATGGCGGCTACATGCTGGTGCCGATGAACCAGGGCATTCGACTGACGACCAGTGTCGAATTTGCCGATCGGGACGCGCCTTCGAACCCGATCCAGCTCGCTCGCGACGAGCCGCTCGCGCGCGAGTTGTTTCCGCTGGGCAAACGGCTGGAGCCGGCGCCGTGGCTCGGCAGACGGCCCTGCCTGCCCGACATGGTCCCGGTGATCGGGCGGGGCGAGCGCCATCAGGGCCTGTGGTTCGCCTTTGGCCATGCCCATCACGGTTTCACGCTCGGCCCGGTTACCGGAAGGCTGCTCGCCGAGCTGATGACCGGCGAGACCCCGTTTACCGACCCGTCGCTTTACGCCGCCGGCCGGTTCGCGAATTGAGGTAGTGGGTCAGTTTGATTATAACAAAACGCACGATCAGCGGTTCGGTCGAAAACCGATTTGCGTCAGAACTCTCTCCATGTCCGACAGGGCGCGGCTCACGATTACATCTGTACCAGCGGCATTCAGGTGCGAATGATCCCCCGAATCATACTCCGGCCGGACAAGTCCGCCGGGCCACAGGTCGGAAGACCACCAGTTAACGACGGCATCGGTACTCTGCTGAACCGCAGCAAAGGCAGCGTCATCCCTCTGCCACCACATCCTGACGAGGATGATTGCACTCCCTTTAGCGCGAACCCGGCGAATGATTTCTGCTAGACTGCTCGCAACATCGGCCGGCGACGCACCGAGGAAATTGCGGTCGTTCAGACCCAGTTCTATGATTGTGAGCTTCGTACCTGCCGGTATCCTTCGATCGAGACTGTAAACGGCATCACGCGCCGTTTGACCGGCTGCACCTTGGTTGGACACTGACACATCCCAACCTCTCGCCCGCAAGGCTCGTTCCAGCTTGGCCGGATACGCCTCCGCCACCGGAACTCCCCCAGGAGTCTTACCCTGTCCCGTACCGAACGTGTTGCTGTCACCGAGAGCGACGATGTTTATCGTCTCGGCACACAGGCGGTTCGCGCCGATCGACACTGAGAAAGCCAGGATAAGGATCGCCAGAGCGTGCCGCATGACCCCCCACAAAGATGAGGATGACCGGCAGGAAGTCAGCCGACCATCGTTTTGTCACTGATCTTCAACGACCGCGCTATTTCCCAATCCTCAATGACCCGCACCATGTCGGTCAATGACCAAAGCTTCGGCGTGACCCCGGCCGCCATTGCCGGCGTGATCCGCAGGCTCTGATGGACGCGAACAAAGTTGTAGTGCATGAAGTGGATCGCGACCGAATGCGCATGGTTTTCGGCCTTCTTGCTGAAACCGTTGCTCAGACCCACTACCCGAATTGAGCCGCGCTTGCCAGGGTGGACGCCGACGCTTAGCCTCGACCTCTTGGATCGCCAGAAAGGATCGGCAGGATGGATTTTGCCGACAGCCCGAAACATGCCACCTTTCGCAGCTACATTATCGGCGTGCATGTCCTCGGCCTACCCAAAAGCTGAGGTGCGGACGATGCCGGACGCAAAGCAATATCGCCTCGGTTTGAACCAGCCGGCCGCGAGCCCGACGGCGCGGCGCGCCATCGAGATGGCCGCGGCGATCGACCGGGAGACCGGCGGCGAATTCCGGCTCGAGGTGTTTCCCGAGAGCCGGCTCGGCTCGGACCCCCAGATGTTCGCCGATCTGCGTGCCGGTGCACTCGAATTCTTTATGGCCGGAGCGACCCTCGGCGGGGTGGCGCCGACCAGCGCCTTGCCGTTGCTCCCCTTCGCGTTCACCCATTCGAAGGTGGTGTTCGCGGCACTCGACGGGGCGCTCGGCGACCGCATCCGCAGTGAGCTGGCGGCAAACGGCCTCCACGCCTTTCACCATTGCTGGCAGAATGGGTTTCACCACCTGACGACCAGGGTGCGGCCGATCCGCACTGCCGACGATCTGGCCGGGTTGAAGTTCCGCAGCCCTGGTGGCGACATTGCCGCCGATTTCTTCAAGGCCTTGGGCGCCGATGCCGGGATGGTGCCGTTCAGCGGCATGTACGAAGCGTTGAAGGCGCGCCAATTTGACGGCCAGAGCGACCCGCTCGGTGTCGTGCTGTCGTTAGAGCTCTACGAGGTCCAGACCTATCTGAGCCTGACCGCGCATTGGTGGTCGGGTTTCACATTGCTCGCCAATGCGACGGCCTGGACCGCTCTGCCTCGCGCTGTCCAAGCGGTTGTCGAGCGCAACGCCGAGAAATTTGCGCTATTGCAGCGCGACGATGTCGAGAAGGTCAATGCCGCCGGCGCCGAGGAGCTGGCGCGCCGCGGCATGCAGGTCAATACCGCCGATACCGCGAGCTTCCGGGCGCGGCTCGGCGATTTCTACAAAATCTGGCGGGCCAAGGCCGGCCCGGAGATGTGGCGCTTGCTCGAATCCTATGCCGACGGGATCACGTGAACACTCGTCATTCCGGCCGGAGCAACGCGCAAAGCTGGAATCCAGGGCCTCGGGAAAGACCAGTAGCCCTGGATACCCGCTTTCGCGGGTATGACGGCGGAAGTTAGGGCAACGTGCGGTGAATATTCGTCTCGACGGCAAGACAGCGCTCGTCACCGGCGCTGGACGCGGCATCGGCCGTGCCGTCGCGCTGGCATTGGCAGCGGCAGGTGCCGAGCTGATTTTGGTGAGCCGGACGCAAAGCCAGCTGGAGGAAGTGGCGCGCGAGATTGCGCAACGCGGCGGCACCACGCGGGTGCTGCCGTTCGACGTGACCGATGCGCCGGCAATGCGTTCCGCCTTTGCCGGCCTCGAGCGGCTCGACATTTTGGTCAGCAATGCCGGGCTCAACCGGCCGCAGCCTTTTCTCGAAGTTGATGAAACGACACTGGACCAGCTTCTCGGCCTGAATGTCAGGGCGGCATTTCTGGTGGCGCAGGCGGCGGCGAGGCTGATGGTCGCCAACGGCAATGGCGTCATCATCAACATGTCCTCGCAAATGGGGCATGTCGGCTCCGAGTTGAACCGCACCGTCTATGTCATGACCAAGCACGCGATCGAAGGGCTGACCAAGGCGATGGCGGTCGAATTGGCGCCCAAGGGCGTGCGCGTTGTCTCGATTGCGCCGACCTTTGTGCAGACACCGCTGACCAAGCCGTTTTTCGACGATCCCGAAACCCGCAGATGGATCCTCGACCGCATCCCGCTGGGCCGCGCCGGCACCGTTGAGGATGTCGCGCAGGCGGTCGTGTTTCTCGCCTCCCCCGCTGCCAGCCTCGTCACCGGCTCGAGCCTGCTTGTCGACGGCGGCTGGACCGCTTGGTGAGGCGATGAGGCGCCGCGACCTGATCCTCGGCGTCGGCGGGCTGATCACTGCGCCGATTACCGCTCTCGCGCAGCAGAAGACGATGCCGGTGATCGGCGTTCCCACCATCTTCTCGCCACCGCCAAATCTCGCCGAGCTGGTCCGCAGTGGCCCGTTTGCCCAGGGACTGGGAGAAGCCGGCTTCGTCGAGGGACAAAACGTGGCATTCGAGCGCCGCTGGGCCGAGAACTATCATGATCGGCTGCCCGCATTGGCCGCCGATCTAGTCGGCCGCAAGGTCGACCTGATCGTAACGAACGG
>Ga0306920_100006304_pt1 | contig 15458 bp, 12 predicted proteins | sample flu12Cox44000170_FD_204666 | JGI IMG/M metagenome (GOLD analysis project Ga0306920, IMG submission 204666) | Lab enrichment of tropical soil microbial communities from Luquillo Experimental Forest, Puerto Rico - flux4day.12C.oxic.44.000.170 (v2)... | ecosystem: Environmental > Terrestrial >... | reverse complement strand
TGGAGCTGCGGCGCTCGGCGCGCGCCAACCTCTACGATCTCTTCCAGGACGCGCCGGCGACTCTCATCCCGCGCCGCCGGCGCTTTGAAATCACCGAGCGCATTGCTGCCGATGGGAGCGTCGTCATCCCTCTCGCCGAGGAGGAGATCGAAGGATTGATCGCGACGCTTGCGGCAACGCGCGTCGATGCCATCGCAATCTCGCTGCTCTTCAGCTTCCTCAATGCGGAGCATGAGCGCCGGCTGGCGGCGCGGCTGGGCGCGGCCTTTCCTGGTATCCCAATCTACCTCTCGTGTGATGTTCTGCCCGAGATCAAGGAGTTCGAGCGCACCAGCACCACCGCCGTGTGCGCGTACGTCGGGCCAATTCTGGCATCGTATCTCAACCGGCTGCAGCAGGAAACGCGCAGCCGGGCGTTGCCCCCGCTCTATCTCATGGGCTCGAACGGCGGCATCGTAGAGGCGGCGGAGGCCATTGCCATGCCGGCGGTGGCGGCCGAGTCAGGTCCTGCGGCCGGTGTTGTTGCAGCGGCGCTGGTGGCGCGACAAAGCGGACGGCTCGATCTCCTCTCCTTCGACATGGGAGGTACAACGGCGAAGGCGAGCCTCATTCGCGGCGGCCGTTACGAGACCACGCCCGATTACGAGGTCGGCGGCGGATCGAGCATGTCGCGTTGGATGACGGGCAGCGGGCATCCGATCCGCGTGCCCGTGATCGACCTTGCCGAGGTCTCCGCCGGTGGCGGTTCCATCGCCTGGGTAGACCGCGCCGGTGCGCTGCGCGTGGGACCGAAGAGCGCGGGTGCGGATCCCGGCCCGGTGTGTTATGGCCGCGGCGGGAGCGAGCCGACGGTCACCGACGCCGACCTCCTCCTCGGCTATCTCGACGAAAGATCGCTTCTCGGCGGCGAGCTCAAGGTCGATCGTGCCGCTGCGGAAGCGGCCGTGCGCAAACGATTGGCAGAGCCGCTTGGCCTCGATGTGCTTCCCGCCGCAGCCGGGGTCGTCGATGTCGTCAATCACGCCATGGCGGAAGCGCTGAAAATCGTCTCGGTGCAGCGCGGGCACGATCCGCGCAATTTCGCCCTTTGCGCTTTCGGCGGAGCAGGGCCACTGCATGCAGTGGCGCTGGCGACCGAGCTGGGGATGACCGAGATCATCTGCCCGCCAATTCCAGGAGCGTTCTCCGCGCTCGGTCTCATCAGCACGGACCTGCGACGTGATTATGTGCGCACGCTGCACAGCGCGCCCGGCGCCCCCGTTTCGGCGGCAAGCCTGGAGTCTGCTTTTGCGGCACTCGAGCGCGAGGGCGCCGCCATGCTCGATCGCGCGGGCATCGCGCCTCAGCAGCGCCGCTTCGAGCGCTCCGTGGACGCGCGCTACGCGCGTCAGTCCTATGAGCTGGTCATACCTGTTTCACAGCGCCCGCTTGACGCGGCCGCGCTTGCCGGGATCGCCGAGCTGTTCCACGAGCGTCATCTCTCCACCTATGGGCATGAGAACCGCAAGGAGCCGGTGCAGATCGTCAGCGTTCGTCTCGCTGCAATCGCTGCGATGGCGCCACTTGCAATCCGGGACAAGCCGGCGCCGGCGCGCAGCGATCCGATCAAGGGCAAACGAAGGCTGTGGTTTCGTCGGATCGGCCCGGTAGATGCGGCCATCTATGATCGTGCTCTGATGCCGGCGGGGTTGAAGGTACGCGGTCCGGGTGTGATCGAGTCGGTCGAATCAACCATTCTGGTTCCGCCGGGTTGGCAAGCCAGGATGAATGAGGAAGGGTTCGTGGTGTTGTCGGCAGTGTGAACTGAAATGGTGCAACGATGCGGTATACCTCCCCCTGAATGGGGGAGGTCGGCGACCCCGGCCTTGAGCCGGGGGAGCCGGGTGGGGGTCAAAGATCAGCAATCCCGTCAACAAATAGACCCCCACCCGACCGCCTTGCTTCGCTGCGGGGGTCGACCTCCCCCTTTCAGGGGGAGGTATAAGCGCGCGTGTGCGACGCGAGCGTGCGACATGCGGGCTACGAGACAAGAGAACAATGAGATTACACGATGCGTAACATCGATCCCGCGAGCTTCGAGATCGTCAAGAACAGCCTCTACAAGATTGCCGAGGAGATGCGCGTCGTCCTCGCCAAGACCGCATACTCGCCGCTCTTGAAATCGGCCGGCGACTATTCCTGCGGCGTGTTCGATGCGCGCGGCGATATGGTGGCGCAAGGGCCTGATCTGCCCATCCATCTCGGCTCGATGCCGGACGCCGTGCGCGCCGTTGCCGCGGCTTTCGCCGGCGACGTGCATAGAGGCGATGTCTTCGTGCACAACGATCCGTACCACGGAGGCAGCCACCTGCCGGACGTGAACGTGGTGCGGCCTGCGTTCCATGAGAAGCAGCTCATCGGTTACGCCTGTTTGCGCGCGCATTGGCCCGACGTCGGTTCCGCAACCCCAGGCAGCTACGGCGCGGTCACCGATATCTACGGGGAGGGGCTGCGCATCCCGCCGCTGCGGCTCATCAGCCGCTGCGCGCTCAACGTGGACCTCGAGCGATTGATCTTCGCCAATGTCCGCACGCCTGAGGAGCGCAGGGGCGACCTTGGCGCGCAGCTCGCGGCGACCTTGCGCGCGACCGAGCGCCTCGAGGCGCTCGCTTGCCGTTATGGCGCAGAGGAGCTCATCGCGTACATGGGCGAAGTGATGGACTATTCCGACCGCCTGATGCGCGCTGCGCTCATCGAACTCCCCGACGGGGAGGGAAGCTTCGAGGACTTCTGCGACGGCGACGGCATTGTCGACGATGCCTTGGGCAATGATGCGCGCTTCCGCATCCGCGTCACCGTGGCCAAACAACAGCACCGGTTGCTCGTAGACTTCACCGGCACCGATGTGCAGGTGAGGGGACCCATGAATGCCCCACTTTCGGTCACCGCATCAGGCATTTTCTGCGGTCTCAAGACCGCGATCGATCCCGGCAATCACATTCCTCCCAACTCCGGCTGCTGGCGCAGCATCGAGATTACCGCGCCGAAGGGCTCGGTCGTGAACGCGGAGTTTCCCGCGCCGGTCGTCTACGCCAATCACGAGATGTCGCATCGTGTGGCCGACATGGTGATGGGCGCGCTCGCAAGCTTCATGCCCCAGCAGGTGATGGCGTGCAGCCAAGGCACCTCGGCCATTCTTACCCTCGGTGGCGTCGATCCGCGCAGTGGCCGGCGTTACGTTTCCTACGAGACGATCAAGGGCGGCTTCGGCGCGCGGCCAAACAAGGACGGCATTAATGTCATCGCAAGCGGCATCTCCAATACGATGAACACGCCCGTGGAGGTCATGGAGACCGAGTTTCCGGTGCGCATGGAGCGTTATGAGATAAACCCCGACTCCGGCGGCGCCGGACGACATCGCGGCGGCTGCGGAGCGATACGGGTATGGCGCCTGCTCGAGGGGGCGGATGCGACCGGGGCGTTGTGCATGGAGCGAATGACATCGCCGCCGTTCGGCCTTCTCGGCGGGAAGGCCGGAGCGGCGGCGCTGGTCGAGCTGACGACGCCGGACGGCGCGAGCCGCCGGTTGCCGGGCAAGGGCGCCTTCGCTGCGCCGGCGGGCTCGGTGATTAGGATGCGCACGCCCGGCTCCGGCGGATTTGGCCCGCCGACAGAGCGCGACGCAGCGGGGTTGGGCCGCGATCTTGTCGATGGATATGTGAGCATCGCAGCCGCGCGAGCCGACTACGGCATTTCCGATCCGAAGGCGTTGCGCGAAGCAGCCGCGGCGGAGGACAGCACGTGACCTACATTCCGAACTCGATCGAGGCGCGCGACATCGCGAGCCTCGTGCACATGCAGACCAACCTGCGCCAGCATCAGAAAGACGGGCCGCTCGTGATTGCGCGCGGGGAGGGCTGTCGCGTGTTCGACAATTCCGGGCGCGACTACATCGAGGCGGTCGCTGGCTTGTGGTGTGCCGCGCTCGGCTTTGGATCGGAGCGCCTGGCCAAGGTCGCCTACGATCAGATGCGGCGATTGGGCTACTATCATCTCTATCGGCATCGCTCCAACGAGCCCGCCGTCGAGCTGGCGGAGACCCTGCTCAAGATCGCGCCGGTGCCGATGGCGCGTGTTGTCTTCCAGTGCTCGGGGTCGGAGGCGAACGACACGGCGATCAAGCTCGCCTGGTATTACTGGAATGCACGCGGCGAGCCGCGGCGCACGAAAATCATCGCGCGCCGCATGGGATATCACGGCAACACGTGCGCGGCCGTCAGCCTTTCCGGCAAGGCGGACATGCATGCCGGATTCGGCCTACCGTTCGCGCCTTTCAAGCATACGGAGTTTCCGCATTACTACCGCGCGCATGAGCCAGGCGAGTCGGAAGAGATGTTTTCCCAGCGCATGGCGGATGCCCTGGACAATCTCATCCAGGCAGAAGGCCCCGATACCATTGCTGCCTTCTTTGCCGAGCCGGTCATGGGAGCGGGCGGGGCCATCATTCCGCCGCGAGGGTACTTCGACAAGGTGCAGGCGGTCTTGCGCAAGTACGAGATTTTATTTGTGGCCGACGAGGTGATTTGCGGCTTTGCCCGCACCGGCGAGATGTGGGGCTCGCAAACCTATGGCCTGCGCCCCGACATGCTGACCTCGGCCAAGGCGCTCTCGGCGGCCATGCAGCCGATCTCCGCAGTCCTCGTTAGCGATCGCATCCACGAGGCGATGCTTGCGCAATCGGACAAGCTCGGCAACTTTGCGCATGGCTTCACCTATGCCGGCCATCCCGTGGCGGCCGCCGTCGCGCTGGAGGTGCAGAAGATCTACGCTGAGATGGATATCGTCGGGCGCGCCAAGCGCCTGGCGCCGGTGCTGGCGTCCGCCCTGGGCCGGCTCAAGTCGCACCCGATCGTCGGCGATGTGCAGGGCGTTGGTCTGATCTCCGGCGTCGAGCTCATGCGCGAGCGCGAGCGGCGTATTCCGTTTGATCCGGCGCTCAACGTCGGTGCCAGGGTTGATGCCGCAGCCAAGCGCCACGGGTTGATCTTGCGCGTGGTTGGCGATCGGCTGGTGTTTGCTCCGCCTCTGGTCATCGAGCCCGACGACATCGAGCAAATCGGCAGCCGGCTCGATCGCGCGCTCGGCGACGTGACGCAGGATCTCAGGGGCGAGGGTGTGTTGAATTGACGGCCTGTAGGGTGGGCAAAATCGCAGGGGAGGACAAGCAACAACTGTGCTCTTGATTTGCGATTTTGCCCACGCGGCTACATCAGCCCGCGTGGGCACGGCGCGCATCTAATAATGAGCATTGGCGTCAATCTTGGCATTGCGCGCCTTTGCCCACCCTACACCTTCAGCTTGAGCAGCGCATCGGCGTTGCGATGGGTGAGCTTGGCCATGTCCGAGGGCGCGAGTGAGACGCCGGCAAGAAAATCACGCCCTTTCTTGTTGGGGGCATAGGGATAATCGACCGAGAACATGATGCGGTCGATGCCGAACGTCATGAGCGCAGCCAGGAACGGAGGCTGCGTGAAGATGCCGCTGGTCGTCAGCCAGACCTGATCAAGAATCGCGCGGCTGATCGGCCGCTTCAGGTGCTCGATGTCGAGCGCAGAGACCGCGTCTATGCGCGCCAGCATCACGGGAAGCATTTCGCCCATATGGCCGATGATGAGCTTGAGCCGGGGATGCCGATCCAGCGTTCCGGCAAGCACGAGGCGAAGCAGGTGGATGGCGGTTTCCGAATGCCAGCCCCAAGCGGCGCTTGCGAGCACTCGCGATGCGCCCGCCGGCAGGTCATCGTAATAGGCCTGTCGCACCGGCTCAGGTGGAAGATGAGGATGGAGGTAGATCGGCACATCGAGCTCGACCGCCGCCGCCAGCAGAGCGTCGTAGCCGGAATGATCGAGAAAGCGGCCCTCGGTCGTGCCGTTGATCAGCGCGCCGACGAAGCGCAGATCCTTCACCGCGCGAACGAGCTCGGCGCCGCAGGCGTCCGGGCTCTGCAGCGGCAGCGCGGCAAACCCGGCAAAGCGATCGGGGCGTGCGGCGATGGCAGCCGCCAGATGGTCATTCATCTCACGGGCCATGGCGACGCCGTCCGCGCCGGGCACGAGATCGGGGCCGGGGCCGCTGTTCGAGAGCACCTGCATCGTTATCCCTGCCTCGTCCATCGCCTTAAGCCGCTGCTCGCCGATTTCGGGGAGAAGGTCGAGCGGGTTCGGGCCGCTTGCCGGCGCCTTTCTCGGGCGAAAGCCACGCCGGCTGATGACGGCTGGATCGATACGGCGCGCCAGCGACGGAACGCTGAAGTGCTCCTCAAGCGCGACGACACGCATGCATGCTTTCCTTCGTTTGCTCGCTCAGGACCTTCGACTGCCAGAGGCCATCCCAGCTGTCCACCATTCTCCATTGGCCTGCCCAGAGAATAGGGGTATCCGACGAGGGGCTCCATCACTGTTGAAATCAGGGGAAGGCCACCACATGCGAGGTCAGGTCGATTCGGGACCAGCTCTTGCGGCCGTCGACGAGCAGCGAATTCTCGATCTCGAGCGGCGTTCAATCAGAATCGCAAGCCCGACTTTCGAGGAAGGGGAGCTTGCCGACCTCTATGCCAACACGCTGGCCGACATGGGCCTTCATGTCGAGATGATGGACGTCATTCATCCGCATGATCGTGCGAGGAAGAGCCGGCAACCGATTGGGTGGCTGCCTGGGACAGGCGGAGGTCCGACCCTGTTGATCAATGGGCATATGGATCCTGGCGCGGAGATGAGCGGCTGGACGGTGGATCCGCTGGGCGCAAAATTTGAAGATGGATGGATCTGGGGCATCGGCGCGCATGATGACAAGGGCGGCTGCGTTGCCGCCATCAGCGCCGTGGAAGCTATCGTGCGCTCCGGTGTCCGACTGCGAGGCGACGTGATCGTCACTCCTGTCATCGCTCACAAGCTCGGTGGGGCTGGAACGCGGGCCCTGCTCGATCGTGGAATAAGTGCGGACCTATGTATCAACATGGAGCATTCCAATAATACGATCGCCAACGTCTGCGTGGGCGTGGTGATGGCCCGCCTTGTCTGCGCGGCTCCGGAGCTGTTCTTCCGCTACAGCGCCGAGGCGCGCGCCGCCTACATGAACCCCATCGAGCAGCAATCCGAGATCGTGCGCCGCATCGGGCCGAGTCTGACGCCCATTCCCCCTGGCGGTTGGATGACCTTCACACCGCATCCGGAGCTCCCCGGTTTTCCCACGCACACGTTCGACGTGATCCACAAGGAGCATTATTATTTCAACAATTACACCGGTGGTTCCAGCCGCGAGTGCGAGCTGACAATGCAGTTCCGCACCGTTCCGGGCCAGACCATCGCCTCGATAAAACAGGATCTCGCGCGTCTGTTGGCTGCGATCAAGCGTGAGCATCCCGCCTTCAATTGCACGCTCGAGATTCCCGCCGCTGGAACGGAAATGAGCTGGAATCAATCACCGATGCAATGTCCGCCCGATCATGCGCTGGTCCAGGCGCTCGCCGAGGGACAAACGATCGCCTCGGGCAGGCAAGCACACATCGGCGCGCATGGACGCCTGGGTAATGTCGGCGACGGCAACATCATTGCGGAGAAGCTTGGAATACCCACCGTTCAGTACGGTCCCGGCGATATTCGCATCTACAAGGAATGGCCTACTCCCGACGAGCGCGTTCGCCTCGCCGATCTGGTGACGGCGGCAAGAGCGGTTGCGCACGCGACCGTTCGCTTGTGCGGGCGATCGAGCGGGCACGCCGCACAAACCACATCTATCTTTGTCTTCTGAGTCGCATAGCGCACGGACATGCGATTGGGGATGTCGTGTAGTGTTGCCTCCCCATTTTGGGTTGGCGGGACAGTGTGTCGTGACGGTCACCGGCCGGGAATGCGTTGAATTCGCGCGCGATTGCTTGCAGTTGGCAGATATAGCCGAGGATCCAGAGGTGACGGGTTGGCTTCTGCAACTCGCCCGCGACTGGATCGAAGCTGCCACGGCGGGAGATCGGAAACTGGCACTGAAGGCGACAATAGCCCGCCCGTGCGTCCTCGCGGCAGGTGAGGCTACGACAAGCAGGAGCGCGGTTCACAATGCATCCTTCGCACCGGAGGACGTTGCCGCACTGGTGACGGCCTATGAGCATGCACTGTACACCTTCGGTCTTACCGACCGCAGCGACCCCGCAACCGTTCTCGTGGCCAAGACCATCATTGAAGTAGCCAAGTCAGGCGACCGTAATCCCGAGCGTTTGCATCTCGAGGCGGTCAACCGGCTCTCCAAATAGCGGCCTTGGTTTCTGGAGCCATTCTATGGCTGCTCGCCTTGAACTCAAACTGTTGAGCCTCGCGTCGTTTGCTTAGCAACTTGTAAATGAGCGAGAAGGCCTGACGTGGGGCGACCCGTGCGCAGCCATTCGCCCGGGGGCTGCGGACGCTTTCAAACTTGAGTGGGTCTCTTCCGGGTTTGCACGAACGCGAGCAAACCAAACAGTCCAGCCATAACCGCACCGAAAAAGAACGCTGTCACGAGCGTCATGATCCCCGTCCCTCGATGTGTTCTTTGCCCCCGCTCACGATATCCGCGAGCCGTTGCGAATCTCTAAAAGCTCAATCCTTCTTCGCAAAGGGATTGGTGCGCTCCAGATACTCGTCGTAAAGCTTCTTGGCCATGCCGTTTGCCGTAACCCAGCCGGAGAATGAATTGAGGAACGCCAGCCAGTCCGAATCGCCCTGCCGCACCGCCCAGCCGTTCGGCGCATTGCCGAAATCGTTGCCTGGGAAAGCTATCGTTGCCCAAGCGGCATTCTCGGGCACATTGAGCCACCACAGGGCGGTGATCGTCGGCAACACGGCGGCGTCAGCATCGCCTCGCTTGACCCAGTCGATCACCTGCACGGTGCTGGGAACCTTGACTGCCAGAATATGCGCCTTGGGGAAGAAGCGCTGCGCATTGTCATGCTCGCGTGCCCCCAGCTCGGCGATGATGGTGATGCTCGGGGTGTTCAGATCGGCGTAAGTCTTGATGTTTTTTGGATTCTCCTTGTCGATGATCGCGTTGTCCCCTTTGGCGCCGAACGGCGTCACAAACGCAATCTCCATCGCGCGCGGCGCCGTATAGACAATGGAGGAGGCAAATAGATCGCAGGTGCCTTGTTTCAGAGAAAGCACCGCAGCGTCCCAACCTACCTCGGCGATCTCGGTTTTCACCTTCATCCATTTCGTCAGCTCGTTGAGCAGATCGACCATCACGCCGGTCCACTGCCCCGTCTGCGGATCTTTGTAATTGTCGGGCTGCTGCTGCGCCAAGCACACCTTGATCACCCCGCTTTGCTTGACCTTGTCGAGAGTTGAGGCAGCAAGCGCTGCCTCGGAAAGGCCGAGGGCGAATACGACGGCGCCGATGGCTCGAAACCAGCTCCGCAGCATCATATTCATTCTTGACCTTTTTGCGCTGTGCGACCGCTGGCGAGGACGAATGCGCCGGTGTGCGGGAATGGCCAACCTCACGGTAAAGCGCGCATGCGAGTTGATCAACCCGGCTGCCTCCTTGGTTTAGCCCAGGTTGCATGGGAGGTTTCGCGGTTGCTCAAGTCCGTCCTTAGTCGCATCGGTCTTTTGACCTGGAGAGAGAGGCGATGAGAGTCCCGGCGATAGTCCTCGTATCCATCTGGTCTTTCGCAACCGCTTCGGTAGCTGCTGCGCAAAGCGTTGATGATATCATCAATCGACTTCCCGCCATTGCCCAGATGGGCGTGGCAAAATTTGTGGAATCGGAATGGAGCAAGCTGCCGCAAGCCGAGCTTGCTTGCGTCAGTCAGAAACTGCGTCAACGCGGTGACAGCGTGGAAGGCGTATCGCGGCGTGCAATCTTCCCCTACGATCCGCGGATGGCGGACATCCGCAATCAGTGCCGCGCCTCCGCGGCACAAGCGCAGCGCGAGGAACCAGCAACGCCGCCGCAAGTGCAATCACAATCCGATCTGTCAGCGTCGGACCCGAACGGGCTGATCGCGAGCCTTCGAGCGGAGCTGGCGAGCTCTGCCGCGCAGATTGCGCAGCTGCAGAGAACAAGAGTCGATGCAGAGCGTGCAATGCGGGAGGTCGAGCAGGCGAGGCTTGCCGCGGAGAATGCCAAACGCGACATGGAGCAGGCGGCAACAAGGGAAAGAGCACAGTTCGCCTCCATGTTTGCACAGCTGCAGTCTGATAGCGCCGAGGCGACGGTAAAGCTTCGCGCATGGCAGATTTCGACATTTGCCGCTGCTGGAGGCATGGTTGTGCTAGTGGCAATTATCGCGGTTGCTTTTCCGCGGCAGAGGAAAGAGAAGCCGCCAACAGATGGAAGCCTGCGACCCGAGCCCAAGCTGCTGTCTCCCCCGGCCCGGGCTCAAGCGAGCGGGGGCGGGGAGAGCGGCGTTGCTTCATTGCCGCAGACCAGCGCTCCAGAAACCAAATTGCAACCTGAGCTGGAAGAACCCGTTGAGAACGTCAATGGTCGTGAGGCGGCAATAGCAAGCAAGGTTGAGCCGACCGAGACCACATAGAGCTCGCGAGCTCAGAGACGGCGCAAGCCAAATGCCGCGGGCTAGAGTGTCTTTCGAAATGGTTGAAGCAAACCCAGGCTCGTCATGCCCGGACTTGTTCCGGGCATCCACGTCTTTCCGCGACACAGAAGACGTGGATGGCCGGGACGAGCCCGGCCATGACTCCGTCGTGGGTCACTGTAAGCGGAAAATCAAACCTGCAGAATTCCCATAAGCAAGGCAAAAGCGCTGCCGAGCACGCCGCCGCACATGCTTTGCCGATGCCGGTCCGTCTGCTCAGCGGCAATGATGTCCGTTCGATTGCGCCAACGCTGCCGGAGATCGTAGCGCTGGTTGAAGCGGCGTATCGACTCGAGGCGCAGGGTAAGGTCGAGGTGCCGACCAAGATCGGCGTGCATCCGCGACGCGACAACAGCCTTCTGCATGCCATGCCGGCCTGGGTCGGCGAGATCGGTGCGCTGGGGATGAAGTGGGTTTCCTATTTTCCCGGCAATGTTGCTCGTGGCCTGCCGGACTTGGCGGGGGTGATCGTCCTCAATGATCCCGAGCACGGCTTGCCGTGCTGCATTATGGACGCTGCTCACGTTACGCTTCTGCGGACTGCCGCCTGCGCGGCCGTTGCGGCGAAATATCTCGCTCCGCGGGCGCCAAGAACTCTTGGTCTCGTGGGATGCGGCCGGCTTGCGCTCTGGTCGTTGCGCCTCATGAGCGCAGTCTTTCCGTCGCTCGAAGAAGTATACGTGTCATCGCGTACGCGCGGCTCGCGCGAGGAGTTTTGCGCGAGGACGTCTGCGGAAGGCAATTGGAGGATCAGCTGCGTCGACGAGCCGGCGCAAGCGGTGCGTGGCAACGACATCGTGGTGACCTCCATTCCTCCAGGCGCGACGAGACCGGTGAGCGGTGACGCGTTCACCCCCGGCACGCTGCTAATCCCGCTCGACGTGCTCAATTCATGGCAGGACGATGTGCTGTTGCGTGCCGACCGGATTGTCGCGGACAACCCTGCGCATTTTGTCGCGCAAGTCCGGGCCAAACGACCAGGCGCCGTTGCCGGACTCAAGGCATGTGTGCGCACTCAAGATCTTGTTGCTGACAAATCGCCACGCGCCGCGGCATCGGAGCGAACGTTGATCGCGGTATGCGGGATCGCCAGCACCGATGTGGTGGTCGGATTCGAGGTCTATCGGCGCGCCTGCGCGGCGAATGTCGGCCTGAGCTTTGACCTGGGCAGGTGACTCTCAGCCACCAAGATAGGCTCTGCGCACGTGCGGGTTCGTGAGCAATTCCCTTCCGGTCCCCTCGATCGTCACAGCGCCTGATTCCAGGACATAGGCGTAGTCGCACATTTCCAATGCGGCAAACGCATTTTGCTCCACCATCAGAACGGTGGTTCCTCGCGCTCGGATGTGCTGGATGATCTCGAATGTGCGTTCGACCAGGTTGGGAGCAAGACCGAGCGACGGCTCATCGAGCAGAAGCAGGGCGGGGCGCGACATCAGCGCGCGGCCGATCGCGAGCATTTGCTGCTCTCCGCCTGACAATGTTCCGGCAGCCTGCCCCGACCGCTCGGCCAGCACCGGGAATTGGCAGAAAATCTGCTCCATGTCCTTGGCGATCGCGGCCCGGTCGGCGCGCAGGTAGCAGCCCATCTGCAGATTTTCTCGTACCGTCAAATACGGAAACACGCGCCGGCCCTCCGGGCAGCATGCAATACCCAGCGACAACGCTTTGCGCGCGGATGCGAAGGTGATGTCGTCACGGTTGAAAAGAATTTGGCCGGATTGCGGTTGCAACAGACCACATATGGCTCGCAGTGTCGTCGTCTTGCCCGCGCCATTGGCTCCGATCAAGCTGACCAGCTGTCCCCTTTGCACGCGGATCGACAAGCCCTTGACCGCGACCACCTTGCCGTAGCTGCACACGAGGTCACGAATCTCCAGCACGCGTTCCTCTTCGTCCGAGATAGGCGCGCACAACCTCAGCGTTTTGCTGAATCGACGCAGGCGGCCCCTCGGCAATGACCTGCCCGTGATTGAGAACGACGACGCGGTCGGAGACTCCCATCACCATGCGCATGTCGTGCTCGACCAGCAGGATGGTGATGCCTTGCGCCTGGATTGCCTTGATGAGCTGCATGAATCGTGCGGTCTCGGACGGATTCATTCCCGACACAGGCTCATCGAGTAATAACATCGTCGGCTTTGCCGCCAGCGCCAAGGCCACGCCCATAAGTCTTTGCTCGCCGTACGGGAGCGATCCGGCGGAGTCGGCAGCGCGCGCATCAAGCCCGACCATCCGCAGGATTTCCCATGCCTGTGCCGCAAGCTCTTTCTCCGCAGCGCTTTCGCGGGGCAGCGCGAGAATCGTGTCCCACAACCGCGAACGCCCTTGCCGATGCAACCCGGTGAGCGCGTTTGCGAATACCGTGCGGTTGGCGAAGACGCTCGTGCGCTGGAACGTGCGAACCAGACCGAGGGCCGCTATCTCGTGCGGCTTTCGTCTGTTGAGGTCCACCTCGCGGTACAAGATGCGGCCCTCGCTCGGCCGTAGAAATCCGGTGATCAGATTGAATGCGGTGGTCTTGCCGGCGCCATTGGGTCCAATCAGGCCGACAATCTCGCCGTCATGGATCGAGAAACTGACGTCGGCTATGGCGCGCAGGCCGCCAAAGCTGACGGAGACGTGCTCGAGCGTAAGGACCGGTTTACTGCCGTTCGCCGTGCTCACGCTCACTCCCTGTGCGGGATACCGCGGGGCCGGCAGCCGCCGCCCAGGCGCTCGTCCGCGAGGCGCTTGAGCGGCTCTCCATCCACTGGGAGAGAGCTGGAACGATGCCCTGCGGCAGCACGAAAATGATCATGATCATGAGCAACCCGTAGATGATCCATTGCGCCTCCGGGCTCGCGAACGATCGCACGGCGACGGGCAGAAACCCGAAGATCAACCCACCCACAATCGGCCCGGACAGCGTTCCTTTTCCGCCGGTGATAACCATGATGATCATTGTCACGGTGTACATGAACTGGAATATGTCGGGATCGATGACTTTGATGTAATGGGCATAGAGGCTGCCAGCGGCCCCCGCCAGCGCTGCCGATACGACGGCACCGAGAACGAGATAGCGCGTCACATCGATGCCGACCGAGAGTGCCAGCGGTTCGTTCTCCTTCAGCGCAACCATTGCACGCCCGATGCGCGAGCCGACAAGGCGCGCAATCAGGACATATGCAGCGATCGCGACGAGCAGGACGAGATAGTAATAGTACGCCTTGTTCCACAGGGCGATGTAACCGAGCCCCGGCAGGCCTACCGTGAACGGCGGAATGTTGTTGATGGCCATCGGTCCCTGCGTGAGCTCCACCCAATTCAAAGCGACGAGCCGCGTTACCTCGGCAAAGCTGAGCGTGACGATGATGAAATACGCGCCGCGGATCTTGAACGACAACGTTCCGATCAGGTAGCCACACATTCCGGCCAACGCTGTGGCCACGATCAATCCCGCCAGCGCCGGCCAGGGCTTGTGCACGATGCGCACAAGGCCGAGCACGTCGATGTCAAACCCGATTGTGGTCAGGCTGCTGGCATAGGCGCCGATGCCGAAGAAGGCGACGTGGCCGAGGCTCAATTGTCCGGTGTAGCCGAGCAGCAGGTTGAGGCTCATCGCGGCGATGATAAAAATCCCGGTGACGATCAGAACGTGCAGGAAATATGGGTCGCGCAGCCACAGCGGTATCGACAGGAATAGGATGAGCCAGAAAGCCGGGGCGATGCGCCTCATCCGACACGTTCCGCGCGCGCAAAGAGGCCGGTTGGCTTGATCAGCAGTACCGCAATGATGAGCAGGAAGCCCATGGCGTCGCGATAGCCCGAGGAGATGTAGCCGGCGCCGAGCTCTTCGATGAGCGCGAGCAGGAAGCCGCCGACCGTCGCGCCGGTGATGTTGCCAAGCCCGCCGAAGATGACGATGGCAAACGCCTTGAGCGAGGCCAGATCCCCCATTGTCGGTGTGACCAGGAATACCGGCGCCAGCAGTGCGCCCGCGCCGGCGGCAAGCGCGGAGCCGATGGCGAATGTCGCCGTGCGGATGCCCTTGATATTGACGCCCATGAGCTCCGCCGTCTCGCTGTCCTGGAACGTTGCTCGCATCGCGATGCCGAGCTTGGTGCGGTGGATCAGCGCATAGGTGCCGCCGATCAGCAGCAGCGCGACGAGCAGCACAAAGATGCGAAGCGGCGATACCGAAATCGGGCCGAACACCAGTGGCGCCTCCGGAAAGGGGGTGCTGATCGCCTTGGCCACGCCGCCCCACACCAGCAGCTCGGAGTTCTGCATGATGATCCAGGCGCCGATGGTGACCAGCATCGTCGTCTCAATATCGGCGGCGCGAAGCGGCCTGAGCAGCAGGAGCTCGATCGCAGCTCCAAGCAGGCATCCGCCAATGACTGCAAGGAGGAAGGCAACGAAGAAATTCACGTCAAGGCGCATCACGCTGAGGAAGATGAGATAAGCGCCGAACGCGAATAGCTCGCCATGCGTGAAGTTGACGATGCGCATGATGCCGAAGATCAGCGTGAGGCCGATTCCAAGCAGCGCATAAGTGCCGCCAAGAACCAACGCATTGGCGAGATGCTGAAGGAATTCGTCCACGCAACTGCCTGGGATTCTCTCCATGTCATTCCGCGGCTCGGCCGGAGGCCGAGAACCCGGAATCCATTTGCGTCAGGAGAGCAGGAAAGGAGGATGATCGTCAAACCGAACTGAAACCTTTCGTAGCGGTCCAGAGGGTTCGAATCCCTCCCGGCAAAGGCGCAGCCCGCCAGCCGGAAGCGAGCCTTGCACGTGTGCGGCAACGCCACGCGTGAAGCGTACGGTAGCGAGTGCTGAAGCTGCGGGTTAGCCCCGAAATCAGGGTACC